>Ga0209479_1000360_pt1 | contig 77785 bp, 71 predicted proteins | sample DewCreD2012metaG_2_FD_184112 | JGI IMG/M metagenome (GOLD analysis project Ga0209479, IMG submission 184112) | Hot spring sediment bacterial and archeal communities from British Columbia, Canada, to study Microbial Dark Matter (Phase II) - Dewar... ...
TGTGGCGCGTTCGGGGGGAGGGTTTCGGGTGCAGCCGCGTCGGTGGTTGGTGGAGCGTAGTTTTGCGTGGTTGTTGGGGTGTCGTCGGTTGGGTCGTTGTTATGACCAGTTATGTGAGGTGGAGGCGGGTTGGATTGTGATTGCGTGTGTGCGGTGGCTGGTGCGTCGGATTGCAAGGCGGAATTCCTAGATCGCTTCAAAAGGATGATGTTTTCGTAATTCGGCAACTGCAGCCATACCTCCCAGTAGGGGTCTATGTGGCGTGTGACAACGGACTGGATGCTATCGAGGGGCACGAACACAAAGATTGGCGTCTCCTCTGCTATCCAGCTGCCCAGAATGCGCTGGCTGAGGTCTATGCGCACTTCTGTGCCCTCGCGCAGGCGACTGTGAAGCTTCGCCAGACCGGGCACAAAGAGCAGCGGCACGCCCACAATCCAACCGATAAGCAACGGAAGCACCTGCGCATAGAGAGAAGCCTCTAAGCGTGCATACAGGAAGGGGATTGCCGTCATCCCGAACCCCCACAGGTACGCCAGCGCGTTTGCTCTGAGAATCGCACGCAGGTTTGCTTCGTCGCCCCTCCACAATAGTCGCATCGCCTCCCGATTGCCCAAGGGCATTTGCATGGAGAGACAGAACAAAGACATGGCGGTCAGCCCGCCGATATCAAACCAGTTAATCGCCTCCGTTCGCGGCGGGCGCTCAGCGAGGAGCCAAATCAGATTCACTGAGGACATCAGCGCACCGAGCAGATAGTAGCGGAGCGTTCTGGGCGGGAGGGATGCCTTAGAAACCCTCACGCGCAGCCCGATCCAGCCTGCCCCCGAAATCGTTTCCACAGCGCCACGAACCATCGTGTTTATTATACTATACTACGCCAGTGCGCTCCTGGCGTCGTGCTGACGGACAGGGATGGCGCGTGGAACCTGAGCTTGTGTCAGGCGTGAGCGCCAGCAGGGTTTGCGCCTTCACCCTCAAAAGTCGGGATGAAGAGCCATCCTCTGCAGCGGCGCCCAATACAGAGACTCGCCCCAACCATCCAGCAGATACTATTCCCCCACCTGCCGATCCACGCCACCCAGCTGCTGCAACACCCCGCGTACCTGATCCACAAACGCACGCGCCTCCAGCTCCTCCACCGCACACCTCCTCCAACTCCGCGCATACCCTCCGGCTCCACATAAAGAGAGCCATTTGTCCTCATGACAGCATTCAGCTTTCCTGGATATTGAAGGCTAGCGACTAAATTCATAGGTACATTTATCACACCATTGTACCGATAGCCGACGAATGCGGTATCCCCAAGGCGGTCTTTGATGAACAAGCGATGAAACCATGACAGGAAAGCCTCCCGCCTGTCTCAGCGCTTCTCGCGAAGGAATATAGTAAAGTTGCGCCGCATCTACCTTTCGAGTGGAAATAGGAAGGGTAATCAGCAGCTGATTACCCCTCTCTACAACCTGCCCTTGGCACAGTACCTGGTGCTTGGTCCCGTCAAGTACCAGAGGCTGGGGCACAACCTCGTCCACCTCTTTGGGGTACAGGTGATGCCCAAGCCAAACAACCTGTTCGTGATCATTGAGCCATATCTGAAACTCATAAGCTGCATCTCGTTTGACCTCCGACGATATGTTGTTTGACAGGGTGATATTGATGAAAGTCGTGCCGCTTCGGCTTCGCCATTCCACTCGAATGATTTCAAAAGGTATTTCTATCTCTACAGGTTGTGCCTGGTCAAAGCCCTTGTCGACACGCAAATAGAAAGTCTTGCGAAAATGATCAAGAGAGGTGGCTGTAGCAGCTTCCAACCTTCCTGACCATTCTCTGAGCCAATGATGACGATAAAGTATATATCCTGCTGAAGCTATCACTAAGGCTAACAGCAGGGTTGCGAAGCGCCTTCGCCATCTCTCAACAAGCCTGTGAGTTTCCGTAACCATCAGCTTACCTCCACTGTCTTGGCGGGCCCTGATATACCGGTTCCGGTTTATTTGGTTCATAGATCTTTAAAAGATCTCTATTTGGATCGTAAATGTAATGCCTTAAAATTTTTCCGTTCTTGTCATAATTAATCCAGTGAACATAGCCATCCTCATCGACATAAAAATCGTTATCTGCACCCCCCTCTCCGCATCTTCCAATAACCCCAGTCACTTCATCAGGTTGAAGTTTCCCATCTCTGTTTCTATCCTCTCCTATTAGACCAACCCAAGCATCTGTTCCATCATAGCCACCATATGGAAACCCACCTTGTTCGAGACCCCAACCAACTAATTTCCCCCCGCCAATATCGAGACAAGGATCATCAGTTAGAGAAATATCCCTAGGCCAGATACCCGTGTCAGAACCGCGAATGCGCTCACCTAATCTGGGAGAATCTGTCCCTGACGTAGGGACAGCCTCCTGCCGACCACGCTCCCAGCGTCTTTGCAGGAGAAAGCTAGGCCTCGGCCAAGGAGGAATAGCTCCATACACATTTCGCTTTATCCAGACATAACTGGCTATAGCACCGAAAAGCCCACCTCTTGCTCGTAGTTCACTCCGTGCAGAAGGGAGGTACCTCATCAAAACAACCCGTGGCGAATTGACTATAAAAGGAACTTTTATACAGATTTGATTCTCCTCAAACCAGATTGAACCTTCAGCCAGCATAGATGCATCCTCATAGCGAACCACCCCTACCTGCATCCTCATGGAGCATGCCGGGGAATACATAGTTATGGCTATACGCCACCACCAAGTCACCGGGAACTCGTTCACCGCAGATAATCTCAATAGTATAAACCGCTTCATTTAATTCGGGCGAATTCAAATCACCTTCGATATCAATACGAAATTCAGTTGTCCATTAGAATGATAAAACCATCGTAAACCTATAACGCGGAAGGGTACTCTATATTCTACCGCTAGATCTGTATCCCTATCTATGTAGAATCGCGTATCAGTACCGTCCAGCAATTGAGCACTTGCTATTGCCCCTGTAAGTGCAACAATGGCCGCAGATATCACTACAATCCGTGTCGTGATACTTCTCCTGTCAGCTCTCAGAGTTTTCATCGCCACATTCCTCCTCCATCGTTGTTGTCTGTCCGAAGGCGGATGGTTCACAACCCACATCCGCGCCCTCTGTTATATCATGTAGCCGCCTCTGCCAAAAAATACAACCACCTCCAACCCTTTCACCCCGATTCCTCGCCCGAATCGCCTCTCCGCTCACGCCTTACATCCACACCCAACCGCGACCGTACATACGCCATCACCCTCTGCAATCGCTTGCTCACCGCCTGCTGGGAACAACCCAACCGCTCGGCTATCTCCCGCTCGCTCCAGCCCTCCAGCAGATACCATTCCCCTACCTGCTGATTCACACCACCTAACTGACTCAAAAGCTCGCGTACATGACCCTCAAACGCACGCGCCTCCAGCTCCACCACCGCACACCTATCCTCCAACTCCACCTCCTCGCCCGTCTCCTCATCTCGCGGCCACTCACACTCGCAGCGCGCTGCCGCCCACACCCCATCGCAAAACCGTCGCAACCGCTGACCAATCAGCAGCACGCCAAACTCGTATAGGTCGCCCTTGCTAGGGTCGTACTTTACCAGCGCTTCGCATGCGGCGCAGGCAGCTTCGTGATAGAGTTCTTCCCGCCAGTCGCTGGCATAGGGGCGCGGGCAGTGGTGAGGCTTGCAGGCAGCGACGCAGTGGTGAATGGCGCGCTGCAGCGGTTCGGGCAGTTCGCCCAAAAGGTCGTGGAAGTATCGGGCTTTGCGGCTCATAGTGCCCCCCCCCGTGCAAGCGTAGGATTTGGACGCAAGCCCCATCGCGTGGGCGCTCCGCGACAATCCGAGCATCATATCGGGCAGACATCGTTGCCTCCTGCTGTAGATATAGATTCGATTATTACCAGAGGATTCCTGCTTTTTGAATCAAAAGTGTCCGTATGAATTGCTGGGGTTTGAAATCGCCTGAACGGTTCCACGCTATCGTGCGCTATGGGCGGACACCTTGACGGCAGCCTTTCGCAAAATTTTGAAACGGCTGCTTGCGAAAGAGCGTCTAAACGGATAACCTTGAAGAGGAGGCAGACGCGATGCGATACGCGATAAGAGCGGCGATAGCGCTGATGTGTGCGCTGCTGTGGGCACAGGACGATGTGGCAGATGTGCCTTCCGAGCAATTGCGCGCCGACAACGACCCCAAAAAGACCTACTTCCTGATTGGTCCCTACAAAGATGCGCCCCGCCCTGAGAGCGGCTATCGGCTGCTGCTGATTCTGCCAGGTGGCAGCGGCAGCGCGGATTTCAACCCGTTCTGCAAGCGCATTTACAAGTATGCGCTCAGCTCCGACTACATCGTAGCGCAACTGGTTGCCCCGAAGTGGTCGGAAGACCAGTTCGAGAGCGTGGTCTGGCCGACGAAAAAATTTCCATGGCCGACGGCGAAGTTCACCACAGAAGAGTTCATCGAGGCGGTGATTGCCGCGGTGAAGAAACGATATCCCATCGATTCGCGCTACATCTTTGCGCTGGGCTGGTCTTCGGGCGGTCCGCCTGTTTATGCGATGGCGCTTCAGGAGAAGAGTCCCCTGCGTGGCGCGTTTGTGGCGATGTCGGTCTTCAAGCCTGACCAGTTGCCTCCGCTGGAGAACGCGAAAGGGCGCGCCTTCTACATCCTGCATTCGCCGCAGGATTGGATTCCGATTCGAATGGCGGAGCAGGCGGAGAAGCAGTTGAGTGAGCGCGGCGCGCGGGTCAAGCTGGCGACCTACGAGGGCGGGCACGGCTGGAAGGGCGATGTGTACGGCAACATCGCAGCAGGCATCCGCTGGCTGGAAGAACAGGCAGGCAAAATGAAGCCTTAGGCGCGTTCCAGCAAGTCCTGCTCTGTTGCAAAGATGCCTTCCAACTCAAGATTCCCTCGCAAGCGAGAGGAACTGGACGGGGGTTTCGTGCGCTTACTCGCCCCAGCGCGTGGCGAGTTTCGGTTCCCTGAGGTTGCTGAGTTGGGTAGTAAGGACGATTGCTCTAAAGAGATTCCCATTCCTCACGCGAAACCCCCGCCTGCTTCAGGATTCGCGCAAGGAGCTCCCTGCCTATGTCACCTTGGTGTGGATTTGGTAATCTGACTGTGCGGTCGCCGCGCCGCATATACTGGTGCTTACCTCCCGAATACGGACCTTCAAAGCCCAGTTGGCGCAAATAGCGTATGAGGTCGGCTCGGCTAATCGGTCCAAAGACTGGCATCAGATTGGCTCTGGAACTTTAAGGGCAATGCCTTCAATCTGGGGCACGGGGAGGTGCATCGCCACCCGCATCAGAATCCATTCCTCCAGCACTTCCTGCAGTTCCGCGCGGCATGCTTCCAGGGTTGCCCCTGTCGCCCAAACGCCATCGAACCCCGGAATCTCCCCGTAGTAGCATCCTTCCTCAGGTAGGTGTTCAAAAGTCGCCCGCTCCATTGCCTTCTGGATGTACTTGGTCAGCATTCTTTCACCACGAGGGATTATACCACAACCGAAGGCGAGGGGCGTGGCAGTAGCATGACCTTCGCTGCTCTGGTACTGAGGCATACGGAGCGTTCGTGTAGCAGTCTGAAAGTGCCTGAGGTAGCCAAAACGCCTCGCTCACATCCATACAATTGATGAGCAAGTATCGGCGGCGTTTGAGCTACGACTGGATTGCGGAGGAGCTGGCGCAGGCGTTCCAGCTGCCGTTGCTGAGCGTACCCGTGCAGCTGGGCGCGCAGGCGTTTTCGCGGCTGGCGCACCATCAGCAGCAGAAGCGCACGCGCCCACGCCACCTGCCCCCACACCTCTGGCACGCCGCGCGACAGGAAGCCTGCAGTTTCTGCATTCAGACTCTGGCGCGCCTGATGAAGGTAACCGAATCCCCCGAAAGCCTCTCCGACGAGCAGGTGCAACTTTATGAGGAGTTCCTCAAGACGGTGCGTGAGTATTTAGAGACGCCCCCGCCTCAGCTCAGCGAGCCGATGCCCACGCTCTCGCCTTCCGAGCAGATGCGCTACGAGCAACAGCTCTGGCGCCATGCCCGCGAGGCGCTGGAGTTATGTGAACGCTGGCGCAAGGCGCTCTCACAACACAAAGTGCCAGAAAACGGCGCCTGTGGTGCGTCGGGGGGTAATCTCCGCGCCCGCCGAAAAGCCCAACCGTAAACGCACCCCAGCAAACAGCGAGCTGCCCTTCGGCGTCAAAACCCCCGACACAAACAGCGTGCCTTGCTTATCGGAGCGCCAGAAATCCACGCCCAGCGCCAGCCGAAAGTCGCGTTCGGGGCTGTAAATCGCGCCGATTCGCAGAGTCGGCACGAGCAGATTGGGTTCGTTTGGGCTTACCTGCTGACCCGAAAAGCGCGCCTCCAGATAGCGTCGTATCATCCGAAACAGGGGGCGTTGCACCAGCCCGCCGCCGAAGTGCCCCGTGTTGAGCCAGAACACTTTCGGGTTGCCCAGCGCCCGCACGAGTTTTTCGGTGTCTTCGGTGGGCACGACGATATCGAAGCGCGCGCCAATCACGAAAGTTTTGGCACCCAGCTCTGGTGAGAGCAGGTTCATCGGCTCCACAGGCGCGAGCGCCTCGCGCAGGCTGGCGAGCGTATAGCCCTGCGCCCGCAGGTTCAGCCGCGCCCGAATGCCCAGCACCGAGTGCCACAACACATGCGCCAGGTCCACGCCCCCCAGAATCAGCACCGCCGTATGAATGCGCGGCTCCACCCCCAGCACCACTGAACCCAGAATTGCGCCCAGACTGATGCCCACCAGCCCAATCCGTTCGGGGTCAATTTCGGGGCGGCGCTGGAGCCAGTCTATCGCGCGTTTTGTGTCCCACACTGCCTGCACCACTACCTCGCGCAAAATCTCCACATCGCCCTGCAACAGCAAATCGCCGCTGCCCGTGTTTGGCGGTGTACGCTCCATATGGTAGGGAAGAGTTAAAATCAACACACTGATGCCGTGTTTGACCAGTTCCCGCGCCAGCCCCATCTCCAGCTCAGGACGACGAATGCCCAGGCTGTGAAGCATCACGACGGCAGGCACGCGCCCCTGAAGCCCATCTGGAACCAGCCACCAGCCAACAACGCGATTGTTGGCGGGGTAGCGGCTCTCGTAGGCACTTGGGAACACGAGGCGATATTCGGTGTAGCCCTCGTAAGGGCGCACGCTCAAATAAGCGGAGGCGAACACGGGGTCTAACGGGGCAAACAGGCGCTCATCAGGCTGGGCAGAAAGGCTCCCCAGAAGCATCATTACTCCCAGCGCCCACACGGCTCTTCTCATGACGACCGCTCCCGCACCAGCGCCCATACGGTTAAGACCAGCAGGAGCGCGAACAGGGCAGCGCCCGCTTTGTAGAGAGGGCTATCGGGCGTCAGCGTAACATCTGTGCCCAGCCAGCCCCCGTAGAGGGCTAAGCCAATCCAGCCGAGTGCGACGACGGTGCGCATCGTCGGAGTGCCTCCAGAATCGCGTCAGCAGGGATATTCGGCACGAGTTCCGCCTCTCCCACCGCTTTCAGCAGAACGATATGGAATTGCGCGCCGACGCGCTTTTTGTCGGCACGCATTGCTTCCAGCAGCGTTTCGGGAGCCACAGGGGGCAGGGCAACGGGCAGCCCCGCCTGCTGGAGGGTATGCTTTAACTCGGCGAGGGTCTCCTCAGGAGTAATCCCCATCAGCACCCCAATCTGGGCTTCGGCGACCATGCCGGCGGCAATTGCCTCACCGTGCAGCCAGTCGCGATAGTTCAGGGCGCGTTCAATCGCGTGTCCAACCGTGTGCCCGAAGTTCAGCAGCGCCCGCAGCCCTTGTGTGTCGCGCTCGTCAGAGGAGACCAGCTCGCTTTTAATCTGCACACAGCGTGCAATCGGCAGAAGCCAGCCGTCGGGCGTTTTACGCACACGGCGCGGCGTGAGCCAGCCTCCCGCCACCATCGCTTTCAGCCGAAGCCATAGCCCCGAATGGAGCGCGATTCCGTACTTCAGCATCTCGGCAAAGCCGTTGCGCCAGTGTCGGGCAGGAAGCGTGGTCAGGATTTCGGGGTCTATAAACACCGCTTGAGGCTGATAAAACGCGCCCACCAGATTCTTGCCTTCGGGCAAATCCACGCCCACCTTACCCCCAACGCTGGAATCCACCTGCGCCAGCAGCGTGGTGGGAACCTGAAAGAACGGTATCCCGCGCATGTAGGTCGCCGCGACGAATCCGCCCATATCGCCCAGCACGCCGCCGCCCACCACAACCAGCCCGCTGTGGCGGTCTACCCCGCGCTGTGTCATCTCGCGATGAATCCGTTCCACCATGCGCAGGGTTTTGAATCGCTCGCCAGAGGGAACATAGAGCGTGTGGGTGGGAATGCCCTGCTGATTCAGGGCGCTCGCAATTGGCTCCGCCCACTGCTGGAGAGGGGGATGGGAGAGAATCACAACTTGAGAGGGCTTTCCGAACTCGGCGAGGCGCTGGGGAAGGGCATGACGCAAACCACTCGCGAGGAACACGGTGTAAGCATGAGGTTGTCCTTCCAGCACGGGGATAGTCAAGGGTGCATCGGGCGTGGGCTGGATAAGGCGAGCCAGCGGCTCGACAACCTGTTCAGGGGTTTTGCCGTCGGTGGGCAAAATCCAGTCCGCCTGCTGATAGAGTGCTTCACGCTGGGCGGCAATCGCCTGCAGTTTTTCAGCGGGGTCGGGCTGGAGCAGGGGGCGTGTGGTAGCGTCAGGAATCCGTGAAAGCAGGGTCTCTACAGAAGCTTTGAGATAAACAATCCAGCCGTGCTGGCGCATGACCTGACGGTTCGCTTCGCTCAGAATCGCGCCGCCACCGCAGGCAATCACCGAAGGCGTGGGGTGGGCGGCAAGTTGCTTCAACAGATGCGCTTCCATCTCCCGAAATCGGGCTTCGCCTTCTTCGGCGAAAATCTGGGGAATGGTTTTATGGGTTGTCTGCTCCACCACCAGATCCAGGTCAAAAAAAGGTCGCCCCAGCCTGCGGGCAAGCAGTGCGCCGACCGTGCTCTTGCCCGCGCCCATATTGCCCACCAGAAACAGATGCCTCATCGGGAATCAAAACTGCAGGGGCATTCTCTGCCCCTGCAGCGATCTGGTATCACGAACAGGGTGGATGTCAGGGCGCCAGCCCTGTGCCTGTGGAATCGTCCTCAATCACGGTCGCCGTCACGAAGATAAGCAGTTCGCTCTCCACCAGCGAACGGTCTTTCTTGCGGAAGAATTGCCCAATTAAGGGCAGGTCCGCCAGAATGGGGATGCGCACCTGCTGGGAGTCTTCCTGACGGGCGACCAGACCGCCCAGTACGATAGTCTCACCGTTTTTCACACGGCGCACGGTCAGCACGGTCTGGAAGGTAGAGCGTGGCAGGTCTTGAGTCCCCACGCGCACGCGCTCGGTGGTGGTGAGCGTCGGGATGAGGCTCAGGGTGATGGTGCCATCGGCGTTCACGCGCGGAACCACGCTCAGGAACGAAGGAATTAGAATCGGGAACGGCTGCGAGAAGGTGGTTGGCTGACCCTGCGCGTTGAACACGACGAACTCCTGCAGAATCCAGTCCTGCACGGTGATGCTGACCGAGGCGGGCATGTTGTTCTGCGTGGTGATGATGGGAGCGTTAATCACGCGCCCGCGCCCGCGGGTCAGCTGGGAGCGCATGTTCGCCACGAGGTTGCCCGAAGCGTAGTTGACGAACACAGGCGCCGCCCGGTCTGCCAGCCCCGAAGCGCCCGCGGTCAGGTTCACCCGCGCCAGATTCCAGTCAATACCGAACTTGTCGATTTCGTTGCGGCTGACGGTCACGAACTCGGCGCGAATCAGCACCTGTTTCGGGGCGATATCCAGGAAGCGCAGGATCTGGCGGATATATTCAATCGCTTCGGGGCGCCCACGCACGATGATGGAGTTATCGATATCGTTGGCGACGATACCGTCCAGTCCTTCGTGCTGGAAGATGCTCACCGCGCCGCCTGCGCCTGCTCCCGGCTGCCCGCCGCCACCGGGCTGTCCGCCGAAGCCGCCCGGCTGTCCCCCGAAACCGCCCGGTTGTCCGAAGCCGCCGAAGCCGCCGCGACCGCGCCCGCCGATGCCCTGTCCTTCGCCGCTATCCATCGGAGTGGCAGGGTTTACAGGCGTTGCGGTGGGCACAGGCGCGCTGTTGTACGGCACGACGGTGCCGTTCTCGATGCGCAGCGGCACGCTGGGCTGGACGCCCGGCATCGTCGTCTGCAGTTGATGGCGTGCGGTGGTTTCCAGAAACTCACGCAGTTCGGCGAACGGGTCGGGCGTCATCATCTCGTTCTGGATGATGCGCACGATGTCCGACGCGCGGGAATACTTCAGCGGGATGCGCTCCACCACCACAACTGGTGGCGCAGGCGGCTGGGGGGCAGGCGCCGCCTGTGGGGCAGGCTTCTCTTCTGCAGGGCGCTGCGGACCGATGATGTAGACCCCTTTTTCTTTCCGATACGAGGCGCCTGCCGCCTGACAAATCAGACCGAGCGCTTCCTCAAAAGGGCGCTTCTCTATCTTGACGAAGCCGACACGCTTGTAGGGCTGATCGGTTGGCTCGAAGACGACCTCTGCATTCACCTGCTGGGCAATCATTTTGACCGCCGTAATCAGGTCAGCGTCCATCAGGTGAATGGTAACCTGATAGTCGTCGCTCGCCCAGACCATCGTCGCCAGTGTCAGTGTGGTCAGCGAGAAAATCAGTTTGCGTCCGATTCCTTTTCTCATCAGTGTGTTCCTCCTCCGTGATACCAGAAATCTTAAAGGGAGGGGGTTGAGTGCCAACCCCCTTCAAAAGCGGGAGCAGGGGATTAGCGCCCGAAGCCGCCTCCGAAGCCACCGCCTCCGAAGCCGCCACCGAGTCCGCCACCACCGAAGCCACCGCCGCGGAAGCCGCCGCCGAAGCCGCCAAAGCCGCCACCGCCGAAGCCGCCGAAGCCGCCGTAGCCCCCGAAGCCACCAAAGCCGCCTCCGAGACCGCCGAATCCACCGAAGCCGCCGAAGCCGCCGTAGCCACCGAAGCCGCCAAAGCCACCAAAACCACCAAAGCCGCCGAAACCACCAAAGCCACCGAAGCCGCCCATCATCGACATTTCGTACTGGGCGTAGTTAATCTGGGTGGCGCCCAGCAGGGCAGCAATCAGGGCTGGATTGGCGTAGTTCAGCTGGATTTTCTCGGGGATATTGGTCGTTTGCGGCTGCTCCTCAGGTGTCTCGCCGCCCGTGGTGATAGGCGCCTCTTCAGGCTGGCGCACGGTAATGTAGTAGACCCCGCTCTCCACGCGGTAGGTCAGATTCTGCTGGCGCAGAATCGCGTCCAGCGCAACCGAGAAGGGCACATCGGTCAGCGAGACCGTGACCGTACCCTGCACATTCGGGTCCAGCGAGTAGTTCGCGCCGACGCTATCGAACAGCTGCTTCAGCACATAGCGGATGTCCGCCTGATCGTATTTGACCGTGACGCGCCGCTGGGAGATATCGTCTTGGGCGCTCGCCACGGCAAGGCTCAACAGAAGCCCGCAGACTATCAGCCATATCAGTTTCTTTACCATCGTCGTTTTCCCTCCACAGAATTATACGCTCAGGTACAGAAGGCGTTTCTAAATTCCGACACCTCCGCGTCCGCGCGGTCCGCCTCCGCCGGGTGCGCCCGGAGCGGTGGGCATCCCAGGAGCTCCCGGAGCGCTGGGCGCTCCGGGACCGATTCCGCCGCGTCCACCGCCGGTGCCGCCGCCAGCGGGTGGCTCATAGGGCACGCGCACCTCGCGTGGGTTGCCTTTGGAACGGCGCAGGATGACGCCATCGGGGGTAATCGCAGCCACCCGGAATTCGCCGACCATATCCCCTGGCTGCACAATCATCGGGATTGGCTCGCCTTCTTGCTCGATAATCGCCGACACGGTGGAGCCGATGACAATTCCTGCCACACGGCGGCGCGGTTGCGGTTCGTATGGCTCAGGCAACTCCACTTTCGGCGGCGGGGTTGGCGATGCCAGCACAAAGTACAGGTTCGGATTGAACGCATCGCCCTGCATCGCCTCTTCCTCTTCTGGCAGCGGCGCAAACGGGTCTTTGCGTGGCTTGAAAGCCACCCGTGCCGCGGTGTCGGGTGCAGGAGCGGATGGGGGTGGCGTGAACCCACCTGTGGGAGTGGTGGGTGGGGTGGGCGTTATCCCGTCGCTCGGGCCCGGTTGACTCACCACGGGAGGTTGCGCTGGGGGTGTTTCACCACCGCCGCCGGTCAGCATGAAAATTGCCACGACGGCTATCACCACCAGCAGAACGACCGCTATCGCTATCGCCATCTGCGTTTCTTTCTTCATCGTTCCTCACTTCCTTCTTCCACGCGGTTGCCGTTTTTCCTGCTTAAGGTCCGCTGGCGCCCGGACCGCCGCCAAAGCCCATCGGGGCGCCCGGCATGGGTCCTGGCGGACCGCCGCCGAAACCGCCCGGCATGCCCATGCCGCCACCACCAGCGCCAGGCGTTGAGGGTACAGGCGGTCCTGCCTTATCCCCGTTGCGTGGGAACACAATCACCGTCATCGTGTAAGTACCGATCAGGTTCGGACTCATGCCCTGAATGCTCAGCCCGTCAACCAGCACCACCAGATTCGGCACCTCGTTCCATTTTCGGACATGGTTGAGCAATCCTTCAAACGACGAGGCGCGCACCTGCACGGTTCCAATCGGGAACACCAGGGCGATGTTATTGATGGCGTTCGGGTCGTTAGGCGGACCGGGCAGCGCGACGCCATAAAGGCGCTGTACCCCTGTCTTCTCGGGCCAGGCTTCCAGTTTCTTGCCGATTTCGCGCACCATGTCCTGCCAGCCCATCCACGCTTTCATGCGGTCGCTTAAGTCGATGGTGTTTTTGGGCATCTTGGTGCGGTCAATCACGGCGAGCCGCTGCTCGGCTTCTTTGACCTTCTGTTCGGCGCGCGCCACCAGCTGTTGCGCGCGGGGGATCATCGCGACCTTTTGCTCCAGCTGGCGGATATTCTCTTCGTGATAGGCGATATTCTGGAGCGTGGGGCGGATGCCGAGCAGAAAGATAGCTGCCGCGACATCAATGGTAAGCACCAGCCCGATTGCCACTTTCGCAAACATTGACAGGTTCATGCCCATACCTCCTTAGATCCCGATTCCGCGTCCGCCGAGTTGTGGGGGCGGTGCGCCGCCGCCGAAACCGCCTGGCATCCCGAAGCCGCCTCCCGTGCCGCCGCCGATGTTGAGGACGCTCGGCAGGGTGGGGGGAGCCATTGGCTCTTTAAGGGTAGCAACGACCTGGAAATTCATCAAGCCTGCCGGCGACCCTGCACTCTGGCCTGTGCCTCCGGTGCCGCCTGTGGGTGCCCCCAGGCCGAAGCCGCCGCCCGGTGGACCGCCGCCCGCCGCGGTTAAGCCTCCTGCCATGGGACCTGCTGGAGCGCCCCCTCCGAAAGCGCCAAGCCCTCCCGCTTGCCCACCGGTCGCGCCTGCCGGGTAGCCCGGCATTTGGGTGGTCAGGCTCACGGCGGTGAAGAGGGGACACCGATACATCGTTTGCAGGTAAAGCCCTATCTCGCGAATCCCTTTGGCGTAGGCGCTAATCTGAAGCTGGTTCCCCTGCTGAATCTGTAAGGATTCGTAACGCACTCGCGGCGAGGTATATTGGTTTAGTTTGCTATAGAATTCAGGGTACTTCAGATTATGCTGTTGAATGATGCGCACGCCTTCCGATTTGGCAAGCGTAAGCGCCGCGGCGTTGATGAGCTGTTCGGCTTGCGAGTTGAGCGCATCCACTTGGCCCGCCTGCGCCTCCAGCTCGGCTTTACGGGCTTGCAGCTCGCCTAATTTCGCGCGTGCGCTCACCAGCCAGAACGCCATCGCCGCGTTCACCAGGAAAAACAGCACCACCAGCAGCGCGATAATCTGTTTGTTGACCTTCCGCTGGCGTACATAATCGGGTACAAGGTTCAGTTTCATCGTCGCTTTTGCCTCCTCAGAAGCTGGCGTGAAGCCCCATCCCTATCGCCACCGCCAGTAAGTGGGCGTTATTGGCGACATATTCCGGACCGTGGCGCTTCACCTGCAGGGTGAGACCCCGCACAGGGTTCGCCACGGCAACGGGGATTCCTATCGAGTTGGCGAGAAACTGATCCAGATTCGGGATCACAGCCCCGCCGCCGCAGAGCAGAATCTGGGTGATTTCGATATCACCGTGTCGGCTGCGGAAGTATTCCACCGAACGCCGCACCTCGCTGACCAGCTCTTCCAGAAGCGGGTAGATGGCGCGGAAGACTTCAATTTTGCGGCTGTCGGCGGGCGATTGCGTCGGCAGGCTGGGTTCCGCGCTGGGCGGTTCAGGTTCTGCAAAAGGCGAAGGCGGCGCCTCGGCTTCTGGGGCAGGTGGCTCCTCGCCCAGTCCGGGCACGCTGAACGGCGAAGGCGCGGCAGGCGAGTACGGCGTCCCCGGCGTGTAGGTCGGCTCGGAACCAAAACCAGGTGTATAGAAGCCTCCCATCGGAGCGCCCGGCACGCCGAACGGCGAACCTCCCACGGGAATCTGATCCATCAGCACCTCTGCCAGTTGCACTTTGAGCTGTTCGGCTTCACTCTCGGAGATCATGAGGCGCTCGGCAATCGCACGGGTTAGCATATCGCCCCCCGTGGGCAGGATACGCGGGAAGCTCAGCAAGCCGCGGTCGAAGATGTCGATGGAGGTCGCGCTCGCGCCCAGATTAATCACCGCCACTGCTTTGGTTTGCATGTCAGGCTGGGTCAGCAGCAGGCTCCGTCCCAGTGCCAGCGGCTCCACATCGATGGCATAAGGCTCCAGCCCCACCTTGTCCGCAACATCCACAAGACCGTTCACGGCATCCTGCTGGGCAACCGCCAGGATGACCTCCATATTGGGGTCGTTCGGGTCTTCGTTGGGGCGATGGATGACTTCGTAGGCAGACTGGACGCGCGTGTCGGCAAAGGGGATGTTGCGCTGAATCTCCCAGTCCATGTGCTGACGCAGCTCGGCAGGGTTCATGCGCGGCACTTCCAGAATCCGCACCACCACGGCGTTTTGCCCTGCCAGTGCGAACGCGCCATGTTTGGCGGAAATTCCCGTGTCGGCGAGCAGTCTTTTCAGGGTTGCGGCGACCGCGTTTTTGTCGATGATGCCTGCCGAGTCGACGGCGCCCTCAGGCGTGGGCGCAATCCCCACATTGGTCAACACAGGGGGGCGCCCCGTCCGCACTTCCGCCACTTTGATGAAGCGGGTGCCGATGTCAATCCCGACTACGCTACCCGGTTGCTTTGCCATAGGCTTTTTCTCCTGTTTGTTTCTTCAAAACGGTTCGGCTTCCTGCCGGAACTAAGAGTGTACCCCAAGCGGTTCGCCGTCGTCGAGAGGGTTCCTGCTATTTTGAGACGGCGCAGGCGCAAAAAAGTCCCGATAAATCGCTTCGGTGCGCGCCACATCCTGCGCCATCTGTTGTTGTAATGCCTCCAGCGACTCAAAAGCCCCTTGTTCTCGCAGCTTCGCCAGAAATTCCAGCGTGAGGAGGCGCCCATAGAGCGGCTGGTCAGGAAAGCCTATCAGGTACGCCTCGACAATTGCCCGGGCGTTCGGGAACATCGGGGGCGTACCCACGCTGACCGCTGCAGGGTAGGGTTCTCCTGCGACCGTTGCCCGGCAGGCATAGACGCCGGGCGCAGGACACACCTGATTCACCACAGGCGCCAGATTCGCTGTGGGGTAGCCCAGCGTGCGACCCCGCTGGTCGCCGCGCATCACCACGCCCTCCCAGTGGAACGGTTCCCCCAGCGCCTGATGCACGCAGTCCAGCACGCCACTCTGAACCCACTGGCGCACGCGCGTGGAAGAGAGGCGCTCCCCCTTCTCGTCCACCACGGGGGCGATCGCCAGCACCTCAAAGCGACCGTCCTGCCGCAGAAACGCCACATCCCCAGAGCGCCCTGCGCCGAACTGGAAATCTTCCCCCACCACCACCACACGCGCTCCCAGCCCCTGAACCAGAACCGTCTCCACAAAATCTCCCGCTGAAAGCCTTGCAAAGGCTTCGGTGAACGGTTGGACAACGGTAAGGTCTATCCCGAACCCACGCAGTCGCTCAAGGCGGTGCCTCAGGGAACACAGGAGCGGCGGCGCGTGAGCAGGCGACAGCACTTGCAAGGGGTGGGGGTCAAAGGTGAGCGCGACGGCGGGCAGCCCCTGAGCGCGTGCATGCTGAACTGCCTTCTGAATCAGTGCCTGATGACCCCGATGCACGCCGTCAAAGACGCCTATCGCCACGACACAGCCTTCGGGGAACGCTCTGGTGAGCGACTCCACGCCAATCACCCAGCTCATGCGCGAATCACCCGCACTGGTCGCAGGAGCGGCGGAAGCCAGCGCGCAATCAGGGCAATCTTATCGTCGTCTTCGGTAACCACCACAAAACTGCCGGGAGTCCACAGGGGATGTTCTGCCTGCACGAAGTTGCCGTGGAGCAGGCGCTCCAGCGCGGCGGGCGCTGGCTTCCAGCGCGGCAGGTGGCGCACCGCCTCAATTGGGGGAATCAGGGCGTTCCGAACGGTTTCGGCGTCGGTGAAATGCTCCAGGGGCAGCGACTCTTCCAGCCGAAAGTGTCCCACGGCGGTGCGCGTTAATTGAATCAGGTGCGCTCCTACGCCTGCAATCTGCCCCATGTCGTGGGCAATCGTACGCACATAGGTTCCCGACGAGCATTCAATTTCGAACCGTGCCGTTGGGAACTCGCCCGGTGTGAAGTCCAGAATCTCGAATCGGTACACGGTGATGGGGCGCGGCTTGCGCTCCAACTCTTTGCCCTCGCGAGCCAGCTCGTGCAGTTTGCGCCCCTCCACCCGCAACGCAGAATACATCGGCGGCACCTGCCAGATTCGCCCGACAAACTGCTTCGCGATTTCACGCACCTGCTCCAAAGTGAGATGAGAAGCGGGCTTCACTTCCAGCACCTGTCCATCGGCGTCCTGCGTGTCGGTGGTCTTGCCGAACAGAATCGTGCCCCGATAGTGTTTGGTAAGCGGCTGGATGTAGGGCACCAATCGGGTGGCGCGTCCCAGACAGCACACCAGCACGCCTTCGGCTAAGGGGTCTAAAGTGCCTGCATGCCCAATCTCTTTTTGACCACTGGCTCGGCGCAGGTGGTCTATCACATCGTGCGAGGTGATTCCCGAGGGCTTATGGACATTCAGCACTCCATCCATCGTAGCACCTCGCGCACAAGGGTCTGGGCAGCCTCTTCAAGGCTCATCTCCAGCGTGCAGCCCGCGGCGTTTTCGTGTCCACCACCGCCGAACTGGCTGGCAATCTGGGCGACATTGATGGCGCCGCGGCTCCGCAGGCTGACCCGTACTTTTTGATTGGGTGTTTCCCGCAACAGCATCGCCACCCGCACGCCCCGAATCGAGCGCACGAAGTTGACGATGCCCTCGGTTTCTTCGTCGCTTGCGCCTGCCTCTTCAAACATCTTCCGGGAGATGGCAACCCATGCAATCGCCCCGTCCTCGGTGCGCTGGAGCGTGGAAAGCGCCAGCCCCAGCAGTTTGACCGACGAAAACGAGCGCGTCTCGAAAACCCGCTCGTTGATGGCGCTGATGTCGGCGCCTGCTGCCTGCAGGTGGCTGGCGATGCGCAAAGTGCGCGGCGTGGTGTTGGGAAACTTAAAAGAAAAGGTATCCGTGACGATCCCCGTCAGCAGGCAGGTGGCGATTTCGGGCGTCATGGGGCATTTCATGGCGCGGAGCAGGCGGTAGGCGACTTCGGCGGTCGCGGCGGCGGTGGTGTCTACCAGACGCACATCGGCGAACGGCTCTTGCGGCACATGGTGGTCTACCTGCAAAATCTGGCGTGCGCTGCGTACCAGCGGCTCGTGGCGCCCTGCCCGGCTCAACTGGCTCATATCACAGACAATCGCCACATCGTAGGTCGTGCGGGGCTGGAGCTCGGTCTGCACGCACTCACTGCCCGGCAGGAACTGGTAGATTTCGGGCACAGGGTCGTGGCAGACCACCTCCACAATCGGTTTCCCTTTCAGACGCAGGGCGAGCGCGAGTGCCAGCGCACTGCCCAGTGCATCGCCATCGGGATGAAGATGGGGCACAACCAGAAACGATTCGGAGGTCTCTATCAGCCCGACTGCCTGCCGAAAGGGTAGTCTGCGTGCCATTCTGCGCTTATTGTACCCGAAATCGGGGGAACTTAAAGGCGGGTTTCGCCGTCTATAAAAGTAGCAAGCAGCTACACACTTCTTGGGGACGGCAGGTTTTGCTCTCCTTTGCCTGTCGTTCCCCTTTTTTATTTTCCTCTTCTCTGGAGCTGTTTCGCCGCCATCAGGGTACTGCCAACGCCCAGGAACGGGTCCAGCACGGTCATGCCCTTTCTCGTATAGCACTCAATCAGCCGGGCGGCGAGCGCGGAGGGAAACATCGCAGGATGTTTCAGGGCGACCTCTTCGCTGGTTTTGCGGAGATCGCTCCAGATAGAGATGGAGTAGCGCGTCCATGTGGCGCCGTCCAGGTCGTTTGCCCGCTTGGCGGTGTAGGGAGCCGCCGCCTCCGCCACCTCATTCTCCTCGTAGAGTGTTTCAAGGTCTATGGGGAGCAGGGGTGGTGATTCATGCTCTCGGTTCATAAAGAGATTTTACCCTATCGTTCAACCACTCGGTCAGACCTGTCGTAGCGAGTGTTGTTATGGAACCTTTTTCCATGTCATCCGTCTTCAACACCGTTGGGGTGACACGGATGCAAAGGCGAAAAGAAGCGCAGCGAGCTGCTGCTTGCTGGCTTGGGGTTCTGAGTCTGGTCAGCCTGTCTTCGGCGCAATTTGTGTGGATTCAGCACGCGCCCACTTTCACCGACGACCTGTATGGGGTGGCATTTCCGACACCGACGCACGGCTTTGTGGTCGGCACACGCCTCCTGCTGAAGGAGACGCGGGATGGCGGGCAGAGCTGGCGCTCTCGCAGTGGCGTCGGTGCCACCACACCCAGTGTAGACCCCTTCTACACCGTTCTCTTTCATGACTCACAAAATGGGTGGATCACCGGGAATAACAACTACGCGTTTCGAACTACAGACGAAGGCGCCACATGGAGCCGGATGACCACCGTACCCGCAGGGTCGTGGAGGCATATCGATTTTGTGTCGCCCACTATGGGTTTTATTGGTGCGAACGGCGCCTGCGCCTTCACCAGCGATGGGGGTCAAAACTGGCAGCTGCGCTCGGGCTATCCGGACTGCCCGATTATGTACGGCATGGATTTTCGGGATGCAAATCTGGGGCTGGTGGCGGGCGACCACCTTTCGCTGGGCACGGGCATCTACCGCACAACCGATGGCGGACGCACATGGAGTCGACGACTGACGGGCATTTTCAACGATGTGGTCTTTATGGACGCGAACACTGCGCTGGCAGCCGCCAATACCGGGGCGATTTATCGCTCCACCGACGCAGGCAACAGCTGGACGCAGATCGCTCCCGCTCGCCCCAATGGGTTGGGAGATCTGGAACGGGTGGACAGCACTACCGTGGTGGGCGTGTCCGTGTTGGGCGATCTCTGGCGCAGCGCGGATGGCGGATTCACATGGAACAAGGTGGGTGAAGACCTCGGCAGCTTGCCTGGCGTATGGAATGTTCATTTCCGCGACACGCAGAACGGCTGGGTGGTGGGTCCTAAAGGGATTCTGCTTGCCTCTTCTGATGGCGGTCTCACATGGCGCGTGGCAAGCAACGGCATCGTAGACAATATTACCGACATTAAGATGGTCTCCCGCGCTTTCGGTTATGCCGTCACGCGCAACGCCTATGTGCTGCGTACACGCGATGGGGGAGTGCGCTGGGACCTGCGCCACCTGAAGGTTACAGGTAATACCTTCGACCACCCGGAGGGCTTGCAGGCGATCGATGCGGTCGATGCCCAGTTCGCGGTTGTAGCGGGCATTGGTGGGATTGTGTTCAAGACGGAAGATGGCGGCGAGACCTGGCAGCCGATTGGCTATCCCACGCTACCAGGGCGTTTCGACATTTACGATGTGCGCTTCACCAGTCGCCAGACAGGCTGGGTCGTGGGGCGGGATAACGATCTGGGACACTACCGCAACATTTATCGCACGACGGATGGTGGTCTCGCCTGGCAACTGGTTGTGCCCGTACAGGCTGCGGTTCAATACGACGCTATTGATTTCGTGGGCAACAGCGGCTGGGTGGTGGGTCCCAGCGCCTTCCTGCTGCGCACGACGGACAGGGGCAATACATGGCAGCAGGTAAGCCTGCCTTACGGCAATGTAACGAATCTGCAGTTCACCGATGTGGGCTTTGCAAATGAGCAGGTGGGCTGGATGATTGGCACGGTAGGCTATGTATTGCGCTCCACCAACGGCGGTCAGAGCTGGGTGCGCCAGAGCCTCAGTACCAGTGAGGACCTCATAGCGCTTTATGTGGTGAGCGCGGACGAGGCGTGGATTGCAGGCGCACTTGGCAGTGTATTCCACACCACCGACGGCGGTCAGAGCTGGCTCCGCGAGCCGACGGGCTACCCCTCCTCGCTGGGGCTGAGCGCATTGCACGGCACACCCGACGGGCATTTGGTCGGGGGTGGCTATGCGGGCTTTCTGGTGGTGCGCCATCCGGGTGAGCGGGCGACGGCGACCAGCTTCTCGGTGCCGTTCGGGCGAATGGCAGGCGGCAATTTGACCGCCCTGCAGAACAGTGATGATACCTACCTGCTGCTGGAGAGCCGAGCGCCCACCCAGTCAGGCAATCCGTATGTGCAGGTAGTGGTTGAGGGCATGGCGGACTCGCGCCCCTGGGAGCAGCTCACCTTCCGCTTTGAAGGTAGGTCCAACGCCTCGCCCTTGACCGGAGTCAAGCAGGTGCTGGAACTGTTCAACTTCACGACCAACCAGTGGGAGGTTCGAGAGGAGCGATTGCCTGATCAATCCAACGATGGGGTATGCGAGACCTTCGTTCAGGATCCCTCGCCCTACATTCAGGCGGGCACGGGGCGGATGCGCGCCCGCATGAGCTGGTACAAGGTAGGCGACCTCCTTGCAGACCCGTGGCATGTGTGGGTAGACTATGTGCAGTGGAGCCTGCTTCCGGCCGCGATTACGGGCGATGTGAACGGCGACGGCTGCGTGGATGATGCCGACCTGCTGACAGTGCTGTTCGCGTTCGGGCAGTCGGGTTCGGGCTTGCCCGGAGATGTAAACGGTGATGGTGTGGTGGACGACGCCGATTTGCTCACGGTGTTGTTCAACTTTGGGCAGGGATGTTAGGCGGATTCGTGGTATAATCCCTCCGTGAATCGCGAGCAGTTTCGGGCGCGTCTGGAGCAGGGGGTGCTGATTGCCGATGGCGCCATCGGCACGATGCTGGCATTGCGCGGGGTGCCAACCCCCTATGAACTTACGAACCTGCTTTATCCCGATACCGTGCGGGCGCTCCATCGGGAGTATTACGAGGCGGGCGCACGCCTGATAGAGACCAACACCTACACTGCCAATCGGGTACGCCTGTTTAATTTGCCTGAACGCGGCAGCGAAGCGCCCCCCACTTATAGCCTGCTGGAACAGTTCGGCTCGCCGGAAGAGCTGGTACGGCGCATCAATCAGGAGGCGGTGCGCCTGGCACGCGAGGCGGTGGGCGCAGACGCGCTCGTGTTCGGCTCGGTGGGACCTGTGGGCAAGCCGCTGGAACCCATCGGCGAAACCCGACTGGACGAAGCCGAGGGGGCGTTCCGCGAGCAGATGCAGGCGCTCCTTGAGGCGGGCGTGGACGGACTGATTCTGGAAACTTTCATAGACCCCCGCGAACTGGAGCTGGCGATTCGGGTCGCCCGCGAACTCGCCCCTGACCTGCCCCTGATTGCCTCCAAAGGCTTTGTGGAAGACGGCGAGACGCTCATGGAAGGGCTACCCGAACGCTTCGCGCACACCGTCAGCGCGCTGGGGGTGGACGCCGTCGGGGCGAACTGCGTGGTGGGACCTCAGCGCATGCTGGACATCGTGCGCATGATGGCAACGGGCACCGAATTGCCCCTTTCCTCGATGCCGACGCCCGGCTTGCCGCAACTGGTGCGCGGGCAGGTGGTGTACGATATTCACCCCGACTATTTCGGGCGGTATGCGGTGCGCCTTGTGGAGGCGGGCGCCCAGATTGTGGGCGGCTGCTGCGGTACGACGCCCGACCATATCCGCGCGGTGGCGCAGGCAGTATCCCGAACGCCTGTCAAGCGCAGGGCAGGGGGCATCCGTGCAGTGGTGCGTGAGCGCAAGGAAGAAGAGTTGCCCCTTGCGGAGCCGTCGCGCCTCTCTCAGATACTGGGTAAAGAGCGCGTAATTGCAGTGGAATTAGACCTGCCCCGCGGCTTGAAAGTGCAAAAGGTCATCGAAGGCGCACGCCTGCTGAAAGAGCATGGGGTGCATGTGATTGACATCTCTGACGGCGCGCGCGCCCGCCTGCGCATGAATGTGATTGCCATCTCCCATCTGGTACAGCGCGAGGCGGGGATTGAGGTGATGATGCACTTCGCCTGCCGCGACCGCAACCTGCTGGCAATTCAGGCAGATTTGTTAGGCGCGCACGCGCTGGGCATCCGCAATGTGCTGGCAATCACGGGCGACCCCGCCCAGATTGGCGACTACCCCACTGCCACCAGCGTGTTCGATGTGGACGCGATCGGGCTGGTGCGCATCCTGCGGCGCTTCAACGAGGGGCGCGACCTCGCAGGCAACACGATTGGCGTGCGGGCGAACTTCACGATTGCTGTCGCCTACAACCCGCTCGCGCCCGACCCAGAAACCGAGCGCGACCGCCTGCGCAAAAAGATAGAGGAGGGCGCGCATCTGGTCTACACCCAGCCGATTTTTGAGATGCGCGTCGTGGAAGAGACCGCCGAGTTGATGAACCGACTCGGCGTGCCGTGGCTGGTGGGGGTGCTACCGCTGCGAAGCGCACGCCACGCCGAGTTTATGCATAACGAGGTGCCAGGCGTGTCTATTCCCGAGCCGATTTTGCGGCGGATGGCGGAGGCGCCCGAAGAGGACGCGCTCGCCGTGGGGCTGGAGATCGCCCGTCGATTCGTGGCTGAGGCGGCGCCCTATGCGCAGGGGGTCTACCTGATGCCACCCGCCGGCAGCGCCCAGATTGCCCTGCAGGTGATTGAGGCACTGAAATAAGCGCTCCTTCTCAGCGCGCCACCGAATGCAAAAACCACAACGCGCTACAGCCCGAACAGCAGGCGACACTGCTCTTCTGTCAACTCCACGGGGCGAATGTAGTGCGCCACCCTCCCATTGCCCAGCGAGCAAGAGCGTACCTTCACCCAATCGATACGCCCGTCAGCAAATAACCCCCAGAGTCGTCTCGTGGTATCCTGACTGTGCCACTCGCAGGTGATGAAGACCTCCTCCGGATTGTTTGGGTCTAATGTGTAGAACCATCGACGGAGTTCGACCACCCTTGGATCGGGGTGCAGGAGAGGAAGAGGATTGAGGTAGTGCAGGGCGTATGAAGCCAGATAGGGTTTTGGCTGGTTATCCTCACGGGTGCGCTTTCCTTCTGTCGGGTCTGCAGGGCAGATAAGCAGGGGCTTGATGGCAGGGCGATACTGAGAGAGGATGTCCCAGTGCCAAATGGTGCGCCCCGATTGCCCCCTTACGAAGTCAGGTGGGGGTTTATGGTAATCCTCTTCGTAGGACTTTAGTGCCACATAGAGCTGCCGCAGGTTCGTGGCGCATCCTGCCCGGAGTGAGTATTGACGCGCCATGAAGATAACCCCCAGCAAGAGCGCCGCCAGCAGCAGGATAATCGCGATGACAGTTAGAATCTCCACAAGCGTATACCCTACGGACTTTCCTCTTGTTGCTTGCATCATCACTCCCCCCGCGGGGGCTTTGCAGCCCCTGCTTTCTTCAGGGATTACAGCATGGACCATTTTGGTTACAGTCAAAGGCAGGTCCCCAGCATATAACCACAACAGGCGCTTCTCTCCCGTCGATTTCTGCAATTGCAGGGCGAAGGTATTTACGCCGCTTGCATATATTGGTTTGCCCGTTTGGTTGGAAGGGGTTGAGAAAGCACCCAACATCCCACAGGCAGCATTCAGCTGAGCGTATCTCAGTGGTAGGGTTGCAGTTGGGACATTCGTTCAGACAGTCATTTGCCCCACCGCCGCCACACCTTCCACCACCGATGGGTACTTCAACACCTACACCGATCTCCGCGCCCGAATTGTTCTTCGAGAAAAGCTGTATCAGATTTCGCACTTGCTCTTGGGTCAATTTGGCATCCTGAGGCAGGATGCCAAAGTGTCGCCAGTAGGCGAGCAGTGTCTCCTGCACGATATCTTCCGCTGTGTCATAGTAGGCGGTGTATTTTTGTACCTTCCGTCGCAACGCTTGCCGCCCAGCGGCTTCTGTGCCTCGTGGAAGCGCCATGATAACCTCCTTAGTGTTAAGATATGCTCAACAAGGAGGATTTCCTGCTACTGGCGTCAGCAATGACAGGGGGAGCCACGGATTATAGCAGCCTGAGTGCCTTATGGAAGGGGCGAAGTCGCCGGAGATCGTTCCTATCCGGGACGACCCACCGCTACTTCAGGCGCTTCCACCACGGCGCGATCCATCGTCAGCGGGCGATAATAGGGGTTGCGCCATACCAGCTTCAGCGCACAGTTGAGCGACTCGTCGTCCCCCTCCAGATAGTCCACGACTCCGCCTTCGGGCATAAAGCTCAGCCCTTCGTAAAACACCTGATAGGGGTCATAAAGCAGGTTGACATAAAGGTTCAGCAGGCGTTGCTTCTGTTCAGGGGTGAGCGTTTCGGGGTCGTAGCCCTGCTCGAGGACCCATTTGCGGAAGCGAGGAAGTCTGCCGTAGACGAGCGTCTGATACACATGAGAGCGAATGAACAGCCGCCGGCTGGCGATGAACAGCGCCCGTGCCGCCTCCTGCTTTTGTGAGGCGATGCTCACGGCGTAAAGATATTCGCCCAGCGGGCTATGGCTGGCGCAAGTGCCCCCCGCTGTGTCGTGGTACCAGTTGTCGCGAATCTGGTGGCGATGGAGGTAAATCACCATGCTATAGGCGTAAATGCGCCCGTCGAACTCGGCGACCAGAAACCCCAGCGGATGGTTCTGCAGCCACGCCTCGAAGTAGTCGCGCGAAAGTGCGGCGTTGCCAAACAACTGATCCAGCTCCTCGACCCGCTCCAGATCACGCGCCTCTGCAGGGCGCACCTGGAATAGCCCTACCGTCATCATTGCTGTGCCTGCCTTTCCCTGGTTGGGAACGAGCCATAAGACGCAAAAACGGAGAGCCGACAGGGGTCAGCTCTCCGTCGCGAGTAATCTGTGGGCATAATTATACACCACCTTTGCGCAATTCCTGCTTCGCGGTTTCAGAAACAGGTATAATTTCGTGAGGTCAATGCCCAGAGTACGCACGCACTATGTTTGCTCTGTTTGCGGCTATACAACGCCGCGCTGGGTGGGGCGCTGCCCCGAATGTGGGGAGTGGAACACACTGCAAGAGGAAACGCAAAATGTCGTAAAACACGCGCCGAAGCGTGGCGGTAGCACGCAGGTGGTTGCTCCCGTACGCGCCTACACCATAGAAGACCTGCCCACCGAAACCGAAACGCGCTTGCCCACAGGAATCGCCGAGTTTGACCGTGTGCTGGGGGGTGGCGTTGTGCCCGGCTCGCTGACGCTGATAGGGGGTGAGCCAGGCATCGGCAAAAGCACCCTCATGCTTCAGGTTGCGAACGCGCTCGCAAAGCACGGTACGGTGCTTTATATCACAGGCGAGGAATCGTTGCGGCAGGTGCGCATGCGTGCTGTGCGCCTGCATGCCACCCACCCGAACCTGAAGGTCGCCACAGGAGCCGAGCTGGAGCCGATACTCAGCCTGCTGGAAACGGAGCAACCCCTGTGCGCCATTATTGACTCCATCCAGACGCTTTACACTCCCCAGCTGGAAGGGATTGCGGGCACGGTCTCGCAAATCCGAACCTGTGCAGGCGCGTTGCAGCGCCTCGCCAAAGAGCATGAGATTGCGCTTTTTCTGATTGGGCATGTCACCAAAGAGGGCGCGCTGGCAGGACCCAAAGTGCTGGAACATCTCGTGGACACCGTGCTGTATTTTGAGGGCGACCCGCAGGGGCTGTTCCGAATCTTACGGGCAACCAAAAACCGTTTCGGCGCGACGGACGAGATTGGCGTGTTTGACATGCGCCCCGAAGGGCTGGTGGCGGTTCCCAATCCCTCGGAGAGGCTGCTGGCGGAGCGTGCGGAGGGTGCGCCCGGCTCGGTGGTGTTCCCCGCGCTGGAGGGCAGTCGCGCCCTGCTGATGGAGATTCAGGCGCTCACAACCCCCTCGTTCCTCAACAACCCGCGCCGCGTGATTACGGGGCTATCTTACGAGCGCGTGAGCCTCGTGCTGGCGGTGATGGAGAAACGACTGGGCTTCCGAATGATCCAGCACGATGTGTTCGTGAATGTGGCAGGCGGGATGCGGGTGATGGAACCTGCTGCGGACCTGGCGATTCTGGTGGCGGTCGCTTCGGCGATGCGCAATCAGCCCGTGCGTCCCGACCTGGTGCTGTTTGGCGAGGTGGGTTTGGGTGGGGAGGTGCGCGGCGTGCCCCATATGGAGGCGCGTCTGCAGGAGGCGGCGCGGCTGGGCTTTCGCTACGCCCTCGTGCCGCAGAGCAACCTTCAGCGCCCCCACGAGCGATTACCCCTCTCAACACTGCCCGTGCGCACTGCCCAGGAGGCGATTCGGATGGCGCTCCAGTCTCAGCCCGAAGCAGAGGAACCTGAAGAGGACGACTCGCCTTTCCGATAAGAGAGGTATACTATGCAAGCAGGTGGAGCCATGCGAAACTTTCTGATTCTGTTCGGCTGTGTGGCGCTTCTGGGGCTGGCGACGGCGCAAACCAAGCCGCCGCAGGCGGTGCAACAAAAGCTCAACGCCATCCGCTCCCTGATTGATTACCGGCTGGTGCAACTGGCGGACGAATACTGGCACGACGGGCAGCACTACAAGACGATGGCGGTTCTGTTCGTGCTGATTGAATACGACCCGAAGGATGTGGAGACCTACTCCAATCTGGGCTGGATGCTGGATAGCTACGGCGAGACGGCGCGCGCATTCCAGATTTACGAGCGCGGGATTCGTGCCAACCCGAACCGCTACGACCTCTACTACGATGTCGGCTTCTGGTATCACCAGAAGGGCGAACTCACGCGCGCACGGGCTTATCTGGAAAAGGCGGTGCAGTTCCCGAATGTGCCTGCCTTTGTATGGAAAACGCTGGCGCACACCTACGAGAAGCTCGGTGAGTACGAGAAATGCCTGCGGGCGTGGGAAAAAGCCCGCCAGATAGACCCCAACGACGGCGCCGTGGAGCTGAATATGAGCCGCGTGCGGAAAAAACTGCAGGAGTCGCGCCCGAACTCCAGTTGAGGTGAACCGCCTATGATGCATCCGATAGACCTGCTGATTCTGCTGCTACGCGGGCTGGTGATTATTATCGTTATTGATGTGGTGTTTTCGTGGATACGGATGGCGGGCGGGCGTGTGCCGCGCTACAATCCTGTTGTGCGCTTCATCGAGCGGATCAGTAATGCAGTGGTAGACCCCTTCCGCCAGCTGCAGAACCGCCTGCTCCGCTCGATGGGCGTCGGGTTTATGCCGCTGGACTTCTCGCCGCTGTTCGCGATTATTGCGATACAGTTCATTATCCACTTGCTGAATCAACTGCGATGAACGACCCGAAACGGCTGACGGTACTGGAGATTGAGTCGAAGAAGTTTCGCAAGCGCCTGCGTGGGTATGACCCTGCGCAGGTGGATGCGTTTCTGCAGCTGGTGGCGGCGCACTACGAGGAGGTGCTGACCGAGAACCACCGGATGCGCGAGGAGCTGCTGGGCTTGCGCGAGGAAGCACAGCGCTACCGTGCGATGGAAAGCACGCTCAAAGAGGCGCTGGTGCTGGCGCAGAAGACCGCCGATGAGACTCGCGCGAACGCCCACAAAGAGGCGGAGCTGATTCTCCGCGAGGCACGCATGCAGGCAGAGCGCATCCAGCAGGAGGCGCAGGCGCGGGTGGAACAGCTCCAGAAGGAGATTGAAACGCTGGAGGCACGCAAGCGCGCTACCGTGTTAGAGCTCCGCGCGCTACTGCTCAGCCATCTGCAGGCGCTGGAGATGCCCACACACGCCGTCGCGGAGGAGTCCGCCCCCACCGACGGCGCCCCTCTGGAAACAGGCTAATCACGGTTTTGCGTGCGTGTAAGGCGAATCTTTGAGCCGCAGGCGCACCGTGCGCGCGTTGTGCGAAAGCGTGAACTCTACATCGGCGGGCTTGATATTTTCAGGGAGGCGGATGCGCCATCGGTTCGTGCCCGAACGCTCCACCTTGAGGTTGGTTTTCCCCGCACGCGCCTGAATTCGAGCGCCCTGCGGTGCGACCTCGCCTTCCAGTGCCCCCTGACTCTCGCGTGTCCACACCAGATACGGCTCACCCCGACTGATGGCGCGCATGTACGCCACCATCGGCGCTATCGCCTCTGAAGGCATGCCAATTGCGCCCGGCATGCTCTCCACCACCTCGGTCAACTCACGCTCCGTTTTGTATTTTTTCTCGAACTCCTTCTCAAATAGCGAGCCTTCCTTGCCATGACATGAGCTACATCGCTTTTCAAAGGTGGAGACGACCTCTATTTTGGCAGGGCGCGGGCTGGTGCCCGACAGCCCTATCAATACCAATCCAAGCACGCACGCGCTGACGCTAATCGCCTTTCGCATGACTCTTGCCTCCAATCCATGAGATGCGGTAGATTCTACCCGTCGTATCGCAGGTGAACAGCACGCTGCCGTCGGGCGCTTCGGCGCAATCCACTGGACGCGCCAGCACGCGCCCGTCTTCTGTGAGCGTCTTCACGATGGTGAGACTCCCGAACGGCTTGCCTGTTACATCATCGAACAGCACGCGCTCGATTCGATAGCCATCGGGCTTGGCACGGTTCCACGAGCCGCGACACGCCACGAACATATCGCCCTTGTGATTGGGGAAGTGGTCTTTCGTGAGAAAGGTGAAGCTGTTGGCAGCCCAGTGCGCCCCGAAGCACCACGCGGGCGGCTCGGTTTTGTCCGCCAGCTCCACAATATCGGGGCGTTTTTGATACTCAATACGGGGGAGCTTGTTGCCCGTGATAAACGGATGACCGTAGAATTTGCCTTCCTGATAGTGGTTCAGTTCATCGGGCGGGTTATAGTCAGTGATGGGCTGGAAGGTGCCCGGTCGCTCGCCGAGTGTGCGCCCGAACCAGTCGCTACCGTGGTCTATGCCCCAGATTTCGTTAGTACCGGGGCGCAGGCGCAGTTTCTCGGTGTTGCGGATGCCACTGGCGAACAGCGTTTTGCCCGTGCCATCCTTGTTGAATCGCCAGATTTTCTGGCGCTCGGTTTCGGTCTCGTCGTTGATGTTGCCAGAATCGCCGATAGCAGTATAGATATAGCGGTCCGTAACCAGAATGGGACGCCACCAGTGTCCTCCGCCTCGGGGTAACTTGCCTTCGGGGATAACCGTGACCACCTCGTCGGCTTTGCCGTCGCCGTTAGTGTCGCGGGCTTTATGAATCGCGCCCGTCTGGGTGAACCAGAGCCAGCCGTCGGCGAAGTGCATTCCCTGCACCGTGCGGTAGCCCGACACGAAGGTGTTCACAATCTCGTAGCGTCCGTTGCGCCAGCGCAGGGTGAGGATGTCGCCTTTCTGGGGGCGGCTCAGGTAGAGCGTGCCCCTGTTATCAAACTCCATAAAACGGGCGTTCTCGATATTGTCTGCCACGAGGTCTACCCGATAGCCGGGTCGCACCCAGAATGGGGGTACGCCTGCGCCGCGCTGAGCTTGAGGCGCTGCGGGGGAGCGGTTTGGGGAACCGGGACGCTGGGCGGTCAAACAGCCTGCCACAAGAAGCGCCACAACACCTGTCGCAACAGTCGCAAAAACGGCGCGTTTCATAGCGGGGGAATTGTACCTTGTTCGCTCGGTCAAGGAATGTGGGCTTGTATGACAGTGTAGGTACCGTTGCGCTTATGCTTCAGCGAGCAGAGGACGACCAGTAAGCCGTCAATCTGAAGATTGCCATAAGGTCATCGCTCCCTGTAGGTCATCTGGACATCGCGCAGCCATCCCTGACTGATCTCAGGGTCCCAGATAGCGTCCAGCTCGGGAGTAAATCGGTAGTAGTGGCGCCACGGAAGCACGGAATCCGCCTCACGCCGCGCTTCCAGTCTATCGCGAATCAACTGGACATAGGCAGGGTCAATCTCAATTGCAACACAGTGGCGTCCCAGCTGCTCTGCTACCACCGCTGTCGTGCCTGTGCCTGCGAAGGGATCCAGAACCCAGTCGTCTGGCTTAGTGGAAGAGAGTAGAATCCGCAGCAACAGAGCGACAGGCGACTGCTGTTTATGGAGGCGCTCTCCGCGTGCGCCCCTTAGCGCCTCATCCCCGGCAAAGTAGCCTGAGGTCAGCTCGCGAATATCGCTCCAGCAGTCAGTTACGAACACTCCGTTTTCACGAGGATACCTGTGATAGGGTTCGGGAGGGAGGTCTATCCGCAGCCGATAGAACACGCGTGGGCGTCGTCCTTTCGTGGCAAAGGCAATAATCTGATACTGCTTACCAAAGCGACTGAAACCGGGCACTGCAGAGGTTTTTTTGAGCCAGATAATCAGGTTCTGGAGCGTCCAGCCTGTTTCGCGCAGAGTGCGTAGTACGAACTCCGCATTCTTCTCGCGCTGCATAAAATAGATTGCGCCTCCCTCTTCGGTACACTCGTAAACCTTCTGACACACCTGACTCAGCCATTCCCAGTAGAGAGGCTCTGGTTGGTCGTCGTCAAAGTAGGCATAGTCTTTGCCCTGGTTGAAGGGTGGGTCTAAGAAGGTCAGGGCTATCGGGATGCCCTGCTCGCGTATCGTGTCCAGTGCCTGTAAGCAGTCGCCTTGAATCAGGTGAACCATCGCTGTAGTGCCTCTTATATGTTTGCTGGCAATTGTACCTCCTGCGCCCCGTTAGAGCATCAAAACCCGACGAACCGCCTCCACCAGCAGGTGGAAGCTCGTGCCCACCACAAACGCCAGCACCAGCGCAATCAGGTTGCCCGCCGCAAGGAAGTAGGCGTCATGGTTCATTAGCCCGATGCCGATGAGCAACACCCCCAGCGCAGGCAGGGTGTTCAGAAAGGGCAGGGGCGAGGAAAGCACAAGCGCCATAAAAATCACCAGCAGGGCGTGCCAGCGGAGCATGAAGCCGTTGCGCACCAGCCACCTGCCACGGGGACGGGAGATGCGCTCCAGCTGGCGCAGGATAGCAACCCCGCGCGTTTGCAGTGCCATCACCGTTTGCGGCGCAAGCCGATGGCGCCGCCAGCGTGCGGGCAGCCAGGGCACCGCGCGCCCCCAGAGCATCTGCAACGCAATCAGGCTCATGAGAAGCCCCAGTATTGTGGAAGTGCCGGGCGGCAGCACCGGGATAAACGCCGGAATTGCGAGCAGGATAAGCAGAAAACCGTACCCCCGGTCTCCAGCCCTCTGAAGTACCTCGTCTACGGAGACCGTGCCGTCGGCGTCGGTGTCCAGAACTCCGAGAAACAGCTCCGAGAGGCGTTCTTGGGAGGGCTTCATTCTGGGTCGCGCCATACGCCGTCGGCTTTGAGCAGGGCGATTAACTCTTCCACGCCGCGCTCCGCAGGGATGTCGTTTTTGACCAGTTGCCCCTTGCGATAGAGCGCAATCTTCCCGCCGCCGCGCCCCACATAGCCATAATCAGCGTCTGCCATCTCACCCGGACCATTAACGATGCAGTTATGCACCACACAGAGCGAACCTGTGTAGGTATGTGCGTGCGCCACCTCCAGATTATGAACCACTCCGCGATAGGGCAGGCGCCTCACCTCTACAACGGGCAGGTAGAGGTAGTGCGAATCGAGGGCGAGTCGCCCCGTGCGCTGGCGGCTCTCAGGCACCTCCACTTTGAATCCGAGGCAGTCCGCAAACCGCCGTAGAGCATCACTGCTGGTGACGCTAATAATGTAAGTGCGCTGTCGGTTGGCAGGCTGCTTGACCGCCAGGGACGCTGGAATGCCCAGACGCAGCAGCATCTGGTGAACCGCAAACGCCAGAGCGGGGGAGACCGTTACATAAGTCGCTCGCGGGTAGCCACGAACGACTCCGCAATACCCATCACAGAGCCAGAGGGTGCGGAGGAATTCGGCTATGTGTTTTGGCTCGTCTGGAACGCGCTCTGGGAGCTGATTTGCCTGCAGAACAGGATAAAGCAGCACATGGTCGCGCGTGATGGCTTCTGCCGCGTACCAGCGTGCTTCCTGCCAGCGGTTGGCGAGGTCTGCGACATTTTGCCAGCGCGTGCGTCCCCCTTTGACTATGCTGGAACGGGTGAGCGCCAGCACCGGATGATTGGGCGTCAGGCGCAGGGGTGGCGCCCCGCGTGGCACAATCTCTATGAGTTCACCTTCGAACGAATGCGTCTCTATCGCCGAAACGGGTTCCAGCGTGCCGCGTTCCGTTAGTACGCGCTCGCCAACCCGAACTGAGGCGATGGGCTTCAACCCCGATTCGGTCATCACGGGCTGGTCAGGAGGCAAGCAGCCCATCACCGCGATATCCAGTCCCACCAGGTGTTTGGTGGCTTCGCGGACCTGGTTCAGCACGGTGGGCAGGTCAAACTTGGTGCGCCCGCAGGAGGGGCAGGCGATGTATTCCACCTTTGTTTTGCGCAACCCAAGCGCCTGCAGAATGTCGTAGCAGACCTCAATTTCGTTCACGGGGTCTTCCGCCAGCGAGACGCGAATCGTGTCGCCAATTCCCTCCGCCAGCAGGGTTCCAATCCCGATTGCGCTTTTGATTCGCGCGTACATGCCATCGCCTGCCTCGGTTACGCCCAGATGGAGCGGATAGTCCATCCCTTCCTCTTCCATGCGCTGTACCATCAGGCGGTTGGCGGAGAGCATAATCGGCACGCGGCTGGCTTTGAGCGAAATCACGAGGTCTTTGAAGCCGTGCGCCTCACAGATTTTGATGTATTCCATCGCCGACTCCACCATGCCCTGTGGGGAGTCGCCGTACATCACTTTAATGCGTTCGGAGAGGGAGCCGTGATTGACCCCGATGCGCATGGCGACACCGCGCTCTTTGCAGGCGCGAATCACAGGCAGGAGCGCCTTCTCGATCGCTTCCAGCTCCTGCTGAATCTCGCTGGGCGAATATTCTGTGCGGGTGGGATCAGGCTTGCGGAACACAAACAGCCCCGGGTTGATGCGTACCTTGTCTACATGCTTGGTGCATTCGAGGGCAATTTCCATGCCCTGGTGATGCACATCGGCGACGAGGGGGATGTGTCCGTAGCCGCGCCGTTTGAGTTCGGCACGGATTTCGCCGAGGTTTTGCGCTTCGCGCAGGTTGGGCGCCGTAACGCGCACAATCTCCGCCCCTGCCTCGTAGAGCTGGATAATCTGCTCCACCGCCGCAGGGGTGTTCATCGTCTCGGCGGTAATCATCGATTGCACGCGAACGGGGTTGGAGCCACCAATCGCGGTGGAGCCCACCCGTACTTCGCGCGTGCGCCTTCGGGGCTTACTGAGAGGCAACTGCACTGCGCCCAGCGGAATGATGTTCTTCGCCATCGCGATAGAATTATACCTGCGAGGCGCCTTCAGTACGGCGCTATCACCCCTCGCAGGCTTTTCAGCAGCGAGGGCAGCTGGTGGGGGGCAAGCGGGGTCTCGGCGCGGTCGGCACGCAGGGCGCGCCGAATCGGCTCCCACCAGTCCCAGCTCACGATGTGGTAAGCGTCAAAAATCATCACGCCATTCGAGCTGAGACACGCGGCGCGGATGGCGCGTTCAAACCCCGCAGGGTCGCGACGGTAGTCCTCGGCATAGACCCCCGCGTACACAAACATTTCGCCGTTTGTCCACTGCATCACGCGCCGCGCCATGCCTTCTACGGTGCGCACCTCGTCGCCGTCGTAGAGCGCCGCCTCGTTCATAAAGGGGATGTTGAAGTAAGTGCCTGGCATCAGGTAGTCCATATCGTACACATAGGAGGTGAAGCGGTATTCCTCGCCCACGAAGCCGTAAGGGCGCTCCAGCGCGTCGCTCGCCCAGTTGACCCCCAGCTCGTAATAGATCGGGTACCAGCTGCCCACATACGCGCCGATGGGCATCGGGCGAATCGACTCAATGGTTTGCCGAATCTCGCGCAACAGGTCGCGAATCACGCGGGCGCGAAACTCGCTCCACTGTCCGAAGCGGGGTCCGCGCTCGAATCCGTCGCGGGGCAAAACGGGCGGGCGCAGGATGTCGTCGGGGAAGTTCTGCACGGGACCATAGAGCGCCTCAAAAGCGCGGCGCGTGCGCTCGGAAAAGTCGGTATAGACATTCGCCCAGCGCATTCGGTCCAGCACAAAGCCGTCTATCGGGTAGTTCGTGCAGATTTCGCGAATAATCGCCATCAGCCGCTGGCGCACCTCGGGATGGAGAGGATTCACAAATACCGCAATCCCTTCGGTGTCCGATTCGGCAATTGGCGTCAGCACGGGGTAGGTCTCCAGCCGTAGCTGCATGCCCAGTTCGGCAAGGCGCTCTAATTTCTCGCTTGCAGTGCCGTCAGCCACCAGCACCCAGCCGTTGGGCGGCGGCTGAATCGGCTGGTTCACGAACATGCCGTCAATTACGGCTTCCACGCGCAGGTCGTCGGTTAAAATCGCATACGCCCAGTTGCGCCCTGCGGGCGGCACAGGCGCGGGGTTGCGCCGATAGGCGGCAATCCCATTCGTGGGCGGGGTGGTATCAAAGCGGTTCAGCTCGTAGGGCGTGCCGTCGGGCAGGCTCAAAATCCGCCGACGCGAATACGCCACCATCTGCCAGTCCACATTCTCATAAGCAGGACCAGTCTGGAACATCTTGTGCCCTTCGGAAAGCACATTGATGTTGGCATGCACTTCCAGCCCGACGGCGTGCGCTTCCTCCAGAAACACCTGCAGGATGTCCATCTCTTCGGGCACGCGCACGCCGCGCCACTCGGTGAGTTTAGGTGCAATCTTGCTGTGATACAGCACATGCCCACTGATGGGCTTCACATCCAGCACAATCGTGTTGATGCCGACGGACTTGCAGTTTTGCACGAACTCCCGAATCTTTTCGCGGTCAATCAGCCAGAACAGGTTCGCGGTGGCGTCCACCCACATCACACGCCCTTCCAGACCCATCTGGCGGGTGAGCGCTACAGAAGGGGGCAACGGTTGAGGGCAGAGCACGCTGATCAGGGTTGTCAAGCCGAGAAGCACACCAAGCCGACGCATCGTGGGGTATAGGATACCCCACGAGCCGTCCACCCACCCCCACAGGGTATCCTAATTCGCGCTATGCAAGAGCCGTTGAAAATCAAGTTGGGTTTGCCGAAGGGCAGTTTGCAGGAAGCGACTTTTGCGCTCTTTAAGAAAGCAGGCTGGAATTTCCATATCCCCTCTGGACGCTCTTATGAGCCTGTAGCGGACGACCCTGAGATTGAGGCGGTGCTGCTGCGCCCGCAGGAAATCCCGCTCTATGTGCAGGACGGCGTGCTGGATGCGGGCATTACGGGCTACGACTGGATTCAGGACTGCGGCGCGCAGGTGCATGAGGTGCTGGAGTTGCAGTATTCCAAAAGCACACGCAACCCCATTCGGGTCGTGCTGGCGGTGCATAACGACGCGCCGTTCCAGAGCGTGAAGGATCTCGCGGGCAAGCGCATCGCCACCGAGTATGTCCGCCTGACCCAGCGCTATCTGGAGCAGCACGGGGTGCAGGCGCATGTGGAGTTTTCGTGGGGCGCGTGCGAGGTGAAAGTGCCCCAGCTGGTGGATGCGATTGTGGTGAACACGGAAACGGGCAGCTCTTTGCGCGCGCACAACCTGCGGATTCTGGATGTGTTGCTCTATTCCACCACGCGCCTGATTGCCAATCATGAGGCGTGGGCGAACCCTGCCAAGCGTGAGAAGATAGAGAGCATCGCGCTGATGTTGCAGGGCGCTCTGAACGCGGGTGCGCTGGTGGGGCTGAAGATGAATGTGCATGAGAGCTGTCTCGACGCGGTGCTGACCGAGTTGCCCGCGCTCCGCAAGCCGACCCTCTCGCCCCTGAGCGACAAGGGCTGGTATGCTGTGGAGACAATCATCGAGGAGCGTGTGGCGCGTGATTTAATCCCCCGCCTGCGCAAGGCTGGCGCGGAGGGGCTGGTGGAGTATCCCCTGAATAAGGTGATTCCTTAGAGTTTGGACTGCGGAAGCGGGGGCTTCCGCAGTCTATGACCCTCATCGGTTCAGTTGTGCTAACACGCTGGCAATCGCAGAAACCTGAGTAGGGGTCAGGCGCCCGTCGGGGTGGCGGTGAAGATAGTTCAACAGTTCGGCATAGGAAAGCACCACCGCCTGTTGAACGCGCGGGCTTTGTAGCAACAGGCGTGCCCTTACAAAACACACCACAGGCTGTACAAATACGCGCAACCCCGTACGCTGGTGTATGAGATGACCCAAAGCCGCCGCCTGACGCATCGCCTGCGCCACGAAATCCTTCTCCAGAGGGCGCCCAACCCGCGCCAGACGCCCGTTTTCAAGCACAATCGTGCCCGTATGGTTTTTGGTCTCCACAATAAAGACGCCTTTCGTGCCCACCGCCACATGATCGATATTGCCGACGGTGGGCAGGGCAATGTCGTGAAAAATGTGCCAGCCGTGTTGACGAAGGGTTTCCAGCGCCTCCCCCACGCGCTCTTCGCCCCTGGCGCCGATATGGAAAATACGCTCCCGACGGTCTAAGAACTGAATCAGATAAACGACGCCCATCAAACCCATCAGAAGGAGCAACCCAACGATGGCTCTGATGGGTGAGTGATTGCCCATTAGCGTGTTAACAAGCTCTCGCAGGAACACGACAATCAAAAGAAGTGCAACGGGAGCTGCTGCCAGAGTAATCCAGAGCGTCTGGCGATTGAGCCAGCGCTGATTTTCACGCAGAGTCTGCCCGGGCTTTCTGGAAGACATTTGCTCCCCCTCCTACCATTCGTCATAATAATACCGCCGACGACCGAGCAACGCCCGACCGCCCATCATCCGAAGCACCAGATAGCCTGCCACGAAGCCACCAATGTGCGCCAGATGCGCTACCCCAGGGTTATACACCAGAAACTGCATCACGAACCAGAACACCAGAAAGAAGATGGCAGGCACTTCCACAAAGGTGATGATGAAAAAGAGCAAGACGCAATCCACTCGCGCATGGGGGAACAGCACCAGGTACGCGCCCATCACGCCCGCAATCGCACCACTCGCCCCCACCACGGGAATCGGCGAGTTCCAGTTGAACAGAATGTGCGACCATGCTGCCACAAAGCCCCAGAACAGATACAACAACAGATAGCGCCAGTGCCCCAGCGCGTCTTCCACATTGTTGCCGAAAATCCACAACGACCACATATTGCCCAGAATGTGCCAGAAGTTGCCGTGCAGAAACATCGAGGTGAAGATGGTCAGCAGCGGCGGCACGGCAGGCTCCACGCGAATCCCTGCCTGCTGGAGCTGAAACTTCTGGAAGGGATTCAACTCCACGCCCACAATCTCGGCAGGAATGGCGGAGTAGTAGTAGGTAATCGCGGGGTCTAAGTTCTGCATAATAAACACAATCACATTAATCACGATGAGCGACACCGTGACGATGGGAAAACTCCGTGTCGGATTATGGTCGCGTATCGGAATCAGCATGCGACGCCCCTCTCCTTGCTATTGTACCCCAAATTTCAACACTGTGGAGTATAATTCCTGCAGGAGGCACAACGATGAAAAGGAGATTTGTCTCCTGGGCTGCGATTCTGGGGGTGGGCTTTGCCTGTTCCCAGGTAGTGCGTGCAACGGTGGATCACTTTGACGACGCCGAGAAGGTATGCGCTGAGCAGCTGCGCCTTATCGGCTATTCCATGTGGATGTACCTCCAAGATTGGGATGAGGCATTCCCGCTGGCGTATGAACGCGAACATCCGAACGCGCCATGGCGCTGGAACCAGATGGGGCAGGTGCCGCCCGGCTGGCATAATCTGAACGCGCCGAACGGCGACGGAATCTGGGCGAATGCGCTTCTGCCCTATGTGCGTACGACCCAGAAACGCCCGAACCCATGGCGCTGTCCCGCTGCCATTCCGGAGAAGGTGGAGGGCGTAGACTATACGGTACGCTCACGCTCCCCCTATGGCGTGAGCTACGCCTACAACGGGTATCTGCATAACCTCACCCTGGCGCACCTTGAGAATCCGATGGAACAAATCCCGGCGGTCTGGGAGGGTCTGGGGCGCACATATATTGTGGGGTTTGCCCCTGTGAACCCGTACCTGCGCTGTGATAACCCCAGTTTGCCCTGTCGCTATCAGCGGTGCGTGAACCCGAACGCCCATTATCCGCGTGGCGAAGTGCGCCTGCCGAGCCAGTCGATGTGGATTCACACGCGCGGAATGTTTCTCGTGACGATGGCGGGGCACCTGCGTGCGATGCGGGTCGGGGCGCGCTTTGCTCCCAACGACACCGACCCGTATCAGGACCCGTTCACCCAGTATAACCTGCATGGCGTGCCGGGTGGGGCGCACACCGACGCCTGCGGCTATATGCCGATGTTTGCGCCCTTCTGAGGAGGTGAGCCACGGTGAAACGCTGGATTTTATCCGGGATACTTGCGGTTCTGGCGCTGAGCGCGCATGCGCAGTTGCGTGAGGCGTGGCAGTATCGGTTTCCTGAACAGGGCAGTGGTCAGGTGGCGGAGCTGCGCCGGGCGCTGAAACTTGCCGACGGCGGGCTGCTGTTGCTGGGCGCGGTGGAGACCCCACTGAATGCTTACGATGCCTTCGCCATCAAACTGCGCCCCGATGGAACGCCCGAATGGACGCTGGTTCAGGACGGCGCCCTGCTGGACGATGCGTTTGTGGACGCTGTGGATGTGTCGGGGTTCGGCTATCAGCACCTGTACCTGCTGGGACAGTTTATGAACGCCGACGGCTACCTGCGGGCGCGGCTCTATCGCGTTGATGCGGGCGGACAGGTACAGCAGATGCTGGAGATGCCTGCGGATGCGCCGAACCTGCACTATCGCGCGGTAGGACTCGTGTGGGACGAGCAGGACGAGGCAGTTGGAGTCGCCACCGAGCGCATCAGCACAGGCGAAAGTGAGGCGCAACTGTTTACCGTGTATGCCGATTCGGGCACGCTCCATCCGGTTTCGCAACGGGTGAATCAGCGCCCGTGGGGCGTGGCGCGGTTTGCAAACCCCTTCAGCGGGCTGGTGCTGGGCACACGGGGCACTTTCACAGGCTGGGTGGACGCGCACATCCACAAGTGGGTTGGCGCTCCCGAGCTCTTCTCTGGCGCTGTGCGGGGCTTCGATGTGCCCGTGATTGGCTACACCGTGCCGGGCAGGGGCGCGGTGGTTGGGATTCACTCGTTTGGGGGCACTACGGGCGACGATATTGTGCTGCTGTTCTACAACCCGAATGGCTCCCGCGAGTGGGCTTATCGCTATACCAGCGCGTATTACGATGACTACCTGCTGAGCATGGCGCATGATGCGCAAAATCGGCTGTATGCCCTGACCACGAGCGTCTTGTGGGCAAACGACCGCTTGGAGCAGGTGAGTATGCGCCTGCTTCGTTTCTCCCCGAATGGCACGCTGGAGCAGGATATGGTCGTTCCGACAGGGCACACCTCGTCCCGTGGGCTCTCGTTACGGGGCGTGCTGGGCATCAACGCCGCGGGGCAGCCGATTGTCGCGTATGCGCATCCGCCTTTCCTCACCCGGCTGACGCGAGCCGGTTCGGTGCTGTGGGGCATGCGCCTGCCGATGGAGCCTCAGGCGCTCTTTGTGGAGCCGCAGGGCGCGCTGCTGGTGGCAGGGAGCGCGTTCCCTGAAGACCCCCACGCCGAGGCGCGTTACCTGCTCGTGGTGAAATACACGCCTTCCGCTGACCTGAACGGCGACGGCGTGGTGGACGACGCCGACCTGCTGCAGGTCCTGCTGGAGTTCGGCACTGAAGGCGAAACGGTTGCTGACCTGAACGGCGACGGTGTAGTAGACGACGCCGACCTGATCGCGGTGCTGTTCCAGTTCGGTAGCTAACCTCTCCTTCCGCCCCTCCTGCCCACACGGCGGAGGGGCGGAGTCTGTTTCCCCCTGAAGAATTCCGCGCTACAGCCGACAATTCTGCTGGCAGGGTTTGATACTCCTGTCATTCTACTCGCACGACGGAGTAAGTACTCGCGGAGGTTGTAGCGATGTGGGGTTTACGAAAGCAGTGGCAAAGGAAATGGGTTGTTGCGTTATGTGCCATCGCATTCGCCTCTCACTCGTCCGCGCAAGTCTTGTCGCGACTGGGTAGTGTCTCCAGCGAACCCCCTGGCAGTCAGGCGATACTGGAAGGCAACTGGGTCTACTCTCTGACTCCGCAGAAGTTGCTTCTGGTGCTGGAGGTGGGTTCTTCGTTGACTAAGCGAGCCGTGCTGCCACTTCCTTCTGGGCGCGAGCAAGCCTCCGCCATCGCCAAAAGCGGCAACTTCGTTTATATCGCCAACGATCCGATGGTGTCAGGGGCGCCCTATTTGACGGTGGTGGATGTTTCCAATCCTGCTTCGCCGACAGTAATCGCCGACATAGCCATGCCCAGCAACACGCCCACCATCACGCGCATCGTGGTGAACGGCAACTATCTGTATATGTTCCCCTATTCGGGCGATATGCGGATAGTGAGTGTTGCCAATCCGAGCGCGCCCGTGTTTGTGCGCTCGGTGAGCATGAGCGCCTCCGACGGGGTGGTGGTGGGCAATCGGCTTTACACGGCGGAAGGAACCAGCGGTCTGGGCATCTGGGACATCAGCCAGCCCGATAACCCCGCGCGAGTCGGCTCGTTGAGCCTGTCGGGCACGATTATGCGCGTGCAGGTGTCGGGCAACACCCTGTACGCCCTGAGCGATGTCTATAACGCGCAACGGGTTCACCTGGTGGACATCACCAATCGCGACGCGCCGAGCTTGATTAGCACCTTCAACACCACTTACACGGCGCGCATGGCGCATTTCGGCAACTATCTGTATCTTTCCAACAGCGCTGGCAAGACCCAGATTGTGGATGTGAGCAACCCCGCCGCCCCCACCGAGGTGGCTGTGGTGCCAATAGGGCGCGTGAATGCGGTAGATGCGGCAAATGCGCGCTTGCTGGGTTCAGGCGACTCGTGGTATCGGATTTTCAGCCTGAGCAACCCGACAAACCCGACTCCTGGCGTGGAGTACGCAGTGCCGGCGCCGCGTGAGGCGCTTCGCAGCGGCGCAAAAGTCTATGCCGCGGAAGAGAAAGGTCTCGTGGTGTACGATGTGAGCGTGCCTGCCACACCAACACGCGAGCAGGTGGTGGACATCGGCAGCAGCGGTAGCAGTATTGCCCAGGTGGATAATGACCTGTTTGCGATAGCCCAATCTGGCAACCTCAAACTGGTGCAGATGTCTGGAAGCAGTGGCACGGTCGTCTGGTCCAATAACCCGACGCCGCCGAACAACCCCGTCTATGAAGACCGCGTGCGAGTCGCGGGGAATGTGCTGGCGTTTAGCAGTGCGCCGATGACGAGTGGAGTTCGAATAGTGGACATCTCTGATCCCGCCTCGCCACAGGTTGCCAGCGACATTCCGTTCATTAGCAGGTTCGACATCCGGGCAGGGTATCTCTACGCGGTTTTGGGCGGTAGTACAGACAATTTTAGAATTTACTCCCTCAGCGACCCGTACAATCCCAGTCAGGTTGCTTCGCTGAACATCCCCTTCTCCGCGACGAATGTTGCGGCGGGTTCAGGCTACGCCCTTGTGGCGGGATTCAGCGGCGAGCTGGCGCTGGTGAATGTGTCCAACCCTGCTTCACCTCAGATAGTGGCGCAGCGTGTCATGTCGGGCGTTTCCCTGCCGCGCGTGGCTTACAGTGAAGAGGGCTATTTCTTCGTGTACGACCCGTGGAATCGCAGGCTGGAAATCTACCGGGTGAGCGACTTTCCCAACTTTACCCCCTACCGCACCCAGACGCTGGATGCGCGCCTGCGACACCTGCACTTCACGAACGACCTTGTGATTGGCTCTGCAGGCACGGATGGGTTGATTGTCTATCAGAACCTGATTGGCACTGGGGGAATGCTTATCAGCGCCGTGACTCCCAACCGTGCGGGCAACGCAGGCACGCTGACGATAGTGATTGACGGCGCAGGGTTCCCATCAGGGGCTACGGTGCGTCTGGAGCGGGGCGCCGCCACGATTACCCCCACCAGCGTGAATGTGCGTAGTGCCAGCCGTATCGAGGCGACCTTCGATTTCACAGGGCAACCCATCAACACGCAGTGGGATGTAGTGGTGCGTAGTCCCGATAACGCGGAAGTGCGCCTCGCCAACGGCTTCACGATTGTGGAGCCTGTGCCCGTGGTGAGCTCCATCACGCCGAACACGGTCTATCCGCAAAGTAGTGTGAGCCTGACGATTAACGGCGAGCTGTTCACACCAGGCGCTCAGGTGGAGGTTCGCCCTTCGGGAAGCGCAAGTTTCACGCCGATTGCTGCCACCAGTGTGCAGTTCGTCAGCCAGCGCCAGTTGCAGGCGACCTTTGACCTGAGCAGTCTGCAGGCGCTGAATCTGAGTGCGCCGATAAGTGTCAGCGTGGTAGTCACGAACAGCAATAACCGCTCCAGTAATGCTGGCACGCTGACGGTGCGCGGTCCGTCGCTGGATTTGCAGGTGGCGCAGCGGATTTACGCCCTGCGCGACGAGCCGAGCGTGGCGATAGAGGTTACGGTTAACGGTGCAGTGGGCGGAGAACCGCTTCAGTTTGAGCTCTCGACAGGGTTTGGCAACGCGCGGCGCACGCTCACGCCAGCGCAGGTTGAGTCGCTGGGCAGCAACCGCTGGCGGCTCACTTTCAACCGTGCCGACATCCTGCCCGATGGCTTCTTCGAGCAGTGGACACCCTCGGTGCGTCAGCTGGGCGCCAGCGATTACGGAAGCACTCTGAGTTTCCACCAGTATCGGGGCGTGCGGAAGGAAACTTCAGGCAATCAGTTCAGCAACCTGTCGCGCACTTTGACCCTGCGGGTGCTGGCGTTTGACGCAGATAACAACACCACCTTTGTGCTACGCAAGGGCGATGTGGTGCGCGAACCGACTCAGGTAGAACGCTATACGAACTACTATGAGGGCGGAATCGTGCTACAGGGCACTTTCCCTGTGCAGATTACCGATCTGGGCGCGTGGGATATTGAGGTACGCTACAGCGACGAAGCGAAGACCCTCGCGAATGCCTTCGAGATTGTGCGGGGCACGCCCACGATTTCGCGCGTCACGCCCAACTTCTCGCCCTTCCAGTACGACCAGATTGTGGAGGTGGAGGGAAGCGGCTTCCACGACGGGATGCAGGGCGTGCTGGTCATTCAAGACCCCGACGCTGCTATCGACTCACGGGAGTTGACCCCCGTGCAAGTGCTTGTGAACGAAGAGGGTACGCGATTGACTCTTGTCTTCCACGATCTGTACAATCAGGTGCGCGAGAACACTTATGTAAACCTTGTTTTGCGTTCACCCTATGTAAACTTGGTTCAGTATAGCCTGTGGACGCCCATCACCCCGCCCAGCCTGAAGATTGTTGACTTCTGGGGACCCAGCTTCTTCCGCGCAGGGCGGTGGGAGCGGTTCACGGTGGCGGTCTCCACAGGCGCGTATCCCGAAGTTCCCACGCTTTCGGTGCGCGTGCCCTTCACGGAGACGGACCTGAACTCAGGCGCTTACGACTTTGAGTATCGGGTTATTGATGCTCAGACGGGTCAGGTGCTTCAGAGCGGGCGACGCCCCCTGAATCCTGAGTCTGTGTTGATAACGGTGCCGCTTTCGCTAATCCCTGCCAACACGACGCGGTATTACACGGTGGAAGTGCGCGCCTTCGGTAGCGGGCGCGCCGCGTCCCCTCAGATAGGGCGAGGGCGTTTCGTTCCCCTCGCGTATTTCGCTGCTTCGGGCTTGTTTATTGCAGGCTCGATGGTCCTCAAAGTATCGTGCGAGATATTCCAGGAATATGGTCTGAAGACTGCCATCGCCACCGCCCTGGCGGAGATGGATTGGGACATTCCCAACAGCACTCGCGACCGTCTTCTGGAGTGGATGCTGGACGACCCCAGAAACCTGCGCGAGATTATGCGGTGCTTCACCAGCTTTAGCGATCGGAGCGTCTTCGACTATCTGCGCGACGCGCTCACCAGCGAGGTTATCAGCATGGGGCAGAGCAAAATCAAGGAGGCGCTCGCGGATAAAGCCGATCTTTTCCTCTACATAAACTCGCGCTATCGCCATCTCCCTGAACAGACACGCGAGCAAGTGGCGCAGTCCATCGCAGACGCCTTCTACAATATGTGGGAGGCATATCAGGGGCTTCGTCAAGGCGATGTGGGGTCTATCCTCAAGAGCAACACGGAGAAGATTCTTGGGGAACTGCTAAAGGCGGCGACCGACCAGGTGGCGGGTAGCCCACTGGAGCCTGAGCTTGATATTCCCGTAGACCTGAGCGGTATTCCGGCAGAGGCGCTGGGCGCGTTCCTGAACGCAACCGCGAACACCTTTATCAGTATTGGAACCGACTGTATCAAACGCTCGCGCCAGCTGGAGCAATACTTCTCCCGGATTACCGATATTCAACCGATGCCTGTGCGCACTTCGTGGGACCCCAACGAGAAGCGCGGCTCTTCAGGGGTTGCAGGCTACATCGCACCCGATCAGCGCATCGTGTACGAGCTGCTGTTTGAAAACCTGCCCAGCGCCACAGCAGGCGCCGAAGAAGTGCTGGTGGAAGACACCCTGCCCGAAGCGTTAGACCCCAGCACGCTGGAATTTTTTGAGATTCAGGTGGGCAACAAGCGCGTGAGCCTGCCCGAAGGCACGACCAGCCTCAACACGCAGATTGACCTGCGTCCCGAGCGCCCTGTGGTGGTGCGCGTGGTGAGCCAGTATGACTCCAACACGCGCAAACTCAGCGTGCGCTTCAGCGGCATCGACCCCAACACCAACGACTACTATCCGGAGGGCTTCCTGCCGCCGAACACGAACCCGCCGCAAGGCGAGGGTGCGGTGCGCTTCCGCATCCGCCCGCGCAGCGACGCCGCCTCGGGCACGCAGATTGCCAATCAGGCGGTGATCACCTTTGACCCGCATCTGGGCGCCAACCCGCCGATTGTAACCAACACGCACACGCTCACGCTGGACAAGCAACCGCCCAGCATTACCGTGGAGGCACCCAGCAGCACGACTCTGACCGAAACGAAGACCACCCTGCGCTGGAACGCCACTGACGACGCCTCTGGCGTGCAGGAGGTGGAGGTGTGGGCGCTGGAGGGCGACAACGCCCGACGGCTCGGCTACACCGAGGGCACGGGCGCACGCCAGGAGTCGGGCACGGTCAATATTCGCGCACGCCGCTTCGGGGACGAGACCCGCATCATCACGCGCGGGCGCGACCGTGTGGGCAACCTCCTGCCCTTCAGCGATACGCCCCAGCTCACCCTGCGCTTCGGTCAGCCGCCCCAGTTCCGCGCAGGATTGCACCTGGTGGGCATCCCCGTGCAGCTGGATAACCCCGATGTGCAGGCGCTCTTTGGCTTCCAGAACAATCAGTGGGCGACCTATGACCCCGCCACAGGGCAGTATGTGCAACACCCGCAGGCAGCCACGGCGCCCCAGATTGGACGCGGCTACTGGACCGTGTTGCCCAACGCCCTCACGCCGAATGTGGTGGGCAACCTGCCTGACCCCGAACAGCCCTATGTGATTTCGCTTCAGGCAGGCTGGAACCTGATTGCCAACCCGTGGACCGAGCCGCTGGTGTGGAACCGCGCGGCGATAACAGTGCGCACCAGCAACGGTGAATTCACGCTGGATCAGAACCCGGCGCGCCAGTTCGTGGAGCCGTACCTGTGGGGCTGGCAGCCCGAACAGGGACGCTACCAGCTGGTGTACGACGCCCAGCTGCTGAACGGGATTGAGCATCAGCTCCAGCCGTGGCGGGGCTACTGGATTTATGCGCATCAGCCGTGCGAGCTGGTGCTGCCCACGCCCGAAACCGCCACGCAGGTAACGCGCAACCGTGCGGAGCCTGCGCAGGGCGGCTGGAGCCTGCGAATCGGCGCGCATCTGGGCAATCAGTACGACGAGGTGCTGGTAGGGCTTTCCAGCGGCGAGCAGGGCTTGCAGGTGGCGATGCCGCCCGCGCCACCCGGACGCAGTGCTTCGGATGGGTTGCACCTGCGCCTCGTGCGGGATGGCAAGCCGATGGAAGCCGAGATTCTGCCGCGCTCGCGCAATCAGCGCCAGTGGACGCTGGAGCTGGTTGTCCCGCCCAGCGAAGAACCCAGAACCCGCACGCTCACGCTGACCGCGCCTGACATTGCACGCCTGCCGCGCGGCGTGAACCCCGTGCTACGCGACCTGGAGACAGGCGAGCGCCGATTCCTGCGCGGCGCCGCGGCGTGGCAAATCACCGTGCCACCCGAAGGCATCACACGCCGCTATGAGCTGAGCCTCGTCGCCACCAGCCGCCTGCTTCGAATCACCAGCCTGCAGGTGCAGGGCGGACGCAACACGGGCGGCACCTACACCGTGCAGTTCAACCTGAGCGAGGCGGCGAAAGTGACGGTCAGCGTGCAATCGGGCGGTCGGGTCATCCGCACGCTGGAGCAGAGCCGTAGTCGGAACGCGGGCATTCAGCAGGTTGTGTGGGACGGTCGCGACCAGCAGGGGCGTGCGCTACCGCCGGGCGCCTACACGCTCGTCATTACGGCTGAAACCACCGAGGGACAGGTTGCCCGCGCCACAACGCCTGTGGTGCTGACCCGCTAAAAGGAGGTGCCTTATGCGCAAACAGTGGATGGGTCTTGTGCTGATGATGGGACTGGCGGGCTGCGGTGGGGGCGGTGGCGTCATCACCGACACCGCCGCCCCCCAGATCAGCCAGGTAGAACTGGGCTGGCGAAGCCAGACGCTCTATGTGTCGGCGGTGGTACAGGACGCCGAAACGGGGGTTGCCAGCGTTGTGGCGCGAGTGGTGGCTGGCAATCAGACTCAGACCGTGGTGCTTCAGCTCCAGAGCGCGAGCCGCTATGAGGGCGCCCTGCCCAGCAACACGGCGCGCGTGACGCTGATTGCCCGCGATCATGCCGGCAACGAGCGCACCACCGACGAACTGATCGCCCCACCGCCCAACCCGCCGTTTTGAGAGAAGGATAGCCTCGCATGGTATCCTATCCCCTGAAATGGCAAAGTGGGGCATTCTGGGCACGGGTAAGATTGCGAGGCGGTTCATGCAGGCGGCGTTTTATGTGCCCGAAGCGCAGGTGGTCGCCGTCGGCTCGCGCTCGCAGGCAACCGCCGATCAGTTCGGCAGCCAGTTCGGCATCCCCAAACGCTACGGCAGCTACGAGGGCGTGCTGAACGATCCCGATGTGGAGATTGTCTATGTCGCGACGCCGCACAACCTGCACGCCGAAAACGCCCTCGCCGCGCTTCGGGCAGGCAAACATGTGCTGTGCGAGAAGCCCTTCACGGTGAATGCCCGGCAGGCGGAGCAGGTGATTGCCGCCGCACGCCAGACCGACCGCTTCGTGATGGAAGGCATGTGGACGCGCTGTTTCCCTGTGATGCAGGAGGTGCATCGGCGCGTGCTGGCGGGCGAAATCGGGGCGCTCCGCTACCTGCAGGCGGACTTCGGGTTTCAGCCGCCGTTTGACCCCCACAGTCGGCTGTTCAGCCCTGAGTTAGCGGGGGGCGCGCTGCTGGATGTGGGCATCTACCCGATTGCGCTGGCGTTCTGGTTTCTCGGCGAGCCGCAGGAGGTGGTCTCGCTGGCGACGCGCGGCGAAACAGGCGTGGATGTGCTGGAAGGCGTGGTGTTCCGCTATACCAACGGCGCCATCGCCACCCTGAGCGCCAGCCTGCAGGTGAACACGCCCAAGCAAGCGTTCCTGTGCGGCACCGAAGGGATGTTCCACTTCCCCACGCCGTGGTGGAAACCGTCAGAAGCGTTTCTGGTACGCCCCGACGGCTCGCAGGAGCATCTGCTGTACCCCTACGAGGGCGACGGACTGCAGTTTGAGATTCGCCATGTGCATACCTGTCTGCAGCAGGGCTTGCGCGAAAGCCCGCTGATGCCGCTGGAGGAGACCCTGCGCATCGTGCGCCTGATGGACCGCCTGCGTGCGGAATGGGGCGTGCGCTATCCGTTTGAGGGGTGAACGAGCGTGCAACGGCTCTACTCTTTTGAGACGGAAGCGGAGGTGGCGCAGGCGCGGGCGAACCATGTGCGCCTGACGCGCGTGCGAGAGGGCGCTACCCACGGGCGTTATGCCCTGCAGGTGGAGTTCCTGCCGAAAACCGACTGGCCCAACCTGATGTTCCGTGCGGAGACCGCGTGGGACTGGAGCGCCTACAGCGGGCTGGCGTTTGATCTGCTGAACCCAACCCCAGAGCCGATTGTGTTCGGCGTGCGGGTGGACGAAGACCCCCGCGCCGACGGCGTGCGCTTCTGCCGACAGGGCGGCGCCACCATCCCCCCAAAACAGCGCATCCGCTTCGTGATGCCGCTCGCCCCGAACCCGATGGACTTCGGCATGCGCGGGCTGCCTGCGCTAAAGGGCTATCAGGCGGTCAACACGACTGTCAGCAACGCTATTAATCTTTCGCACATCGTGGCGTTCCAGATTTTTCTGGACCATCCCCAGACCCCGAAGCGACTGATTGTGGACAACATCCACCTGATACGCTACTATCAGCCACTGGAGGGGATTGTGGACGAGTTTGGGCAGTACGCGCACGCGAACTGGTCGCACAAGGTGCGCAGTATAGAGCATATGCGCCGCCAGCTGCGTGCCGAACAGCGCGAGCTGGAGCGCATACCCGACCTCCCAGAACGCGACCGCTTCGGCGGCTGGGCGACGGGACCTAAACGCGAGGCGACGGGCTATTTCCGCGTGGAGAAGGTGGACGGCAAGTGGGCATTCATTACGCCCGATGGCACGCTCTTCCTTTCCATAGGGATGGACTGCGTGAACTGGGGGGAGTATACCTATATCACAGGACGCGAGAAGATGTTCCGCTGGCTACCCGACGAGAAAGACCCGCTCGCGAAATACTACGCCCATCTTTCGGGCGCGCTGATGGGACCCATCAAAGAGGGAAAGGCGTATAACTTCTTTCTGGCGAATCTGGAGCGCAAGTACGGCGAGCGCTACCGCGAGGTGTGGCGCGAGCATACGCTTCGGCGCCTGCGGGCGTGGGGGTTCAACACCCTCGCGAACTGGTCTGCCAGTGAGTTCTACCGCAACGGCAAAATCCCCTATGTGGCGACGGTGGGAATCGGGGGCGACCACAAGCGCGTGCGTAGCGGCGTGGACTACTGGGGCAAGATGCACGACCCGTTTGACGAAGGCTTCCAGCGCAATCTGGAGGCGAGCGTGAGGCAGGTCGCCTCGCAGGTGGGCGACGACCCGTGGTGCCTTGGCTACTTCGTGGATAACGAGCTGAGCTGGGGCGCGGACGGCGAGCCGACGAAACGCTACGGGCTGGCTTACGGCGCGCTGGAGCTGGACGCCAGCGAATCGCCTGCCAAGCGCGCGCTGATAGAACAGCTCCGTCGCAAGTACCGCACGATTGAGGCGCTCAACAAAGCGTGGCACACCACCTTCCGCAGCTGGGACGCACTGGAACGCCCGCACGACCTGCGCTCTCAAAAGCCTACCCCAGAGTGCCTGCAGGATTTACGCACCTATGTGAAGGCGTTCGCCCTGCAATATTTCCGGAGCGTGCGCGAGACCCTGCGACGGTATGCGCCGAATCACCTCTACCTGGGCTGCCGATTCGCATGGTACACGCCCGAAGCGGTGGAGGCGGCGGCAGAGACGAGCGAGGTGCTGGGTTTCAACTTCTATGTGCCACGGATAGAACGCGCCCGCTGGAAGTTTCTGGAAGCCTACGACCGCCCGATTCTGAGTGGCGAGTTCCATTTCGGCGCGCTGGATCGGGGCATGTTCCACACGGGGCTGGTGCCCGCACGCAATCAGCAAGAGCGCGCCCAGATGTATGCGGAGTATGTCCGAAGCGTGGTGGAACACCCCTACTTTGTGGGATGCCACTGGTTCCAGTATATAGACCAGCCGCTCACAGGGCGCTGGTTTGACGGCGAGAACTATAACATTGGCTTCATCACGATTACCGACACGCCGTACCCTGAGATGGTCTCGGCGGCGCGGGCGATCCACCAGCAGATTTATCGCCTGCGCTGGGGCTAAACCTCGTCGGGTTTCCAGCCGTATTTGCCTACAAGCGGTACGAACACACACTCGCCGAAGGTGCGTGTGGTATAGCGGTTGCCGTGCCGAATGAACAGAGTCAGCACCTGATAGTGGCGCGTGCCGAGTGGAATCAGCAATCGTCCCCCTTTTGGCGAAAGTTGTTGCAGCAAAGGTTCGGGGGGCTTGCCCGGCGCGCCTGCGGTGACGATGATGCGGTCATAAGGCGCGAAGGGGGGAAAGCCGCGCGTGCCGTCGCCCATCACCCAGATAATCGGCGGGAGGTTCAGCTGGCGCAGGGTCTGATACGCCCGCAGCGCCAGTCGGGGGAACCGCTCCACTGTAATCACCTGTTTCGCCAGCAGGCTCAGAATCCCCGCCTGATAGCCAGAGCCAGTGCCGATTTCCAGCACACGCTCGGTACCCTGCAGCTCTAAAATCGCAGTCATCTGCGCCACCAGCGACGGCTGCGAGATGGTCTGTCCCTCGCCAATCGGCAGGGCGTGGTCGATGTACGCCTGCGAGCGGTATTCGGGCGGCACCATCAGGTGGCGGGGCATCTGACGAATGGCGTTCAGCACACGCTCATCGCGAACCCCTTTTGCCCGAATCTGGGCAATCAGCGCCTCCAGCTGGGCGGTGTAGTCGACGCCATCAACGGGGAGCATGGGTCAATTTGGAATTCGCCACGATACAGAGCGTTCCTGTTGGGTACACTCATGAAACGCCCCTGCGCTTGTGGGCGTCTAAGGATAGAGCGATTATGGCAAGGACGGTTTTCTGCTGGCTTCTGATTGGCGTGCTGATAGCCTCTGCCTCCGCGCAAATCTATCGCAATGTGGTGAACAAGCCCTTCGCGGCGGTCAGCAACGGTCCGCAGAATCTGGTGGTGGTGGACATAGACCGCGCGGGGCGTTCTGCCGAGGCGATAGAGCGGTTGATCCGCCAGCGCGTGGAGCAGGTGGCTCGCGCGCAGATTCAGGGCGCACGCCCGCTGATACGGCTCTATAAGCGCTACGGCTTCCTGCCCGAAGACTATCGGTTCCCGTTGATTTACGCCGTAGCGTTGCGTCGGAACGGGCAGCTGATTTTGCCGACGCGCTCACGCGATGGGGGATTGGGCAACGGCACGCTCTCGTTTGAGATTGTGGACGGCGAAAACCCGTTCCCTGCCAACTATAAGAATCTTCTCCAGCAGGTGCTGAATGTCGCGCCGCCGCTGGTGGAGGCGGAGTATGGCAAACCTGCCCGCACGCTGACCATTCAGGTGGTGAACTATGACGATCAGATTGGCGACCGCGACGCGGTGGTGGGCGGGATTTACGATGTGTCCAACAACCGCTTCCTGTTCCCGATTTACAACTCGCCCGAAGCGGCGGCGGTCAATCTGGTGCATCTGATGACGCTGGCGTTCCACGCCGATGTGGGGTTCGCATTTGATGTGTGGGAGGAGGGCTTTGCGCGGGCGGTTACGGCGCGTGTGGCACGCAAGGCGGTGTTTCGCACGCAACTGGGTCTGAACCCCGACTTCGTGGAGCGCACGCTGGAGAACACCTACGATGCGCGCCCCTACTACGACGCATGGAACCAGCCTGTGCTGGGCAGCCCGGCGTTTATCGCGCCCTCGCTCCGACAGGCGAGCATTCAGGGCGGCACGACGGGCGGCATCTGGCTGGTGCGCTACCTGATGGCGGGCAGCGTGTGGCTCAAGGTCGCGATGGAGTACCCCAACTTTTTCCGCGTGTTCAATCAGCTCTACTATCAGAACTACACGCCCGCCCTGCGCAACGACACCAGCGCGCTGATTAACCTTGCACGCCAGGCGCTCAGCCAGATTTCGGGCAACCCCAACCCGACAGTGGAGGGTGTTCCGTTTGAGCAATGGGTGCGCCAGCAGTATATTCTGGACACCAGCGTAACCTACGGGCGCAAACTGCACGCCCAGCTGCTCCCATATGTGGGCGAGGTACAGCCCGGCGAAGAGGCGGTCTTTGTGGTGTTCCTGACCTATTTCCAGACGGTTCGCTCTGGCAACTCGTGGGACGAGGCGCTGCTGAACGGAACCTGCTACCCAATTTACTGGGACTTTAACCTCCAGCGGCTGACGCTTTCGCCCCAGTACGAGCGCGTGGACATTCGCGTGGGCACGGGCGCGGTTGTGCCCAGCTTCGTGGGGAGCGATGTGGCAAACCAGCGGCTGACGGTGGACTTCTCGGTCGGCACAGAGTACGCACAGGTCGCGTTCCCCAGCAGCAAAGTGCAGACCGCAACGGTTCGGAACAACTTCTTCGGCGTGGTGTATGGTCTGGACGACGGGATTGTGGAGATTCAGATTGGCTCGGAGCGTCGCACGGTAGAGGTCACGCGCGGCGCGTTCGGCGCTTCCTTCCCTGAATCGGTAATGAATCAGGAGCAGGTAGCGCAGCTGGTGTTTTATCGGGCAGGGGAAGAGGTGGGGCGCGTGCAGGTCAACAAGGGGCTGGGCTTTCAGTATGTGCTGGTGCGGCTGACCTCGCCTGCGGGCAGTTTTCGGCTCCAGCGCGGGGCGGGACTGCAGATGATTAGCCTGCCCTTGCGCCCCTATCAGACCGACATGGCGCAGGTGCTGGGCATCCCTGCCAGCCAGCTCCGACTGGCGCACTGGCGTCAGGAGCGGTTTAACTATGTGTATTATCCGGAAACGCCGCCACCTGCGCCCGGCGTGGGCTACTTCCTGCGCGTGCCCGACGGCGGGATTGACCGCCTGATTGAAGGTGAAGCGCCCCCTGCCGATCGTCCCTTCGCGATTGCGCTCCAGCCCGGCTGGAACCTGATCGGGATGCCCTTCAACGCTCCCGTGAATGTAAGCGACCTGCAGGTGGTGTGGCAGTTTGACGCGCCCGTGTCGTGGGAGACGGCGACCGAGTCCATCGGCGGTCAGCCGCCGCTGGTGGGCAATCGGATTTTCACGCTGGGCGGCGTCGGCGGTTATGTGCAGGCGACGCAACTGGAGCCAGGCAAAGCCTACTGGGTGCGGGTGTTGCGCCCGGAGGGGGTGACGCTGCTGATTCCGCCGCCAGCGAACCGCAGCGCGTCGCGCTCACGCAGCGAGGGTGAAGAGCCGTGCCCTGCATGGGAGATGATGCTGAGCCTGCAGTCGCGTGCGGGGGGCGGCGTGATAACGCTGGGGCTGGATCCGCGCGCTTCCTCGCGCTCGGCGAAGTGGGACTCCGAAATGCCGCCCCTTCTGCCCGAGATGCTGGGATTTGGGGTTGTGAGCGAGTCGGGTGCGCTCCAGATGCGCTCCGTGCGTCCGCTGGGCGGGCGACAGGTATGGGAACTGCGCGTGCTACCTGCCGAGCCAGAGAGCGAACATACGCTCACCTGGAACCTGCCACCGAACACCGCGCGGCGCTGGCGCATCACACTGGAAGACCCCACAACGGGCAATCGGGTAGATATGCGCCGGCAGAGCTTTTACCGCTTTGTGCCTTCGGAAGGGCGAACTCTGCGCGTGGTGGTGGAACCCAGCGTAGCGGCGCCTGTGCGGATTACACAGGTGCGTGTGGCGCCCACGCGCGGGGGCAACTTCACGATTGAGTATCAGCTGACAGGCGAGGCGAGCGTTAAAGCAGAAATACGCTCCGCGCGGGGCGAGGTGGTGCGAATCCTGCAGCCCGCACGGGCGACCCGTGCAGGGGTGCAGACTCTTGTCTGGAACGGGCGTGACCAACAGGAGCGCGCGCTGCCGCCCGGCGCGTATCAGCTCCATCTTGAGGCGATAGATGCCGACGGGCGCGTGGCTCGCGCCGTGACCCCGATTCTTCTGACGAGGTAGGCGAAACGATGGCAAAGCGAGGTTTCTGGCTCTGGTGTGTGCTGTGTGTGTGGCTCCTGTCGGGCTGTGGCGGCGGGGGCGGCTTTGGCGGCGCCGTAATTCAGGGGCGTGTGGCGCTGGTCGGCACGGGCAACCCGCCGAACCCCGCGGCGACTGTGAGTGCAGGCGGCGCGTCCACACAAACCGACCTCCAGGAAGGCACCTTCACCCTGCGCGTGCCGCCCAGCACTACCCAGCTCACCGTGGAAGCGCCCGGCTATCCCACCTATACTTTCAACCTGCCACCTCTGCGAACCGACCAGGTGAACGACCTCGGCGTGCTGTATGTGGGACCTCAGAAGGTGGCGGTGCAGGGGCGGATTGTGAACGCGCTCAACCAGCAGCCTGTGGGCGGCGCAGTGGTGACGCTGCTCGGACAGCGCACACTCAGCAACGAGACCGACGGCAAGTTCACCCTGAACGATATTCCCTTTGACCCCAACGGGATTTTGGACGCCGAGGGGCAGGTGGAGAAGACAGGCTTCGTGCCTCAGCGCTTTCTAATAGACAGGGGACCCGACAACAGCGGAGTGATTCTGCTGGACGACATCCTGCTGGCGCCCGAAAGTGACGATAACCCGCCGCCTGCGCCGGGCAATGTGCGCGGCGTGGTGCAGTTGGCAGGTGGCGGCAATCCGATTGGAACGCTGATTCTCATCTATACCCCTCCTGACGCCAGCACGCCTGTGGAGACGGAGGTGGTTAATCAGTCTTCGGGTGCGTTCGCGCTCTGGCTGTTGCCGGGTAACTATCGGCTGGTGTTCTCGTTTTCGGGGCGCCAGGCGGAGCGGCAGGTCAGCGTGCAGAGCCTGAATACGGTGATTGACCTGGGTACGGTGGAGATACCGTAGGGTATCATTAAAGCAAGTTATGGAGATTGTACCTGGGCTGGAGTACGGTGTCTATTCCTATGCAGAGGCGGCGCGCTTGTTGGGGATTACCCCTCAGCGTCTCAAGCGTTGGGCAGATGGGTACTTCTATGAGCGTCGGGACGGGCAGAGATACTCTGCGCCTGTGCTACGCGCACATGCCCACCGAGAGGGCGTTCTTACTTTCCCTGAGCTGATTGAACTTTTCTTTGTGCGCGAGTTTGTCGCGCTGGGTGTCCCACTACCGCACATTCGTAAAACCGCCGATGCCCTGGAGCACGAGGTAGGCGAGTTCCCCTTCTCACGCAGGCAAGTACTGGTCGAGGGGCGCAGGCTGCTGGTGCGCGAAGCGGAAGGCTTGCTCAAGCGCCCCGACATCGGGCAGCTGGTGGCAGACTTCGCCGAGCAGTTTGCCCAGCATATCGAGTTTGACGGTGACCTCGCGACGCGCTATTACCCACAGGGCTACAATCGGCAGGTGTTTTTGGATCGTCGGATTCGCGGTGGCGAGCCAGTAGTCGCTGTCAATGGGCGCGCCATCCCGACGCGAATCATCTTCGCCCTGTGGCAACGCGAGAAGAATCCAGAGTCTGTGGCGGACTATTTCGAGATTCCCCTGTCAGCAGTCTCTGCGGCTATTCGATATGAGGGCGAATGGCGTCTCAGCGCGTGAAGTTGTTATTCGACGAGAATATCTCGAGGCGTCTGGTGGAGTTCGTCAATCGCGAATCGGCGCTGGCAGAGATGGCGCATCTGACTCAGCGTGGCTGGGGTGGACTTCCAGACCGCGATTGGATTGCCCGTGCCACTGAGCGCGGGTTTGTTATTGTATCAGGCGACCGCAACGAACGGACTCGAGGCTACACGGTTGCAGACTTGAAAGAGATGCAGGCGCGTGTTCTCCTGTTGGCACGCTTCTGGGATCACCTCAGTCGGTGGGAGCGTGCAAAATGGCTGGTTGCCCACATAGAGCGTCTTGTGGAAGTTGCTCAACAAATGCCGACTGGGAGCGTGTATCTGATTTACAAGAGGGGGCGCTGTAGGGTTCTCTGAGCAGGACACCCATTCTGTTTGCCGAATCTTCTCGGTGCTATGCCAGAGGAGATTACCCGCGCGAAACACGGAGACCAGCCCGAAGACTTTCGTATGCCCGAAGACGCCGAACCCGAAACACTGGAAGCGTTGCCCGAACAGGAAGAGTTCTGGCGTCCGCCCGTGCGCTTTGGCTCCATCCCGGTGGAAAAGGAGCCGTTGGGGTGGGACCGCAAGAAGGGCTTCGAGAAACTCTTCCCGCGTGTCAAGCTACCCTTCCAGATTGTGGAGCGTGTCTCCTTCGGCAATCGCGAGCTGGAGCCAAACCGCCTCATCTGGGGCGACAACCTGCATGTGATGCGCCAGCTCCCCAGCGAGAGCATCGATTTGATTTACATTGACCCGCCCTTCTTTTCGGGCAGGCAGTATAACATCATCTTCGGCGACCAGAACGAGGTGCGCTCGTTTTCGGACATCTGGGAGGGCGGCATGCCAGGCTACCTCATCTGGCTGAACGCCCGCCTGTACGAAATGAAGCGCCTGCTCAAAAAGACGGGCAGCATCTATGTCCACTGCGACTGGCACGCCAGCCACTACATCAAGGTGGAGATGGATAAGATTTTCGGGTATGAGAACTTAATTAATGAAGTAATATGGTACTATAGATCAGGTGGAGGCTCAAAACGACATTTTGGTAGGAAGCATGATACCCTGCTTTTCTATGCAAAGGATAAAAGTAGGTATCTCTTTTACCCCGATGCTGTACGCGTGCCTTATGACGCTGTGATTGCTGATTCGCGAAAGCACCTATTCAACGTGCAGGGCAAAGTTTCACCCGATGTCTGGGATATTTCGCGTCCTCCCAATCACAGTAAAGAGTGGCTCGGATATCCTACGCAAAAACCTGAAGCGCTGATTGAGAGGGTTATCCAGAGTGCCACAAAAGAGGGCGATGTAGTCGCCGACTTTTTCTGTGGTGGGGGCACGACGCCTGCGGTGGCGCAGCGGCTGGGGCGGCGGTGGATTGCGTGCGACCAGTCGCGCGTGGCGGTCGCTGTTACCGCCGACCGGCTGATTCGCGGCGCCCAGCAGCTCACCACCGACCTGCAGATACCCGACTTCACCATTGAATACTGGGGCGTCTATGAAGCACGGAGGCTAACCCGTATGCCCGCCGAGCAGTTTCGGGAGTTTATCCTGCGCTGTTTCGGGGCGCGCCCTTCAGAGGAGCATGCAAACATTCACGGCTACAAGGGCGTCGTGCCGGTGTGGGTGGGCAGTCCGCAAGCAGATCAGCCCGTGACGCCCCAGGAGGTGCTGGCGTTTGCGAACGCGGTGCGCCGCACGCCGCGCTACCAGCAGGGAAGCCTGCGCGAGGGGATTATGCTGGCGTGGGCGTTCAGCCCCGAAGCCCGCGACGCCGCCGAAAAACTGCGCTCGCAGGAGCAGGTGAATGTCAACTTCATTCGGCTGGATCTGATTCGCATCGACTCGCCCCAGTTTCGTCGCCATGTCGCCGAACTGTCCACCGATCACGCCGATTATGAAAACTTTCTGACCTTCGTGCAGCCGCCGCGCGTGGAGGTGGGCTACCAGCGGATTGCGCCGCTGACCTACAAGTTCGATGTGAGCGACACGGTGGTGGTCAACCCCAACGCAAAGATTCTGAATGTGCAGTGGGACTTTGACTATGACGGGCGCCATTTTCGCAGCACGCAGGGCTACGCGCTCGCGAAAGCGTCGGAGCCTGTGGTCTACAAGTTCCCCCGCCCAGGCGTCTACACCATCGCCTGCAAAGTGCAGGATGATAAGGGTGGGGAAGGGGTGTGGGTTGGGGAGGTTAAGGTAGAATAAAAGCGATGCATATTCTGCGGGTGCGGATCGGCGAGACGGGACACCACCCAGACCTGCGAGCAGTGCAGCGGCTTGCGGAGCGTCTGCGCAGGGCGCTGAACGCGCTTCACGAAGAAATTACCGAATCCGATACCCGCCCAACTTTCGAGATCGTCGAGGCGTCCACAGGGAGTTTACAACTGGGGATTGTCCCCAGTGAGTCGGGAGTAGCACCTGTTCTATTTCGCCAGTTCAGGGAGGACCTGGAAATGCTCCGCAATGGGCAGTTTCGCCCCACGATGAGCAGTCAGACGCTGGCGGAGTATAGGGAGTTATTCAAAGCGCCATCCCAAACCGTGCCTGTGTATTATGTGTATGGGGAGCAAGAAACCGTTATTGACGAGTTCGCACGCCGGCTGCTGGAAGAGAAGATTGTTCGCACACGCGCCTATGATGTCTCTTTTATCGGCACGATTGAGAGTATTAACATCCATCAGCGACCTTATTCATGTGCGCTCTTCACGAAGCTCGCGCCCCCGCAGCGTATCCCGTGCGTTTTCGAGGATGCCCTGATTGCGCCGATTGCCGAGGCACTGCGGAGCCGTCAGATTGTTGAGGTGGTCGGCGATGCCGAGTACGGTCCTGTGGGCATCTACCCTCTCAAGCTCACTATCAAACATCCACCAAAGCTTGCCTTACCCAACAAAGAGTTTCTGAGACAGGTCATCCATAGCGTAGACATTTTGCCTGAAGGCTATACAATCGTTGAATATCTGGACGAGTTGAGGCAAAAGGATGAGGAAACGGCGTAGGACGCGCCCGCGAATCTACTGGGATACGAGCTGCTTTATTGCTCTGCTGGAACGCAAACCTACGGAAGACCCGCAGCTTGTCAGAGCGCTTGAGCAGAAGTATCACGAAATGCTATCGGGGCAGGTAGAAATCGTCTCTTGCTCTGTGTTGATTACGGAATTGTTAGGCGAGCCAGCGAAGCGTTTTCTGGACGAACTGCGCAAGTACCCCACTTTCGAGATGATAGAAACGGTCAGCCCCGTCTATGAACTGGCGCGTTCTCTGCGGGAGCGATGTAAGCAGCAAGGTGTTCATAAGCTCAAGACGCCTGATGCGCTCCATCTGGCAGCGGGTATACTCAGTAAGTCCGACGAATTCTGGACCCTGGATAAGAGGCTTCTCAACGCTGGCTCGGTCATCACGGAGGTTAAGATATGTTTGCCATACATAGAGCAGGCAACGCTTGATTTAGAATTTGAGCCATGATTGCTGTGAGGGAGTCCAGTATGTTCAACCGCTTCATACCCTATGAGCAGGATTTTGAGATATGGCGGCGCAGTGGCTACCCTGGCGTCTCCGAGGAGACCTATCGCTACATCGACTTTTTGACTGACCCCAGCGACGACCAGTCGCCGCGCGAAGGCACGCTCTGGCGACACCAGTGGGAGGCGTTCCTGCGGGTGATTTACTGCCACGAGGTGCTGGGCAAGGAGCAGATCGGCAAGCAGGGGCTGTTGCTGAACATCGTGACAGGCGGCGGCAAAACCGCGCTGATGGCGGCGATTATCGCATGGCTCCGCGTTGCGCACGACGTCCATAAGTTCGTCGTGTTGTGTCCCAATCTGATTGTGCGCGACCGCCTGGAAGCCGATTTTGAAGGGGGCAGGATTTTTCGAGAGCGCCAGCTTATCCCCGACTGGGCGGACTGCAAACCCGAAGATTTCGTGCTGACCACGCTGGGCGGCGGCAAAGGGGGCGGCGGCTGGGCGAACCTGTTCAGCTCCAATATCATTCTGGGCAATATCCACCAGTTTTACACCAGCAATAAGAGTGGGCAGAGCAACCTTTCCGCCCTGTTGAACGGACCCGACTTCGTGCTGTTCAACGATGAGGCGCATAATTCCCCAGCGCCTGAATGGGACGCCACGCTCCAGCGCCTGGCGTTCAAAACAAAGCTCCGAATTGACCTGACCGCCACGCCCGAACGCGCCGATGGACAGACGCCCGACAGCGACCTGATTTACGAATACTCGATTCAGGACGCCCTCGCCGACGGGCTGGTCAAAACGCCTGTGGTCTATCAGCCCAGTATCCAGATGGTGGAGCTGACCTATACCGACGCCCGCACGGGCGAACGCCGCCGCGTGGAAGAGATTGACTGGGAAGAGGTGGATCGGCTGGGGCTGACGGCGACTCAGTGGGTCACGGACGACGAGCCGATGCGCCAGCAGATGGCGATTGCCCTCCAGCGTCTCAAGGAGCAGGAGCAACGCGCGAAGGGACGCTACCAGCCTATTCTGTTCGTGGTGGCGGTGTGTAAAGCAGACGCGGAAAAGGCGGCGCAAACATTAAATCACTATTTCAAAGTCAAAACGCTGCTGGTGACCGAAGACAGCGACGAAGAGGAGCGACGCAAAGCGCATGAGCTGGGCAAGGCGCTCCGTTCTGGCAACCCCTATAAGGCAGTGGTGAGCGTCCTGATGCTTCGTGAAGGATGGGATGTACCCGAAGTGGGGGTGATTCTGCTCCTGCGCAAGTTCAGCAGCAAAGTGTACGGGCAGCAGGTGATAGGGCGCGGGCTGCGGCGTGTGCGCCTGCCCAGCGTTGCGCCCGAAGAACCCCAGATTTGCGCGATTGTGGATCACCCCAAGCTTGAGCATCAGTGGCTCTGGGACATCTTCAACGCCAAAAAGCGCGAGAATGTTTCTATAGACGACCTGTTTGATGAGACTGAAGACCTGCCGCCGCCGCTGCCCAGGCAGGAACTGACCAAGCCGCACCTTGTGATTGCCATCCCGCCCGAACTGCCGTGCTACGAAGACGAGGAGTTTGTAGTAGAGGTTCAATCACGCACGGCGGAACCGCGCGCCGACTGGAAGCAGCTACTGGAGAGCATCGAGTATCACGACGAGGGCGTAGAGATTACGCGCGTGGATATTCGAAGCGTTCAGGGACGCGAGCTGGGCGCCGAGAAATGGCGTTCCAGCCAGGCGCCGCCTGAAATCCACGAAAGCCCAACGCCTTACACGCCACGCCCAACCGAAGACCAGCTGCGCGACATGATTAAAGCGCGCCTGCTGGAAATTGCCGAAGAGCTGGTCGACGAGGCAGGGTACGCGCCTATTCTCTATAAAGATAAGGTCTACAGCGCGTTACTCCATCACATTCGCGCGAAGTTTCTTGGAGGGAAATCGCTGGGCATGTGCGAGCGCGAGGAGCTGGAATATGCGTGGCGCATGCTTCCCCAGGTCAAAGAGCGAGTACGCAACATCCCTGGACTGATTGGAGGGATTGTGAAGTATGGCGATCAGTAAGCGCGGAATCTTTCAGAACCCCACCAAAAGCCCCTGGAACTTCGAACGCTACGAGAGCGAGCTGGAGCGGCGCATGATGGAGCGCCTTGAGAAAGACCCTGCTGTCGCCAAATGGATGAAGCGCCACTCCATCAGCATCGCCTGGGTCGACTCGCAGAATCGACAGCGGCGCTATGTGCCCGACTTTCTGGTGGAATACACGGATGGTCAGATTGCGCTGATAGAGGTGAAAGACCCCAGCCGCATGGAGAGCGACGATGTGAAGCGCAAGCGCTCTGCTGCCGAACGATGGTGTAAACGGCGCGGGATGAAATATGTTCTCTACACGCTTGATTAGCGAGGCGCTGGAGCCAGCCCAGCTCCAGCACCCCTGAGTTCAGTTAGCGTCCGCCTCGCGCATGGGGTCGTACCAGTCGCGGGAGGGGGGCTGACCGGGCGTCTGACGCCAGGTCTGCTCGAAGCGATGCCACCTGGCATGCCCGTCGACGAACACATAGTTCATCCCGCCAGCGTGGCGCGTAATCGCGAGTGTGGTCGGGATTCCGCGTGTTGCATCCCACAGGCGGTCGTTCATCATCATATCCATCACGGGCGGCGGGTTGCCCCAATACATGGGCATAAAGTGGTCGCCCCGAATCAGCATGTTCGGGTACTTGCTGTTGCGCTCCGCCAGTTCTGTGGAGAAGACGCACTGCGCCGGGCGCACAATCCCCGCCAGACGGAACGGACGCGGATTCATAGGGTCTCCATACGGCGGGTGGAAGGGGTCTAAGTAGGCGTTAAAGCCGTAGGAAGTCATTCGTGGGTTTTGCGTATCGTTCCATGCGGGGCTGTTGTCGGAGGGGCATCGGCGCAGCAGGGTGTCCTTCACATAGGGCTGAATCTGGTCAAGCCAGCTCTGGGGTGTCGGGATCCCCTGCCACATCATGCGCACGGACGGAAGCGCCTCGTCGTAGTCCTGCACATACATCTGTACGGCAAGTCCCATCTGACGCGAGTTGGAAAGGCACATCGTCTGGCGCGCCTTCTCCCGCGTCTGGGCGAACACAGGAAACAGAATCGCCGCCAGTATCGCGATAATCGCAATCACCACCAGCAGTTCAATCAGCGTAAAGCCTTTGTTTCGCATAAGAACCTCCTTCAGGTTGCTTTTGGCACGACATCGTTGCACGATGCCGAAGCAGAGAGTGTGGGTTGAGATACAAAGTGCCAGACGACTTCCGAAGTCGCCTGCGCCTCAGCCCAACGCAACCTGAAGGGAGCGCGGCGGCGGGTCTCGCGGTAAGACAGCACGAGAGACAGGAGAGAGTGAGAGGAGATGATAGCCTGCAAAACAGAGTCCGGGTAGCGTGATGAGGGCAACGGAAGCAGGCACGAGGCGAGGCAGAGCGCGCAGGGCTTTCTCATGCTGCTGGGCGCGGTCGCACTGAGTGAGGCTGAGAGCCTTTTCCAAGCCCTGTTCCGCAAGAACACAGCAACATTGGGCGCCCCCACCGCAGTCTTTGCAAAGACATGCCGATGTAGCGCAGGCGTTGTGGCTCGCCTGTCTCTCTATAGGAGGCAAGCTGAGCGCAATCAACGCCACCGCAAGCACGCGCACCAGCCAGCGCATGGTTCGCCTCTTCCGCTACTTAACTGATTTGACCTATTAGGTCGTCTCTATTATACCCGATTGGAAAGGGTAAAATCAAGGGGCATGGCAAGCGAGGCGTTCCCCTGCAATACAGCTGTCTCATAGGGATTCGTGCCGCTGATGACGCCAGCGCCAGAGGAGGTCAGACCCGATGGAACAACGCGATGAACTGCCCTACCGCTACCCGATTGTGGAGGTGTTCGGTCCGACGGTGCAGGGCGAGGGGCTGCTGGTCGGACGGCTCAGCCTGTTTGTTCGTCTGGGGGGCTGCGACTATCGCTGCTGTTGGTGTGATACGATGTATGCTGTTGATGCCAGGCAGTACGCCCACACATGGCAGCGCATGACTCTGGACGAGGTGGTAGCGGCAGTGCAGGCGTTGGCGTCCCCGCCCGTGCTGGTTACACTTTCAGGGGGCAATCCCGCTATTCATCCGCTGGCGCCGCTGGTGCGACGCTTGCGTTCGCTGGGTTACGCCGTGGCGTGCGAGACGCAGGGCAGTATCGCGTGCGAGTGGTTTCGGGAGCTGGATGTGCTGGTGCTTTCTCCCAAGCCGCCCAGCGCCGGGCAGATCACCCCTGTAGAAGCGGTGCGCGCCTGCGTGCAGGTGGCACCCGACGAAACCCATCTCAAAATCGTCGTGTTCGGGCGCGAAGACTATCTCTACGCACGCGCTATGTTCGAAGCGTTCCCGCACCTGCCAGCGGTTATCCAGCTGGGCACGCCCACCGAGTTGCAGACTCCTCAGGAGCTGGTGCAACATTACCGCGACCTCACTGCCTTGGTGCTTCGCTGGCTCCACGAGGATAGGCTCTATCGCGTGCGCCTGCTTCCGCAGCTGCATCGGGTGCTGTTTGAGGCGACGCAAGGGGTTTGATCATTCTGCTCTGTGTGGTACGGCTTTCGGGTGCTTGTTATGGGCAGCGCCGCGCCCTCTGGAGGTCGGAGCGCGGCGCAGATTGACTCTCGCTGAACGGCTGTGTCCTCAGCGTTTGCGTGCGCGCCTGGCGTACAGCCCCACCAGCCCCACGCCTAACGCCAGGAGGCTGGCTGGCTCTGGCACGACTTGAAACTGCTGGGTGAGAGTCGCGGCAGTAACGGTGCTGGAACCCAGCACATAGTCGTTCCGGTACCATGCGTCGTGCTTGAAATACACCTGAACCTGCACGGTAACAGTCGTGCCTATCGCGTAGGAGCTGAGGTCAAGGTTATAGACATTCCCGGACGGACCGATACCGTAGGTTGTGGTGCTGTCGAAGGCGTTCCATGTGACGCCTGAGGACGCACTGGTCTGGACGCTGGTGCTGTCTATGAAAAGTTCACCCCACAGGAAGACGACATCTCTGTGAGGGGAAGCAAGCGTGTCATAGACATAGCTATTCAGCCCTACAACGCGCGGATTGTTGTAGATGCGGTCGCGGAAGGCGTTTGTGGAACCCGTTGTCCAGCTCAGGTTGATCGAGGGGTTCGCATACTTGTCAATCTGAATGCCGTTCGAAGCATCGGCGTCCGCGTCATACGCCGCCAGGTTCGTGTTCGGGGTAGGGGAACCCAGCAAGGTGGGCATCGGGGCGTTCGCCACATAGAGGCTAAGTTCAGCGCGGCGTGTTTGCCAAGAGAAGTATTGCTCGTTCCACAGCCGTCCGCGAAAGATATCGTTGCCGCTCCATGAGTCGCCCACCTTTGCGCCCACCTGTTGAGGACCGGATTTGTAGACATTCAGCAGCCAGTATTCGGCGCGGTCGCCCCCGTTGCCTTCCCATCCTGTCCAGTAGGTGGAGACCCGCCCATAGGCATCGCCTCCGTCCACCACCCAGATGGGAGTCAGGCGCGCGTGCCGGGCAGTACGAGGTTGAACGCTCTGGTCACCGCGCAGACGGATATGAGAGGTTGGACCGGCGCCGTTGGGAAGAGACCAGCCTGAATCCAGCTGGGCAACCGTGCCCTGCACTCGCTGAGCATGCGCAAACAGCAGGGAGATGAACCCTGCACTCAAAGTTAACCCAAGCCTGAAAAGATACCGCGTCATTCCGAAATCACCTCGCTCTACGGGATTTCCGTCTCCTTAAGACTCAAAATCCGTCCAGAACCGGACAGGTGCGCCTAAGTAACTGAGAAATTTCGGGGGTGCCCCTCTGGTTCAGGTACAATTTCCTCCGATGGGTGCGATAGGCAAGACGCTGATTCTGCTGGGCGTGGTGCTGGTGGGTGTGGGGTTGCTGTTTCTGGCGCTGGAGCGAGTTGGGGTTCGCCAGTGGCGCCTGCCCGGCGACATTGCAATAGAGCGCGATGGGTTCCATTTCTACTTCCCGCTGGGCACGAGCATTCTGATTAGCATCGTATTGAGCCTGATTCTGACCTTTCTCGCGTGGCTTGCGACACGGGGGGCGCGATAGCGATGGACGCCAGCCTGTTTGATTACGAACTGCCCGAAGAGTTAATCGCGCAGGAGCCGATAGAGCCGCGTGACCACGTGCGGATGCTGGTGCTACACCGCGAAACGGGCGCGATAGAGCATCGCCACTTCTATGACCTGCCGGAGTACCTGCGAGAAGGGGACACCCTCGTACTGAACGACACGCGCGTTTCAGCGTGGCGGCTGTTTGGGCGCAAGCCAACAGGCGGGCGTGTGGAGGTGCTGCTGATGCGCCCCCTGGGCGATGGTCGCTGGCAGGCGCTGGTGCGCCCGGGCAGGCGCTTGCCCGAAGGCACGCGCGTGCTGATTGACACCCCACCTCACGAACCGCCGATTGAGATGGAGGTTCAGATTGAAGCGCGGCTGCAGGACGGCACGCGCATCGTGCGCCTGTTCGCGAATCAGCCCGTTGAGGAGATTCTGCCAGAGGTGGGGCGTGTACCGTTGCCACCGTATATTCATCGCGAGCTACCTGACCCCGAACGGTATCAGACGGTGGTGGCGCGCCAGCCCGGCAGCGCTGCCGCGCCCACCGCAGGCTTGCACTTCACCCCACAGTTGCTGGAAACCCTGCGTCAACAAGGTGTGCAAGTTGCAACGATAACCTTACACATTAGCCTTGACACCTTCCGCCCCTTGCAAGCCGACCAGATTGAGGAGCATAAGATGCACGGGGAGTGGTACACCGTTAGCCCTGAAGCGGCGGAGATTATCAACAACACGCGCGGGCGGATTGTGGCGGTGGGCACGACTTCCGTGCGCACGCTGGAGAGTGCGGCAGTGGGCAAACGGCGCGTGCAGGCGCAAACCGCCGAAACGAAACTCTACATCACCCCCGGCTATGAGTTCAAGGTGGTGGAGGGGCTGATTACGAACTTTCACCTGCCGCGCACCACGATGCTGGTGCTGGTCTCGGCGTTTGCAGGGCGTGAGAAGGTCTTGCACGCCTATCGGGAGGCGGTGCGCCTGCGCTATCGCTTTTTGAGTTTTGGGGACGCCATGCTGATTTTGTAAGGTAGCCCAGAGATAGAATAGCCCCCCTGGGCGCTTGGAGTGTTGAACTTTTCCGCAGAAACTGCAACATCCACGATCGTTGGCATAGCCGACCTCCTTATAGAGTGATGGCGTAATTATGCCAACTGGGCGGTCAGAGTTCGTGAATTGCCCCCCTCCGCAAGATTCTCAATAGGGTGGTTTTTTTGAGGGGTACCGTTTTATGCGCTCCTGAAGCCTGTTGGGGAACGCCTCCGCCCTGACGGCTGAAGCCGTTCCTATAAAACGAAGCCGACCTTCGTCGGCTAAAATAGCCAGCGCAGGCTGGCTTTGTCTACTGGGAACGGCTTCAGCCGTCGGGTTCTCAAAGCAGCATCGTCTGGGATTCCCGAAGTTTGAAGCGCAGATTGGTATTATGCCCTTCGGCTGGGGACAGAATCTGTGATATGTATCACAAACTGGGATTCAGGGCGATTTTTTACGAGTCGTAGCCTTCGGGATGTTTGAGAAACCAGCGATAGGCGTGTTCTATCATCGTGGCTAAGTCGGGGTACTGTGGTTTCCAGCCGAGTTCGCGCTGGGCTTTCTCGGCGGAGGCGACGAGCCGCACGGGGTCGCCCGCACGACGCTCGGCATACACCACAGGGATTGGCTTGCCGATTACCTGTTCTGCCGTTCGGATGACCTCCAGCACCGAGTAGCCCTGACCGTTGCCGAGGTTATAAACGGTGCTGGGCGCGCCCGAACGCAGGCGCTGAAGCGCCAGATAGTGGGCTTCGCAGAGGTCCCACACATGAATGTAGTCGCGAATGCAGGTTCCGTCGGGCGTGTCGTAGTCCGTGCCGAATACAGAAACATTCGGGCGCTTGCCCATCCCTGCGAACAGCACCAGCGGAATCAGATGCTCTTCGGGGCGGTGGTCTTCGCCCAGCTCGCCTTCGGGGTCGGCGCCCGCGGCGTTGAAGTAGCGTAGCGCAATCGAGCGAATGCCGTAGGCTTGCCCGTACCAGTGGAGCATGCCCTCCATAACGCGCTTGGTCTCGCCGTAGGCGTTAGTGGGCTGCAGGGGGTGCGTTTCAGGGATGGGAATCTGCTGAGGCTCGCCGTAGACCGCCGCAGTGGAAGAGAAAATAATCTGCGAAACGCCAGAGATTCGCATCGCTTCCAGCAAGCGCAGGCAGCCCAGCACATTATTATCGTAATACTTCGCGGGGTGGCGCATCGACTCGCCCGCAAAGATAAACGCCGCGAAGTGCATCACGCACTCGATGGGGTATTGCGTGAAGACGCGCTGAAGGGTTTCCATATCGCGCAGGTCGCCTTCCACGACGGTTGCGTCCCGCACCGCCGCGCGATGCCCTGTCGAGAAATTATCCAGCACGACGACCGATTCGCCGCGCTGGAGCAGGTACTTGACCATATGCGAGCCGATGTAGCCCGCGCCGCCGATGACGAGTATCATCTGGGGAGTATTTTCGGCTTTCGGGAGCCGTGTCCTGCATGGGTTAGCTCAGGGATGCCAGACACCCTCCACAAGTCTCAGGTGTCCTGCAAGGTCGCGGGAGGCTCGCACCTGACGGTAGCCTGTGTTTTCCAGAAGCGTTTGCACTTCGGGCGCAAGGCGCGGGCTGGTTTCCAGAAGCAGCAAGCCCCCTGCGATTAGCACCTGTGTTGCCTGTGTCGCCAGCACACGGTAGGGGCGGAGGGGGTCTTTAGCAGGAACCAGCAGGGCAGTGCGCGGTTCCCAGAGCCGAATCTCTGGTTCCAGCGCGTCCCACTCGTCGGGTAGCACATAGGGTGGGTTGCTCAGCACCGCGTGCGCCGACTGGGGGCGTAACCCAGAAAGCCACCGCATGCGGGTCAACAGCAGGCGTTCGCCCAGTCGGAATCGGGCGCGGTTTAGCTGGGCAACCCGCAGCGCCTTCGGGCTGATGTCTGTGCCGATGCCCTGCCAGTGCGGCAGGTGAACGAGGGAGGCGACAGCAATCGCTCCTGAACCGACGCCTGCGTCCACCAGCACGCCCCCTTGACCCCGCCCCAGGGGGCACTCGATGGAGGTCGCCCACTGCACGAAGCGCTCCACCAGCAGCTCGGTTTCGGGGCGCGGCACCAGCACGCCGCGCCGTATCTCCAGCTCCAGTCCGTAGAACCAGCGTCGGTGGGTGATGTAAGCCAGTGGCTCGCGTCGGGCGCGGCGTTGAAGCCAGCGCGTGAGTTTGCGCTGAAATGCAGGAGACAAAACGAACTCAGGGTGCGCCATCACCCACGCGCGGGGCTGATTGAGAAGGGCACTTAGCAGAACCCACGCCTCGCGCTCGGCGTTGGGAACTTCTGCCTCTGCTAACTGCTCGCGGGCGAACTGAAGCGCTTGCTCTATGCGCATTCAAACAGGGTTGCAGGTTGGATGGAGGTCTCGCCCAGCACTTCGGAGCGGATCGGCTGGTCTTGCGTGAACACCCCCAGCGAGCGCCAGCCCGCCTCGCTCCAGCCCAGCACCTCCACCGACGCCGACTGGGGGTCTACCACCCACACCTCACGCACGCCAATCTGGTGATAGTCGCGCAGCTTTTCCAGCCAGTCGGAGGCGGTGTCGGAGGGCGAAAGGACTTCGATGATGAGGTCGGGAGCAATCTCCAGTCGGGGCTGGTTGGGCAGGTCGGGGATGGTCTGGGCGCGTTCGTGGGAGATAAAGAGCAGGTCGGGCTGGCGCGTGCGCAACGGCGAGCGCCGAATGACCACATCGTAGGGCGCTGGTAGAAGATAGCCCTTGCGCTCGCTGCGAATCTGCGCTCCCAGACGCAACATAAGTTCTGATACAATCATCTGATGCTTGAATAGGGGTGTCGGCAACTCTTTCACCTCGCCGTCAATAATCTCGTAGCGCGTCAGTGGCAGTTGCAGATACTCTTCCCAGCCGATCCCGCGCGTTGCTGTGCTGGTCATTGTCTCACCGGGTTGGAGTATACCTCAGCCAGTAAGTGCAGAGGCAGCTTGGGGGAATAGCGTGCGCAATGCAGAGGAAGAAGCAGGAATCTCTGTTTGTGCTCTCGAATAACTTATTCGGAGTTTGCGGATGTTCGTATCCCACTGAGAAGTAGGGGGTGCCGTCTCGCCAACTTCAAATCTGGTCAGGAGGTTTTGGAGATGGAGTCACAGAGAAGTTTCTGGTTGCATCTGGGCTGGCTTTTAGCCGTGCTTTTGGCGTTTACGGGTGCTTTCGGGCAGACCTATGTAATGATGCCTGATAGCACGAATAATCGTCTGGTCTTGTTTGACCCGGAGACTGGCAGTGTAGTGAACAATAACCTGTTTGGCTTAGCAGGTGGCACGCCGTTGCATGCGCTACAGGTGGGTAATGAAATCTGGGTTTCTGAGCAGCTGGGGGACAGGGTTTCGCGCTGGTCGCTCACGGGCGATTTTCTGGGTGCGTTGGGTCCCTCAGGCTTGGATAACATTCGCGGCATGGCGCTGATTGACGGTGTACTGTATGTCACCAACGCGGGCACGGCGAACGGTGCGCCCGGCGCGGCAATCGTCAAATTTGACGCCAGCACAGGAACACCGCTGGGATTCTTTTCCACCGCGGGTTTAGCGCCCAGCCCGTTCGGAATCCTGCGGGATGGGGAGACGATTCTGGTGAGCTCCGCCTCGGCAAACGACGACATCCATCGCTTTGATCTGAACGGCAACTCGCTGGGCACTTTCCATAACAGCACCGCGCTGAACTTTGTGGAGCAGATGGCGTTCGATGCAGATGGAAACATCCTGGCAGCGGGATTTTCGTCAAACAATGTGGTGGTGCTGGATCGCGACACGGGCGCTATTTTGAGAAGCTTTTCCGCTCCCGGAGCGCGGGGCGTGTTCCAGCTGCGAAACGGGAACATTCTCTGGACGAACAGCAGCGGCGCTCATGTCTACAATCCCTCGACAGGCACTTCAACTCTGGTCTACGCAGGTGGTGGACGCTATCTGGACCTGTTGGCTCTGCGCGTTGAGGGCGACATCAACGGCGATGGCTGCGTGGACGACGCCGACCTGCTCCAGGTGCTGTTCGCCTTCGGGCAGACGGGCGCCGAACTGCCAGAGGATGTCAACGGCGACGGCGTGGTGGACGACGCGGACCTGCTCGTTGTGTTGTTTAACTTCGGGCAGGGGTGTTGAGTAAGCATGTTTAGACTGCATATTGCCGCTCTCAGCACCGCCGATTTCGTGCGACTCATCGCCCCGCCCTAACAGGAACCCTATTCTGTTGTGGCGAAAAGGGGAGGTATGCAGAGCATCCTCAAAATCGGGTTTATCGGATGGCTGGTTGGTGCGATTGTTTGCAGCTATGCGCAGGCGGCGATTAAGTTCGCGCGGTTCCCCGCGCCCTCGCCCGACGGGAAGCAGGTGGCGTTTTCGTGGCAGGGGGATTTGTGGGTAGCGCCGATGGAGGGCGGATTGGCGCGACGGCTGACGGTTCACCCGGGCTACGATTTTGCTCCCATCTGGTCGCCTGACGGCACGAAGATTGCGTTCACTTCAGATCGCTACGGCAACGACGATGTGTTTGTGCTACACCTCGATTCGGGCACGGTTCAGCGCCTGACCTATTTTTCGGGGCGCGACAGGGCGCTGGGGTGGCTCCCCGACGGTTCGGGAGTGGTGTTCGAGTCGCGGCGCGATTGGGAACCCTACAGTGTGCAGTGGGTGGCTTATGTTGCCCTGCTCAAGGGGGGCACGCCGCATCGGCTCTGGGATGTGGCGGGCACGCCTGTGGCGATAGCGCCCGACGGTAAGCGCGTGGCGTTCGTGCGCCGCGATAGCGCATGGTGGCGCAAGGGCTACAAGGGCAGTGCGCAGGGCGATTTGTGGCTCGGCGTGCTGGGCACAAAGCAGTTCACACGCCTGACCCAGACCGATACGCCCGACAGCTGGCCGATGTGGTCTGCCGACGGGCGCACGCTCTACTTTGTGTCGGAGCGCGATGGCACTTTTAACCTCTACGCGATGGAAGTGGACTCCAGGCGCGTGCGCCAGCTGACCCGTTTCAAAGACGATGGCGTGCGCTTCCCCCAGATTAGCGCGCAGGGCACGGTTATCACCTTCGAGCAGGGGATGGAGGTGTGGCGTCTGGACCTGAAGAGCGGGGCACAGCGTCCAATTGCGCTGTTTGCGCCTGCGCAGGATGCGCGCCTCAATCCAGAGGTCGTGCGCACTTTTTCAGGGAATGTTTCGGAGTTTGAGATTGCGCCCGAAGGCAAGGAAGTCGCCTTCGTCGTGCGCGGCGAGGTGTTTGCCACGCGCTTCCCCGAAGGAGGCACAACACAAAACCTCACCAACACGGTGGTGCAGGAGACAGGGCTGAGCTGGAGCAAGGACGGCAAGCGCCTCTACTTCGCGCGGGAGGTGGACGGGCAGTTTGACCTGTTCTGCGTCTCCTCGGAAGACGCGAACGAGCCGCGCCTGCGCCGCACGACACGCCTCAAGACCGAGCGCCTGACCCAGACGCCCGAAAGCGAAACCAGCCCGAAGGTCTCGCCTGACGGCAAATGGCTCGCCTTCCAGCGCGGGAACGGGAATCTGGTAGTGCGCCATCTGGAAACAGGCGAGGAGCGCACGCTGGTGGAGTCGTGGAACCTGGGCACTTTTGTGTGGTCGCCCGATAGCAAGTGGCTGGCGTTTGATATGAATGACGAAAACTACAACTCGGATATTTACATCGTCTCCGTAGAGGGTGGCGCGCCTGTGAATGTGAGCCGACACCCGCGCAACGACTATGCACCCTCGTGGTCGGGGGATGGGCGCGTGCTGGTGTTCCTCTCGGAGCGCGAAACCGATACGCTGAACATCTGCCATCTCTATCTGCGACGCGAGGATTACGAGAAGACCCGTGCCGACCGCGATGACGAGGAAGACGAACGCTACGACGCGCCCAAAAAGCCAGAGGAGAAAAAGGACGAACCCAGCGTGCAGATTGACTTTGAAGACATTCACCTGCGCGTTCGGTTGGTGACGCGCTACCCCGCAGGCGTGCAGGAGGCAGTGGTTTCTCCCGATGGCGAGCAAATCGCGTTCCGTTCGGCATATCAGGGTCAGTCGGATTTGTATGTGATTAAGTGGGACGGTTCGGACGAGCGTCGCCTGACGACGGGCGGCGTCGCTCCAACCGCAATCCGCTGGAGCAAGGACGGCAAGACGCTCTATTTCCTCAGTCGGGGACGGATTCAGCGGGTAGCCGCTTCTGGGGGCACACCGCAGGCGACCCGAACCGAGGTGCGCATCACGATTAACGAACCCGCCGAGCGCACCTACATTTACGAAGCTGCCTGGCGCGTGCTGAATGAGACCTTCTATGACCCCAACTTTCACGGCGTGAACTGGCAGGCGATGCGTGAGAAGTATCGCTCCTATCTGCCCTATGCCCAAACCGACCGCGACTTCACAACAGTGGTGCTGATGCTGCTGGGCGAACTGCGCTCGTCGCATGTAAGCTTCTCCAGAGCGGGAGCCGATGAGGAAGAGACACCTGCTGCCAGCACGGGCATGTTGGGGGTGGTGTTCAGCAATCAGCGTGACGGCGAAGGCTTGCTGATTGAGCGGGTTATCCCCAACACGCCTGCAGCACGCAAGGATGTGAACCTGAAGCCCGGCGAGCGCATTCTGGCGGTCAACGGCACGCGCCTGACACCCACGACCAACATCTGGCAACTGTTGAATAATACCGTCGGCGAGCGGGTGCAGTTGCTGGTGCGCCAGCCTGATGGCACCGAGCGCACGGTATTTCTGCGCCCCATCTCGACAAGCGCGTTCGATGCGGCACGCTATCAGGACTGGGTTCAGCAGAACCGCCGATATGTAGAAGAGCGAAGTGGTGGGCGTATCGGCTATGTGCATATTCAGGCGATGGGCGAGCAGAGCCTGCGCGAGTTCGAACGCGATCTCTACGCCGTCGCCGCTGGCAAAGAGGCGCTGATTATCGATGTGCGCTTCAACGGTGGCGGGCGCACGGCGGACTACCTGCTTGGCATGCTCCATGTGCCGCGGCACGCCTACACAGTCGGGCGCAACGGCAAACCGGGCTACCCGATTGATCGGCTCCCGCTGGTGCCCTGGACGAAACCGATTGCGGTGCTGTGCAACGAGCGCAGCTTCAGCAACGCGGAGATTTTTGCGCACGCCATCAAAACGCTCAAGCGCGGTCCCCTGGTGGGCATGCCGACCGCAGGGGGCGTTATCAGCACGGGGCAGGCGACGCTAATGGATGGCAGTCGCGTCAGCACGCCAGGGCGAGGCTGGTACACCATCGACAAACACATCAATCTGGAAGGCAACGGTGCCCAGCCTGATTATATGGTGGAGGATATGCCTGAAGACCTGATGGAGCAACGCGACCGCCAGCTGGATAAAGCGCTGGAGATATTGAATAAGCCGTAGCGGGCGAGATTCCAGACAATTCTACGCCGCTGTCGTAGCAGGAAATGCTATGATAGCGGCGAATTTTCTTGCCTATGCGTGGACAGCGTGTGCGAATGGACTTTGACACGGCGTGGAAGTTCGCCGTTGAAAGCCTCCTCCCCTACTGCCTCGCCCTCTTCTTCCCAGAACTCTACCAACTCATCGACTGGACACACCCCCCAACCTTCCTCAACACCGAACTACGCAAAATCCGACCCGAAGCCAAAACCAAAAAACGCTTTGTGGACATTCTCGTGCAGGTACGCTTCCTCGACGGAACCCCCCGCCTGATTTACCTGCATATTGAAATCCAGGCGCAACCTGACCCCCTGTTTGCCCAGCGCCTGTTCGTGTACCACTACCGCCTGCTGGACTTGACCAACTTTGGCGAGGTGGTGTCGCTGGCAATCTTAGCTGACCCTGACCCCCACTGGCGTCCTGAAGAGTTTGTACGCTCGGTAGCAGGGTGCGAAGTGCGCTTTCGGTTTCCGACGGTGAAGTTGCTGGACTTTTCGGAGGAGGTGCTGGCAAGCAGCGACAATCCGTTTGCGCTGGTGGTGCGGGCGCACTTAGGGGCGTTGCGTTCGCGAGGGGATGCGCAGTTGTTGTTTGGGGAGAAGGTGCGTTTGGTGCGGGAGTTGGGGCGTATGGGGTATAATGAGGAGGTGGTTGTAAGTTTGTATAAGGTGGTGGATTATCTAATGGCGTTGCCGAAGGATTTGGAGGAGCAGGTGGAACAGATAGTGCGTTCGGTGGCGCGGGAGCGTCGTTTGGGGAAGTTGACGAGTTTGGAGCGTTTTGCGTTGGAGCGTGGGGCGCGTCGGGGCTTGCGGAAGGGGCTGCGTCAGGGCTTGCAACAGGGCTTGCAACAGGGCTTGCAGCAGGGCTTGCAGCAGGGCTTGCAGCAGGGCTTGCAGCAGGGCTTGCAGCAGGGCTTGCAACAGGGGTTGCAACAGGGGTTGCAACAGGGCTTGCGGGACGCGGTTCTTACGGTGCTTCATGCGCGCTTTGGGGTGGTTCCTGAGCGTGTTCGGGAGGCGCTGGAGGCTATAGACTCGGTGGAGCGGTTGGAGGCGTTGAGTGCGCTGGCGGCGACCGCTGAGAGTCTGGAAGCCTTCGAGCAAGCGCTCCCGCAGGCAGAGTAAGCGTCTCCTACCGTTCAAACCCAAGGCGGCTCAGAAGCGCCATTAGCACGGCGACTGCAAACGCGCCCGCCACCACACTTAACAGCCCCGCCTGAAAGCTGCCCGTCAGCGCGACAATCGTGCCCGGAATCAGCGAACCGCCTACCCCGCCCAGAAGCACGGTCAACCCGTTATATAGCCCCGTAAGCGCGCCCGCCTGCTCTGGAGCCACGCGCTGCTGCAGGGTGGCGAACTCCTGGGCATTATAACTGCTCTGAAAAAAGACCCCCAGCGCGAACAGGAACACCACACCTGCAGGCACATCTACAAACGCCGTCAACATCACGGCGACACCTGCCAGCGCCAGCCCCAGCGCGGCGAACCGTACCCGCCTGCCCGTGCGGTCGCCCAGCCACGCCCAGAAGAATATCCCCACAATCCCCGACACGAACACCGCAAACAGCGGCAGGCTCAGCTCACCAAAGGCGATTCCCTTTGTGCGGTTCAGGTAGGTTGGCAGCCAGTTCAGAACCCCAAACACACAGAAGGCATTCAGCGAGCCTGCCAGAATGTAGAGCCACAGCCGCCAGTCCCCATAGACGCGCCTGTAGGGGTGGGGAGTGCTTGGGTGCGAAACGGGGGCGTCTGCTGGAATCAGCCATGCCACCAGCGGCAGGGAGAGCGACAGCCCTGCCAGCCCCAGCAACGCGAACGCAAAGCGCCAGCCGAACCGTTCCACCGCAGGCACAATCAGCAAGGGCGCGACCGCCAGCGCCACCAGAATCCCTGCCACATAAATTGAGTTGGCGCGCCCTCGCTCGTGGGGCGGAAACCAGCGCGCCACCAAAGCGCTGTTCATCGGCATATGCACGCTTTCCGCAACGCCCAGAAACAGCCGTAACCCAATCAGCGCCGCCAGCGAACCTCCAAGCGGGTAGACCAGGATGGTACAGAGTGAAAACCCCAGTATCGCCAGCATCAGACCGCGTTTGGGACCCCAGCGCTCGGCAAAGGGACTCAGCACCACCTGCGCCAGCCCAAAAGTCAGATAAAACGCGCCCAGCAGCAGCTCGCCCCATTTGCCCACCTCGCGGTCGCTCCAGCCGAAGTCGTGTGCAATCGCTGGCAGGGCAATCGCCAGATTGTTGCGGTCAATATAATGCACAAACACCGTGAGTGCCAGCACCAGCGGGATGCGCCAGCGCGTGGAGGCGCTCATGGAGATAACACCCACTCTTCCAGACGCGGACGCATGGCGGGCGACCAGTCGTGCCCCAGCTCCTCGTAAATCAGCAGGCGTTTGGGCACGCGAAGCGCGTCATAGAGCGAGAACACCACTGGCGCGCGGATGCCGGGGTCTTTCATCGCAAGGCTTATCTGCACAGGCGCGACCACAAAAGGCGCATGGTTTACCGTGTCGTAATACTGAAGCGTCTGCAGAAGTTGCTCCAGCGAGACGCCATGGCGTTCCATGTAGTCCTGAAACTCTTTCATCGGGTAGCGCCAGACCGCTCGCTGGAGCAGGTATTCCCAGTAGGTGAGCGCAGGCAGTTCCGCCACCACGCGCTTCACCAGTGTACACCATGCGCCCATCATTATCGCCAGCCCGCCGCCCTGACTCAGCCCTGCGACGGCTAAACGCGCCGAATCGACTTCGGGTTGCGCCGCCAGTACCCGCATCGCCAGCAGGCAGTCCAGCATAATCCGCCGGTAGACATAGGTCTGCGGCGATTCGATGCCCTGCGTGAAGTAGCCCAGCTCGGGCGTGTAGGGCACATTCGGCACAACGGCGTACCCGTGCAGGTTGATGGAGAAGGTGAGGCAGTGTTCGAAGGCGGTGTTCTCGTTGATGGGCACGGTAGACACGCCATACCCTGGCAGATACAGTACGGCAGGGGCGGGCAGTGTGGTAGCGCGGGGAATGGCGAACCAGCCCTCGCGCCCGCGCCCGTCGCAACCGAGCCAGCGCAGGCGCTCCACCCGATGCGTGGGTAAATCGTCGCCCGGAAAGTGGACACGCTCGAACTGCAGGGGGAGCGCGTCCGCTTCATCTGCTACCGCACGCCAGAACGGCTCGAAGTCCACAGGCGGCTGGGGCGGTTTCAGCAGCACAGGCTCATGAGTAACGCCTGTCATCGTGCCTTACTCAAACACGGAGCGCTCTATTGGCTCCACATGCAAACCCGTGGTGTGGAGCCATGCAGTGGCACGCTGAATCTCCTCTACGGGACCCTCCAGCTCCAGCAGTGCCCAGCCGAAGTCCTCGTCGATGTTCGCCTTGAGGATGTTGACCTTGAGGTCAAAATCGTGTCCCAGTCGCCATAGCCAGGGCACGCGCACCTGTTCGGGCGTTACGGTGGCAATCTTCATATGCACCTTGGTCATGAAGCACCTCCCTGTGATTTTGCTTTCTCTTCGAACAGTTCGTCCATGACTTCGTAGGCGTAGCGCAGGTGGGGGATAACGATGGAGCCGCCGATGATGAGGGCGATATTCATCGCCTCGTGGAGTTCCTCGCGGGTGGCGCCTTCCTGCACACAGCGATCCAGGTGATAGAAGATGCAGTCGTTGCATCGCAGCACCATCGAGCCGACCAGCCCCATCATCTCCTTGTATTTGACGGGGATGGCGCCTTCGTCGTAGGCGGAGGCGTCCAGCGCGAAGAACCGCTGGAAGGGCTTGAAGCCGCTTCCGAGGATGCGGTTATTCATCTCCTGCCGATAGAGCCGGGTTTCGTGCGCCTTTTTGTGCATCGGGGATAAGTGTACCCGA
>Ga0209479_1000368_pt1 | contig 76616 bp, 58 predicted proteins | sample DewCreD2012metaG_2_FD_184112 | JGI IMG/M metagenome (GOLD analysis project Ga0209479, IMG submission 184112) | Hot spring sediment bacterial and archeal communities from British Columbia, Canada, to study Microbial Dark Matter (Phase II) - Dewar... ...
GCAATCTCCTTTTCGGCAGCGCGACAGAGAGCCGCAGGGTGGTCAGCGAATCAGCAGGTGTATCGCTTTTGCCTTTTGGTTTTTTCCCCTCCAGAGAGGCGCGGATCACCTTCCGCTACGCCATTACTTCCCCGTCAGATGCTCCACGCCATTCCGTGGTACAACCCCCTTGTTACTCCAGGTGGAAAATGGGCGGAAGTACCGGCATCCAGAGTTTGTGCAGGTCCAGATACAAAGAGAGAAATCGTGCCAGAAGAGGGCGCAGAGCGCTATCTTCCCCCAGATAGGCTGTAGCGGAGCGTAGCCCCTCCAGTGCCTTCCCCCAGGTTTGCTGTGGGGCGTGGCCCAGAGTGGCAACCAGCAGGCCGGCCACAATCAGCCCACAAACGATGCCCGGTAAAAGCCCCAGCAGGTGGTCCAGGAAACCCAGCGCGGGCAGACGGGTATCTGGGAACCCCTTGCGCAGGAGGACTTCCAGCGTCACTGTGATGCCAGTAAAAATGACCCAGAAGGCGATAAAATGGGTCAACGTGGGGGTTTTCCCCCCAACCGGGCTCAGAAAGAGTGCCAGGTAGGGATACAATAGACCCGCAGCGGCCGTTGCCAGGTAGAGGACCAGCAGGCTGAACAACTGGCGGACCAGGCCCGCCACGATGGAGAGGATGCAAATGGTCACGAAGAGCAGAGCCAGCAGAATGTCCAGAACTCCGAAGGCCATGAGTCCCCTTTAGAGAAGGTCGTAGCCTGGTAGTTGCAGGTCCAGCAGATGGCGGTTGCCGATGCGGACACGGGTAAGGCCAGCCCGCCGGGCGGCGGCTTCCGCCTCCTCGGCCTGGCGGCGAGTGGTAGTACCCAGGTCATGGAAGTAGAACTGCGGAGCGAAGGCCAGGAGTGCGTACGGAATGTGCGGGTCAAAACCCGCGATGAACCGGGCGATTTGCTCCACCTCCTTCGCGTCCACATAGCCGGGTACCAGCAACGTGCTGGCGACGACGAGCGGAGGGTCGGGTCTTTCGGCGAAACGGGCCGCCGCCCGGGCGAAGTTCTCCAGAGTTTGGGCGTTATCTGCCCCCGTCAGCGCCCGATGGAGGGCTCCGTCCCAGGCCTTCAGGTCAAACTTGACGCAGCCGCCACTCTGGAGGGAAATCTCCACGGCGCGATCCATCAGGCGAGGATGAGCGCTCCCGTTGGTCTCCCAGCAGACGACGACGCCCCGCTCCGCCAGCCGGTGGGCGGAGGCCAGCGCGTGGGCCATCTGGGCCGCCGGGTCGCCGCCGAAGTAGCAGACGCAGTAGGTCTGATCGTTGGCGACATCGGCCAATTCCTGGGCGCTGATTGTCCTGAACCAACGCGGGTCGGCATCCCGGTAGTGCCAGTTCTGGCAGAACAGACAGTTGAACGTGCACGCGGAGTAGAAGACAGCCAGGTTATGCCGGCCCCGCTGAGCGGATCCCGGGCAGACCCAGTCGGCAACGCAGTTGGTGGGGAGCGGGTCGCGGTACCATTGAAGAAGGCCCCGTTCCGGAGTCCCCGCCAGATGGCGGAGTTTGCCTTCGCGGACTTCTCTCAGGCCGCAGTACCCTCGCTCCCCCTCTCCGATGGCGCACTCGTGGACGCACAAACCGCAAAGAATCCCCTCAGCGGCGTGGGGCGGGGTCTCCGGAAGGCCAAAAGTGCGGCGCGTGGCAGCATGGGCCCTCTCGGCCATCCGCACCGCCTCCAGACGGTGCTCCCGGATACACTCGCGACAGACGCCCAGGATAGGAGCGACTGTCAAATCGGAGCGCCTACAGAGAGTACAGGTTATATGTCGCGCCATCTCCAAGCAGGAGTAATTGTAGCACTGCCTTGAAAGATAGGCAAGTAAAAGTTCCATCAGCAAATTCCCGCTTGCCTTTCTGGAAGATGATGCTATAATATGCACGGGCGCGTAGCTCAGCTGGTTAGAGCGCCACACTCACATTGTGGAGGTCAGGGGTTCAAATCCCTTCGCGCCCACACGGACTTCATGACCACGGCCCGAAGGAGCCCTTCGGGCGCGTGTTTTTTGAGGCCCATACTCGCGGATGAAAGAACCGACTTCCCTGGTAATCCAGGAAAATCCCCAGCGCAGGTTGGAAGTGGATTGGGTGGTCAGCAATCTGCGCTGGCTCCTATTGCTGGCAGTTCTTCTTGTCGGATTTCTGGACCCCTCGTACGGGTTCGGCGGCCCATTATCTCTTCCCCTCAGCCTGCTCATCGGTATCGCCGTTGCTTATAATCTGGCGCTGACCCTCTTGTTAGCCTTTCGTCGTTTTCCACCCCTTCTCTCCACCCTTGCTCTGATAGTGGATACGGTCCTGGCAGTCGGCCTGATGGCCGTATCCGGGGGGTTGGATAGCCCCCTTCTGTTTTTCAGCCTGTTCCCTATCATCACCGCGGCCCTCCGCTTCTCCTTCCTGACCAGCCTGGCGGTGGCGCTTTTCATCGCAATCGGTTATCTGGGCCAGGGCTTTCTGGCGCCCACCTCGTTCACTGTAGGCACACTGCTGGCGAAAATCGGGAATGTCGTCATCATCCTGTTGGCTGCGATGGTCACTGCCCTGATCGGTGGGCAGATGAAGCGGCGGGTCGCCCTCATCCGCCGGCAGGAAGAAGAAGAGGAACTGCGACGGCTGCGTGCCCGTCACCAGCAGTCCCGCCTCATCTTTGAACTGGCCAGTACCCTCAGCGCGACGCTGAATTACCAGCGGGTTCTGGAGGCCATCCTGGATGTGGCGGAAATTGGCCTGCACGAACTGGCAGGGCAGGAGGTCCCTCTGGTGGGCCTGATCCTGCTCTTCCGGGGAGACCGGCTGAAGGTCGCGGCATCTCGCCACACTCCCCGCCGTGACCAGCAGATGACCCTGGAGGGGCAGTCGGGAGTCCTGGCCCAGGCGTTGAGGATGGCGGAGCCGGCCCTCTGCCTGGCCCCGGGAGAAGACCCGGAACTGGGCCGATTTGTCTCCCTTCACCAGTGCCGGGAAGCGGTCGCGGTGCCCCTGCGGGCCGGCTTTGAGACTTTCGGCCTCGCCGTTTTCGGCAGTCCTAAAACCGGTCTGTTCACCCCCGACTATCAGGACCTTCTCAGTGCCCTCTGCAACCAGGGCGTTGTCGCTCTTCAGAACGCGCGCCTCTATCAGAGCCTGATGGAAGAAAAGGAGCGTATCGTCGCTGTGGAGGAGGACGCGCGCAAAAAACTGGCCCGCGACCTCCACGATGGCCCCACCCAGTCCATTGCCGCTATCGCTATGCGGGTAAACTATGCCCAGATGCTCCTTAAAGAACGGCCCGACGAGGTCCAGGCGGAACTGGCGCGCATTGAGGAACTGGCCCGTCGCACCACCAAAGAGATTCGCCATATGCTGTTCACCCTCCGGCCTCTTATCCTGGAGACCCACGGATTGCGTGCGGCTATAGAGCAGTACATCGCCAAGCGGATGGAAACGGATCCGCTGCCGATTCGGTTGGAAGCACCGGAGGGTGTGGACAGCCGGTTGGATAAGGACCAGCAGGGCACGATTTTCTATATCATAGAGGAGGCCATCAGCAACGCCCGCAAACATGCCCATGCCAGCCAGATTTTGGTACGGATGTACACCCGGGGGAACCTCTTCGTTGCTGAGGTGGTGGATGACGGTGTGGGCTTTGACCCGCGCGTCCTGGAACAGAGATACGAAGAGCGCGGCAGTCTGGGGATGCTGAATATGCGGGAGCGGGCCGAACTGGCTGGCGGCAAACTGACCATCATCTCCGCCCCGGGCCAGGGAGCCACCGTGCGGCTGGAGGTTCCCCTCAAAGAGGAGTATACCCGTGACTGACCGGTGGCTCTGGCTGGGTGGCTCCGTACTGGTCGCCCTGCTGAGCACCTGGGCGACCTGGTTCCTTCGCCGCCAGGCCTGGGCCCAAAGGCTGAAAGCCTCGCCGTTTTTCCCTCCCGTGCTCCAACTGTTCCGGTTCCTTTACTACATTGGCGGACCATTTGCCGCTCTGCTCTGGGGTCGGGACGCAGTGGTGGAGCGATGGTTCGGCCTGGCCCCCTTGCCCCTTCTGCTCGGTTCCGCCATCACTCCCGAAGAGCGCCTGCGACTCTGGATGGATGGAGTGCGCGGCCTGGGCTGGGCCGTTCTCCTGGGGGCGATAGCCTGGACCATCCTGGCGGTCATCGGGTGGGTCGTGGGGCGTCGGGGCGATGGAAAGACCATTCGCCTTCCCCTTTCCATCCCCACCGCGCTGAGGGAGGCCTTTTTTCAGGAGACCCACTGGATGTTCTACCGGAACGGGCCCTCTGTCGTGCTGGGGAACTATTGGGGGGCCTGGATGGGATTGGGGATCGTCGCGCTGGAGGCTATCCTGAACCCCTGGTGGTGGGAGGCTCTGCGGGAGCCGGAGAAGCGTCCTCTCACTCTGATACGCGCCGGCATGGCCGTCCTCAGCGCGGCGTTCTACCTGCAGGCCGCCAACCTCTGGCTAAGCATCCTGTTGCACTGGGGAGTCACAGGGGGACTGGCGGGCTGGGCCGCCGCGCGGGCCCGCCGCGGAGATTCGTAAAAGGCCTGCCAGGCCCTGGGGCCCGGCAGGCCTGCGATGTCAAACCTGCTCAAAGTGGGCCGCTTCTACCACAAACACCGTTGCCCGGTGCTGGCCCGGCTCCGGTGGTGCGCAGGTCTGGCGAAGCAGGTCTATCACCCCATCCACTTCCGCTGCCTCTGCCCCAATCAGCAGCGTGACGTTTCCCCGCCGGAGAAACCCACCCGTACTGGCAATCCGGGTCACCCGGTAGCCCTCTGAGATCAGCCGTTCCATAACGGCCCCCGCATCTTCGTCCTGCAGGATTACGATGAGTAGTTTCATCCTCACACCTGCTCAAACCGTTCTACGTTGAGGACATAGATGGTTGCCCCCCCAACCTGCGTCTCAATCATCATCGGCTGCACCTCCGCCATTGTGACCTCCAGGTGTACGGGGAGGTAGCGGGTATACGGGCGACACAGTGTCCGAAGCCGCCCCAGCAGGTGAGGCAGGCGAACCCGATCCAGGCCGATGAGGAGAGAGACTGTCGCTTCCTGTAACAAGCCGCTGGTGGAATCTATCCGGGTAACGTAAAACCCCTCTTCCACCAGAGTCCGAATCACATCCCCGGCCTGTCCACCGGCCACAGTCGCAATGACCAGTTGGTTGACCTGTTGTTCGCCCATTTCCCCCTTATTTTACCCTTACTTCTGCATCTATGCAAATGGGGTGTGGACTAAAAACCTCCCACTAAGGGGGAGTAAGAGGGGGGTTCGGGGCGGCGGCCCGAATGGCCGTCGCCCCGAACCCCCTCTTTCCTAACAGGCATCGGATGGCGAAAATCCTGGTATCGGGTATAATATCCCCCGGTGGGTGACCATCTGCCGAAGCAGGAGAACCCCGCGGATCCGATTCCGCCGTCCACCAGGAGGTGCTGATTGGGTAAACCCAAACTCCTGTCTCAACCCTCCTATCCCCGTTGGGGCGAATTCGCTATAGAGTCCGCCATCCGGGTGCTGGCCTTCTCCAGCATCGGCTTTGTTATCCTCATATTTTTCTTCCTCGTCCGGGAAGGTGCCCCTATCTTCTGGGAGGCCGCGCCGGAAAATCTCTTCGGGACGCGCTGGTATCCCACCTTCGGCCTTTTCGGTACCCTGCCTCTCATTATGGGTTCGTTGCTGGTCACGGTGACCGCCATCCTCATTGCTCTCCCCCTGGGCGTGGCGACGGCGGTCTTTGTGCGGGAAGTGGCACCGAACTGGGCGCGGGAAATCCTCAAACCGATGATTGAGGTCCTGGCAGGCATCCCCTCCGTGGTGCTGGGCTTCTTCGGGATGACGGTCGTCGCGCCGCTGGTGCGGGAGGTGCTGGGCGCTCCCACCGGTCTGACCGCCTTCACCGGCGCCCTGATTTTGGCCTACATGGCGCTGCCGACCATTATCAGCGTGGCCGAGGACGCGCTGGACGCGGTGCCCAAGAGTTACCGGGACGCCGGCCTGGCGATGGGCGCCACCCAGTGGCAGACCATCTGGCGGGTGGTCGTCCCGGCGGCCCGCTCCGGCATCGTCACGGCGGTGATGCTGGGGCTGGGTCGGGCCATCGGCGAGACGATGGCGGTGATGATGGTCACGGGCAACGCGGCCCGCATACCGCTCACGCTGGACTCTCTCTTCCGCCCCGTCCGCACCATGACCGCCACCATCGCCGCTGAGATGGGCGAGGTGGCTCAGGGGAGCGTCCACTACCACGCCCTCTTCGGCATCGGCATCATCCTGTTCGTCATCACCTTCATCATCAACGCGATGGCAGCAGTGACCATCTTCAAGAAACCCCGCCGGGGAGGTCTGCGATGAGAAATCGGCATCGGGTCCAGCGGCTGGGGTTCATCCTTCTGGGCGTGATTTCCCTGATCGTGGTGTTGCCGATTCTGTTCGTCGTCGGGAACATCGTCGTCCAGGGAATCGGGGCCATTAACTGGGAGTTTCTCACCGCGATGCCGCGTAACGGGATGAAAGAGGGGGGCATCTTCCCGGCCATCGTCGGGACGTTGTTGCTGGTGCTGGGGACGGCGGTGGTCGCCATACCTGTCGGCATCGGCGGAGCCATCTATCTGGCAGAGTACGCCCGGGACACTCTGTGGACCCGCATCCTGCGCCTGGCCATCATCAACCTGGCGGGGGTCCCTTCCGTTGTCTACGGCCTCTTCGGCCTGGGGCTCTTTGTCCTGTTCCTGCAATTCGGCACATCGGTCCTGGCGGGCTCGCTGACCCTGGCCATCATGACGCTCCCGGTCATCATCAGCACGGCGGAGGAGGCGCTGCGGGCCGTGCCGGGGGAGTTCCGGCTGGTGAGCGCCAGCCTGGGCGGGACCCGCTGGCAGGGCATCCGCCACATCGTCCTCCCGCAGGCCCTGCCAGGCATCATCACCGGGGTCATCCTGGGGCTCCTGCGGGCCGCCGGGGAGACGGCGCCCATCCTCTTCACCGCTGCTGCCTTCTACCTGCCCCGCATCCCCCGATCGCTGCTGGAGCCGACCATGGCGCTCCCGTACCACCTCTACGTCATCAGTACCCAGGTGCCGGGTATGCCGCACCGGGTCCAGTACGGAACCGCGCTGGTCCTGCTGACCATCGTCCTCTCTATGAACGCCGTCGCCGCCATTATCCGCAGTTACTTCCGGCGGCGCCGGGAGTGGTAAATCACGTTTTACTCTTTTTTGTCCGTGGAACCCAAGATTCGCTTCCAGAACGTAAGTTACTTCTACGGTGACCGTCCGGCCCTGCGGGACGTGACGCTGGACATCCCGCCCAACGCCATCACCGTCGTCTTCGGACCGGCAGGGGGCGGCAAAACAACGCTCCTGCGCCTCATCAACCGGCTGAATGACGAGGTGGAGGGCACCCGGATGACCGGGCATGTCCTGCTGGATGGGCAGGACGTCTACGCGCCGGGGGTGGACGTTCCCCATCTGCGGCGGCGGGTGGGAATGGTTTTCGCGCTGCCGCTGCCTTTGCCGGGAACGGTGCGGGAAAACATCCTTTACGGCCCCAAACTGGCAGGGGTCCGGGACCAGGCCCGGCTGGATGAGATTCTGGAGCGGAGCCTGCGGCTGGCGGCACTCTGGGACGAGGTGAAGGACCGGCTGGACGACCCCGCCAGTCGGCTTTCGGGCGGGCAGCAGCAGCGGCTTTGCATCGCCCGAAGCCTGGCCCTGGAGCCGGAGGTGTTGCTGCTGGATGAGCCGACCTCTGGGCTGGACCCCATCTCCACTGGCAAAGTGGAGGAGGCGTTGCAGGAATTGAAGCATCAGTACACCATCGTCATTGTCCCCCACAGTGTGCAGCAGGCCGCCCGCGTGGCTGACTACGCCGCTTTCTTCCTGATGGGGGAAGGTGGAATGCCAGCCGGGCCGGGACCTGTTCACCACCCCGCGCGACCGCCGTACTGAGGACTACATCACCGGGCGCTTCGGGTAAAGAAGACAAAGGTTGGGCGGCAGGGGGCGAGGCCTCCTGCCGCCAACTCTTCTTGTCCTATCAAGGGATTTTGCGGCGGTCTGTGGCCGCCGCAAAATCATCTTTACCTCTGGTTGACAAACAGGAATGGTGGCTATATAATAGGTGCACCATAAATGGTCAAAACAAATGGTCAGATTGGGGGGCTATCAGATGACGATTGAAGTCTCGGTCGCTGAGGCGAAAAGTCGGCTCTCCGAGTTGTTGAAGCGAGCACGGCAGGACCTGGTGATTGTCACTCGCCGGGGAGAGCCCGATGTGGTCCTCCTTCCCTTTGAGGAGTACGAACACCTCAGGCGTCTTCACGCCTATTCCAGAATGGTCAGCATTTCCCACGAACTGGAATCCCTTAACGTGAGTGCCTCCGAACTCTACGAGTCCTCCCGCCAGGAACTGGAGGAGCGGGCGTGGTCGTAGATGCCAGCGTGGTGCTCAGAGGGTTTTTCCCTGATGAGGAAGGCTGCGCTGCCGCTCAGTCGCTGATCCGGGCGTACGCTCAGGGGGAGATTCCCCTTTTTGCCCCCACTCTGCTCCCCTACGAGATCACGAACGCTGTTCTACAGGCCATCCGGCGGGGGCGGCTCAGCCTGGAGAGTGGACAGGAGGTCCTGCGCGTTTTTCAGGAACTGGGCATTCCCACAGTGGAGGTCGCCTGGTCACGGGCGCTGGAACTGGCGCATATGTACCACTGTTCAGCCTATGACGGGGCATACCTGGCTCTGGCGGAAGAAACGGGGGACCAACTGGTGACCGGCGACCGACGCCTGTACAACGCGGTTCAGGGGCATCTGCCCTGGGTGATTCTGCTGGAGGACCTCGTCCTTTAGAAATTATGGAGACTACTTCAGATGCCGACTGGCGGGCCGTTCGCGGTGTCCCTTCCCTGGCCTGGCGCGCGGGGCAGGAGCGACGATTCCAGATGGTCTGCCGCCATGCCGACCCCACCGGGAAGCGGGTGCTGGACGTGGGCTGTGGGGTGGGGATGTACCTGGCAGCCTTTAGCCGCCACACCTCCCATGTCTTTGGGGTGGAAGTGGAGCGGGAGTGGGCCTGCGAGGCCCGCGCCTGCGCGGCCGGTGTGGTGCAGGCGGTGGGGGAGGCCCTCCCTTTCGCCGATGGCGCCTTTGACCTGACCTTCTCCCACGAAGTGCTGGAACATGTGACCGACGACCGGGCGGTGCTGGCGGAGATGGTTCGGGTCACCCGGCCCGGCGGCCGGATTGTCCTCTTCGTCCCCAACCGACTCTACCCGTTGGAGACCCACGGGATCTTCTGGCGGGGGGGCTACCGCTTCGGCAACATCCCACTGGTCAACTATCTGCCCAACCCGCTGCGGAACCGGTTGGTCCCGCATGTACGGGCGTACACAGCGGACACACTACAACGCCTGCTGCGGGGCCTGCCCGTGCGGGTGGTGTTTCGGACAGTGATTTTCCCCGGCTACGACCGCCTGGCCCGCCGTCGGCCCACTCTGGCCCGCTATCTTCAGGCCATCACATACGCTCTGGAACGGACCCCGCTCCGCGCTTTCGGCCTTTCCCACTTCTGGGTCCTGGAGCGGGAGTTGGAATTCACCCCAAAATCTCCGCGTCCGTAACTGCCCACCATAGACGGCTTGAGCGCCATTTCTGCCCACCGCGGAGTGGGAGGCGTGCGTCGCCTCTACCCGGCGGGCTACCCGAAAAAAAACCCCCCGAAGGGCGCTTTGCATCTAAGCCAGGGGCTTTTTGCAACCTGAAAAATGATTCCGGCAATCCGCCTTTGATGTCAGGGCTTTGCCCTTCTCCCTGCCCCCCTCACAAGTGTAGGTTTTTTCAGAAAGCGGGAGGCCGCTGGCTCTTGCCCACCCTCACCCCCCCGTCCCCCTCCCTAAACTTTGGCTTTTTGCCCGTGGCCCCTCTGCGTGGGCCTCTGGCTGCTTCCGCGGCCCCAAAAAGAAGATTATTTTTGTTCTTCTGGCCCTGCCGGGAGCAGGTTGTTGAGTCCTTTAAAATCGTACCGGGCCCAAGTCTCAAAAAATCGTACCCTTTAAGAGAGTCGTTCCTGGCAACTTTTGGCCCTCACCCCTCCCCCTGCCCCCAAGTTCATCACAACTTCTGAATCATTCGTGCCCCTCTCCCGCTCGCCTGCGGCGGCGGGCGAGGGGAGGGGGAAGAGGGGTTTTGCGGCGGGCGGCGAAGCCGCCCGCCGCAAAACCCCTTCCTTAATCCTCCCTCTCCCCTGGCCGCAAGGCCAGGGGGAGAGGGGGGATCAAGGGGGGTGAGGGGTTAATAAAAGCCGGTGAGCGTAGAAAGTGTCAGCCGTTACGGCACTCTGGAGGTACGATTTTTCAGGACTTTGGGTTTCTGCCCCCGGTACGATTTTAAGAGACCTGACAAGGTTTTGGAGATTTCCCCGCCCCTGTTCTGAAAAAGGCCAAACTTCAGGGAGGGGGTGTAAGGAAGGTTTTGCGGCGGCCGGAGGCCGCCGCAAAACCTCGGCCCAAACCCCTGCTTCCTCCCCCTTCTCCCCCCGCTTCGGGGAAGAAGGGGGAGGAAGGGGGATGAGGGGGTGAAAACCGCTCCACAAACTTTGTCGGAATCATTCGTTAAACCGTGATCAGCCTCGGCATAGGTAATTACCTGCGTCCTCGGCACTCTCTGCGGTAAACTGCAAAACTCTGGTCATCTGCGGCGGTCGTGGTATAATAGTTCCGCTATGCACGGTTTCCAGCAACGGCCCATCCATGTGGCCATTAACGCCCATCTGCTTTCTGGGGACCTGTCCTACCGAAGTGCAGGTGTCCACCAGTACATCTACCATTTGCTGACCCATCTACCTCAGGCCGGCTGTCGGGTCACCGCGTTTTTGGGGCCCTGCCGCGCGGACTTTCCGCCAGCCCTATGCGCTGTCCGCACCCGCTGGCCCACCCACCGGCCCGCCGCGCGGGTCCTCTGGGAGCAACTGGCCCAGTGGCGCGCGCTGCGGGCCGTGGGCGCCGACCTGGCCCACGGGCCCGTTTTCATTGGCCCGTTGGTGGCCCCCTGCCCCGTGGTCGTCACCGTCCACGACCTGAGTTTCCTGCGCTACCCGTACCTTTTCCGTCCCGCCAACCGGTTCTACCTGCGCCTGTTCACACGCCTCTCCGTCCGGCGGGCCCGGCGAGTCATCGCCGTCTCCGCCCATACCGCTGAGGAGACGGTCCGCCTGCTGGGCGTCGCGCGGGGGAAAATCCGCGTCGTCTACCACGGGGTGGACCCCATCTTCCGGCCCCTGGGGCCGGAGGAGGTGGCCGCGTTCCGGGCCCGGCGGGGACTCCCGGACCGCTTCGTCCTTTTCGTGGGGACGCTGGAGCCGCGCAAGAACCTGGTCCGGCTGATAGAGGCGTTTGCCCGCTCCGGCGCCGATGCCGAAACCGCCCTGGTGCTGGCCGGCGCCCGGGGCTGGTACGATGAAGAGATTTTCGCCACTGTGGAGCGATTGGGGCTGTCCTCTCGGGTCCACTTCCCCGGCTACGTCCCCAACGACGAACTCCCCCTCTGGTATAATGCTGCCGAAATCTTCGCCTACCCGTCCCTCTACGAGGGCTTCGGCCTGCCGGTACTGGAGGCCCAGGCCTGCGGCACCCCAGTGCTGACCTCTTCCGTCTCCGCCCTGCCGGAGGCCGCCGGGGACGGGGCGCTGATGGTGGATCCGTACGACGTAGAGGCCATCGCCGACGGCCTCCACCGCCTGCTGACCGATGAAACGCTTCGGGGGGTATTGCGGCAGCGGGGTCTGGAACATGCCGCTCGCTTCTCCTGGCCCCGTACCGCTGCCGAAACCGTGACCGTTTACCAGAAAGCGATCGCTGGAGGGAGAGAATGAGCCGGAACGGTCGTGTGCCCGGGTGGGTGGTCCTGCTGGATATCGCCACCATCATCGTTGCCTTTCTGGGGGGCTATTGGGTGCGCTACGACCTGCGCTGGTTCCTGGACGTCGCCTACGACGCGCCCCTTTCCGCTTATCTACCGTTCCTGATCCTCTACGTTGTTCTGACGCCGGTCTTCTTCGTGGTGGATGGGGTGTACCGGACCTGGCCCCGCTCCTGGATGGACCAGGTCTACCGCATCACCAACGCCACGGCGAAGGTGACGGTGCTGATGCTGGCGGTCACCTTCGTCTTCCGGCCCCGCTACTATTCCCGCGCCATGCTCATAGAGGTCGGCCTGCTGACCATTCTACTGCTGGCGCTGGTGCGCGGGGTGGAGGGCGGCCTGATTGCCTACCTGCGAGCGAAGGGCGTCGGCATCAAGCGGGTCGTCATCGTCGGCGCCGGGGAGGTGGGGCGGACGGTTATGCGCACCATCGTCGCCCGCCCGGACCTGGGCTACCGGGTCGTCGGCTTTGTGGATGATAACCCCGAGAAGGGGTACACCGACATCGGGCGCTTCAAGGCACTGGGCCCGCTGGATAACCTGCCGGCCATCCTGGATGAGGAGCGGCCCGATGAGGTCATCATCACCCTGCCCTGGATGTACCACCGCAAAATCATGGGCATCGTGCGGGAATGTGAGCGGCGGAATGTGCGCGCCCGTATTGTCCCCGACCTGTTCCAGATGAGCCTGACCCAGGTGAACGTGGAGGACCTGGGCGGGGTGCCTCTCATCGGGGTGCGGGGGGTTGCCATCAGCAAAGGAGCCCTGCTGGTCAAACGTCTGATAGATGTCGCAATCTCAGCAGTGGGATTGTTGTTGTGTGCCCCGCTGTTCCTGCTCATCGCCCTGGCCATCCGACTGGATAGTCCCGGCCCCATCATCTTCCGCCAGACGCGGGTGGGGCTGCGGGGGCGCCATTTTGAGATGTACAAGTTCCGCTCCATGCACGTGGGGGCCGAGGAGCAGCAGGATATGCTGGCGGACCTGAACGAGGCCGACGGCCCCATCTTCAAGATTCGGGATGACCCCCGGCTGACCCGCGTGGGACGGATTCTGCGCCGCCTCAGCCTGGACGAGTTGCCGCAGTTGGTGAACGTCCTGCGGGGGGAAATGAGTCTGGTCGGCCCCCGACCACCTGTCCCGGCAGAGGTGGAAAAGTACCAGGAATGGCACAAGAAGCGGCTGGAGGCCCCGCCGGGGATGACCGGCCTCTGGCAGGTCAGCGGCCGCAGCCGCCTTTCCTTTGACGAAATGGTGCTCCTGGACATCTACTACATTGAAAACTGGTCCCTCTGGCTGGATTTCAAAATCCTGATGCGCACCATCCCGAAGGTGTTGCTGGGAGAGGGAGCGTATTGACAGGGAGCAGGTCGCAGGGCGCACGTCGCACGTCGCAGGGCGCACGTCGCAGGGTGCAGGGAGGGCAGGGGAGCGGGGGAGCAGGACGCAGGGGGCAGGACATACGGAGTACGGAGCACGGAGTACGGAGTACGGAGTACGAAATCATGAACCAGGCCGGTTCTGAATCGCCCGACCGGGCCACCCCCCTACTTCCTACTTCCTACTCCCTACTCCTTACTCCCTACCCTCTACTCCCCATCTTTCTCCTCTTCCTGGCCCTGGGTGCCCATCAGTTATCCCTGCCCGGGTTGCACTACGACGAGGCGAAGGAAGCGGGCCTGAACGCCATGCAGTTGCTGACCGGTCAGCCGGTGACGGCGTTCCGGGACGCGACGGTCGCTCTGGGCCCCTGGCGGCTGCCCCTGATGGTTCAGGACTACATCGGCGCGCTGAACGTCTATCTGGCGGTGCTGTTCCTGGCGCTGGGTGGGGTGAACGTCGTCGCGCTGCGGTGGCTCCCGCTCCTCACCGGCGGGCTGACGCTGCTGCTGACCTGGCGGGTGGGCCGGATGCTGGGCGGCCCGCTGGCGGCCCACGTCGCGGCTCTTCTGCTGGCCATCAGCCCCACCTTCATCTTCTGGAGTCGGCAGGGCATCTTCGTCACCAACCTGACCGCGCTCTTCTTTATGGCGAGCCTGCTCACCGGCCTGCGCTGGTGGCGAAAAGGCTGCCCCGCTGACCTCTACCTGACCGCGCTCTTCTGGGGCCTGGGCCTCTATGCCAAACTGCTCTTCCTCTGGGCCATCGGGGCAATGGTCGCAGCGGCGGTCATCGCGCACTTTTTTCACCACCCCGGAGAAAAACCCTTCGCGCCTTTCGCGTCTTTCGTGCCCTTCGCGCTCTGTTTCCTCCTGCCCCTGGTGCCGCTGGTCATCTTCAACCTGCAGACCGGCGGCACGCTGGCTTCGGTCCTGGGCAATCTGGGACAGTCTTACTACGGGGTGGATAACCGGGCCTATCTCCCCAATCTGACCATCCGGTTGGGCCAGTTGCGGCCCCTGCTGCGGGGAGACCACTTCTGGTACCTGGGGGGCGTTTTTGCCAACTCGTGGGCGCCGTATCTGGCCGCCGGAACCGTCCTGCTGGGGATTGGGCTGGGTTTCTGGACCCGCCGGTGGGCCCATCTGTTGCCGGTCGCCCTGTTGCTGCTGATCGTGGCCCAGAGCGCGTTCACCGTGAGCGACCTCTTCATCACCCACTACGCGCTGGCGGTGCCGCTGATTCCCCTGGCGGCGGGGCTGGTGGTGGGGGCAGCGGGCCGCCTCGGAGCAGGCCGGGCCCGGAGAGCGCTGGTGACGCTCTCCGCCCTGATGGCCCTTCTCTGGGCCGGGGGCGACCTCTGGACGACCGTCCGGTACCACCAGGCGCTGGCCCGAACGGGAGGCCATTCCGCCCACTCCAGCGCGGTCTACGACCTGGCGGCGTATCTGGAGGAGAACGCAGCCGGGCCGGTCGTCGCGCTGGACTGGGGGATAGACGCGCCGGTGCGCTTTCTCACCGCCGGGCGGGTGGCGCCGGTGGAGGTATTCGGCTACGAACAACTGCACGAGCCGGATGCGGGTTTTTGGGAGCGCGTTCGGCCCTTTCTGGAAGACCCGGCCACCCTCTATGTGGCCCGTATGCCGGAAGATACCGTCTTTCGGGGACGGGTGGAAGCGCTGGAGGCACTGGCGGCGGAAAGGGGGATGCAACTTCAAGAGGTGGGCCGCGTGGCGGAACGGAGCCTTCGGCCGCTGTTTCTGATTTACAGGGTGACCGGGCCCGCTTCACCACCGATACCGATGGAATCCTGCGACGAGTACTGCCAGTGGAAGCATCACCAGAGCACCGGAGGGCCATGACAGACGTCTACGAATTCGGCGGGGACGGCCCCGTCCTGCACATCGCTCATGCCAACGGCTTCCCGCCGGGCACCTACCGCCCGCTGGCCGCGACCCTCACCGACCGCTACCGGGTCATTGGCCTGCCGGCGCGGCCGCTCTGGCCCGGCAGCCGTCCCGAAGAGGTCTCCGGCTGGCACCCCCTGGCCGACGACCTGATCCGGGGGCTGGACGGGCTGGGGTTGCGGGGAATCATCGGCGTCGGCCACTCCATGGGAGGCGTGATGACCCTCTGGGCCGCCGTCGCCCGGCCCGACCTCTTCCGCGCTGTCGTCCTGATAGACCCGGTCATCCTGCCGCCCCACTGGCTACGGCTGGTGCAGGTCATGCGCTGGTTCGGCCTGACGCCGCGCCCCTCGCTGATCCGGGGGGCCCTGAACCGTCGGCGGACCTGGCCAGACCGCCAGGCCTGCTATGAGTACTTCCAGAGCAAGCCCTTCTTTGCCCGATGGCCGGAGGAGAGCCTCTGGGCCTACGTGGAGGCCGGCACCCGGGAGCGGCCCGACGGCGAGGTGGAACTGGTCTATCCACCGGAGTGGGAGGCGCGCCTGTTCTTCACCATTCCCACCGACGTCTGGCGGTCCATCCCCCGCCTGCGCGCCCCGACCTTAGTGGTCCGGGGGGAGCACTCCGGGACCTTTTTCCCTCAGGCGCAGCGGCGGATAGAGCGGGTGCTCCCCCAGGCCCGATCCATCGTCATCTCGGGCGCCGGGCACATGGTGCCGATGGAGCGTCCAGCGGAAGTGGGGGCGGCCATCCGGGAGTTCCTGGGGGTATAAACGGACGTGCCTGGCACGTCTGTTACTCCTACCGCCCCGCCCGCACCCGGCTCAGGGCCAGAACGGAGATGAAGAACAGCGCCGCGTAGACGGCGAAGATGACCAGGTATCCCAGCCCCGGCTGGAGGGCGTTGAAGTAGTCGGCCATGGGCCCGCCGATGCCCGCGCCCACAATCCCCGCCCCGGCCCCGGCCAGATTGGAGATGCCCAGGTACCGCCCCGCCTCCGCCGAGGGGGCCAGGTCCGTCCCCAGCGCCCAGTTGGAGGCGTAGAAAATCCCCGTCCCCAGGCCGATGATGCAACCGCTGATGAGCACCATCGGGATATTCTGGGAGAAGAGGAGCAGGACGGTACCCGCGCCGGCCACAAGCCCCGAAAGCGCCACCAGCCGCCGGCGCCCGACGCGGTCCGCCAGGTAGCCGCCGTACAGCGCCGCCGGGAGCAGGAAGACGGCCACTACCGCCAGGAGAATCGTCGTCATCGTCGCCGCGTTGGGGATGTGGAGGACATCCCGCAGGAAGTACTGGGCGAAGCCCTGCACCGACCCGACCGCCGCCAGGAACATCAGCCGGTTGACCACCCACCAGATGAAGGAGGTCTGGCGGGGGGCCTCCCGCCCGATGCCAACCCACGCGCCGAAGTAGACGCCCAGGAAGATGGAGCCGGCCATGGCGACCAGTCCGACCAGGACGCCCACGGCCACCCGGCTCCCCAGCGCGGCCCCGGATGTCGCGGCGCCGGCCGCGTTCACCAGCCAGAGCGCCGCGCGGGTGACCAGGACGAAGATAGCCGTCAGCGCGACCAGCCGCCAGACCCCCTCGCCCACCGGCCCGGTCGGCTTCTCCCGCAGCGGCTCCTCCCGCACGCCCAGCACCGTCGCCAGCATGGTCGCCAGCAATGCCAGCCCCACAAAGCCCACCACCAGCCAGACCAGCCCCCGGTCCACCAGTGGCCCGACGACGATGACCAGGAAGACGGGCAGGAGTTCCATCACCGCCTTGACGCCGGAGGAGCGGCCCCGCTGGTCCTCCGGGACCAGGTCGGGAATGAGGCCCTGCAGGGCGCCGTGGGCGATGTTGGAGGAAATCTGCAGGAGGACAATGCCCACAATCAGGACGAAGAGGGCAGTGGTGATGCCCAGGGTGGGGAGGAAGAATCCGTCCAGCGCGGACCCGATGAACAGGGGCGATGCGCCGACGATGGCCAGGAAGACCAGGTCCAGCATCGTCCCGGCGAAGATGTACGGACGACGGCGGCCCCAGCGGAGCGTGCTGCGGTCGCTGAACATGCCCGCCATGGGCTGGACCAGCATGGCCACCGCCAGGCCGATGACCCGCACCAGCCCCAGGTAGGTGTTCTTCTGCTCTGGTGGCACGAAAAGGGCCACCAGATAGGGCAGGAGGACCGGGGTGATGGTCCCCGAAGCGACGTTCAGCCCCAGCCAGTAGATGTTGATGAGGATGTGGTCTTTCCAGCGGAGTTGGCGGTTCATGATGCCTCCGAAGGATGTAGCGCAGGGATAACCATTCAGGCGCGACTGAAATCAGCCTCTTTGGGTCACAAGCCTTTGGTCGGCCTTCGCCGACCAGGTCTCCCATTGATGCGCACATAAGGATTGTCGGCGGAGGCCGACAACCGGCACGAAGTGCCCAGGGAGGACGATTTCAATCAGCCTGAATAGTTACGCACAGGATTTATCCTGCCTCTGTATCCGGCGCCTCGGTCTCCCAGCGGCGCTCCTCAATCATCTGCCGGATTTCCTCTTCCATTTCCTGGCCCAGGGCCAGCGCGTCCAGCAACTCCTCCTCGGTCTCCCAATCCCCCTCGGGACGGGTCTCCCAGGCGCCGCGCAGTGCCTCGTTCATCCGCTGCAGGCTGCGCAGGAGGCCGGCCATGATGTCCTCGGCGGTCATCTCCCGGCTCGCCAGTTTCACCCGGGGGCCGCCGAAGAACCCCAGTGCCTCCAGGTCCCGCTCTATTTCGGCGACGACCTCCGGATCGCCCGGCAGGGAGTCGTCCAAGTCCTCTATCTCAAAGCGGTCGTCCGCTTCCAGTTGGGCCTGGAACTCCTCCAGTTCCAGGTCCAGCGCCAGCCCCTCTGCCTGGAGCATCAGCCAGAGTTTCTTGATGGGGACGTAGAAGTCGGGGTCGGTCTCCAGGATTTCTATTACCCTTTGCTCGGTTGGTTTGTCCATAAGCCCCTTTCATCCTGTTTACGTCGTGTGCAACTTGTTTTTCAGGATAGAAGTTGCAGCAGCGCTATCTCCCAACCCACCCCCAACCCTTCCTTTCTCCAAATTGCCTTTGGCGGCAGAAGATGGGGGCATAGGAGTATTGTGGGGAGCGGTTTCGCCGCCCACCGCATCTTCCCTCTTCGTTCCGGTGTAGAAGAGGGGGCAAAGGTCCTCACCGCGCGCGAGGGACACGCGGTTCCCGTCACCGGTGATGATGGTGCCAGTGACACTTCCCTGAATCTCTACACCGCTGGAAATTATACACCTTGCTGGCAGAATGCCAAATCAACCCTATCCCCTCATCTTCCCGACAGGAAATCGGGATGCTGGTCAAATCCCCATTTGCAGGTATAATGATGATAGATGCCAGGCACTTCATCCGTGCCTGGCATCTACAGTCGGAATTTGGAGCGGAGAGATATGCTGGGAATCGTCATTTTGGCCGCCGGGCAGGGGGCGCGGATGCGGTCGGAGGTCCCCAAAGTCCTCCACCCCCTCTGCGGACGCCCGATGGTCTTCTACGCCCTGGATGCGGTGAGTGGCCTCTCCGACCTCCTCCCGGTGCTGGTGGTGGGGCACGGGGCGGAGGAGGTGCGCCGGGCCGTGGGGGAGGCCGTCACCTACGTGGAGCAGCGGGAGCAACTGGGCACCGGGCACGCCGTCCTCCAGGCCCGCCCGGCGCTGGAAGGACGGGCGGATGAGGTGCTCATCCTCTACGCCGACATGCCCCTCCTGACCGGGGAGACGCTTCGCCGGGTGGTGAACGCGCGCCGTTCGGCCCGGGCCGCGCTTTCCATCTTGACGGTTGTCGCCGAAGACCCCCGGGGCTTCGGGCGGGTGGTGCGCCAGGCTGACGGGAGCGTGGCCCGCATCGTGGAGGAGGCCGACGCGACGGAGGCCGAACGGGCCATCCGGGAACTGAACGCCGGGGTCTACGCCTGCGACGCGGCCTGGCTCTGGGCCCATCTTCCTCTTCTCCCTCTGAGCCGCAAAGGGGAGTATTACCTGACCGACCTGGTAGAGATGGCGGCCAGTGAGGGCCAGAGGGTAGCCGCCGTGGCCGCCGAAGACCCCACGGAAGCCCTGGGCATCAACAACCGCGTTCACCTGGCCGAGGCGGAGGCCCTCCTGCGCCGCCGCATCAACCGCCGCTGGATGGAGGCCGGGGTGACGATGGTAGACCCGGAGACCACGTACATTGAGTCCACCGTGACCATTGGCCCGGACACGGTCATCTGGCCCAACACCATCCTGCGCGGGCGGACGGCCGTCGGCCGGGGATGCCATCTCGGTCCCAACGCGCTGATAGAAGATAGCGTCATCGGCGACCGCTGCCGGGTCCTGGCCTCGGTGGTGGAGCGGGCGGTGATGGAGGAAGGGAGCGACGTCGGCCCCTTCAGCCATCTCCGGCCGGGCGCGCATCTGGGGCCGGGGGCGCATGTGGGCAATTTCGGCGAGGTCAAAAACTCCTCTCTGGGCCCGGGGGCCAGGATGGGCCACTTCAGTTACGTAGGGGACGCCGAGGTGGGCGCCGGGGCCAACATCGGCGCGGGTACCGTCACATGCAATTTTGACGGACGCCGGAAGCATCGCACGGTCATCGGGGAGGAGGCGTTCATCGGCTCCGGCACCATGCTGGTCGCGCCGGTCCGGGTGGGCCGCCGGGCCGTCATCGGGGCCGGCTCCGTGGTGACCCACGACATCCCCGACGACGTGGTGGCCTACGGGGTCCCGGCGCGGGAACGGGGCCGGCGGGAGGACTCGGATGAATCTCACACAGAGACAATGAATCTCACACAGAGACACAAAGACACAGAGAAAAAATAATAATAAAGAGAGCATCTTTGTGCCTTTGTGTCTTTGTGTCTTTGTGTGAGGAGAAAAATACATCTTTGTGCCTTTGTGTCTTTGTGTGAGGCAAAGAAATGAACAGCGGGAACTGGTTGGGGTTGGTCGGCACGATTGGGCTGGTCCTTCTGCATGGCCTGCTGGCGGGCATACGGGCGGCGTTTGCCAGCGCCCGGCGCGGGCGGCTCCGCCAGATGGCCGATGAGGGCGTCCCGCGCGCCGCGCTGGCCCTCCGCCTGGCGGAGGGTTCCAGCCGCATGCTGGGCACCCTCTACCTGGGCAAAGCGTTCCTGGCCGCGCTGGCGGCGGCCCTGGCGGCCATCACACTGGTCCCCCCGCTGGCCCGGGCCCTGGCCGCCGGGGGCATCCCCTACCCCTGGGCGGACGGTGTCGCCCTGCTTGTTGTCATCGGCGGCCTCTCAGCCCTCATCCTGGTAGTGGGACGGCTGGCGCCGGAGGGCATTGCCGCCGCGCGCCCGGAGCGTTGGGCCGTCCGCTTCGCTGGACTGCTCCGGGTCCTGGCCGCCGTCCTCTGGCCTCCCGTCCGCCTGCTGGTCTGGGTGGGCAACCGCCTGGCGGCCCCCTTCGGCGGTCTCCCCCTCAGCGGCACCACCCTGGTCACCGAAGAGGAAATCCGCACTCTGGTGGACGCCGGAGAGGAAGAGGGCGTTATTGAGGAAGAAGAAAAGGAGATGATTTACTCCATCTTTGAACTGGGCGAGACCATGGCGCGGGAGGTCATGGTTCCCCGCATAGACATCGTCGCCGTGGACGTCCAGACGCCGCCGGAGGAGGTGGTGCGCGTGATTGCGGAGACCGGCCATTCCCGCATCCCTGTCTACGAAGGGACCGTGGATGGGGTTGTGGGACTGGTGTATGCCAAAGACCTGCTGCTCCACCTGCAGGGGGACGGTGCCCGGCGGCCGCTGCGGGAGATGCTCCGCCCGGCCTACTTCGTCCCGGAGACGAAGAAGGTGGACGACCTGTTGCGGGAGATGCAGCAGCGGCGCATCCACATGGCGATTGTGGTGGACGAGTACGGCGGGACGGCGGGACTGGTCACCGTGGAGGACATCCTGGAGGAGATTGTCGGGGAGATTCAGGACGAGTACGACACCGAAGAGCCCTCTTTTGAGCAGGTCGGCGAGGGGGAGTACATCCTGGACGCGCGGATGAACCTGGACGATGTCAACGACCTTTTGGGGGCGGACCTGCCCACGGAAACCGCCGACACGCTGGGGGGCCTCATCTACGACGCCCTGGGGCGGGTCCCTCTCCCTGGCGACGGTCTCCAGATTGGGGAGTGGCGGATAGAGGTGCTGACCGTTTCCGGTCGGCGCATCCGCAAGGTGCGGATGGTGCGGACGGAGTAGCGCTGATGCCTGCCTTCACCCCTCTCTATCGGAAATAAGACACGGATGAACACGGATAGATACGGATTAGCACGGATTCTACTTCATTGGGGCAGTCCTGTCGCCGCGCGCTTATTTCCGATGAATTTTGATTGGGAGCCCAGATGACTTGCCGACCCGATGAGAAATCCGTGTTCGTCCGTGCCTATCCGTGTTCACCTGTGTCCTATTTCTAAAGTCCATTCTGCTTCCCAATCTCACAAAATCGCAATCGGATTCACAATGGGCAAGACTCACATCCCAATGCCAGATTTTGACCCTCACATGTTGCTGGAACGGGCGCGGGAGGCCCGGGAGCGGGCGTATGCGCCATACTCCCAGTATCGGGTGGGGGCAGCGCTGCTGGGCCGCTCCGGGCGCATCTATACCGGTTGCAATGTGGAGAACGCCGTCTACCCGCTCTGCACCTGCGCCGAGCGGACGGCGGTGGTCAAGGCGGTCTCCGAAGGGGAGCGGGAGTTCGTCGCGCTGGCGGTGGTGACGGAGAACGGCGGGACCCCCTGCGGCGCCTGCCGCCAGACCCTGCGGGAGTTCGCCGAGGACCTGATCATTCTCATCGGCGACGCGCAGGGCCACTGGCGCCAGACCACCCTGCGCCAGTTGTTGCCGGAGAGTTTCAGCGCCGCCGACCTGCCCCCTGCGCCCCTGAAACTCCTCACCCCTCCCGAGGGGTGAGGGCTGAATAGTTGCTGGCTGGGGATTGATGATAGTCCTGAAAGACTAAACCATTCCATAAATTAGTCCCCGTGTGCTATAGACAATTGGCCGGAAGCGGTTATATGGTTATCATGATGACCGTCCAATAACTGACCGCCGGTCAGTTATTGGACGACCGATGCCGACTTGACAGAGCGCCGAAACGGGTTATAATCGGCCTTGCCAAGGAAATAGGATGTCTCCCCATCCTGCATCTGACCATTCTACCATTCGGATGCCCGCCGATGCCCGCGTCCTGGCGGCGGAGTCGGGCCGCCGGGCGGCCGAACGCCCGGAACTGGGCGGGATGGTCGCTCTGTATCTGGCCCTCCTCGTCGTTCAGACCCCCGTAGAGGTTGCCTTCTCCTCCCCCCTGCCGGAGGCGGAACCCCGGGCCCTCCTGGACCAGGGCATCCCCGCGCTGGCCCGAGATATGGAACGCGGTACGCAGTACGCCGCACGGAATACCTATCAGGAGGTGCCTATCGGAATCACCTATCCGATTGCCTCGGTTTTCCTGTTTCAATCCTGTGACCTGGAGGTGTCTTTATGGACCGCTCTATAACCATCGCTGAAGAACTGGCCGTCCGAGGCATCACCCGCCGGGAGTTTCTGAAGTTCTGTACCATTATGGCTGGTGTCCTGGCCCTCCCGGTGGAGCAGACGGCCAAAATCGCCCGGGCGCTGGAGACGGCCCGGCGCCCCGCCGTAGTGTGGCTGGAATTCCAGAGTTGCACCGGCTGCACCGAATCCCTCCTGCGGGCCAACCGCCCCACCGTTGCCGAACTGGTGCTGGACATCCTCTCTTTGAACTACAGCGAGACCATTATGGCTCCCGCTGGCCACGCAGCTGAGCAGTCCCTTCAGGATACGATCAAAGAGGGCGGCTACCTCACCATCGTGGAGGGCGCCATCCCCATCGCCGACGACGGGGTCTACTGCTGCATCGGCGGGCGCTCCGCGCTGGAGATTCTCCAAGAGGTTGCGGCGAACACGGCGGCCATCATCACTGTGGGCGCCTGCGCCTTCTACGGCGGCTGGCCGGCCACAACCCCGAACCCCACCGGCGCCAAAGGGGTAAAGGACATTATCTCTGGCGTTCCCCTCGTCAACCTGCCCGGTTGTCCGCCGAACGCGGACAACCTGACCGCCACGGTGGTCCACTACCTGACCTTCAAGAAACTGCCCGCGCTGGACGATCTGGGCCGGCCCCTCTTTGCCTACGGCCGCCGCATTCACGATAACTGCGAGCGGCGCGGCCACTTTGATGCCGGAGAGTTCGTGGAGGCCTGGGGCGATGAAGGCCACCGGAAGGGGTGGTGCCTCTACCGGATGGGCTGCAAGGGACCCGTAGCCTTCCAGAACTGCCCCTCCATCCGCTGGAACGAGGGGACCAGTTGGCCCGTGGGCGCCGGGCACGGTTGTATCGCCTGCGCGGCCCCCAACTTCTGGGAGATGCCCGCGTACGAGCCGGTGCCCATCCATGCTCTGAGGCCGCCCACCACCTACCCCGAGGTGGAGCCCGAAAAGGGCATGTCCCCGGTGACGGCGGGCGTCATCGGCGCCGCGGTCGGCGTGGCCGCTGGCGTGGCCGGTGCCGTGGCCGTGGGCCAACTGGTCAAGAAGGAAGAATAGTTTAGGAGGTCCAATATGGCCCAGAAAATTGTCGTTGATCCCATTACCCGTATAGAGGGCCATCTGCGTATTGAGGCCCGGGTGGAGGACGGCCGCATCGCCGAAGCCTGGGCTTCCAGCACCGCGTTCCGGGGAATGGAGATCATCCTGAAAGGCCGCGATCCCCGGGAGGCCTGGCTGATGGCCCAGCGCATCTGCGGGGTGTGTACAACGGTGCATGCTCTTGCTTCGGTCCGGGCCGTAGAAGACGCCCTCGGGATCAAAATCCCGGATAATGCCCGTATTGTTCGCAACCTGATCGGCGGCATCCAGTACCTCCATGACCACGTCATACATTTTTATCACCTCCACGCGCTGGACTGGGTGGATGTGGTCAGCGCGCTGAAGGCGGACCCCAACAAGACCGCGCAACTGGCCCAGTCCATCTCCGACTGGCCCAACTCCAGCCCCGATTATTTCCGCACCATCAAAGAAAAACTGGATGCCTTCGTGCGCAGCGGCCAACTGGGCATCTTCGCCAACGGCTACTGGGGCCACCCCGCGTATCGGCTTCCTCCGGAGGCCAACCTGATGGCCGTTGCCCACTACCTGGAGGCGCTGGACTGGCAGCGGGATGTCATCCGGGCCCACGCCATCCTGGGCGGCAAGAACCCTCACCCCCAGACTTACCTGGTGGGCGGAGTGGCGATCCCCGTAGATCCGGATAGCGAAACGGCGCTGAACGCGGATAAATTGGCCCTGCTGCGCCGGCTCTTCACGAAGGCTCTTCAGTTCGTCCAGCAGGTGTACATCCCCGATCTTCTGGCGGTGGCCTCTTTCTACAAGGACGAATGGGCTGGCATCGGCGAGGGGCTGGGCAACTTCCTGGCCTGCGGCGATTTCCCCGACCGGGCAGGCAACCTCCTCTTCCCCGCTGGCATCATCCTGAACCGGGACCTGGGTCAGGTATATCCGATAGACCCCCAGAAGATTGCCGAGTATGTGACCCACTCCTGGTATCAGTATGCCGACGGCGACCGGGTAGCCAAACACCCGTGGGAAGGGGAGACCGTTCCCAACTACACCGGTCCCCAGCCCCCCTACGAGTACCTGAACACCGACGGGAAGTATACCTGGATGAAAGCGCCCCGCTACGACGACAAGCCGATGGAAGTCGGCCCGCTGGCCCGGATGCTGGTGGCCTACGCCTCCGGCCAAAAGCGGGTGAAGGAACTGGTGGACGGGGTGCTGAAGCAATTGGGGGCCGGGCCGGAAGCCCTCTTCTCCACCCTGGGCCGTACGGCCGCGCGCGGCATTGAGACGCTGATCGTCGCCGAGCAACTCAACGCCTGGGTGGATGAACTGGCTGAAAACATGGCCCGCGGCGACCTCCAGGTCCACAACGGGGAGAAGTGGGACCCCGCCACCTGGCCGAAGGAAGCGCAGGGGGTAGGATTCCACGACGCGCCTCGGGGTACCCTGAGCCACTGGGTCCGCATCGTGGACGGCAAGATTGCCAACTACCAATGCGTTGTCCCCTCCACCTGGAACGCGTCGCCCCGGGATGCGAAGGGTCGGCCAGGGGCCTACGAAGCCGCGCTGGTGGGGACCCCGGTCGCCGATCCGGAGCGGCCCATAGAAATCCTGCGCACCATCCACTCCTTTGACCCGTGTATGGCTTGCGGCGTCCACGTACTGGACGCGCGCGGCCGGGAGGTGACTCGCATCCGTCTGAACGACTGGACCTGCCCGTGAAGACGCTGATCCTGGGCCTGGGCAACATCCTCCTGAGCGACGAGGGCGTCGGCGTCCACGTCGTCCACCTCCTGCGGGAGCGTTATCAGTTCCCGCAGGAGGTGGAAATCCTGGACGGCGGGACCCTGGCGCTGGACCTGCTCCCCTACGTGGAGGACACGGATCGACTGCTGATCGTGGACGCCGTCCAGATGGATGCCCCTCCGGGGACGGTGGCCCGGCTGGAGGGAGATCGGATTCCCGCCGTGCTGAGCCTGAGGTACTCCCCGCACCAGATGGGCCTGAGCGACCTGCTGGCGGCGGCCCGCCTGATGGGCCGGTATCCTGCCGAACTGGTCCTCTGGGGCATCCAGCCGGCCTCTATGGACGTGGGACTGGAGTTGTCCCCCGCCGTCGCCGCTCAGGTGGAAACCGTGGTCCAGAACGTTCTGGCGGAACTACAGCGGTGGGGCATTCAACCCACCAGGAGGGGTGAAGGATGAACGGCAACAAGTCTTCGGAAAAGACCCTGAGCCGTCGGGAATTTCTGGGCCTCTCCGCGCTGGGGTTGGGCATCTCGCTGGCCGGTGCCCGTTCGGCTTCTGCCGCCCCCCCGACGGCCTCTCCCGACGAAGTAGCCATCCTCTACGACCCGGTCAAGTGTGTCGGCTGCCGGGCCTGCCAGATGGCCTGTAAACGGTGGAATCACCTCCCCTCAGAAAGCACCGACCCGCAGGGCATCTATGAATCGCCGCGGGATCTCTCCGCCATCACCTGGAACATCATCAAACTCCGGCGGACCGAGGTGGGGTGGCATTTCTTTAACTATCAATGCCAGCATTGCACCGACGCCGCTTGTGTGGAGGTCTGCCCGACCGGCGCGCTCTCCCACGACCCGCTGGGGTTTGTCGCCCTGGACCGGGGGAAGTGCAACGGCTGCGGCTACTGCACCCAGTTCTGCCCCTACGGCGTCCCGCATCTGCAGGTCGCCAACCCGCTGACCGGTGAGGCCAAGTCGGCCAAGTGCACCTTCTGCCAGGACCGCCTCTGGAGCGGCATCGGTGGGCCGTCCTGCGCGGAGGTCTGCCCGGTGGGAGCGCTGACCTGGGGCAAGCGCGGGGACCTGCTGGAGAAGGCACGGGCCCGGGTGGCCGAGTTGCAGGCCCAGGGGATGAACGCCCGCATCTACGGCGAGAATGAGGCGGGAGGATTGCACCGGCTGAGCATCCTCCTGGATGATCCGGAACAGTACGGCCTGCCCTCCGAGCCCGGGACGCCGGCCTTTGCCCGGGCCTGGCAGCGGGTGATTCAGCCGCTGGGCAGCGTAGCCTTCGGTGCAACCCTCGCGGGCATCCTGGGCGCCTTCCTCTTCGTCCGCCGGAAGATTCGCATGGAGGAAGTGAGATGACCGTCCAACTGAAAGGCAGAGCGGAAGCGATCACCATCCAGTGGATTCCCAAGTACACCTTTATGGAGCGGCTGGGCCACTGGATCCATACCGCCACCTTCGTCCCCCTGGCCATCACCGGGATGATTCTGTACTTCCCGTTCCTCCAATCGCTGGCCCAGGGGGAGGCGGGCCTCTTTATCCGGCTGGTCCACCGGGTTGCGGCGGTCATCTTCGGGCTCCTTCCCATCGTCTACTTCATCTTCCAGCCCCGCCGGCTGCTGCTGAACATCCGGGAGTTTCTCCCCAACAAGGACGACATCGGCTGGCTGAAGGGCGCCCCCGCCTACTACCTGCTGGGGAAACACGAGGCGATGCCGCCGCAGGGCCGCTTCAACGCCGGGGAGAAGATGAACGGGCTGGTGATGATTGTCGCCTGGGTGGTCTTCGGCATCACCGGCGTGCCGATGTGGTTCGGCAAGGGGGTGATCCCGCCAGAGGTCTTCCGCTGGCTGGTGATTTTCCACGACCTGGCGATGATTGTCTCCGTCTGTATGTTCCTGATCCACCTGTACCTGGCGGTGGCGCACCCGCTGATGTGGGCCGGGCTGGTGAGTATGCGCTTCGGGGTGACATCGGCGGAGTACGCGATGGAGCACCATGCGAAGTGGTACTACGGCCCCAAGCGGGCGATGGAGATCTGGGAGGCGAAGAAGCGGGAAGCCGCCCAGAAGGGTGGCCATTAGCCGGGGAAAGGAGGGAGAAATGGCGAAGATTCTGGTGGTAGACGACGACCCGGACTTCGTGAACCTGACGCGACGGATTCTGCAGCGGAAGGGGTACGAGGTGGTGACGGCGGCCAGCGGGCAGCAGGCACTGGCGGTGATGCGGAAGGAGAAGCCGGACCTGGTGCTGCTGGACATTATGATGTCCTACATTCTGGACGGGCTGGACGTGAGCCGGGAGATGGCGCAGGATCCGGCGTTGAAGGACGTGCCGGTGATTATGGTGACTTCGCTGACAGGGGCGCGTGCGGAGGCGGCGCAACTGTCGGGGGAGTACGTGCCGGTGGACGAGTGGATTCACAAACCGATAGACCCGGACCGGCTTCTGGCACGGATAGAGGATGCGCTGAGAGGGAAGGCCGGGTAGCCGGGTTTCCGGCTCGGATGAAGAAAGCCGGGCACCGAAGAGGTGCCCGGCTTTCTCTTCTATGGGTATGAGGGGTTGCAGCGGCGGCCAAAGGCCGCCGCCGCAACCCCTTCACGGAGAAACCGGCAGCCGGAATACGAACCGGCTGCCCCGCCCCACCTCCGACTCCACCGCGATGCTCCCCCCATGCGCTTCCAAAATCTCCTTGACCAGCGGGAGCCCCAACCCGGTCCCACGCGGGGCAACCTCTTTGGCCTGGGGGGTGCGGTAGAACTCCTCAAAGATGCGCCCCAGGTCCTGGGGCGGGATGCCGATACCGCTATCTTCCACCGTGCCGATGGCCCACCCGTCCCTTTCCTCCAGGGCAATCCGCACCCGACCGCCCGCCGGGGTGTACTTGACCGCGTTGGAGATGAGGTTGCTCCACACCTGGGCCATCTGGTCGGGGTCAGCCCGGACCACCGGACGGGCCCCGACCTCTACGGCCCAGGCGAGCCCTTTCGCCTCCGCCTCTTTCTGGAAGAGCGGAGCCACCTTTTCCAGCACGTCCGCCAGGGAGACCAGTTCCCGCTTCTCCAGCCCCTTCTCGCTCTTCGCCGCCGCCAGTTTCAGCAGGTCGTCCACCAGGTCCAGGAGTTCCTGCACCCGCTGGACGGCCCGCCCCAGCACCTCTTGCTGCTCCTCCGGCGGGATGTATCCCTTGAGAATCGCCCATAGAAAACTCTGGAGCGCGTTCAGTGGCGCACGCAGTTCGTGGGCCACCGTCAGCATAAAGGTCGTCTTGAAGCGGTCCAGCCGCTCCAGTTCCTCCTTGGCCCGCGCCAGTTCGCGGGCCTCTTCTTCTATCTTCTGGAGACGTCGGGCCTCCAGAGTGAGGCGCCGTCGCTCCAGCCCCTGGGCCACCGTCATCCCCAGGACGTCGGCGGTGAAGGGCTTGGAGAGAAAATCGTAGGCGCCGGACCGGATGGCCTGCACGGCTAACTCCACAGTGGCGTAGCCGGTGATGACCACGCAGACCACATCCGGGTCCTTCTCCAGGATGGGCGCCAGGAGGTCCACCCCGCGCATGTCGGGCAGGACCACGTCTATCAGGACCAGGTCAAAGTTCCCCTCCCGGAAGCGGCGCAGCCCCTCCTGCCCGGTGGCGGCGGTCTCCACGATGTACCCTTCCGGCTCCAGGGCCCGCCGACAGCCGGCGCGGATGCCCTCTTCGTCGTCAATGACCAGGATGCGCGGCGGCTCGTTCAAACGTCACCTCCGAGAACGTCCTGGCACTTCGGAAGTGCCCGGCATGTTACCCAATCACTTCTCCCTGCGACGCGATGGACCTCTCCGCCTCCCCTATCCAGCGCGTGGGCAGGGTGATGGTAAACGTTGTCCCCTTCCCCACCTCGCTCTGGACGGAAATCTGTCCCCGGTGCATCTTGACAATGCCGTAGACGATGGAGAGGCCCAACCCCGTCCCCTTGCCCGGCGGCTTGGTGGTGAAGAACGGCGTGAAGAGTTTGTCCAGGTACTCTTCCGGGATGCCGCACCCGGTGTCGGCGATGGAGATTTCCACCTGACCGTCCAGCGCGCGGGTGGAGATGGTGACCATCCCCGGCCCCTCTATGGCCTCCGCCGCGTTGTTCAACAGGTTGACGAAGACCTGCTGTAACTGGGCGGGGTCGGCCTGGATGATGCGCACCCGGGGGTCGTAGCGCTGGATGATCTCCACCTCCGCGAAGGTCGGCTGATGCCGGACGCTCTCTATGGACTGGTCCAGCAGGGCGTGCAGGTCGGTATCCTGGGCCAGCACCTCCTGCTGGCGGGCGAAGTTCAGCAGGTCCGCGACAATCTTCTTGGCGCGGTTGGCTTCCTTCAGAATCATCTGCAGGTCGCTGCGGTGGGGGTCATCAGGCGGGAGTTCCCGGTGGAGGGCGTCGGCGAAGAGCATGATGGTGCCCAGGGGGTTGTTCAGTTCGTGGGCCACGCCCGCCGCCAGTTGCCCCATAGAGGCCAGTTTCTCCTTGTGGATGAGTTCCTGCTGAGTGCGATGGAGATTCTCGGCCATGATGTTGAAGGAACGGGCCAGCATGGCCAGTTCGCCGTTGCCGTAGGGCTGCACCCGGACGGCCATATCCCCGGCGGCCAGGCGGCGGTGGGCCTCCACCAATTCGGTGATGGGCTGGGTGATGACGTACCCAATGGGGACGGCAATCACCCCCGCCAGCAGGATGCAGATAGCCGCGATCAGGGCAACCCGCTGGTTGAAGGTGTGCACCAGTCCCAGGAAGGTCGCCTCCCGCGCGCCGACGTAGAGGCTGCCGACCACGTTGCCCCGGTGGTCCCATAGAGGCTCGTAGCGGGTGATGTACCACTCTTTGACGACGAAGGCGCGGCCGACGTACTCCCGCCCCTCCTCCAGGACGACCCGGCGCACGGCCTGGGAGATGCGGGTTCCGATGGCCCGCCGTCCCGCCTCGTCGGTCACGTTGGTGGAGACCCGCAGGTCACCCAGGAAGATGGTGACGGTATCTATTCCGGCGACCTCCCGAATCCGGTCCACCAGGGTGTAGTCGTTGTTGAACATATAGGCCGAAAGGACGGCGCCGATCAGTTGGCCGGAGTCGTCCCGGAGGGGAGAGACGCCCACCAGGGCCAGCCCTGCCGTCCCCTCCCGGGGGTCAAAGGGCTCCGGCGCCGCCAGCGGAGTCTCCAGAAGGGGAATGAAGGCCTGCCGGTCCAGCCCCACCGGGGCCAGGAACTCCTTGGGGATCACCTCGGTGGCCGCCTGGGGCTCCCCTGTCTCCAGGACCGTCTGGACGATGGGCAGGTCTCCGAAGTGGCCTCGGGTGAGGGCAGGGGAGATTTCCCCCTCGGGCCAGAGTACTTTCCCGACCACCGTTTTGCCGTCGGCGTCCAGGACGGCGATCAGATGGGTGCCGCCCAGGGCCAGGACGATGATTTTGTTGGTGATCTGCCGGTCAATGATCTGGACGGCCTGGGGGTCTCCCCTCGCGGCGGCGGGGAAGTTCTCCACCACCCAGGGGTCCAGCACCAGCCGGTGGCTGATGGCGGCGACCTCGTCCAGTTTCAGTTGGTAGAAGGTCTCGGCCAGTTTCATATCCCGCGCCACCCGCTCCGCCTCGGCGGAAGCCATGTAGTCGTTGATGACGCGGGAGACGACCAGCGCGTTCAGCCCCACCGTCAGCGCGGCCACCAGCGCGAAGGAGATGGTCAGTACCGTCCGCAACCGTCCGCCCAGAAGCCTCAGCAAAAACGCTCGCATGTTTCTCCTTATTCACCCCAGAGGGCGCAGTAGAATCCACGAAGGGCACGAAGTGTCAAGAAATATCTAAAATTCTTCGTGTCCTTCGTGGTTTTTATTCCAGGGGCAGGGTGAAGCGGAAGGTGGTGCCCCGGCCCACCTCCGATTCCACTTCAATACTTCCCCCGTATATCTCCACCACCTGCCGGACGATGGGGAGCCCCAGGCCGGTACCCGTCTCCTGCATGCGCTTCCCCTCCTCGGTCCGGTAGAACTCCTCAAAGATGCGGGGGATTTCGTCGGCCGGGATACCGATGCCGGTGTCGGAGACGGCGCCGACGGCCAGGTTCCGCTCCGGGTCCGTCCAGAGGGAGACGGTCACCCGACCGCCGGAAGGGGTGTAGCGGATGGCGTTATCTATCAGGTGGCTCCAAAGCGCCCGGAGGTGGTCGGGATTGGCCCGCATCCGGGGGGCATCCCGCACGTCCACCTCCAGAGATACGCCGCGCCGCTCCGCGCGGGGCCTCATGGTCGCCAGCACCCCCTCCAGGGCCTCCGCCAGGGAGGCTGTCTCCGCCCGGCTGAGGCCGATGCCCTCTTTCAGGTATGCCAGCAGCAGCAGGTCGTCCAGGGTCGCCAGCAACTCCCCGGCGCGCGTCTCGGCCCGCTCCAGCATCTCGGGCTGTTCCTCCGGGGGGATGTACCCCCGGCGGATCAACTGGATGGTGTTCTGGAGGACCGCGACGGGAGCCCGCAGGATGTGGACCAGGGAGAGCATGAAGCGGCCCTCCACGGCTTCCAGTTTCTGGAGTTCCGCCTTGGCGCGGGTCAGTTCCCGGGCTTCCTCCTCCAGGGCCCGCACCCGTTCCGCTTCTTTGCGGAGGGCCCGCCGCTCCAGTTCCCGGTTGATCACCTGCAGGAGCAGGTCGGCGGAGAAGGGCTTGGCGATGAAGTCGTGCGCGCCTTCGCGGACGGCCTGGACGGCCAGTTCCACTGTGGCGTAGCCAGTGATGATGATGCAGATGAGGTCGGGGTCTATCTGGCGGGCCTGGCGGAGGACCTCTATGCCGCTCATCCCGGGCATCATAATGTCCAACAGCAGGACATCGTACCGGGACTCCCGGAGTTTGCGCAGGCCTATGGGACCGTTCTCCGCCACGTCTACCGCAAATCCCTGGGGGACCAGCACCCGGCGGCACCCTTCCCGGATGCCAACCTCGTCGTCTACAACCAGGATGCGGGTGGGAGTGTTCATGGCAAATCCCCTGAAGACCGCGGGGTATATTCAGCACTGACTGAAGTCAGCCTTTTGGGGCCTGCGGCCGATGGTCGGCCCTCGGGGCGAGGCCCCTCGGGCCGTGGCCCTTCGCCGACCTCGGGGTGTCGGCGGAGGCCGACAACCGGCACGAAGTGCCCAGGGAGGATGATCTCAATCGGCTGAATGGTTACACCGCGGGTTGTCCGATGTCGTTATAACATGGGGGTACCGGTTTGTCAATCCAGCCCCACAATGTAGGACAACTGCGAGCAGTTGTCCTACAATTTCAGGAGATCTCACAGCCGGGGCAGGACGACGCCTTGCTGGGCCTGGTACTTGCCCTTCTTATCCGCGTAGGAGACCTGGCATTCTTCGTCGGCCTCAAAGAAGAGCACCTGGGCAATCCCCTCTCCGGCGTAAATTTTGGCCGGCAGCGGGGTGGTGTTGGAGATTTCCAGCGTGACGTACCCCTCCCACTCCGGCTCAAAGGGGGTGATGTTGACGATGATGCCACACCGCGCGTAGGTGGACTTCCCCAAACAGACGCACAGCACGTTGCGCGGAATCCGAAAGTACTCCAACGACCGTCCCAGCGCAAATGAGTTCGGCGGAATGACGCACACTTCTCCCTTGAAGTCCACCATCGCGCGGGTGTCAAACCGTTTCGGGTCCACGACGGTCAGGTCCCCCAGGCCGGGGGTGAAGATTTTGAATTCGTCGGCGACGCGGATGTCGTAGCCGTACGACGAGAGGCCGTAGGAGATGACCCCATCCCGGACCTGATGGTCCACGAAGGGTTCTATCATCCGGCGTTCCAGCGCCATCCGGCGAATCCAGTGGTCAGGTTTCAGGCCCATTACTTTACTCCTCCTGAAAAATAGTGATCACCGCGGAGGGCGCAAAGAAAAATTTTAAAAAGACCTCTGCGCTCTCTGCGACGAAATCATCGCAGTTCGTAGAGAAAGACGGCGGCGTTCCGGGTCTCCAGGCGGTCCAACCGCACTCCCCGTCTATCCATTTCCGAAAGCAGGAACGACTGCTCGCTGATCCCGTTGAAGGAGTAGATGTGGGCGAACAGGGCCCACACCCGCCCCGGAGGCAGGCGGGCCACGTCGTCCTGAAGAACGGTGAAATCGCCATTGGAAGGCCGGCCCACCTGATAGAACTCCGGAGCGTCCAGGCCAAAGCGGGGCGCGTAGTAGGCGAACATCGGCACCGCGCCGTGGTAGACGTAGATCCGGTCCCCCTCCTGCCAGTGGTCACGGATGTACTGAATGGCCGGGCGGACTTCCTCGTTGGTCCAGGGGCGGCTCAGCACGGTCAGGGAGCGGTAGAAGGGATGGAGCACCAGCAGGGCCACCCACACGACGGCGATGGCGCGGGAGTGGGCGGAGATCGTCCGATGGATGGCCTCCCCGCCGCAGGCGATCAGCAGGAAGGTGGGTGGCACAGCGAAGAGGATGACCCGGATGTAGAGGGGGTAGAGTTTCAGCATGGAGGCGACGGTGGCGCCGAGAAGCGGCAGGACCAGGGCCAGCGCCAGCGCGCGGCGCCCGGCCTGCCATAAGGTGATGCCCCCCGCCAGCCATGCGAAGGTCGCCAGCCCGTAGAACGGCAGGCCCCCGGCGAAGACCAGAAAGTCAAACCAGGCCTGGAGATACCAGTACAGGTCCGCCAGCGAACGGGGTGGGAAGGGGGCGAAGAACTCCCGCCAGAAGGTGCGCAGGAACGGGTCCCCCAGGCCGGGCCGGAGGACGGCGCCGTAGAGGGCCAGCAGACTCAGCCCCCAGAGGGCAGGCGGGATGGTCAGGCGCAGGGCCAGGCGGTACTGGTGCCGAAGGAGCGGGCCCAAAAGATCGCCAGCGCCAACCCCCCCCAGGATGAAGGCAGAGGGGTAGGAGAACCAGGGCATCAGCGCGCCCAGGACGCCGGTGAGGATAAGGCGGCGGTAGGAGGGCCGGGCCGCCGTCGGCCCCTCTATCAGGGGGAGGGCCAGCGCGCAGGCCGCAACGGCGGTCAGGGCGTCGGTGGCGTAGGGCTTGACCTCGGAGGCGTAGTAGATGAGGGGCTGCGACCAGGCCAGGAGCGCGGTCGCCAGCCAGGCGCCGAGAGGGCCCAACACCCGCCGGGCCAGCGGGTAGAAGAGCAGGAGCGCCAGGATGCCCCCGATGAGGGGCACCAGTCGCAGAGCAAACTCACTATCTCCCCAGAGAGAGACAACCAGTTTGACGGCCCAGAGGAAAAGCGGCGGGGCAATCTGATGGTGGTCCAGCGGGCGCAGGAGGCCGGAGAAGTCCCGGCCCAGGATGTTCAGCGCCAGGTACGCCTCGTCCAGCCAGAGGGAGCGGTTGCCGAGGTACTGGGCCATCCGGGCGGCGATGCCCAGGGCCAGCGTCGCCAGCAGCGCCGCGCGGGGCCAGGCCCGGCTATAGTGGGGTTGAGGTGAATTCGGGTTCATCCTTTCCGCCGGATAATTATTCAGGCCGATGGAAATCATCCTCCCTGGGTACTGCGTGCCGGTTGTCGGCCTCCGCCGAGTACAGGCGCAGCACTGCTGCGCCCCTCCGTGTGCGCATCAATGAGAGACTTGGTCGGCGAAGGCCGACCATCGGCCGCAGGCCCAAAGAGGCTGACTTCAGTCAGTGCCTGAATAGTTCTCCGCCGGATATTTTACGTCCGGAGGACAATTTGGGCAACCGGGGGACAAAAAGAGGTGCCAGGCACAATCAGTGCCTGGCACCTCTTCCTCCCGCTGCTACCGAATCTCGTAGACGACCTGAACGCTGACGGTGACGGAGAAGGCGCCGGGCGAAATGGTGGGGGCCTCCACGCCGCCGCCCCCCATTCCTTCTGCCCGCGCTACGGCAGCGACGGGGTACCACCCCCCCTCGCTCACCAGGACCGGTTTGCCCAGGGAGATCCCCAGGACCTGAGCGGTCTGTTCGGCCTGAGCGCGGGCGTTTTCCAGGGCTTTCTGCCGCGCCTGTTTCACCAGCGCGTCGGGGTCTTCCACGGTGAAGTTCACGCCCGAGATGGAGTTGGCCCCCGCTTCTATCACGGCGGCCAGCAGGTTACCCGTCTTGCTCAGGTCCCGCAGCGTCGCCGTCACGAAATGGGAGACGTGGTAGACCACCTGTCCAGTGGGCTGCCCGGTCTGCGGGTCATAGACGGTCTCCACCCATACGTTGTAGCCAGTAGTCTGGAGGTCTTTCTCGGCCACGCCCACCTCCCGCGCGGCCGCGATGGCCCGGTTGATTTTCTGAGCGGCCTCGTTCACCATGGCCGCCGGGTCATCGCCCCGCAGGTCCACCCCGAAGGTGACCTGGACGATTTCCGGCTCGGTGCTGACGGTTGCCGTGCCGGTGGCGACCAGCCCCTGGGTGATGGTCCCGCCGGAGACGTAGGAGACGCCGCCTCCTCCCAGCGCCCGCGCCGGCTCCCCGGCGGCCAGGGTGGGAGATGTTCCTGCCTGCCCACAGGACGACATGCTCAGCAGCAACAGGGCCGAAAGGGCGATCAACCAGAATCTGGGTTTCATCTCTCCTCCTTATCGGAATGGGATGCGAATCAGCGGTGGGCTGATTCCGGTACTGCTTTATAGACGCTGGGGCAGGGTTCGGGGTTCCCGATTTCTCCAACGTCAGGCGCGAATAGAGATTTCATACGCCGCGCGCAGGCCCGATTCTATCGCGCCCTGAATCCAGGCATGGTGGAGCGAAGCGTGTTCCCCGGCAAAGTGGAAGCGGCCCTCCGGGGCCACAATATGTTCATGCAGCAGTGTCTGCTGACCAGGATCAAACAGGGCAAAGGCACCGCCTGCGAACTCGTCATCGTGCCACATCCAGGAAGTACCCACCTCAAATTCATCCAGCGCCTGCGGATGAATCACGGCCACATTTTCCAGGGCCTGCTCTATGCGACTCGCCGGGGGGAGCGAACCCCAACGCTGGGCGTCCTCCGACCAGGTGTAGGAGGCCAGGAGGACGCCGCGCCCGGTCTCGCGGCTATGGTCGGGATAGTAGAGATTGCGAATCGGCAGGTCGGTGATCGTCCCGCCGCCGAAAATCCCGTCCTCTTCCTCCCAAAAGCGACGGCGGAACTGGAGCAGGATTTTGGCCGAGGCGTCGTAATGCAACTGGCGAATGGCGCGCTGTTTGGCGCGGGAAAACGGCTTGAGCACATCTATATGCCGCATGACCGGGAAGGGAATCGTCAGGATGGCATAATCCCCTTTCTCGGTAAAGCGCCCCGCCGGGGTCTGGTAATACACGGTCACATCATCAGGGGATTGGTCTACGGCAATGACCCTGGCCCCAAAACGGATGTCGCCCATCAGTTCCGGCAGGAAGGCGCGCGGCAGGGTGTCCATGCCGCCTTCCAGTTCTACCATATTGGTGTAGTAATGTCCGGCCTCCTCGCGGAACAGTTCCAGGAACGACGAGTTCATAATCGCTTCCTGGTTCATCAACAGGCCGAACATCTCCATCATGCCCTCCGACCACCCGTTCCGTTCAAGGAATTCACGGGTGGAGTATTGGTCATAACGGGCGACGATCTGTTCCCAGGCGGCCTCGCCTTCCTTTTCCAGCAGGTCCAGCAGCGGTTGGATGGCCTTTTTCCACATGGCGCCAGCGGTTTGACCGCGTTCATGGGGCGCAACATCAAAACCGAGCCGATCAGGGTTGGTGTTGGCTGCCGCCAGGCGCAATTTCCGACCGCCAATATATACCCAGGCTTGGGGATTATCCATAGTGAAATCCCGGGTCTTCAGCCCGAATTTTTGGATGTAGGCCATTGTCAGGTGGTGCGCGCGCGGGATGCGCATGGCGCCGGCTTCGGCATACAGGCCATGCGTGAACGGTTCCCGTAGCGTGTAGATGCGCCCGCCCACGCGCGAGCGCGCCTCCAGCAGCACTGGCCGATGCCCGGCGCGCTTCAACTCGCGGGCGGCCACCAGCCCGGCCATGCCCGCCCCCACAATGACCACTTTTTGCGGATGGTGGGTAGGCGGCAATCCCTTTTGGATGAGGTTGAGGGAATCTAACGGGGTCATTTGCCCTCCCGATAGCGTGACGCTTATGGTTTCTCCCGGTTGGTTCCGGCTGACGTTTCACCGTGCGTCAGCAGGGCCCACAGTTCTTCGGCCGATTTGAAGAACCATTGCCGGCGGCCATCCGGCGAGCGCAGCACACCCCGCCACTCCCCCGGCGGCGCCAGGTCGCTCGGTTCCCGCCAGATGCGCAGAATGTAGGTGGTTTCCCGCCGTTTTTTGTTCATGTCAGGGTGCCAGGATGCTATTAGACTTCATCGGAAATAGGACGCGGATGAACGCGGATGGACGCGGACGAACATGGTTTCCTCCTTCAGAATTTAGCATAACCCGGATGCTGCGCTCTAATTTCCGATGAACTCTATTGAACATGGGAACTGCGGCGGGTTCCCGCCGCAGTTCCTATCCACCAATGGTCCCATCACTTCTCAGCGCAGAACCAGCGGCAAATATATCCTGTTTACCTTCACATAGACGTTGAACGATGCGCCAACCGTCACATTGGCCAGGTCCTGGTTAAAGATCGCCCATTTCTTGTCGGAAGGCTTATAATAGACGCCGATAGGGTGATTGTTGTAAGTTCCGCCACCGCCACCGGGGTTATAGTTGGGCGTGACCAGAACCAAGGCCGTTGGATTGTTGTTGGTCAGCGGATGGTCAATGAAGGTAACATTCAAACTGGTATTTGCTGCCGATGCCTGGTGAACGAAGACCGCCTCGCCTGGTCCTGGCCTTGGAACGATGACGTTAAAGGCTGCATCTGGTGGTATCGCCGCCAAATCCTGGTTAAAGATTTTCCACTTGTTTCCAGTGTAATAAACGCCGATGGGATGATCGTTGTAGGTTCCGCCAACGTCGCCGGGGTTCCAATTCGGCGTGACCAGCAGGATCGCATTGGGCTTGTTGTTCGTCAGAGGATAGTCAATGGTGGTGATATGCCCGCTGGTGTTGGCCGCCGTTGCCTTGTGAACGAAGACGCCGGCATCCGGATGGGGAATCAGCACGTTAAAGGCGGCATTATTCGGCATGGTCGCTATGTCCTGATTGAAGATAGACCATTTGTTTATCGGGGAACCAGTATAATATACGCCGATGTTATGGTTATTATACGTCCCACCAACGCCGCCGGGGTTCCAGTTCGGGGTGACGAAGACGATTGCATTCGGATCGTTGTTGGACAGGGGATAGTCAATACGGGTTACGTGGCCGGTGCTGTTTGCGGATGTCGCCTTGTGCACAAAGACATCCGACTGCGGCACCAGCACCAGCACGTTGAAGGCCGCATTGACCGGCATAGTCGCCAGGTCCTGATTGAGGATGGACCATTTTTGCTGGCTTGAACTGTACCATATGCCGATGTTATGGTTATTGTACGTCTCACCAACGCCGCCGGGGTTCCAGTTCGGGGTGACGAAGACAATCGCATTGGGGTTGCCGTTGGTCAGGGGGTGATCAATGTAGGTGACATTCCCCGAGCTATTCCCCGCCGTCGCCTTATGCACGAATCCGCCCGCATAGGTCTCCGGGATAACGAACACGTTGAAAGAGGCCCCGATCGGCATGTTTACTATGTCCTGGTTAAAGATGCCCCATTTCGTTCCATTGTACCAGACACCAATGGGACGACTATTGGTTGTATCTACCGGAGTCACCAGGATCTTTGCATTCGGCTTGCCGTTTGTCAGAGGATTATCAATTATAGTGTAGTTTAAAGAGGTGTTTGTTGCGGTAGCCGTATGGACGAAGGCGTTCGGGCCGGCTTTGGGAATGAGCACATTGAACGCAGCGTAGATAGGCATGGCTGAACCGTCCTGATTAGCAATCAACCAACTGGGGTGAAAGTACACAACGGCGATAGGGTGGTCATTGTAGACGCCCAAGCCGCCGCCGAGGTTCCAGTTGGGCGTGGCAATGATCACGGCGTTCGGGTTGCCGTTTATCAGAGGGTGATCAATGGAGGTGGCAGCACCAGAGATGTTGGCTGCCGTCGCCACATGAACGAATTGAACGCCCAGCGAACTCGTTGCCGTAACATGGATGGCCGTGCCTGCGGACGATTGCGGCGCAGCGCGCACCACTCCCGAGGCTCCGAGGATACCGATAACAACCAGTAACGTCACGAAGCGAATGAGTTTGGTATACATTTTGGACCTCCTTAATCTTGAGTTATGGATGGCAACTGCCCTGGTGACTACCTACCCGGCTGGCCTGCCGCCGTGCGCTGATCGGAAATGAGCCTCCCTGGGCACGCTGTGCCGGGCGTCGGCCTGCGCCGACACCACGCGGACTTGCCAATCGCTTCCTTTCAGGGAATGGTATAAGAGAGCAGGACCACCTCGGTCACGCCCATTTCGCCGGAATCGCGCGATTTGACCCATCCCACCCCTGGCGCGTACCAGGCAGAACCGGTGACGGTCGTGCTCAGATTCATCGCCAGAGGGACGGAGATGGAGATATCCAGTTGGGTCGTGCAGTCCACCCGCAGGGCTCCAAAATCGCCGGCCGGCACGCTCACCCTCTCCATACCGACCGCTTTGCAAGACATGCTCAGCACATTGCGCGATTCCACGTTCGTGTCACCTATGGTTTGCTGACCGCGATAGATAATGGTTTGTGTCCATTCCGTGCCGGGCCGAGGATCGGCCGGAAAGGTAATGCCCGTGTTTGATTCAATGGTGAAGTTCGCCTGAACATCGGACGCAATGACACTGGCGCTGGAACCGGGCGTCAGGCTGATGAGATTGCCTTCCTGGCATTCCCAACTGCCCCGCCGGGTGACCCCGGCGCTGAAAACATCCTGGTCCTCAAAGCCGTTTTCCCGGACACCGGTAATAGACCGGACGAACGTACTGTTGCTGGTGCCGCTCACCTGGTATTCCCAGGAGGCACCAGCCACCACCGGGTAGTAGGGGTTCTGGCACGGACCGGCGGCGGGCGCAGGTTCAGGCGGCGCGGGTGTGGCGGCCGGCGCGGGGGTGGGCGACGGCCCGGCCGTCGGTTCCGCGGTTGGGGGGGCGGCGTTCCCGGCCGGGGCCTCCCCCGTCGGCGTGACCGTTGGCCCGACAGGGGGTTCCACTGCCGGAGTGGCAGAGACTCCGGCGGTCGGCCCGCGGCCCGACGAGCAGGCCGCCAGCAGCAGGATCACGGCGCTCAGGGCAAGACGGACAATTTTCATCTTACTCCTCCATCGTAACTATTCAGCGCTGACGGAAGTCGCCCTTCCTGGGCCGCAGGCCTTTGCTCTCGGCCTTCGCCGACCCGCGCTCTCATCATGCACTCAGGGTTGTCGGCGGAGGCCGACAACCGGCACGAAGTGCCCAGGAGGACGATTTCCATCGGCGTGTAGTTACCCTCCATATTGGTAGACAACTGCTTGCAGTTGTCCTGCGGACATTCGGGGACACCCGTACTACCGACCCGGGGGCCTCTGGGCAAACGCCTTAAGAGATGCCGGCGGATGCGTGCCCCGTCGCGCAGGCCGCCAGGCCTGCATGCAGGCCGACAGCCTGCGCTACGTTACCCGAAACTGATTCGGGCAGGTAGTTACGACACACCCGTGCATCCAGCACGATTTGCTCTCCATGATACAGAGAGAGAGCGTTCTCAAAACGCTGTTGGGCCCCAGATACGAACGGGGTCTGCATCATTGCTCTCCATGATACAGAGAGAGCGTCCTCAAAACGTCCTCAGAACGTCCTCAGAGGGAATTGGGGGGGTGTTCGGTGGTTTAAGGTGGAGGTGTTCGGGGGGTTGAATTTAGAGGGAAGCCAGGAGAATGCAGCGCAGAGGGGAATCGGCATCCAGCGCCAGGTGAAGGGGGGCATAGGAGGTTTCGGCCAGCGCGTGGAGTTCGGCGCGGGAGGCCTGCGCCTGCTCGTACTGGCCGAGGGTTTCGTACAGGCGGAGCAGGACCAGCAGGATCTCGCCCATTAAAGGCTGGTCGGGGCAGGCGCGCGCCAGGGCGAGACCGCGCTGAGCGGCGGCGAGGGCTTCGGCGGGGTTCCCCTGGTTTCCCAGGTGAACCGCCAGCGCCAGGCTGGCCCGCGCCTGCTGGGGAACTTCGCCGGAAGCGCGGGCCGCTTCCGCGAGACTCTCCAGCATCGCCTGGTCAGGGGTCCGGCCACTCAGTGCCAGGGTCATCCACTCTTCCAGTTGCGCCTGCTGAACGAACTGGGGCACGCCGCTGGCCTGCCCGGCCTGCACGGCGCGCTGACTGGCGGAAAGCGCCCTCTGCCATTCACCCAGCAGTCGCCACAGCCCGGCGCGCACCAGGCTGGTCAGAAAGACCACGGCGTGCAAACGGAGCGCGGCGGCCTCATCTTCCAGTCTCGCCAGCGAATCGGCGGGGGCGCGTCCCTGCGCCAGGTCGGTGAGGGTCAAATAGGCCTGCATCAACAACTGCCCGTAGGCGCTTTCCACCTGACGGGCATTTTCCAGCCCGCGCGCGAAGTCCCGTCGTGCCTCCTCCAGACTGCCCATCCGCAGGAAGGCCGCCCCACGCCCGGCGAACTTGCCCCACAGACCCGGCAGATACGATGTCCCGGCCACCTCAATAGCCTGGGAGTAGATGCGGACCGCTTCGCCGTAGCGGCCCTGATTGAGCGCGATTTGCCCCAACATCGTCAGGGCGGCGGACTCTATACGCCGCAGACCGCCCCGACGGGAGAGTTCAACGGTTTTCGCCAGTATTTGCTGCGCCTGCGCGTAGTCCTGTACAAAGACCAGCGCGGTGCCGAGATGGTTCAGGCTTTGCACCCTCTCCGTTGAAGAACCGGCGGCGGCCTCTTCCAGTGCCAGGGCCTCCTGCAAGTCCTGGATCGCTTCGTGGGGACGTCCCATCATCAGGGCGACGATGCCGCGAACGTTCAGGGCACGCACAACGGCCGGTTTTTCTCCCAGAGTACGGGCGATTTCCAGCGAGTGGCTGGCGGCCTGATGCGCTTCCGGGTAGCGATCGCGGGTGTAGAGGGCGTGGGCATGGCGAACCAGGGCGCTGGCACAAAGGGAGGGGAATTCACGGCAGGCAACGAGGGCGCTTTCCAGGAGCGGCAGGACTTGAGCACTCTGACCGCGATAGTGGGCGAGCACGCTGCGTTGCAGGGCGGCCTGCGCCCGCAGTTGGCGGATCTCGCGCGTGGCGGTTTCTTCTCCCAGCAGGGCAACGGCCCGCTCAATGGCTGCTTCTGCCTGTTCAAAGGCTGCCAGGTCCGTCAGTTCCTGGGCGTGAACCAGCCAGAAGCGCGCCGCCGGAAGGGGTTTTTGCGCTGTTTCGTAGTGGGTGGCGATCTCTGCGGCGAACCCCGGCTGCCCGGCATGGACGGTTTCCAGGGCCCGGGCGGCCTGCTCGTGCAGAAGGACGGCGCGGTCGGAGGGAATTTCATCCAGAATCATCCGGTGGATGAGTTGGTGCGAAAACGTATAGTCGTCCGGCCCCGGCGGGACTGCATCCAGGATCAGTCCCTGGGCCTGTAACTGGTCCACCACTTCGGCGCAGGTGGCAGGGGGCCAGGCAAGCATCGTCTCCAGTTCAAGGTTGGAGAAGGAAAAGCCCAGCACGGCCGCCGCCTCCAGCATCTGCTGCGCCGGGGCGGGAAGTTGGGCCAGTCGCGTCCGGATCGCTTCACGCAGGGTAGGGGGAGACCTCCGGGAGACCTGCCGAGCCCGGCGCAGACTTTCGGCCGCTTCCCGCAGCAGCAGAGGCAGCCCCCGGGCGTAGCGATTGATCTCAGCGATCAGGGCGGGGGTAACCGTCTCACGGCCCAGCATCTTCTCCAGAAAGAGACGACTTTCTTCGTCAGTGAACGCGCGCAGAGGAATTTCCTGCCCACAGCGGTAGCGACGCAGGTCCCGTTTGAGGTTCAGCAACGCCGCCGGTGCCCCGGTGGTGCGGTACGTGATCAGGATCATCAGGGGCAGCGTCTGACAGGTGTGGGTCAGTTCGGCCAACAGTTCCAGGGAGGCGGTGTCCGCCCAGTGAAAATCCTCCATCACGAGAACCAGTGGTCGCTGGATGGCCAGGAAGTGGATACCCTGGCGGAGAGCGGTGCGCAATTCGGCAGCATCGGGCTGGGGAGGGGCCAGCAGGTCGGGGCGCAGCAGGCTCAAATCGGGGACCAGTGGCAACAGCCGGCTCAGCCACTCGGGCGGGATTTCGGCGCTGCGTGCCAGAAGGGGAGCGGCAACGGTGAGCACCTGTCGCCAGGGGTCGTAGGGACGGGGCGGAGCAGTTCCAGTGGGAGGCGGGCATTGTCCCCAAAACAGGCGCGGCGCATCTGCGCCGGCCGATTCCAGGAAACGGTGCAATCCCTCCCGCAGCAGAGCGGTCTTGCCCACGCCGGCCTCGCCGGAGATGAATACGATTCCGCCCTGGCCGTTGCGTAAAGCGGCGAGGAGGGCCTGCAGTTGCGATAACTCATCGGTGCGGCCAACAAAATGCGGCTCGGGCGAGACGGTCTTTTGCGGAACCAGACGCGGCAGACGGTCGCTGAGGATGTCGCCATACAGCGCCATCGTTTCGGGCATGGGCTGCGTGTGCAACTCGCGCTCCAGTTCGCGCGCCAGTGTTTGATAGGTGGCCAGCGCGGCGGCGCGGTGGCCCGAAAGCACCTCCAGCGTCATCTGCAACCGCACAGATTCTTCATCCCAGGGGTCTTCGGCGGTCAGTTTGCGTGCCCATTTCAGCGCGCGCTCCGGTTGATTCTGCTCAATGCAGGCCCAGACCAGTTTTTTGAGCAGACCCCGATAGTGGCTGCGCAATTCTTCACGGCGGGCAAGGATGACGTCGTCCATATCCACGCCCGCCGCCAGGTCGCCGCCATACAGGCTGATGATGTCTTCCAGTTCGTCTACTTCGTCGCTATCGCGCTCAAAGGCGCGCACATCCAGCCAGCACTCGTCCGAATCGGCCCACGAAACGGTCTGGGGAAAAATGTGCAGGAGCGGCCGGGCGACCGGGGGGAGCACGCGGCGCAGCAGGTAGAGGTGACGGCGCAGGTTAGCCAGGGCGTCGGCTTCGGTCTCGTCGGGCCAGAGGGAAAACGCCAGTGTTTTGCGCGATAACGGCTGTCCGATCTGGAGCAGCAGGCGCACAAAAAGCCGCAGCAAACTCTCCCGTTGGGGCAAGGGAACGACCGTTCCCTCTATCTCCAGGCGGACTTCGCCCAACAAAAAAATTCGCAGAGGGGCTGAGAACGACTGCATATACCTACCCCTGGCCGTTGCGCTACTTTTGTATTTTAGCACATTCCCCAGAAATCGGGTAGGTCTTTTCGCATTGACGGGATCATGCTGTGCCGCGGGGTGGGGGCTTCCGGGGATAAAAAATTGTTTTTTGTGGCGGCAATGAAGCCGCCGCAATGAAAAATATATTTCACTTATCCTCGTGGGCGAAAAGGCCAAACTTAAGGAGAGGGGGCCAAAAGTTCCCCAAAGCAACTACCTGCCAGGGGGGCTTTGATCAAGCACCTTAAGAGATGTTGACGAAGGCATGCCCCTGTAGCGCAGGCCGCCAGGCCTGCAGAGTGCAGGCTGACAGCCTGCGTTACGTTGCCATAAAAGATGGTCCCCCGGGCGGGGGGGGGAACCCGGGGGACCGCCAGCCAAGGAAAGGAGGAGAGGTGCGATGTGGCTTGGGGAGAACGCCTGCCGCACGGCGTCGGCCACGCCCACCTCAATTTGCATTATACATCAACCCGGCCCAATGAAGAGTGACGAATGGCGTGATTTCGGGGTGACAACTGTCTTAAACTGCCCACACCGCCTCTCGGGGCAGGGGCAAACTCCCGCTCAAGTCGTGCAGGGAGACGCGGAGGCGCCCCCCTGGATCGGAGTCCACGCGTACGTAGGTCAGATAATGGGGCGTCATGAAGGTTTCGGGATGTTCCAGCAATCGCTGCCAGTCCTCCCGACTGGCCTGAGAGAAATCCCGCCACCACGTCCAGGTGCCACTGTTGGCGTAAACGCCCCCCTGCAGTACGTCCAGCCGCGCCTGGTGCGTGTGGCCGAAGACGACCAGAGAGACGCCCCGTTCCCGAAGGATTTGCTGGGCTGCCCCCACCAGATGGTCGCTGAACCCCCGGCTGATCCGCTGACCGGTCTCCAGGAGGGCGGGCTGCGGGGGGACTGGGCGGACCGCGCGGCAGAGGCGACGGACCCGTGCCCGGAAACCCCGGAGGGCCCGAAGGAGGCCCGCGGTACTCTTTGCCTGCGCGTTAATGGACGGACGCCCGGTTTCACCTCCCACCGGGCGGGTGGGGACACCGTACGGCCCGATGCTCTGCAGGACCTCCCCCAGGGCCGCGTCCAGTTCCCGGCGGAAGGCCGGGTCGTCCACATAGCGGCGGGCCACTTCGTCCACATTGCCCGTGCGGACCGCTTCCAGCGGCGACGGCTCCCCCGGCCCGGCCGCGAACGGGCGGAAGACCATTCCCGGCAGGGCGGTCAGCAGAACGGCCAGCGCCTTCAGGGCGAAGGCTGGCTCCAGCACCATCCCGTAGGCGATGAGGGCCGTGATCGGTTTGACCGCGTCCACCCACCATTTCTCGTACTCCACGTGGTTGAAGAACTCTATGACGAACCGGGAGCCGACAGGGGTCTTCAGACGGTCGGGATGGCGGGGGTCCACCGGGTTTTCAAAGTCGTCCAGGGAATTCAGCGGGTCCCCGTACTGGTTGCCGTGCTCCACGTAGACCCCATCCTGCAGGACCGAGCGCGCGGCAAAGGTCAGGAGGGGCGCCCGGGGACCGACGGCCCCCAGGGCCTGCCGGATGCGCTCATGGACGCCGGGCCAGTGGAGTTGCAGGTCGTGGTTGCCCTTGATGACGGTCACTGTTCGGCGGGGGCGCTCCGAGAGAAACCCCGCCAGTCCCTCAAAGACGGGGCGGTGCCCGGCGATGACCAGTTCGGTCCGCAGGACGGAATCTGCCTCGGTGGTGGACCGGTAGGCGTCCTCCGGATAGACCGTCTGGGGGTCGTATTCGGAGACCGGCACGGCGGGGACCTGGAGAAACTCTATGAAGTCGCCGTTAATGATCAGGTCCATCGGCCGCCCGGTGGAATCGCTCTCGTCCCGCAAGTGCGTCATAAAGTCATAGAACTGGCGGTCGTGGCGGAAGTCCTCCAGCGGGTTGGCGCCACCGAAAGACCCGGCCCCCAGATGCAGGTCACTGAGGATGATTTTGGTGGATGCGTCCATCGCCCCCTCCTGGGAAAGTTTACCGCAAAGACACGAAGATCATTCAGGATTTACGCCACGAATTTTATTTCTTTTAATTCGTGTTGCAAACTTCGTGCCCTTCGTGTCCTTCGTGGTTTTAGAATCGTTACTCCCCTGAGACCCTCCCCGGCGACGGGCTCCAACTGACGTAGAACTCCCGCGAGCAGTCGTTGCGGTCGCTGGTGGGCGGGTAGCGCTTCAGCGAGGCCGACCAGGGGAAGGTGTCCCCCGGGTCCAGCGGGAAGGGGATGACGCCCGCGCGCGGCTCCCCGCCCCAGGCCACGCTGTCCGCCAGCGCGCCGTCGGGCTTCAGGAGCAACACCTCGTCCTGCGCGTTCCCCAGCGCCAGCCCGAAGCCCGCCCAGGAGCCCACCGGGGTCAGGTCCGGCACCAGCGGGTCGCAGTTCGTCCACTCGTAGGTCGGGTTGAAGCCGTAGGCGGAGGCGAAGTTCGTCGCGCAGGCGGCCACCACGACCACCTGCCCCCGCAGGAGTTGGGCCCCCGCCGGGAACGCGTACCGCCCGTCCCCGTAATCCCCGACGTTGATGGCGTCCCCTATGGTCCACCCGGCAAGGCTCACTGTCGGGCCGGGGTTGTAGAGTTCTATCCACTCCTTGCCCGCATCGTCCCCCGATGGGTTGATGAAGACCTCGGTGACCAGCGGGTAGTCCGCCGGGGGGACGTGGTCCCGGAGGACCAGTGGGAGGTAGAGGGGAAAGACCAGCGGCGCGTGGGCGCGCGCCCAGTCGTGCTCAAAGACGGTCATCAGAAAATCGTAGGCTTCGGCGGAGGCAAACTGCAGCGCCACCTCCCGGTTGACCTTATGGGAGGTCTCGGTGCCGTTGATACTGCCGATGTGGGCCCACTTCTCCGCTCCTACCCGCACGAAGAAGGTCTTGGCGTGCACCCCCAGCCCGGTGACGTTCCCCAGCCGACAGGACAGGGAGATGGATTCGTCCCGGGCCAGGCCGTTCAGGTAGAGACAGGTCGCCCGGTTGTCGCCGGTGTCGTAGAACTCGTCCAGCAGGACCCGCACTTCCGCCCCCCGGTGGGCCGCCGCCACCAGTTCCTGGACGCGGGGGTTCAGCCCTGCCGTCCCCGCACCATAGGTCCAGGTGACGGGTTCGTTCAGTTGCATCACGGCGACCGCGTCCCCCGCGCCGGCCCGTTTCAGGAGCCCCAGCAGGCCGTCGTCGGGGCGGAGGAGGTGTTCCGGGCCGTGCAGGACGGTGATGGTCGTCGCCGTCGTCGCCAGGACCTGGCTGAAGGGCGCGGTGTAGGTGGTCCAATCGGGCGGAGGCAGGGGGACGTAGCCCGACGGCGGGGCGTAGGTCTCGTCGTACGGTGCGACGTCGGCGTGGACCGGGTCGGCGTCCCGGCGGAAGAGTTCCGCCAGCCGGGCCACCACGCCGGGGCTGTCGGTGACCAGGACGAAGCCCCGATGGCCCGCCGTCCCGTTGACAATAAGATCGGAGGGCATGGAGCGCTCGGTGAAGTTGTCGCTGCTCACCAGCGCCAGGCGGTCGTCCACCAGGATGAACTTGGCGTGCTGATAGCGGTAGCGAGCGGCGGTCTTGCCGATGAAGTAGACGGTGGAGGTGGGCGGGTTGTGCAACTGCTGGACAATCCACTTCTCGGCGGACGACATCCCGCCGGTGGGCCCACTCTCCAGGAGAACCGTCACCACCACCCCGGCCCGAATCCGTTCCTGGACCGCCTGGTAGACGGGGACGCTCTCCAGGGTGTAGGCGGCAATTTTCAGGGACTGCCGCGCCGCGCCGATGGTCTGCAGGGTCAGGGAGAGGGCCCCTTCGGGGGCGACGGCGACGGTCACCTGCGCCGAAGCGGTGATTTCTGCCGGGAAGAAGAGGTCTTCCAGGTCCCAGCCGGGGTAGCGGAGTTTGCGGCCCCGGAGCGGGTCGGCGGGGTCCTGGGCCCAGTCGGCGGCGGTGTCGGTGTCGGGGACGGGGAGGCCGGTGGCCGGGTCCAGTTTGCGGTAGAGGACCTGTCCGGAGGGGAAGCCGGGGTACGGATAGGGGACGGCGAGGCCGGACCAGTCCCGGGTGATGGGGCCAGTGCCGTAGACCAGGGTATCCACCACAACAGTACCAGTGACCAGGCAGGCGACTTCGCCGCCGTCGGTGAAGCCGGGCCAGGAGCCGGGGAGGAGGGGGACGGAGCGTTCGGAGGCACTGTCGGCCCAGTCCGCATCAAAGCCCCAGACAGGGTAGAAGCCGTCGCCGTTCTGGGCCAGCCAGAGGATGCGCCCGGGCCCGATTTCGGCCCCGGCAGGGAAGCAGACCCGGCTGGTGGAGGAGACGGCATCGTCCAGGCACCAGCCGGAGAGGGAGGCGGTGTACGGGCCCCGGTTGACCAGGGCCGCTGCCTCGCCGCTGCCGGCGTAGTTGACGGGGGCCAGCGCGTAGAGGCGGACGGCGGGGATGACGGGCGCGTTCCAGGCGGCGGTGGCCGTCCCGCCACCCGCTTCGGTGGCCGTGGCGACGAAGGTCGGGGTGCCAGAGAGGGCCGGGCTGGCCTGCAGGGTGAGGGTGATAAGGGCCTGCGCGCCGGGCGGGAGGTCGCCGGCGTCCCAGACCAGGGTGTCTGGAGCGGCCTGGCGGAAGGGGAAGGGCGCGGTCTGGGTGACGAAGGTCACCTCGGCCGGAAGCGCGTCGGTGAGGACGACGGTGGTGGCAGTCAGGTCGCCGGTGTTGCCCAGGGCCAGGACGGCGGTGAAGGTCCCTCCGGCGAAGAGGACCGGCGGGCCGGTGTGAGTCAGCGTCAGGGCGGGCGCGGGGGGTGAAAGTTGGGTGACGGCGTGGGCGACGTTGTTGGTCGTCGTCACTTCGGGGGTGGCGGTGGCCGCCTCGGCGGTGTTGGTGATGGTCGTTGTCCCCGGCGTCGGAGTGACCTGCGCAGTGACGGTGATGCGGGCGGAGACGGCGCCGGGGGCCAGGTCGCCCACGTCCCAGACCAGGGTGGCGGGGTCGGGCTGGGTGAAGGTGTAGGGGGAGGTCTGGGCGACGAAAGTCAGTTCGGGCGGGAGGGTGTCGGTGAGGAGGACGGCGGCGGCAGTGATATTGCCGGAGTTACGGAAGGCGATGGTGTACGTGACCAGGGCCCCCGGGTCAGCGGTTGCGGGCCCGGTTTTGCTCAGGGTCAGGTCGGCCAGAGGCGTCGCAACGGAGTTCCGACATTTCGGCGTCCCGTTGATGGGGTCGCCGTTGGCGTCCCGGCCGTTACGGATGAGGGTGTTGTTGGAGGCCCAGTTGGCGTCGGTATCGGGGGCGGCAGGGTCTATGCGCTCCATAGAGTGATAACCGGGGGAGCCGGAGCCGGCGGGCCAGGAGCCGCCGTCGCCGTTGGCGGTGTCTATGACCTCGCCCAGCGCGTTGGTCAGGGTGAGGACTTCGCCGGAGTTGCTGAGGCCGGTGCCGAAACTGCCCACCCAGTCGGCGGGAATATCCAGGACCGCTGTATCAGTGACCCGTTCAATCAAGTAGTAGCCAAAAGCCGGGATGACGCCGCTCAGGGTGATGCTGGGGCCGCCGTCGGAGGAGAAGAGTCGCCAGCCGGTGAGGTCTATGGCCGAGGCGGTGGTGTTGTAGAGTTCTATCCACTCGTGAGCGGTGTTGGCCGCCGTCCCGCCCCAGGCCACCTCGTTGATGACGACGGCGCCGGGGCCGGGGGATTGGGCGGGCACGGCCCCGGAGGGGGCGGGTATCCGGGCGGTGGGAGGAACCGCCGGGGCCGCCCCGACGTCAACGTCGGGGCTCAGATGCAAAGGGCGCTGGAAGCGCCCTCCACCGGGGATGGCGTCGGAGGCCTGGCTGGGGGCAGGATAGAGTGCCATCAGGACCAGGGCCAGGAGGCCCAGGCTGAGGGTGAGGGTAAGGCAGAGCCGACGGAGCAACGACATTTCGCCCCCTTTTGCTGTCGTCTGTCGTCTGTGGTCTGTCGTCTGTGGTCCGTTGCCTGTCGCCGGGTGTGTCCCAAAATCGTCGGGAGCCCGGTGGGCCAGGCCGTCAACGGCCTGGCTGAGGTGGCACAGGGCGCCGGAAGCGCTCTCTCCCTTCGGTAGTCTTTCGGGAACCCGGGTTGCCAGGGTGGGGATGGGCGCTCTCGCGCCTTGTCTTTGCCGGAGCCGGGCCGTTTACGGCCCGGCGAAAAGGCCAGCGGCCCAGCCCGACAAACTGGGACACACCCCTGTCGCCCGCCCGCGATGCGGAAGCGCAAATCTGTGGTATAATTTCGGCATCATTCGTATTGTATCCCGAACCCGCTGGCTGTCAAACCCCGGAGCAATGGCGCGGGAGAATCGTTGGGGGGTGGTGCCGGACCTGGCCGAAGAAACCGGACTTCTGGCCTGTGGGTACCGGCGGATCGCCGGGGTGGACGAGGCCGGGCGCGGCGCCTGGGCTGGCCCCGTCTACGCTGCAGCGGTCGTTCTGCCGCTGGAGCGCCCGGACCTGCTCCGTCTGCTGGCCGACGTGCGGGACTCCAAGGGACTCTCGCCCTCCCGGCGGGAGGCCCTCTCTGCCCGCATCCGGGAGATCGCGCTGGCGGTGGGCGTCGGCTGGGCGGCGGCGGCGGAAATAGACGCGCTGGGCATTCTCCCGGCCACCCGACGGGCCATGGCGCGCGCCGTCGGCGGACTGGCGTTGCCGGTGGATGCCCTGCTCATTGACCACGTCCGCCTGCCCGAAATCGGGCTCCCGCAGCGGTCGCTGCCCCGGGCAGATGCCTGCTGCCTCTCCGTCGCCGCGGCCAGCATCATCGCCAAAGTGGAGCGGGACCGGCGGATGACCGAACTGGACCGGGAGTACCCCGGCTACGGGTTCGCCCGTCACAAGGGCTACGGCACTCCCCAGCACCGCCGGGCCCTCCAGCAACTGGGCCCTTCCCCCATCCACCGGCGGACCTGGCGGCCGCTGGCCGGTTGGACCCGGGGATAGGACACGGATAATTACCTGACCTGTGTTGAGTCCTTTAAAAAATCGTACCCTTTCGGAGCGTCGTTCCTGACAACTTTTGGCCCGCACCCCTCCCCCTGCCCCCGGTTCATTGATGTCTCTGAATCCTTCGTGCCCCTCGCCCGCTCGCCTGCGGCGGAGGGGGGCCCTTACCCCTCCCCTGGCCCCTCCTCTCCCGCTGTGCGGGAGAGGGGAGGGGAATGAGGGAGGGGGTTTTGCGGCGGGCGGCGAAGCCGCCCGCCGCAAAACCCCTTCAAGGGTCATTTGTCATTGGTCATTTCGCCATTGGTCATTCTTGAGGAGGTGCAAGATGTCCGTCGTCCAGGCGTTTCTCAGTCTTTCTACGGCCTTCGGCCTTTCCGCCTCCGCCGGGCTGAACGCCTATATCCCCCTGCTGGTCATCGCGCTGGTGGATCGTCTGACCGACGGCCTGATGGACCTGCAGGGGCCGTGGGCCTGGCTAAGCAGTTGGTGGACTATCGGCGTCCTGGCCGTGTTGTTGGTCATAGAACTCCTGGCGGATAAAATCCCCGCCGTGGATACAGCCAACGACATCGTCCAGACGGTGGTGCGCCCCACCGCTGGAGCCATCCTCTTTGCGGCCAGCACCCACACCATCCACCTCCACCCCGTCCTGGCGGCCATCTGCGGGGTGATTGTGGCCGGGGGCGTCCACGCGGTCAAGGCCACCGGGCGTCCCGTCCTCTCCATCACCACCGGCGGCACGGCCAACCCCATTGTCAGCACGGTAGAGGACGTCATCTCCACCGTCACTTCCATCATCGCTCTGGTCGCGCCCTACCTGGTGCTGGCGTTCATCGTCATCGTCGTCTCCCTCATCATCTGGTGGATTGTCCGCCGAAAACAGGCCCGGAGGTGACCGTGTCCGTCCTGAAAACCCAACTGGAAAATGGTCTCACCGTCCTGCTGAAGGAGGTCCACACTGCCCCGGTGGCCAGTTTCTGGATATGGTACCGCGTCGGCAGCGGGCGGGAGCATGTCGGCATCACCGGCATCTCCCACTGGGTGGAGCACATGCTTTTCAAGGGCACTCCCCGCTGGCCCAAAGGGACTGCGGATAAGGCCATCTCTCGCGAGGGCGGGGTCTGGAACGGCGCCACCTGGTATGACTTCACTACCTACTACGCCACCCTTCCGGCGGAGAAAATCGGGCTGGAACTGGAGATTGAGGCGGACCGGATGACCGGCGCGCTCTTTGAGCCGCAGGAGGTGGAGGCGGAGCGGACGGTCATCATCAGCGAACGGCAGGGGGCGGAGAACGACCCGCTCTTCCTGCTGGGCGAGGAGGTCATGGCGGCCGCCTTCCGGGTCCACCCCTACGGCCACGAGACGCTGGGGCATATGTGCGACCTGCTCCGGATGACGCGGGATGACCTCTATCATTTCTACCGGACCCACTACGTCCCCAACAACGCGCTGGCAGTGGCGGTGGGGGACTTTGAGACGGAGCGGATGCTGGACCTCATCCGCCGTCACTTCGGGGATATTCCCCCGGGAAACCTGCCGGACGGCGCCTCTCCGGTGGAGCCGCCGCAGCGCGGGGAGCGCCGGGTGGTGGTGGAGGGAGAAGGCAACACGGCCTACTTCACCGTCGTCTTCCACACCCCGCCTCCGACCGATGGGGATTTCCACCCGCTGGTGGTGCTGGATGCCGTCCTGAGCGGCGCCAGCGGGATGACCCTTTTCGGCAACGGGGGCACCAACAAGACCTCCCGGCTCTACCGCGCGCTGGTGGATACGGAACTGGCCGCCGACGTTTCCGGCAGTCTCATCCCCACGGTGGACCCTTTTGTGTACTCCCTGACCGCCACGGTGCGGGCGGGCCGCACCCCCGCCGAAGTGGAGGAGCGGTTGTGGGCCGAACTGGAGCGGATTGCTGCCGAGCCGATTCTGGAAGAGGAGTTGCGGAAGGCCATCCAGCAGGCGCGGGCCCAGTTCGCCTACTCCAGCGAGTCAGTCACCGGGCAGGCCTTCTGGCTGGGCTGGAGCGAAATTTTCGCCGACTACACCTGGTTTGAGGGGTACCTGGACCGGCTGAGCGCGGTCACGCCGGAGGACGTCCTGCGGGTGGCTCAGGCCGTCCTGCGCCGCTCCAACGCCACGGCGGGGTGGTACGTGCCGCAGGGCCAGGCCTCCGAAAGTTCGTAGTGAGACATAAATCGCAGCGACTGGCATCCGGACGGCTAAAGGGTTCAGAAGAAACCCCAATGCGCCCTTGCCTTACTCTCCCCTCCTGGGGCATTCCGGCCCTGGTGGCTTTCCTGCTGGGCTGGCCCGCCGTCCGCGCGGGCATCGGCCCTGCCCTCCCCTGCGGAGACGACATCACCTTCCACCTCCTGCGCACCGTCCAACTGGACCATCTCTGGTCGCAGGGGCTCTTTTACAGCCGCCTGGCGCCAGACATGGGCTGGGGGTACGGATACCCCATTTTCAACTTTCACCCTGCCTTCTCCTACTATGTCGTCCTCCTGCTCAGTCGGGCCGGGTTGGGCCTGAACCTGGGCGTGCGCGTGACTCTGGGGCTGACCTTCCCCATCCTCGGCCTGGGGGTCTATTTTCTGGCGCGGGATTTCCTCCGGGAGGAGGGGGCGATCGCGGCGGCGGTCGCCGCGATGTACGCCCCCTATGCGGCGTATAACCCCCTGGTGCGGGGCGCGCTGGCGGAGGCGCTGGGGTGGGCCCTTCTGCCCTGGGCGTTGTGGGCCGTCGGGCGGGCCGCCCGGGGCGCCGGACGGCGCTGGTGGGTCTGCGGGGCCCTCTTCTCCGCCGCGCTCCTCTTCACCCACATGACCGCCGCCGTGGTGGGGGCGGTCATGCTGGCCCTCTACGCCCTGATGGAGGCTCTCTCTCCCTCCCCGGTGCCCCTCCGCACCCGCGCGCTCGGGGCCGCCGTCGCCCTGGGCCTGGGGTTCGGGCTGGTTCTCTTCTTCTGGCTCCCCGCCGTGGCGGAGCGCCCCCTCATCCAGTGGGAGCGGACGCTCGCGGGCTTCCCCGGCGGGTACGCGGCCCACCTCCTCTCTCTGCGGGAACTGTTCGCCCTCCAGCCGGTCCGGCCCGACCTGGTCAATCCCTCCCCGCTGCGTTCTCTGGGGTTGATACCGGCCCTGCTGGCGCTCCCGGCCCTGCTGACGCTCCCATTCGCCCCCCGGCGCCAGCCCCTGTTCTTCGGCGGCGTGCTGGTCGGCGCCGTCCTGCTCACGCTGCCGGTCTCCTCCCCCCTCTGGGAGTCCATCACCCTCCTGCGGACCTTTCAGTTCTCCTGCCGCTTCCTGGGGCCGGCCTCCATCGCGCTGGCCGTGCTGGTCGGGAGGACGGTGGACCTCCTGCCGGGCCGCCCCGGACGGCTCCTCGGGGCCGGTCTGGCGGCCCTGGCGCTGATCGCGGCCGATTTCTCCTGGCTGAAGCCATCATACTGTCCCAGTTGGGAGCATCCCTCCCTCCAGGGCCTGCGCCAGTTTGAGCAATCCACCGGACTGATGGGCGTCACGTCCTATGGCGAATATCTCCCCCGCGCGGTGGAGATATGGCCCACCCGCCCGGCGGAGACCGTCTTTGACCCCACCTCGCTGCCGGAAGGCACGACCGTCCAGGAGGAGCAGAGGGGCCCCCTCTCCGCCGAAGGGTGGGTGGAGAGCCCCCAACCCTTCCGGCTGACCGTCAACCGCTTCTTCTACCCCGGCTGGCGGGCGTGGGTGGATGGGGAACTGGTGGAGGCCGCGCCGGAGGTCGGACGGGGACGACTGACCCTTCCGGTTCCGGCGGGGAGGCACTATGTCGCCGTTCGCTTCGGAGAGACGCCGCTGCGGTTGGCGGCGGACCTCCTTTCCGCTCTCTCCCTCCTGGCGCTGGCGTTGATTGCGATTCTCCCTGCCCGTGTAGCGCAGGATTCATCCTGCACTGTAGCGCAGGATTTATCCCGCCAGGGAACCGCGTGGCTCCTTCTCCTCCCCCCGCTGGTCACGGCGCTGGTCCTGCTGGCGGAGCGATTCCAGCCGCCGCCCCTCTATGCCCGCCGCCTGACCGATGAGGGGCTCCGGGGTGTGCCCGTCCCCGCCCGCATCATCTATGACGGCCAGTTCCATCTCCTGGGGCGGGACGCCCTCCCGGCCTCCGTCCCCGCCGACCGCCCGGTGCCGGTTCAGATCTACTGGCGAGATACCGTCCCCGACGGACCGGATTATCGGGTGAGCGTCGCCCTGGTGGACGGGACGGGGGAGACCTGGAACGGGTATCCCCTTCCCCCTCCCTGGCATCGCCCCCCGCCTTCCCCCCGCCAGTGGCCGCCGGATCGCTACGCCACCATTGCTCTGGACGTCCGGCCGCTGCCGGGAACGCCGCCAGGGGAGTACACGGTGATGCTGACCGTCTTTGACGGCGAGACGCTCCTGCCGTACACAGCCGTTGAGGACGGTCGGGCACTGGGGCCGGAAATCTCTCTGGCCCAGGTCCAGTTGGCCCGCCCCGCCGCTGCCCCGTCGCTGGGGGCCCTGGGCATTCCCGTTACGGCGACGATGCCCGTATGGGGACCCATCCGTCTGCTGAAAGGGGCTGTGCGGGAGCAGGAGAGCCGTCCCGGAGACCCGCTCCATCTGGAGGTTTACTGGGAGGCTCTCGCCGACCCGGATGGCGACTACCGGATGCGCCTGTGGCTCTCCGGAGAGGGAGGCCGGGAGTGGGAGCGGCCGCTGACGCGGGCAGACTTCCCCACCAGCCAGTGGCGATCAGGCGACCGCTGGCTGGGGCTCCATACCCTGCGGCTTCCGCCCGGCCTGGGGAGCGGGGAACACGAACTCTGGCTCCACCTCTGCCGTCGGGACGGAGAAACCTGCTCTCCCATCGGCGAGCCCTACCGGCTGGGTTCTCTCCGAATCCAGGCCCCCTCTCGCTCCTGGACCGTCCCCCCGTTGGGGGTGCGCACGGACGCGCGGCTGGGTGACGAAGTCACGCTGGTGGGGGCGGACTGGGAACCTCGCGGGGAAACCCTTCAGCCCGGCTCCACCCTTACTGTAACCCTGGTCTGGCGGGGGGAGCGGGAGATGGAAACCAGTTACCGGGTCTTTCTGCACCTCCTGGGGCCGGATGGGGCGCTGGTGGCGCAGTCGGACGGGGAGCCAGCAGGGTGGAGTCGGCCGACGACAGGGTGGCTGCCCGGCGAAGCGATCTCCGATGAACGGGTCCTGCTGCTGCCTGCTGGCCTGCCTCCGGGGGAGTACCATCTGTTGGCGGGCATGTATCCCTACGGCGGCCCCCGCCTGACAACCCCCGACGGCGCCGATGCTGTCCTGCTTGCTCACTTTCGGGTGAGATAGGACGCCACCCGGGTACATTAGACTTCATCGGAAATAGGACGCGGATGAACGCGGATGGACGCGGACAAGCACGGATTTTTCCCTGATTTCTGGCATAATCCTGACGCTGCGCTCTAATTTCCGATGAACTCTATTTTCTTTCTGAGAGGTTGCCCTCCGCTGCCCCGCCGGATGACCCGACGAGTCAAAAAAGGGAAAGAAACGCTATGTGCAACTTGATTTTCTAGAGCCCTTTGGGGCTCGCTATCGGATTGCCCCTCCCCGCTGCCGCTTCGCGGCGCGGAGAGGGGGGAATTGAGAGGGGTTTGAGGCGGGCGGCGAAGCCGCCCGCCTCAAACCCCTCCTTTTCTCCCCCTTCTCCTCCCCGTTTCGGGGAGGAGAAGGGGGCCGGGGGGATGAGGAGGGGTCAGAAGTGGCTTGTTACCAATCCATCAGTTGAAGTTGCACATGACGTAAAGAGGTGTTTGTGCGGCGGCTCAGCCGCCGCACAAACACCTCTTCGCCATTGCTGCAATTTGACAAAAAGCCCGAAACCGGTATAATAGAAACAACATCCGAGCGGGCACAGCCCGCCACAAAGACGACGATCGGGAGGAGTAGGTCGGGACGGCCCTGGCGAACCGGCCCCGTAGCGCAGGCTTCCTCACCCCTTCCCCGCCGCCTGCGGCGGCATCCCCTCCCCTCTCCTGACCGAAGGTCAGGAGAGGGGAGGGGGTAGCGGCGAAGCCGCTGGGGGTGGGGTGAGGCTGACAGCCTGCGCGAGCCGGGCAGAGAAAGGGGTCACCGGCTGCAAGCCCCTGCAGCGCCGCCGACCGAAGGTCGCCCGGGAGTCGGGAGGCCGAACCGGCCCGTGGGAAAATGGAAGGGCGACCCTTGCGGTCGCCCCCTGGGCAGGCGCAAGGCCTGCCCCTACAGGTGGCCCAACTCTGCGGATGCCGCAGTAGGTCTCCCCGGGGTTCGCCCGTTACAGCGGAGGCCCCTGGCCGCCCACCGGCGGACGAGGGAACCGAGCGCGCCGGTTCTGACCGGCGAACCAGGGTGGTACCGCGGAATCGCCCCTTCCGTCCCTGGACGGAAGGGGCATTTTGTTTTCCGTTACCACAGGAGGAATCCATGGCTTGGTGGGAGACGTTCTTTGACGATCGCTACCTGCGCATCTACGGGCCGCTGACCTCGCCCGAGGCGACCCAGCAGCAGGTACAGGGCATCATCTCGTACCTGGACCTTCAGCCGGGCGAGTCGGTGCTGGACCTGGCCTGCGGCTACGGCCGCATCGCTATCCCCCTGGCCCAACAGGGCCTCCAGGTGACCGGCCTGGACCTCAGCGAGGTCCTGCTGGGGCAGGCCCGCGCGGCCGCGCGGGAGGCCGGGGTCCAGATTCGCTGGCACCGGGGCGACATGCGGGAAATCCCCTGGACCGAGGAGTTTGACGCCGTCATCAGCATCTTCACTTCCTTCGGCTTCTTCGCCGACGACCGGGAGAACCAGCGCGTCCTGGAGGGGGCCCGACGCGCCCTCAAGCCCGGCGGCCGCCTGCTGATAGACGTCATGAACCGGGACTGGCGGGTCCGCCAGGACATCCAGCGCCACTGGTTTGAGGCCGGCGAACTGATCGTCCTGGCAGAGCCGTGGCTGGACCCGGTCGCGGGCCGCACCGGGGAGACCTGGCGCTGGCTGGAGGGCGGCGAGTGGCAGAGCATGGAGTTTGACGTCCGCATCTACACCGCCACCGAACTGAAGGCCATGATAGAGGCCGTCGGACTGCGTTGGGTGACGGTCTACGGGGGATGGACCGGAGAGCCGCTCATCCCCCTCTCCCGCCGCATCGTCGCTATCGCCCGACGGAACGCCTGACCGCATAGGACACGGATAAAATCCGTGAAAATCCGTATAATCCGTGCCAATCCGTGTCCCATTTCACGGGACATAAGACCGAGATCACATCACGGGTTGGGAAAAGGAGGAAACCATGCCCGAACCGTTAGCCCGAGTCTATAACCCCGCCGAAATAGAAGAGCGCCTCTACCAGTGGTGGGAGGAGCAGGGGTACTTTCGCCCCGAGACTCTGGTCCAGAAGGGGCTGGCGGACCCCGCCGGCCCTCGCTTCTGCATCACCATGCCCCCGCCCAACGTCACCGGTGTCCTTCACCTGGGCCACGCGATGACCGCCGCGGTGGAGGACCTGCAGACCCGCTACTACCGCATGCGGGGGTACGACACCCTCTTCCTCCCCGGCACCGACCACGCGGGCATCGCCACCCAGAACGTGGTGGAGCGGGAACTCCGCAAAGAGGGACTCACCCGTCAGGACCTGGGCCGGGAGAATTTTGTCCAGCGCTGCTGGGACTGGGCCCAGAAGCACCGGGCCATCATCACCGAGCAGCACAAGCGGCTGGGCGTCTCCTGTGACTGGACGCGGGATCGCTTCACCCTGGATCCCGACCTCTCCCGCGCCGTCCGAACCGCCTTCGTCCGCCTCTACAAGAAAGGGCTCATCTACCGGGGCAAGTATATGGTGAACTGGTGCCCCCGCTGCACCAGCGCCATCTCCGACCTGGAGAACGTCTACTGGGAAGAGCCCGGCCATCTTTGGACGGTCCGCTACCCCGTTTTGGACGAGACCTGGGACGGGCCGCAGGCCGGGTGGGGGAGCGGGCATTGGGCCGAAGGGGCCACCCGGTTCATCACCGTCGCCACCACCCGTCCGGAGACCATCCTGGGCGACACCGCCGTCGCCGTCCACCCCGACGACGAGCGGTACCGGGACCTGGTTGGGAAGACGGCGGTCCTTCCGGCTCTGGGCCGTCGCATCCCCATCATCGCCGACCCGGCGGTGGACCCGGCCTTCGGGACGGGCGCGGTCAAAGTCACCCCGGCCCACGACCCCACCGACTACGAAATCGGCCTGCGCCACGGCCTGGAGCCGATCAACGTCCTCACCGAGACGGCCCGGGTCAACGAGAACGGCGGCCCCTACGAGGGACTGGACCGCTTTGAGTGCCGCCAGCGCATCGTCGCCGACCTGGAGCGGGAGGGACTGCTGGTGAAGACCGAGCCCTACGTCCACTCCATCGGCCATTGCCAGCGCTGCGACACGGTCACCGAGCCGTACCTCTCGGTCCAGTGGTTCGTGCGCACCCGGCCCCTGGCCGAAGCGGCCATCCAGGCCGTCCGCGACGGACGGATGCGCATCGTCCCCCAGCGGTTTGAGAAAATTTACTTCAACTGGTTGGAGAACATCCGGGACTGGTGTATCAGCCGCCAACTCTGGTGGGGCCACCGCATCCCCGTCTGGTACTGCGACGACTGCGGCGGCCAGACCTGCGAACTGGAGGACCCGACCGCCTGCGCGCACTGTGGGAGTTCCAACATCCACCAGGACGAGGACGTGCTGGACACGTGGTTCTCCTCCGGCCTCTGGCCCTTCTCCACCCTGGGCTGGCCCGACAGGACGCCGGACTTCCGCCGCTACTACCCCACCGACATGCGGGAGACCGGCTACGACATCCTCTTCTTCTGGGTGGCCCGCGAGGTGATGCTGGGGCTGGAGATGACCGGTCAGGCCCCGTACTCCACCGTCTACCTGCACGGCCTGATCCGGGACCAGCACGGGCGGAAAATCTCCAAGTCCATGCCCGACGCGCACCGCTACGACCCCCTCAACATCATCCGGGAGTACGGGGCGGACGCGCTCCGCTACACCCTGCTCACCTCCTCCACGCCGGGCAACGACATGAACCTGGACCCGCGCCGGATTGAGGGGGCGCGCAACTTCGCCAACAAAATCTGGCAGGCCACCCGCTACGTCCTTTCCGTGTGCGACCAGTGGCCGGGGGACCTCCCGGACCTGCGGGAGTTGAGCCTGGGACGGCCGGAGCGGTGGATTCTGAGCCGTCTGGCCCGCCTGATCGCCGACGTGAATCGCCTGATGGAGGATTATCAGTACGGTGAAGCGGGCCGCCAGATCAACGACTTCCTCTGGAGCGAATTCTGCGATTGGTATCTGGAGATTTCCAAGATCGCCGTCTACGCGCCGGACGCCACGCCGCAGTCCACTGCCCCCGCGCGCCGGGTGCTGCTGACGGTGCTGGACGGGGCGCTGCGGCTGCTGCATCCGTTCATGCCGTTTGTGACCGAGGCGCTGTGGCAGGCGCTGCCCGTCCCCAAAGAGACGGAGTCCCTCATGCTGGCCCGCTGGCCTGAGGAAGCTCCCTGGGGAGTGGACGAAGCGGCCGAGGAGCAGATGGACTTGCTGATGGAGTTGATTCGGGGCATTCGCAACATCCGGGCCGAGTACAACGTGGAGCCGGGGAAGCGCATCCCGGCCCTCTTCGCGGCCGGGAATTGGGCGGGTCTTCTGCGGGAGGAGAAGGCCATCCTCTGCACGCTGGCGAAACTGGACCCGGAGGGGCTGACGATTGCGGAGGCGATGGACGCGCCGGCCCAGGCGGCGACGGTGGTGGTGGGGGATGTGGCGGCGTACCTGCCGCTGGCAGGGCTGGTGGACCTGGAGGCGGAGCGGGCGCGACTGGAGAAGGAACTGGCGGAGGTGACGGCGCGTATCGCCCGCAGCGAGGCGTTGCTGGCGGGGGAGTTCGCCCAGAAGGCCCCGATGGCCGTCGTGGAGCGGGAGCGGGAGAAACTGGCGGACCTGCAGGCGACCCGCCGGCAGCTGGAGGAGCGGCTGGCACGGTTAGGGTAACGAAGACTCGGGTGGCCTTCGGTCACCGCATCTCTTTTCGGGGCTGCGCTTGACACGCCAGCACCTTCATGGTATAATAAATACCGACCGGTCGGTATACAAAAGGAGAAGAAATGACGCGAGGACGGGCCGAGGAGACGCGCGAGCGCATCCTGGCGGCGGCGGAGGAGTGCTTCGCCCGCCAGGGGTACGACGCCACCGGCGTGGCTGAAATCTGCGAGCAGGCCGGGGTCAGCAAGGGGGCCTTCTTTCACCACTTCCCTACCAAGCAGGCCGTCTTTCTGGAACTGCTGGAACGGTGGCTGGCCAGGCTGGGAGAACAACTGGCCGCGCTGCGATTTGGGGCCGCCACCGTCCCTGATGCCCTGATGCAGATGGCCGGGACGGCCCAGCAGGTCTTTGAGATTGCACGCGGGAAACTCCCGATTTTCCTGGAATTCATGGGCCAGGCGGCGCGCGATCCTCGCGTCTGGCGGGCGACCATCAACCCATATCGCCGCTACCGGGCCTTTTTCGCCGGGATGATAGAGGGCGGCATCGCCGAGGGGAGCCTGCGCCAGGTAGACCCCGACGCGGCGGCCAACGCTATCCTTTCCCTGGCTATCGGGCTGGTCCTCCAGGCCACCGTAGACCCCGACGGGGCCGATTGGGGCCAGGTCACGCAGCAAAGCGTGGGGATGCTCCTGGAAGGAATCCGACGCACTGATGAAAATTTATCCATATGAGCATCACACAGAGCCAAAGAAGCTGTTGAGTCCTTTAAAATCGTACCGGGCCCAAGTCTCAAAAAATCGTACCCTTTCAGAGAGTCGTTCCAGGCAACTTTTGGCCCTCACCCCTCCCCCTGCCCCCAGGTTCATTGAAATTTCTGAATCATTCGTGCTCCTCTCCCGCTCGCCTGCGGCGGGGGTCCTCACCCCTCCCCTGGCTCCTCCCCTCTCCCGCACAGCGGGAGAGGGGAGGGGAATGAGGGAGGGGGTTTTGCGGCGGGCGGCTTCGCCGCCCGCCGCAAAACCCCTTCCCTAATCCCCCCTCTCCCCTGGCCGCAAGGCCAAGGGGAGAGGGAGGATCAAGGGGGGTGAGGGGTTAATAAAAGCCGGTGAGCGTAGAAAGTGTCAGCCGTTACGGCACTCTGGAGGTACGATTTTTCAGGACTTTGGGCTTCTGCCCCCGGTACGATTTTAAGAGACTTGACAATACCTTTGTGTCTTTGTGTGAGGAAAAAGAAAGGAGTCCCATGAGAGTGCTGCTGACTGGAGCCTTCGGCAACGTCGGGCAGAGCGCGCTGGAGGAACTGCTCCGCCAGGGGCATCAGGTCCGTTGCTTTGATCTGCGGGTAAAGGCCAATGAGCGCGCGGCCCGCCGCTATGGTGACCGCATAGAGGTAATGTGGGGCGACCTGCGCCGCCCCGAAGAGGTCGCCCGGGCGGTGGAGGGGCAGGATGTGGTGGTCCATCTGGCCTTCATCATCCCCAAACTCTCCGCCACCGGGGTTGAGTCCGAGGCCCGGCCCGACCTGGCCTATCAGGTGAACGTGGAGGGCACCCGCAACCTGATAGAGGCGATGAAGGCCCAACCCCGGCCCCCTCGCCTGGTCTTCTCCTCATCCCTGCACGTCTACGGGCGCACCCAGGACCAGCCCCCGCCCCGCCGGGCCGACGACCCCATCTGCCCGCTGGAGCACTACTCCCGCCATAAGGTCCTCTGTGAGCAGATGATTCGGGAGTCCGGCCTGGAGTGGGTCATCCTGCGCTTCGGCGCGGTCTTCCCCCTCGCCATGCGGCCCGACCCGGGGATGTTTGACGTCCCGTTGGATAACCGCATGGAGTTCGTCCACACCCGGGACGTGGGCCTGGCCATTGCCAACGCGGTGAGCCACCCCGAGGTCTGGGGGAAGGTGTTGCTCATCGGCGGGGGACCGCGCTGTCAGTTCTACTTTGGGGAGATGGCGGCGCTGATTCTGGAGACGATGGGGGTGGGCATGCTCCCGAAAGAGGCCTTCAGCACGGTCCCCTTCTGCACCGACTGGCTGGATACCGAAGAGAGCCAGCGTCTTCTGCAGTACCAGCAGCGAACGCTGGACGATTATCTCCGGGACATGGTCGCCGTTCTGGGCTTCCGGCGACATCTGATCCGGGCCTTCCGTCCGCTGGTGCGGTGGTGGCTCCTGCGGCAGTCCCCTTACTGGAGACAGCGGCGGGAAGAGACCCGGCGGGCCCGCCGCGCGCGGCCGGTCCAGAAGCCGTCGCTGGCGCGGTAAGACGCACCGCAGAGGGCGCGGAGAATAGAAGGGGTTGGGGGGCGGCGGCGAAGCCGCCGCCCCCCAACCCCTCATCCTTCCTCTGGGTGCAGGGCGATTGCCCTGGCATGGCAACTGCAGTAAAACATAAGAAGGCCGCTTGCTTGCGTCCTTCGTGGCATGCAATTACGCGAAAGGAGGGGAAAATGAACGTTCTACTGATTTACCCCCGGTTCCCGGACACCTTCTGGAGTTTCAAACACGCCCTGCGGTTCATCCGCAAATCGGCCTTCGGGCCGCCGCTGGGGTTGCTCACCGTTGCGGCTATGCTGCCGGCGGAGTGGCCGAAGCGGCTGGTGGACCTGAACGTGACCGACCTGCGGTCCGCCGACCTGGAGTGGGCCGACATGGCTATGGTGAGCGGGATGGGCATCCAGCGGGAGTCGGCGCGGGAGGTTATCGCCCGCTGCAAGGCCGCCGGGCTGACCGTCGTCGCCGGGGGGCCGCTTTTCACTGAGGAGTACGAGCGGTTTGGCGAAGTGGACCACTTCGTCCTGGACGAGGGGGAGATCACCCTGCCGCGCTTCCTGGCGGACCTGGAACGGGGGACGCCCCAGCGGGTCTATCGGGCCGACACTTTCGCCGACATGCGCCAGTCGCCGATTCCCCTCTGGGAACTGGCGGATATGCGCCGATACGCGTCTATGGCGGTCCAGTTCTCCCGGGGTTGCCCCTTTGACTGCGAATTCTGCAACATCACCGCGCTGCTGGGGCGGACGCCCCGCACCAAGAGCACGGAGCAGGTGGTCGCCGAGTTGGACCGTATCTACAGCCTGGGCTGGCGGGGGAGCGTCTTCTTTGTGGACGACAATCTCATCGGCGACCGCCGGGCGGCGAAAGAACTGCTCCCCGCGCTGGCGGAGTGGCGGAAGGACAAAGTCGGTATTACTTTCAGCACCCAGGTCTCCATCAACCTGGCGGACGACGAGGAGTTGCTGCGCTGGATGGTGGAGGCGGGGTTCACCACTGTCTTCATCGGCATTGAGACGCCCTGCGAGGAGAGCCTCTCAGAGGCCCACAAGGCGCAGAACCTCCGCCGGGACCTGTTGGAGAGCGTCCGGCGCATCCAGCGGGCCGGGATGCACGTGGAGGGGGGCTTCATCGTCGGCTTTGACAACGACACGCCGTCCATCTTCCGCCGTCAGATAGAGTTCATCCAGCAGAGCGGCATCGCGGCCGCGATGGTGGGGTTGCTTCAGGCCCCCTACGGGACCCGGCTCTACGAGCGGCTGAAACGGGAGGGGCGGCTGGCAGGGGAACCGTCGGGCAACAATGTGGTGGATTTCACCAACATCATTCCGAAAATGGGGCTGGAGGTGCTGAAGGATGGGTACCGGGGGCTCCTGAGGTATATCTATTCCCCCGCCGCCTACTATGAGCGGGTGCGCACGTTCCTGAAAGAGTACCGTCCCCCGCGCATCCGGGTGCATCTGGACTGGGAGGCCGTTCTGGCCTTCTTCCGGTCCGTCTATCACCTGGGGATTCGGGGGGCGGGGCGGGTGCACTACTGGCGGTTGCTCCTGTGGACCCTGTTCCGGCGGCCGCGCTCGTTCCCCATGGCAGTGACGCTGGCGATTTACGGCTTCCACTTCCGCCGGGTCTGCGAGGAGCAGGTCTTGCGAATGAACCGGAGTTTGCCGCAGGCCTCGTTTTAAAGGGCACGGAAGACGCGAAAGACAGACACGAGAGGCGCGAAATTTTCTTCGTGTTCCTTCGCGTCCTTCGTGGTTTGTTATCAAAATTTCTGCGTCCTCTGCGCCTTTGCGGTGAGCACTGGGGAGGCCACGGCGAACACTTCCCGCTCAAAGAACCAGCGGAAGGGCGGCCAGTGGAAGAGGATGTGGCGGGCCAGGCGGAACAGGATGTTCTCCTGGCGGTGTTGGGGTGGAGTGTCCAGCCAGACGCGCGCGCGGAATCCGTGGCGGCGCAATACCCACCATAGAGTGAGCGGACTCTGCTCGTTGACGTGGACCTCCACGTTGGCGGGAATCAGCGCCCGGGGGTCCCGGGGGTAGGCCGCCCCCTGTCCCATCAGAATCCGCACCAGGCGGACCGCCGGGTAGGCGTAGCGGTCGTACCAGGCGTTGGGGGCAGTGTGGATGACCAGCCGCCCGTCGGGCTTGAGGACCCGGCGGACTTCCCGGAGCGCCTGGTCCAGTTCCCACGGGTAGAGGTGCTCCACGATGTCAAACAGGAGCACCCGGTCAAAGGTTGCGTCGGCGAAGGGCAGGCGCCGGGCATCGGCCTGGTAGACGCCCGCCGCTTCGCCGTCCGCCACGGCCTGCCGGGAGAGGGCGACGGCCGCGGGCGCGTAGTCAATCCCGTGTGCCTCCGCGCCGGTCCGGGTGCAATGGCGCAGAATCTCCCCCCGCCCGCACCCCACGTCCAACACTCGCATCCCCGGGCCGATGCCCGCCACGGCGAAGGCGGCCCGCAGCCGGCGGGACAGTTCCCGTCCCTCCGTGGCGACAAATTCCTGATACCCCTCGCAGACGGAGAGGAAGTAATCGTGGTCGTACCGATCCGGCGGCACCGATGGGGCCGCCTCGGATGAAATCGTATACCTGACTTTCTTCACGGATAACTCCCACCTTCCAGAAAAGGCTAACCCCTAACGACTGACCCCTAACCCCTTCTTTCGCAGGGCGTCGGTCAGCGCGGCCCGCAGCAGGTGGATTTCTTCCACCTGTATGGCCCGGCTCAGAAGGACGTACACGGCCACCCCCGCCCCGCCAGCCCCGCCGACTATCGCCAGTTCCCCCAGCAGGCCTGACCCAACCCACGCTTCCAGGGGGCGGGCCACTCCCCATGCCACGGCCGCCAGCGCCAGAGCGGCAACCGTCACCCGAACCAGCAACCCCCACACTCCGGAGGCGCCCAGTCCCCCCAAACGGCGGCGGGTGAGGTAGAGCATGGTCAGCGCGTGGGCCGTCCATTTGCCGGAGTTGACCAGGACCAGCAGGGGGAGCGTCAGGACTCCGGCCGTTGCCAGCGCGATGGCCGTCAGCGCGTACAGGACGGTGGTCCCCACGCCCACCAGCGCCGGGGTCAGGGTGTCTTTGCGGGCGTAGAAGGCGAAGATAAGCACCTGGTCCACCGCCGCGAAGAGCAGACCCGGCAGATGGCAGCGCAGGGCCTCCGCCACCGCCAGCGTGTCGGAGCGGGTGAACCCGCCGTGCTCAAAGATGAGCGCCACTACAGGGACCGAGAGGGCCAACAGGCCAGCGGTCGCCGGGACGATGAGGAACAGGACCAGGCGGAGTCCCTGGGAGAGGGTGGCGCGGAAAGGGGAGGGGTCCGGGTCGGCGGCCTCGCGGGACAGGGTGGGCAGAATCGCCAGGGAGACAGCCACGACGACCATTCCCAGCGGGAACTGGATGATCTGCGCCGCGTACTCCATCCAGGCGATGGCGGAGCCGCCGATGCGGGACGCCAGGTGGTAACTGAGCACCACTGAGAGCAGGTTGTCCACGATCAGGCCCGCCAGGACGGGCAGGTAGAGTTGCCCGATGCGCCGCAGCGCCGGGTGGCGCAGGTCCAGGGTGAGGCGGAAACGGGCGTCCCGCAGGCCGGGCAGTTGCAGCGCCACCTGGAGGGCCGACCCCACCACCAGCCCCAGGGCCATGCTCCGGACTCCCCACCATCGCCCCAGCAGGAGGGCCATGACCACGAGCGACGCGTTGAAAACGGCGGCGGTGAAGGCGGGAAAGGTGAAGCGCTGGAGCGCGTAGAGGGCGGCGGAAAGGACGCCCGCCAGGTTCAGGAAGAGGAGGGCCGGGAGGACCATCCGCAGGAGTTCCGTCGCCAGTTGCTGGTCGGCGGGGGCCAGCCCGCCCGCCATCAGCCAGACCAGTTGGGGGGCAAAGATTTCCCCCAGGAGCAGGAAGACGCCCACGATGAGGGTGACCGCGCCGGTCAGCAGACCCACCAGTCGCCACAATTCGGTCCGGCGCTCGGGAGGGGCATAGTCGGAGAAGACGGGGACCAGCGCCGAACTGATCATCCCGCCCACCAGCAGGTCGTACATCGTGGTGGGGACGCGGACCGCCGCGTTCAGGGCACTGACGGAGGGACCGGCCCCGAACAGGCCCGACTTGACCATCTCCCGGACCAGCCCCAGCACCCGGCTGGCGATGTTGCCCAGGGAGATGAGGCCGGCGGCCTGGGTCATCTCCACATGTTCACCAATGGCAGAACTTTCCGGCGGCGTCATCCGCTTCCCTGTTGCTGCATTCAGACAGGCCTGAACGTGTCAGGCACTTTTGGAAGTGCCTGGCACGTTCTCCCCGCTGGTGGAAAAACGGTTGCCAGGCAGGTTTTCAAGAATAACGCTCCCCGCTACGCAAGTCCTGAGATGTGTTAAGTCTCTTAAAATCGTACCGGAGGCAGAAGCCCAAAGTCCTGAAAAACCGTACCTCCAGGGAGCCGTAACGGCTGACACTTTCTGCGCTCACCGGCTTTTATTAACCCCTCACCCCCCTTGATCCCCCCTCTCCCTTTGGCCTTGCGGCCAGGGGAGAGGGGGGATTAGGGAAGGGGTTTTGCGGCGGGCGGCGAAGCCGCCCGCCGCAAAACCCCCTCCCTCATTCCCCTCCCCTCTCCCGCTGTGCGGGAGAGGGGAGGGGCCAGGGGAGGGGTGAGGACCCCCGCCGCAGGCGAGCGGGAGAGGAGCACGAATGATTCAGAAATTTCAATGAACCTGGGGGCAGGGGGAGGGGTGAGGGCCAAAAGTTGCCTGGAACGACTCTCTGAAAGGGTACGATTTTTTGAGACTTGGGCCCGGTACGATTTTAAAGGACTCAACAGATGGTTCGTTATGGCGGGGCCCGCCGTTCGTACCGCTCGTAGTAACCCAGGAGGTGACCGTCGGCGCTCCGCACAGCCCGCATATAGACCCGATAGCGCTCGTTCTCGTAGATGAACTGTTCCTCTGTGCCGCTCCGTAGTTCTTCCAGAACCCGGAGGATGATTTCCTGTGAGCGCGGGTTATGACAATCCAGGAGCGATTGGCCCAGAAGGGTTTCGCCGCCTTTATAGTGGGCGATGGCCGCCCGATTCATATAGCGGATGATGTGGTCGGTATCGGCAACAAGAATCGGCTCTGGCAGACTATCCAGAATAGCCGTCAGTAGCGAGGCGTCGGACATCAGGGCCTCCTGGTGGTAGAACAACAAACCGGCTGGAACGACCAGCCGGTTTGTGGGCGGTACAGGACTTGAACCTGTGACCTCCACGATGTCAACGTGGCGCTCTGGCCATCTGAGCTAACCGCCCATTCTGGCATAAATTATACCACCGCTGGCAAAAATTGGCAAGGAAGTGTTGAGTCTCATAAAGTCGCACCGTCAAAGGTCCCGAAAAGTCGTGCCGCTTCCGCTTCCCCCCGATCCTCCCTCTTCCGCTGCCGCAGGTGAGCGGGAGGGCCACACCGAAGGCCACAAGCCCGAGGGGCCTCGCCCGAGGCAAGGGGGTGGGTAAGGGCCACGGCTCGCCACATGGCGAGCCGCTCTCGGCGTGGCCGAGGGTACTTGCTCCGTGGGGCAGGAGTCGGTGGTTGCTCCCCTCCCCAAAAACCTACACCGGTGAAAGGAGATGAGGAGGGGTCAAAGCACTACCGAATGGGACCGAATCATCACCTCCTCCACCTCCATCCACTGGGCGCCGGGGACATCCAGAAGCCCCCAGCCCAGGCGGCCCCAGGGCGTGGCGACCATGTACTGGTTGTCCATCCACATCACAAACCCCAGCGGCCCCCGGGGGGACGGGGCGCCCTCCAGAACAGGCTCCCCATCCACCTCAAAGCGGACCTCCCGCTCCAGCCACTCCAGGACGTAGGTATGCCATTCGGCCATCTCGGCGCCGATGACGGCTTCCCGGACCCGCAGGGCCCGCTGGACCGGCGGCCACAACCGCCGGTAGAGGGCGCGCAGGTTCATCAGGGGGACCAGGACCGGCGCCAGCGGCGCCCACAGGAGGGCCTGCGGACTCGTCGCATCTATGGTGGCGGCCTTCCAGCCCCAACCCGACACCTCCAGGTCCAGTTTCATATCCGATGGGGGCGAACCGTAGAAAAACCAGACGGCTCGGGGGAGCGCCGGCAGGCGGCCACCGGTCATCAGGAAGGGGTCGTTCCAGAAGCCGAAGCCCGCCGTCCCCCGCAGGATGCCGGAGGGGTGGGAGAAACGGGCCCGGACCGTCATCCGCAACGGGGGCCGCCAGGGGAAACGGCGCCGGAGCCGGCCCCGATAGTCGTCTATCTGGGCGTCGGAATAGCGGGTTGCGGTGGCGTCCGCCAGGCAGAAGCGCAGGATGGGCCCAATGCACTCCAGCGACCCTGCCCCAACCGTATAGACCCACTCCGGCGGGAGCGGGTCCTCCGGGAAAGCAAACTCTTGCTTCTCGCTTCTCATCTTGCCCTATCTGCCAATCGTGTTATAATCTCGCAGGAGGGTAATACCAACTGTGTTGATTACGGCCACTTTGCCCGACAGTGTTGCCACTTGAAAAATTATTCTGGCAATCTGTTGTTTCGGCCCCAGGGTAAGGCCTTCCGGGCCACGGCCCTCACCCCACCCCCTGCCCCCTCCCCTCTCCCGCTCGCCTTCGGCGGCGGGAGAGGGGAGGGGAAGAAAATTGGGGTTTTGCGGCGGGCAGCGAAGCCGCCCGCCGCAAAACCCCTCTTCAATCCCCCCCTCTCCCCCGGCCGCAAGGCCAGGGGGAGAGGGGGGACAAAGGGGGTGAGGGGGTCAAAACACCTCTTCGGCTATTGTCGGAACAATTTGTTAAACCACAAAACTGTCGGGCTCAATTTGCAAAGCCCCCTTCGGGGGCTAACAATAGCCCGAAGGGCTTCGTATGATAAGCCCAGACGTTTACGTCCGGGCGATCGGTGCCGGCCAGAACAAACGCAGTTGGTATAACCTTTGGGATTTTGAAGAATGTAGCGCAGGCTGCCAGGCCTGTTCAAAACCCTCGCAGGCTGACAGCCTGCGCTACGAAAAAGTTAGTGTCATTGACGAGTGGGTAGTTAAACCGATGACCAAAACGGCACTCCGCTGCGCTTCGTGCCGGACTACAAACGAATTTGCCAGCAAACTCTACAAAACAGCGACATGCGATTCGCGATACGCGCTATGCGATAGGCGATACACGATACGCGAAAAGCGAGGCGAGGCAGTATGGCCCAACGAATTCCCAGGCGAAGAGCGACAACCAGCCGGAGCGCAACGTACTTCGCCGTCGGCCTGGCCCTGACGTTCCTGCTGGTTGCCGGCGGCATTGGCTACTTTGTCTTTCAACAGGTCCGGGCTTGGGTGGCCAACTCCGACCTCCTGCCCGGTCCTAACCAGCCATCCAGCAATCCGGTCATTGACTGGCAGCCCGGGGAGCCCATCCCGACCTGGGAGGGGAAGGAGCGGGTCAACATCCTGGTGATGGGCATTGATGCCCGGCCCGGGGAAGAAGGGCCCTGGCGGACCGATTCCATGATCATTTTGACGGTGGACCCGCTGACCCGTTCGGCCGGGATGCTCTCTATCCCCCGCGACCTGTGGGTACCGATTCCCGGCTACGGGGAGGGGCGGATCAATACGGCCAACTACCTGGGCGACGCCTACAACTACCCCGGCGGCGGCCCGGCCCTGGCCGCGCGCACCGTCCAATATAACCTCGGCGTCCCCATCCACCACTACGTCCGGGTGGACTTCAGCGCGTTCGTCCATCTGGTGGACCTGATCGGCGGGATTGACGTCTATGTTCCGGAAGAGATTAACGACCCGTGGTATCCCGGCCCCAATTACGACTACGACCCTCTCTACATCCCGGCCGGATGGGTCCATATGGACGGGGAACTGGCGTTGAAATATGCCCGCACCCGCCACAGTGGACGGGGAGACTTTGACCGCGCTGCCCGGCAGCAGCAGGTGCTGATGGCCGTACTGGATAAGGTCACCCGGCTGGACCTTCTGCCCCAATTGCTCCCCCAGGTCCCCCAGATGTGGGAGACGGTGCGGGATTCGGTGGCGATGGACCCCAACCTGACGCTGGATAAAATCATCCGACTGGCCCATCTGGCGACGCAGATTCCCAAAGAAAACATCCGCACCGCGGTGATAGACGAGACCTGTACAGAGATGTGGACGACCCCCGACGGCCAGCAGGTGCTGGTGCCCATCCGGGACCGGATGCGGGAGGTGCGGGATTACGTGTTTATGATGCCGCAGGCGACGCCGAGGGTGGAGGACCCGGCAACCCGCATCGCGGCGGAGGCCGCCGTCGTCCATGTGCAGAACGGCACGCTCACCCCGGGCCTGGCCCAGAAGACCGCCGAATACCTCCAGGCGCGGGGGGTCCAGATTGGGGGCTACGGCAACGCCGACCGCCAGGACTACGTGCAGTCCATGATTCTCGTCTACACCGGCAAGCGGTTCACCGCGGAGGCCATCGCCGGATGGCTCAATCTTCCCCCGACGGCTATCGTGGAGGCGCCCGCCACGCAGGCCGGGGTGGATATTCTGGTTATTCTGGGGGCGGATTACCGGATACCGACGCCGTGAGCAAAAGACGAGAGGGATTTTGCGGCGGCCTTTGGCCGCCGCAAAATCCCTCTCTTTTTCGGGCCCTCCAACTTTGCGGTTCAGGGCACCCGGCCGATGCGGATGTCTTCCCCGTCCGCGTCCACGTAGATGGTATCCCCGGGGCCGAAGTCGCCCGCCAGCAACGCCTCGGAGATGGCGTCCTCCACCCGGGTCTGGATGACCCGGCGCAGGGGGCGGGCGCCGTACTCGGGAGAGTACCCCTCGCGGGCCAGCCATTCCCGCGCCGCCGCGGAGACCTCCAGCCGCAGGTCCCGCTCCGCCAGCCGCTCCGCCACCTTCGCCAGTTCCAGGTCCACAATCCGGGCGATCTGCTCCGGCCCCAGCGGCCGGAAAACAATCACCGCGTCCACCCGATTTAGGAATTCTGGCCGGAAGGTCCGCTTCAACTCCTCCCGCAACCGCTGGCTCATCTCCTGGTATTCCTGCTCGGACTCGCGGGTCCGGTCGCCGGGGAGGGCAAAGCCCAGGCCGCCCCGCCGGATGGCCTCCGCGCCGATGTTGGAGGTCAGGATGATGATGGTGTTGCGAAAGTCCACCCGCTGACCCTTCGCGTCGGAGAGATTTCCCTCTTCCATGATCTGTAGGAGGATGTTGAAGACCTCCGGGTGGGCCTTTTCCACCTCGTCAAAAACGACCACGGAGAACGGGCGGCGGCGGATGGCCTCGGTCAGTTGACCGGCGTCCTCGTAGCCCACGTATCCCGGCGGCGCGCCCACCAGTCGGGCGACGGTGTGCCGCTCCATGAATTCGGACATGTCCAGCCGGATCAGCGCATCCTCGGTGCCGAAAAGGAAGGCCGCCAGCGCTTTGGTCAGTTCCGTCTTGCCCACGCCAGTGGGGCCCAGGAAGAAGAAGGAGCCGATAGGCCGCCGGGGGTCCTTCAGCCCGGCGTAGGCCCGCCGCAGGGCCCGAGCCAGCGTCTGGATGGCCTCGTTCTGCCCAACGATGCGTTTGCCCAGTTCCTCCTCCATCTGGAGCAGCCGCTGGCTCTGTTCGGCCGCCAACTGGGCCAGCGGAACGCCGGTCCACATAGAGACGACCTCCGCCACATCCTCCACCCCGACGGTGGCCCACTGACCGTCGTCCCTTCCGCTCTGCAGGACCTCTATCTCATGTTCCAGGTTCTGGATGTGGAGACGGATGCGTCGGGCCTCCTCAAACCGCTGCGTCCGGACGGCCGTCTCCATCTGCTCCTCCAGTTCCCGCAGACGGACGCAGGACTCCCGGAGCCGGGTGGCCTCCGGGGATTTGTAAATCCGCACTCGCGAGGCGGCCTCGTCTATGACGTCTATGGCTTTATCCGGCAGGTAGCGGTCGGATATGTAGCGGGCAGAGAGGCGGGCGGCGGCAACTAAGGCCTCATCCGTGAAGCGGACATGGTGGTGGTCTTCGTAGAGGTGAGCCAGCCCCCGCAGAATCTCCACCGTCTCCTCCACGGTGGGTTCGCGGACGATGATGGGCTGGAAGCGCCGCTCCAGCGCGGCATCGGACTCAATGTACCGGCGGTATTCGTCCATTGTGGTGGCGCCGATACACTGGAGTTCGCCCCGGGCCAGGGCTGGCTTGAGGATGTTCGCTGCATCCAGCGCCGACCCGCCAGCACCGGCGCCGACCAGTACGTGCATTTCGTCAATGAAAAGAATCGTACCGCTCTTCTTCAGTTCCTCAATCACCCGTTTCAGCCGTTCCTCAAACTGGCCCCGGTAGATGGTCCCGGCGACCAGCGCGCCGACATCCAACTGAAAGACCCGTTTATCCAGCAGGATGGCAGGGACGTCCCCGGCGACGATGCGCTGGGCCAGTCCCTCCACGATGGCGGTTTTGCCCACGCCGGGCTCGCCGATGAGCGCGGGGTTGTTCTTGGTCCGGCGGGCCAGGACCTGGATGACCCGCTCTATCTCCGCCTCGCGCCCGATGACGGGGTCCAGTTTTCCCTCTTCGGCCAGGGCGGTCAGGTCCACGCCCAGGCGGCCCATCAGGGGGCTGGGGACGGGTCGCTGGCGGGTGCGGGGACGGCTCACCGAGACGGGCCGTTGCTCCAGGGAGCGTACGGCTTCTTCCCGCAGCCGGTCGGTGTTGACGCCCAGCCGCCGGAGGACGCTGATGGCCAGCGCGTCCCCCTCGCGCGTGAGGGCGATGAGCAGATGTTCCGTATCTACTTTCGGGTCTCCCCGACGGCGGGCCTCTTCTACGGCCCGCTGGATGACCCGTTTGGTATCTTCGGTGAGTTGGGGGTGTGAGATGGAGGAACGACGCTCCTCGGGGTTCAGGCGGAGGATGACTTGGCGGACGCGGTTTTCCTGCAGGCCCATCTGGCGCAGGACTTTCGCCGCCCCGCTCTCTTCCTGCATCAGCCCCAGCAGCAGGTGCTCCGTGCCCACATAGAGGTGGCGCATGCCCCGGGCCGCCTGTTCGGCCAGGCGGAGCACCCGTTCCGCTTCAGGCGTAAACATCTTCCAGTGGTCTTCCATCGCCCTCAACTCCCGCCTGCGGTACCTCCATGCCCACTGTTCCTTCCCAATGGTCTACCTGCCGCAGGCTCAGCCCCAGGCGGTGGCGCTCCGGCTCCATCCGGATGACCCGGACGGTGAGCACCTGGTTGGGACGGACCAACTCCCGGATGGCCTCACCGTCGGGCCCATCCAATTCCGAAGCGTGGATCAGTCCCTCTATCTCCTCATCCCCCACGATGCAGGCGAAGGCTCCCCAGCGGGTCAGGCGGGTAACCCGGCATTCCACCAGTTGCCCTACCTGATACCGCTGACCCGCCGATGTCCAGGGGTTCGGCTGCAGCCGTTTGATGCTGAGAGAAATGCGCTGCCGCTCCCGGTCCACCGAGAGCACGACGACTTCCACTTCCTGCCCGATGTGCAACAGTTCCCCGGGGTGCTCTATCCGCCCCCAGGAGATTTCGGAGAGGTGGACCAGGCCGTCCACTCCTCCGATGTCCACGAAGGCGCCGAAGGGGGTCAGGTTGCTCACGCGCCCCTGGCGGACTTCCCCCTCCCGAAGGGAGTTGAGGATATCGGCCCGCGATCGCGCCTGGTGCTGTTCCTCCGCCACCCGTTCGGAGAGGATGAGCCGGTTCCGTTCCCGGTCGGCCTCAATCACCGCCAGTTTCAGGGAAGTGCCGACCAGGCGGGAGAGGAACTGCCAGCAATCGGGGTCGGAGACGCGGGGGGCGCCCCGGGAGGAAGAAAGGTGGGAGGCGGGGACAAATCCCCGCAGTCGCCCCAGATAGACGATGAGGCCTCCCCGGTTCGCGGCAGCAACGGTTAGTTCTACCAGTTCCCCCTTCTCCTGGAGGGAACAGGCGTAGGCCCAATCCTGTTCCGCCTGCGCCCGGGTGAAGGAGAGCACCGGAACGCCACCGGGCCCTTCGGGGTCCACGACGTACACCATCACCCGGTCTCCAGGCTTCAGTCGGGCGAGGGTTTTGGGGTCTATCCGTTCCAGTTCCGGGCCGCTGATGGTGCCTTCGCACTTGGTGCCCACATCCACCAGGATGAGGTCGCGGCTCACACGCACGACCCGCCCCTGGACAACGTCACCACGTTGGAGATGGGCACATGGGGTGAATTCGTTCAGCAGCCTGGCGAAGTCCTCCTGGGCTGGGCTGGGAGAAGAATGTGGCTCGTCGTTCATTCGGGCCTCCGGCTACGTATATTATAGCCGGTTCTGTGCAGGGGGCAAGTGGCAGGGGGCAAGTCGCACGTCGCAGGGAGCAAGGAGCAGGAAGCAAACTCGTGCTGCGAATTCGATCGGGGTTGACAAGATCGCGGGATTCGTCTATCCATAAGACCTGCCAGATTACTAACGGATCAGGAGGGCCTCCAATGGATGACGAAACTTTCGCTATTACCTT
>Ga0209479_1000376_pt1 | contig 74980 bp, 60 predicted proteins | sample DewCreD2012metaG_2_FD_184112 | JGI IMG/M metagenome (GOLD analysis project Ga0209479, IMG submission 184112) | Hot spring sediment bacterial and archeal communities from British Columbia, Canada, to study Microbial Dark Matter (Phase II) - Dewar... ...
CGACAGCCATAGCGGGCTGCCCTGGGGGGGTGCAGGTGTGCAACCTGGCCTGGGTCTACACCACGCAGACGGGGCGGTGGCAGGCGAGTAACCCGGCGTTCAACCCGTCCACGCGGCTGTACCTGCCGCTGGTGTTGAAGGGGCCTTAGCTCCAGAGATGCTCCCTTGTGGGGGAGGGAGTGACCTTCCCCCTCTTAAGGGGATACAGGGTCCGGGCCGACACGCCTGTGCCAGACGGTGGCCTTCTCTCCTGTCAGGCGGAAGCCGAAGCGCTGGTACAGCCGCCGCGAGGCCCAGTTGTCCGCCTGCGTGTTTAACGTCACCGCGACCGCCCCGTGCCGTTTGAGCGCGGTCAAGGCAGCGACCAGCAGCCGTGTCCCGATCCCCCGCCTCTGCACCTCAGGGTGGGTCGCCAGGCGGCCAATATGCCCATACCTGCCATAGATGGAACTGAATTGATAGCCCACCGGCCTGCCCTCCAGCCAGGCGATGTCAAAGCTGACCACTTGGCGGTAGGCGGCGCGGAGCATGGCGGCGCTGTGCCGCCAGCGCGGCTCAAAGGCCGCTGCGTCCAGTGGGATAAGCGCAGCCAGGTCCTCCGGCTGCGCCGGGCGAATGTCCACGTCGCGGGCGCCCTGATCGGGGATGGGGCCATTCTCCCGGAGGTAGGTGATCACATCCACCAGGGGCTGAAAGCCCATATCGCGGAGCAGGGCCAGCAGCCACCGCTCCGGCCCTAATATATTTAGCTCCTGCGCCCCCAATTCACCCAGCGCGGCCAGCCCGGCCTCCACGAGCGCCGTGAAATCGCGCATGGGGCGGCCATCGGCCAGCGCGGCCAGCCGCACCCAGGCCGCCGGGGGCGGGTCCGGCGGGCAGGCCAGGCAGGCCACCAGCCAACGGTTGTGCTCGGCCACCAGATACGGGGCATCGCCCAGGTAATCGTCCGCTGTGCGCCAATCCGTATGCAGATGGATGCGCACCGGGCTGCGCAGCAGGAGACGTAAGGCCGGGCGGTCAGCCTCCACCGCCGGGCGCACCTGGGCCCGTTCCGGGCGAAAGATCATGGCTCTCCTATCCCCTAACAGACATCCTAGCACAATTTGCCCCTGGCGAAAAGAGCGGGTAAGCTTGATCCCATGCCCGCCGATGAACGCGCACCCTCCCCCCTTCAGCGCCGGCTGGTCCTGGCCTCGGCCTCACCCCGCCGGCGCGAACTGTTCGCCCGGCTCGGCCTGCCCTTTGAGCTACGTGCCGCTCAGGTGGATGAGACGCCCCAGCCAGGCGAGACCGCCGAGGCCTTCGTCCGCCGCCTCAGCCGCGAGAAAGCCCTGGCCGTCGCCGCCCAGGAGACGCCCGGCCCGATTATCCTGGCGGCGGACACCGCGGTCGTGCTGGATGGGGCCATCCTGGGCAAGCCCGCAGACGCAGACGAGGCCGCCGCCATGCTCCGCCGCCTGCGGGGCCGCACCCATACCGTCCTTACCGCGATCACCCTTCCGGACACCGCCACCGGCACGCTGATCACCGACCTGGTGACCACCAGCGTCACCATGCGCGATTACACCGATGCGGAAATCGCCGCCTATGTCGCCTCCGGCGATCCGCTGGATAAGGCCGGCGCTTACGCCATCCAACACCCCGACTTCCACCCGGTCGCAACCATAGAAGGCTCCTATACGAACGTCGTGGGGCTGCCATTGGACCAGGTGGTGGCAGCTCTGGAGCGCCTGGGGATTCTCGCGGCTCAGCAGCCCTGCGGTTAAAACCGCATCTTGGGGCTGTTGGCCGGGTGTCGGCCTGCGCTGGGCAAGGCATTGCCTTGCCCCTACGGCGTCCACGTCGGTAAATGCCCGGCTTTCGCCCAATAGACGCGACTTCTAGTCGCCAGCCCCTTGCCATGCGCTCCTGCTACGGTTAGAATTGAGCTTATGCCTGACACCATTATCGGCGTGGTCTCCGATCTGTTCTTCACCGTGAAGATTGAGGACGTGGCCCGCTCACTCGGCTACACCGTCATCTGGGCGCGGCCAGAGGACCGCTTCGCCGACCTCTTGGTGCAGCACCAGCCCGGCCTGATCATCGTGGATATAAGCGATCAAACGTTGCCCTGGCAGGAGTGGATTCTCCGCGCCAAAGTGGACCCGGCCACGCGCCGTATCCCGGTGTTGGGCTTCGGTTCCCATGTGGACGTGGCCACCCGTGATCGCGCCCTGGCTCTCGGCTTTGATGAAGTCCTGCCGCGCTCGCGCTTCGTCGCCGAGTTGCCGGAACTGATCGCCAGACATGCGCAGGTCATGCGCCCGGATGAACGGGCTCTACTGGCGCAGCAATGCGCTGAGCCTTTGCCGCCCCCGGCGGTCCAGGGGCTGGAGCAGTTCAATCGCGGCGCGTATTTTGAGGCTCACGAAACCCTGGAACACGCCTGGCAGGCCGAAACCGGGCCGGTGCGCGACCTGTACCGCGCCGTGTTGCAAATCGCCGTCGCCTATCACCATGTCACCCGGCGCAACTATGCCGGCGCGCTCAAAATGTTCCGGCGCAGCCGCCAGTGGTTCAACCGCCTGCCCCCCGATACCTGCCAGGGGATTGACCTGGCCCGACTTCGCGCCGATGCCGAGCGCGTGGAGGCCGCCGTGCGCGCCCTCGGCCCAGAACGCATCGGCGAGATCGATCTCACACTCTTGAAGCCCGTGAACTATGAACGGCGGTAGGGGCGCAGGGCCGTGCACCCCTGCAGGGCAACCCTGGTGGTTGCCCCTACACCGCCACTTACTGAGGACTGCTCATGCCTGAATTGCCCGAGGTTGAGATCATTGTTCGTGGCCTGAGGGGGGCACTGATCGGGCGCACGATCACCGGCGTGCGCGTGGATTGGCCGCGCTCGCTCGCTACCCATTCGGTGGATGGGCTGCGCACTGAGCTTGTGGGCCAGCGCATTGCGGGCCTCCGCCGCCGCGCCAAGTACCTGATCGTTGACCTGTCCGGCGGTGGCGCGCTCCTGATCCATCTGCGGATGACCGGGCAGTTGTCCCTCGTCCCGGCGGACAGGCCCCCCGGCCCCTATGACCGCGTGACCTTTGACCTGGACAATGGACAGCAATTGCGCTTCTCGGACAGGCGCAAGCTGGGCCGGCTCTATCTCGTGGCGGATGCGGATCGGGTGGTGGGCCGGTTGGGGCCGGAGCCGCTCTCCGAGGCATTCACGCCGGCCGTGCTGCGCGAACGCCTGGCGGGGCGCTCGCGCCAGCTTAAGCCCTTGCTGCTGGACCAGACCTTCATCGCCGGTGTGGGTAACATCTACGCCAACGAAGCGCTGTGGCTGGCCGGCCTCAGCCCCCGGCGGCGGTCAGATACGCTTAACGAGGCGGAAGTGGAGCGGCTATATCAGGGCATTACGGAGGCGCTCAGGCGCGGCCTGGCGCACGGCGGGACGACGATTGACGCTTACCGCCAGGCGGATGGCAGTATCGGCAGCTATCAAGAGGCGTTCCTCGTGCATGGCCGTGCCGACCAGCCCTGCCCCCGTTGCGGCACGCCCATCCGCCGCACCGTGATCGGTCAACGCAGCGCGTACTACTGCCCGAACTGCCAGACGTGAAGCTTCCCCTCCCGCTCTACCAATCGCCCCATTGGCACGCGCACGTCGTGCTCAAAGATGAGCAGGGCATTGTGCTCCAGCGCCCAACGCTGCCAGGAGCGCTTGGTTTCCAGGTTCTCCAGCGGCTCCACATCGTAGGCCGTGAGCCAGGCCAGCCGCTCAAAGTGCACGGCGAACGAGGCCATGTCCGCCACATAGAGCACGGGGTCGCCACCTGTTTCCAGGACAACGGACTGGTGGGCACGGGTGTGGCCGCGTGTGATCACCGTGCGCACCTCCGAGGTCACCCGCGTGTCCCCGTTGAGCAGGCGAAGCTGGCCGCTGGCCTCCAGGGGGCGGAAATTGGCCGCGATATAGGTCGCCCGCGTGCGTTCGTTGGGGAAACACGCTTCGGCATATTCCAGCCGCTGCACCCAATATTCGGCGTTGGGGAAGGTGGCCACCGGTTGCCCGTCTTGAAGGCAGGTGTTGCCGCCACAATGATCGGCGTGAAGATGCGTGTTGATCACGATGTCCACATCGGCGGGGCTTACCCCCAATCGTGCCAGCGCCTGCAACAGTCCCCCTTCGGGCCGTTCCAGGTTCCACTGGGCGCGCTCCTCTGCGGTGAATTTATCGCCCATACCGGTATCCACCAGGATGGTCTTGCCCTGAGAGCGCACCAGCAGGCAATGGAGCGCAAAAGGGACACGGTTGAGCGCGTCGGGCTGGATCACTTTCTCCCACAGCACTTTGGGCACCAGCCCAAACGCGCCTCCGGCATCCCCCCAGAAGACGCCGTCGCTAACCAGGTGGAATTCAAAGTCGGACATCAGTCTCCTGAGCGCCTGGTGCCGGGCAGCCCCCGCTGCTTGTGACCCCTTCGGCGATGTGCCTCGCCCGCGATTGGCTCAGGCGACGGGCCTGGGCCTGACAGTCCTGCGCGCGTTGTGCCTCCCCCAGGCAGGCAAACGCCCCCGCCAGGGCCAGAACCCCCTGGCGCACCTCATCTTCCTCTTCGCTGTAGGGGAGATCCCCCTGCCAGGCGGCCCATACGGCCTGGGCCACCTGCCGGGCCTCCTCCGATGGCGGGGTATGGAGCCGCGCCAACGCTTCCGCCAGCCGCGCCTGGCTGGCCTGGGCCAGGGCCGTCAGGCCGAGTGCAGCGCGCACCTGGGCCGCCTCGCGCCAACAACTGGCAGCGGCGACGGGGTTGCCCTCATCCCAGGCCAATTGGCCCAGATGGTGCAGGCTGGAGGCCGCCAACCGCCGGTCGCCCGTGTGCCAGGCCAGGTGGTGCACTTCCTCCAGGGTGTGCCGGGCGGCGGCATAATCGCCCTGCTCGCGCATCAAGTTGCCCAGGTAGTCCATCGCCCAGGTCTCCAGGCGGCGCAGGCCCAGTTGCCGAGCCTGCCCCCGGGCCTGCTCCCAGCACTGGCCTGCCCGCGCCTGGTCACCCATATGCCAGGCCAGCAGCCCCTGCCCGATGAGCAGCCAGATCCATCCCTCCTGGTCGCCGACGGCCTCATACAGGGAGGATGCCTGGCGCTGGTGGGCCAACGCCGCCGCATAATCACCCTGGAAGAGCGCCGCAAATGCCAGGCCGCTTATGTGGGCAGCCTCGCCCCGGCGATAGCCGATCGCCCGGCACAGCGCCAACCCCTCTTCGTAGTATGTCTGGGCCAGCGTGGTTCGGCCCATGAACAGATAGAGCGCGCCCAGACTGCGCAGGCTCTCCGCCTGGCCGATGCGGTCGGCCAGGGCCTGGCAGAGCGCCAGAGCCTCCTCGTGATATGCCTGCGCTGTAGCGTACTCGCCGATCTGGCGCAACAGGTTACCCAGGTGGTTGAGCGTGAGGGCCTTGCCGCGACGGTCGTCTATCTCTTGCCACAGGGTCAGGGCCTGCTCATAGGTGTCGCGGGCAGCGCGGTAATCCCCCTGGCGGTAAGCGGCCAGCCCCAGGTCGTGCAGGCTCTGGGCCTCACCGCGCCGGTCGCCCACGCGCTGGAAGAACATCAGGGCGTTCTGGGCGGCGCGGGCCGAGGCCGCATGGTCGCTGATCTCCTCATAGAAGTCCGCCCAGCGGGCGTACACCTGGGCCTGCCGGTGGGGGTCATTCAACGCCTGAGCCAACGCCTGCAACGCTTCCAGGTCGGCGCGCTGCGCTTCGCGCCGGCCCAAAAGCTCCCATACCCCAACGCGAGCCGTGAGGAGGTCAAAGCGTAGGGGCCGGGAAGGGGCGTCGTCCCCACGCGCCTCCAGGAGCGTCAAGGCCCGGCCATAATAGTCCAAGGCCTCGGCATTGGCGTAGCGCGTCGCCGCCTGATCGCCGGCACACTTCAAATAGGTGAGGGCGCGCTCGCGGGCGCCGCCCCGCTCAAAGTGATAGGCCAGTTCGCCCGCCGCCGCCTCGCCATAGCGGGCGAGCATGGCTTCGCCCACCCAACGATGGAGCGCCTCGCGCCAGGCGCGGGGCAGGCCCGCATAGACGGTCTCCTGCACCAGGTGGTGGCTGAAGGCATGGTCGCGGCGCTGGGGGCCGTTCTGCTCGTGCACCAGTCCGCGTTCCAGCAACTCTTCCAGCGCCCGCAGCACCCGCTCCTCTTTCCAGTCCAGCGCCGTCCGCACCACCGCCAGGTCAAACTCGCGCCCGGCCACAGCCGCACAACTCAGCAGGACACGCGCATTTTCGCTCAGGCGATCCAGGCGCGCAGAAATCGCCTCGCGGACGCTATCGGGCAGGGAGAGGGCGGGCTTTTCGCCCGCCTGGATCGCCTCAATCCAGGGGCCGGCCCAACGCCCACCCCGCTGGACCAGTTGACCGGTCTCCTCCAGATGCCGGATCAACTCCAACAGAAAGAAGGGATTGCCTTCGCTCTCGGCATACAGGGTGCGCGCCGGCCCAACAGCGGCCTCGCTCAGGCCGGAGAGCGCTTCCACCAGCGCCTGGACAGTATCGCCAGCGAGCGGTTGCAGCAGGAGGGGAGCATTTCCACCCTCCCGCCGCAAGACGCGGATCAGGTCGCGCAGGGGATGGCCCAGCCCCACCTCCTCCTGTCGATAGCTGCCTACCACCAGGATGGGGGCGGCATGGATATGGCGAGCCAGGACGTGCAGCCAGGTGAGTGTGGACTCCGTCGCCCAGTGCAGGTCCTCCAGCAGAACCAGCAGGGGCTGCTGATAGGACAGGCCCAACAAGCAGCGGCACAACCCCTCCGCCAGTTGAGATTGCTCCTGTTCCGAGCGTGGCGGGGCCAGTTCGGGCAAGTCGGGGCGGCGCTGGCGCAACTCCGGGATCAAGTGCGCGGCGGCGGCCAGCCACAGCGGCGGCAGGTGGCTCAGCGCCAGTTGGGGCAAAAGGGCCTGGAAGATCTCCACAGCGGGCTGATAGGGCAGGGCGCGCTCAAAGGCGTAGCAATGTCCCCAGAGCACAGGCGCTCCACTGCGGCGGACATGGGCCGCCAACTCGTGCAACAGGCGGGTCTTGCCCACCCCGGCCTCGCCGCCGACCAGGATAAGATTACCGGAGCGCAACACCGCCTGGCGCCAGGCCCCCAGCAGGCGTTGCATCTCTGCCTCGCGCCCGACGAAGGGGACAGCCGTCCGTCTTCCATCGTCCGTTGTCCGTTGTCCCTCAGGGGCGATGACCCTGCCTGCATTCAGGGTGGGCGTGAGCAGGGGGCGGTCCAGACCGATCAGATGAGGTGAGGCAAACCACGACTCCGTCAGCGACTCCGTGCGCAAGATGAGATCACGCAGCGCCACCGTATCCGGCATCGGCTCCACCCCCAACTCCTCGCGCAACAGACGCCGACAGGCCTCAAACTGGCGCAAGGCCGCCGGGCGGTTGCCGCTGGCATAATACAGGGCAATAAGCAGGCGATGGGCCTCCTCGTTGAGCGGATCATGAAGAACCAGCCGCTGCGCCCACTGAATCGTCGCCGGCCAATCCCCGCGCGCCTGGCTGAACATCACCAGCCGGGCGAGCGCACGCGCATAAGAGCGGCGCAGGCGTTCGCGTTCCAACACCAGCCAGCTCTCGCTCAAATCGGGCAGGAGATCGGCGGAGGCCAGCTCTACGGCGGCTTTCAATTCCGCCTCCCCCTGCGTCAGGCCATCCTCAAACGCCCAGACATCCACCCACAACTCCGCCTGGGCATTCAAGCGGACCTCTTCCGTTTGCGCGATGAACCAGCCGCCATCAGGGGCAGGCGGCAACCAACGGCGCAGCAGGTACAGATGCCGCCGCAGGTGGGCACGGGCTTCATCTTCAGGGTTATCCGGCCAAAAGCTGAACGCGAGTTGATCGCGCAGGGCCGGGCGGTGGCGGTGCAACAGCAGAAGGTAGGCCCACAGCGCCTGCAGGCGAGGTCGGCGCAAGGCAGGCAAAGGCTGGCCTTGCCAGGTGACCTGAAGCGGGCCAAACAGGTAGACGCGCAGAGTCATGAAACTTACCCCGATCGGCTCCCTCCACCTCCTCCCTGCCCCCCTCAGGAAAGAGGCGTGTACCCCTGGCCGATCCTCACCATGGCCGCTGCTTGGGTTGGGTCAAGCAGGCCCAGTATAACACAAACGTTACAAAAATGCGAATAATCCGTTAAAGGGACTCTTACAAATCAGAACTGATCCTGATACAGTTCCGGTTTCAGCACGCCGATAAAGGGCAGGTTGCGGTACTTCTCGCCGAAGTCCAGCCCGTAGCCGACGACGAACTTATTAGGGATCTCAAAGCCGACATATTGGACGGGCACATCCACCTGGCGTCGTGCCGGTTTGCTCAGCAGCGTACAGATGCGCAGGCTGGCAGGGGCGCGCGCGCTCAACATGCGCACCATATAATCTAGCGTATGACCGCTGTCAATAATATCCTCAACGATGAGCACATGCCGCCCCTCAATGGGCCGGTCCAGGTCCATCAGGATGCGCACGATACCGGTGGTCTGCGTGGCGGCACCATAGCTGGAGGTGGCCATGAAATCCACCTCATGGGGGAAGGTCAGATGGCGCGTCAGGTCGGCCAGGAACACGAACGCGCCCTTGAGGACACACACCAGCAGCGGGTTATCCACATCGCGGTAATCGGCGTTGATCTGCGCCCCCAGTTCGGCGATACGCGCCTGGATCGTCTGTGCATCTATCAGGATTTCAGCGATGTCCTCTTCCAGCATGACCTTTCTACCTCTGGTCGGCAGTCGCCAGGCCGGGCAGGATGATTCTGGCGACTGCACGGGCGACTCAGCGAGTTGCCCCTACTCCTGCTCAAAGCCGGGCAGCGGATAGATCTTCTCCACCGTCGTCTTAGGCCGGTTGGGCACAACGTGATGCTGGCGGCAGCGCGCCTCGTACACCTCGGCGGCACCGACCAGGATCACCGGGTCGTCATAGGCGGCGGGCCGGCCATTGATCAGGCGTTGGGTGCGGCTGGCCGGGGCGCCGCAGACGACGCAAATGGCCTGGAGCTTGTCCACGTGCTCGGCCCGCGCCAGGAGCTGCGGCATCGGCCCAAAGGGTTCCCCCCGAAAGTCCAGGTCCAGCCCGGCCACGATCACCCGCAGCCCCCGGTCGGCCAGCGCCTCACATACGGCCACAATTTCGGGGTCAAAGAACTGCGCCTCATCAATCGCCACTACATCTGTGTTGGCCTCAAGCTGCTCCAGGATGTCATGGGAGTGTTCCACCGGCGTGGCCTCCCACTGCATCCCATTGTGGGAATGCACGCGTTTGGGGCTGTAGCGGATGTCTATATGGGGCTTGAACACCTGCACCTTCTGCCGGGCGATCTGCGCCCGGCGCACGCGCCGGATCAACTCCTCGGTCTTGCCGCTGAACATGGAGCCACAGATGACTTCAATGGAGCCACTCATAGATAGGGTCACGCTACCCCCCTAATTTCACCGTAGAGAGCGCAAAGACCGCAGGGGATGCTCTCATTCCTGCTCCTGCTCTGCACTCTCTGCGGTCCCTGCGGTAAACTAAATCGGCCTGAAATAGAGAATGTCTGTGATCGCGCCCTCACGTTCGTGAGGCGGTTTCCACACCGCCTGGACACGCATCCCGGTGTGCACGGCCTGCGGGTCCACCTCACCCAGCAGATGGAGAATGCCGCAAGGCGGGTGGGTGCCGTCCAGGTCAATCACCGCCGGGATCTCCGGCTGCTCCAACCGCCGCACGTCCCAGGAGACGTGCGCCAGCGAAAATGTATTCACCGTGCCGGTGTCCTGCACGGGCACCCAGTCGTCCATCGGCCTGAAGCACAGTTCGCAGAAGATGCGCGGCGGGACAACGGTGCGGCGGCAGTTCCGGCAATGGACACCTAGAATACGCCCGTTCTTGAGTTCGGCCAGGTAGCGGCCAATGGCTACGCCGGTGTCCCAGGCGTACTCGGCGCGCGGGTCCCAGGTGACGGTCAGGACGCGCCCCTCACGGATGTCGTTCAGCTCAATAGGCGTGCCGCGTGGGTTGAAAGGGGGAGTGGGTTGATCGGTCATGCTGCCTCCATGTTATCTGAGGACTGATCTCAGATGCCCACAATCACCACTGTGCCCACCTGCATCAGATCGCCCCAGGCCTGGGCCAGGCCGCGCCGGGGCTGGCCGGGCACCTGGCGCGCGCCCGCCTCGCCGCGCAACTGCCAGAACAGTTCGGCGACCTTCATCAGGCCCGCCGCAGCAATGGGGTTGCCCACGCCCAACAGCCCGCCTGAGGGACACACCGGCAGGTCACCGTCGCGCTGGGTCACGCCGTCGGCGGTCAGGCGCGGCGCTTCGCCTGGACGGCAGAACATCAGCCCCTCCAGGTGATGCAGTTCCTTATAGTCAAAGGGATCATAGGGTTCAACGATGTGGATCTGCTTGCGCGGCTCGGTGATACCGGCCATGCGATAGGCCATGCGGGCGGCGTCCTCCACATAGCGCGGGTAGTACAGGTCACGGTTGGTCCAGTAGGCGGTGTCCAACGCCCAGCCGACGCCCTCAATCCACACCGGCTTGTTCGTGATGCGCTTGGCGACGTGCTCGGCGGCCAGGACGATAGCGACGGCGCCATCCGAAGTGGGGCTGACGTCCAGGCGTTGCACCGGCCAGGCCATGACCTCGGAGTTAAGCACATCCTCCACCGTGATGTTCGGGTCGCCGAGTTGGGCGGCGGGGTGCAGCGCGGCGTTGCGCTTGTTCTTGACCGCGACCAGAGCAATGTCGCGCTTATCCAGCCCGTGCACGGCCATGTAGCGCTGCATCTCCAGCGCGAAAATCCACAGGAGATTGGGCTTGAGCGGGCGTTCGGTGAAGTTGTCGTAGATGGTGAGGAAGGCAGCCTGTGGGTGGGGCTGGCAGGTGGACATCTTCTCCTCGCACACCACGAGAACGATGTCAAACAGGCCGGAGGCCACATGATACCAGCCCTGGATGGTGGCGAAGACGCCGGTGCCGCCGCCAACGTAGGAGCGCATATAGGGCTTCCCCCAGGCGCCCGCGCCATCGGAGAGGTACTCCGATTTCATATGCATCCCATCAAAGGCGTCGGGGGCGCTGCCCAGGCACACGGCCTCCACGTCCTCCAGCTTCAGTTCGCACGAATCCAGCGCAGCCTTGGCAGCCTCCCAGGCCAGTTCGCGGCCCGTCTCCAGCGCCCGCCGCATGAACTTCGTCATCCCCGCGCCCACAATAGCGACACGTCGCATGCCCATGAAGTCCTCCTGATCCTAAAAGAGGGGGGTCTGGCTCCCCAAGTTGAGATTCTCCTCAATCAGCGCCTCTATCTCTTCCTGGTGATCCAGGTAATAGCTGATCGCGTCATAACCGCTGCCGCAGAGATATGGGGGTAGGCTTCACCCAACCTAATCATTGCTCAGGATAATGGCGGCCCCGCTGCTGGTGGGCAGGCCGCGCCAGGCGAAGGCCAGGCCGGTGTGGACATCCTTTAACTGGCGTGGGCCGGCTTCGCCGCGCAGTTGCAACACGACTTCCAGGACGCGGGCCAGGCCGGAGGCTTCCAGCAGGTGGCCACAGCCCAGGCTGCCGCCAGAGACGTTGACCGGCAGGTCGCCGTCTCGCGCGGTGGCGCCCTCCAGCGTCAGCCGCCCGGCCTCGCCCTCGCGGCACAGCCCCAGCGCCTCCAGGTGCTGTAGCTCTTTGTAAGCGAAGGTGTCGTCAATCTCGGCGAAGTCAATCTCGCGGGCAACGTTGCGGATGCCAGCAATGCGATAGGCCATCGCGGCGGCATCGCGGGCGTAATCCGCGCTGGCCCAGTCGCGGTACTCCAGCGCATAGGAGCCGTTGGCCCAGCCGACGCCGCGAATCCAGATGGGATTCTGGCTGAGCGAGGTGGCCACCTCGCGCCGCGCCAGCACCATGACAAGCGCGCCGTCGGCGCTGAAGCTGGTCTGGGAGCGGGTGAGTGGCGCAGCGATGGGCGCCTCGTCCAGCACCGCCTCCATATCCAGGTCGGCGCCGTAGGCGGCCAGCGGATTGAGCAGGGCATTGGCCTTGTTTTTGACCACGACCTGGGCGCAGGCCTCTAGCGGCGTGCCGGTCTCGTGGAGATAGCGGTTCATCTCCAGCCCGGCGATGAAGTAGGGGTGCAGGCCCAGCGGGCGGTTATAGATGGGTTCAACGGCGTAGTTGAGAATATCAAAGGGGGTCAGGATGTTGGATGCCTTGCTATGCCCCTCTACGGCCACGATGTCCATCAGGCCGGTGCGGATATTCATGTAGGCAGCGGCCAGACCGTGAATGCCATCGCCGCCGATGGTGTGCACCGGCTTGCGCACCCCGCCGATCTGGTCGGGCACGTATTCGTCAAAGATGCTCGTGCCCTCGTTGAAGTCCTCGGCGACGGTGATAAAACCATCCACATCGCGGCGCGGGTCCACGCCGGCGTCGGCGTAGGCGCGCACCGCCGCCTCCCACATCAACTCTTTATATGATTGAGAGGGCGAGAGCGGGCTGAAGCCCACAACCCCCACCCCAATAATGGCGACATCCCCAGACGGCATATGGACTCCTTTGTGATGTTCCGGATACCTCGGTTATTGTACCCCAATCGCCCTGTAAGGGAAAATGCGCCAGGATTCCCCCGCCCTTTGTATGCGGCCCTGCAGTTAAAACCGCGCCTGGGGGAGCGCCTCTATGGGGGTGAGGCCCTGTGGCCCTGAGCGTCTCAGGGCGCGGAGCGGGTGGGGTGGGGGATCATATTTTCCTCAAGGTCCAGCGCGGGCAGCGGCCCAGGCTCGCTGGCCAGCTTGACCAGGGTTGCGCCGCCCTCCAGGGCAGCCAGCGCCCGCACGCGCCGGGGACGGTACAGGCCCCACCCCAGCACACCCAGCACCGTGAGCAGCCCGCCACCGATCACGACGAGGCGACCCGGCAGATAGAGAAGAGCTACGGTGACATAGGGGGTGACGTTGACCTGATAGCGGACCTCTTCTATCGTCACCGTCTTCTGCCCGCTGATCTCCGCCTCGGCGATGAGTTCCCCTGCCGTGCCGCGCAGAGCGCGCAGCCGGACAGTAGAAGCATCCCGCCCCTCGGCTTGCAAGGCCAGGGCCTGGGCCGGCACGAAGGCCGAGACCTCCGGCCGGTCAGGGGTCACCAGCAAAGTCAGGCTGGGCACTGGCGTTGCCCCCGGCGCCGCCAGGAACATCACCGCCGCGCCCCGGGCGTCGCTGGCGGAAAACCGGACCGCCGGCGCCTGGCGGCCCAGGCGCACGCCCAACCCGCCCATCCACCAGGTCGTCCCCGTCGCCAAGCTGCCTTGCGCCACCGGCTCGCCGCCGACCAGCCTCGTAATTTGCGCCTGTCCCTGGGGGGACACCCCCTCCAGCCGCAACTCAATAGAGGGACCGCGGCCGGCGCTGACCACCTGCCCCGGCGGCAGAGGCAGTTCGGCCTGCTCCCAACCGGCGACCGCGTTCCAGGCCGCGCCGAGCAGGACAAGTGTCAGGCCCAAATGGGCCAGGAGCGGGCCAAGGGGGGCAAGTGGCCGGTCAGCGACCAGGTAATGCGCCGCGCCCCCGGCCTCCGTGCGCACGCGGTAGCCGCGCCGCTTCAGCCGCGCCGCGAGGGCCTGGATCACCTGCGCTGGCGGTAACGTTGTCCGCTCGCCGCGATGAGGAGAGGGGTCGCCGAAGAAGGAATCGGGAACCTGCGCGCCGGGCGGCTCACGCCCCTGTTGCAATGCTTCCACGTAACCGTACAGGCGGAGCAGCAGGCTGAAGGCGCCCCCGGCCAGGATCAGGCGGAACCAGGGGGTCTGGCGAATAGCCAATAAGCCCAGATTCAGTAAGGTCTCTGTCGCCGGCCCAAGCTGAGCGCGCACCGCGACCAGCCAGCGAGCCTGCTCGGCCGGATCGTCTAGCGCCGCTCCCGGCATCTGCGGCAGGAGCGCCATCAGGGCCAGGCTCAGCCCGACCAGCGTAACCCAGAGGATCGCCAGGCGGTCGCTGGCGGCAACGCGCCACAGCCGTGTCCACAGGTCGCTCGTCGGTGTGCGGGGGGCCGGGCTTAGGGCATTAGAGGGCGGCATGCCTGCGCAGAGCAGGGGCAGGGTTGCAACCCTGCCCCCTACTTTCTCGGTGTGTGCGTTGGCCGGGGCGTGTGCGTCGGCTTGGGCGTCCGGCCCGGCCTGGGGGTCTCGGTAGGCTCAGGGGTGATCGTGATCGCCGGAGGCGTCAGCGCACCCCCGCCGCCTGCCCCGTGCGCCTGGAGGTTGCCGCCGCTCAACGTGCCTGAAACCGAGAGGACAACGCGCCCACCGGCATCACGGATGGTGATCCGGACAACGTCATCCCGCCCCGGCTCGCCGCCGTCCGCAAAGGTCCACTCCGCCGTTGCGCCAGCCACGCCGTTATAGCGCCCCGTGCCCATGCCGCGATAGGTGTCAAAGGCGGCGTCGGGTGGGTTCGGCGCGATAGCCGGATCGTCTATGCAAGAGGCCCAGGTGAGTTGCTCCAGATGGAACTTCTCGCCCTGGCCCCAATTGACCTGAAGATTGTTACCGCTCTGGCCGGGATCGCAGCGCAACACCAAGCTCACGTGGGCGCGCATCCCACCGCTCGCTACGTCGCCGCTGCCGGTCATCCAGCCCCCCACCAGCGCGGTCGGCGTGGGCGAAGGTGTCCAGCCGGTGGGCGTGGGCGTCGGAGTCGGTGTCGGTGTCGGGGTGGGGGTGGGTGTTGGGGTTGGGGTAGGCGTGGGCGACGATGTCGCCGTAGCGGTCGGTGTGGCCGTCCTCGTGGCTCTCTCCAGCACATGCGCGCTCAGCGCCTGCGAGCTTAAGGCCGGCCCGCAGGAGACCACCCAGGGTAAAACTATCAACCATACCCATATCATGCGTTTCATAGCCTCAACCTCCTGGAGTCCTGGAGAGAATCCATTGGGTACCTTATCTCCCGGACTCACACGCTGCACCCCATTATAAAGAACCAGGCGGTGCGATGTCACTAGGAATGAAATCTCGGTGAACCGCAGAGGAACGTCCCTTTAACATGATCACGACACTTTTGCGACCCCATAGACCACAGCGTCAAAATCCACGTCGCGCGCTGTGCGTCTCCATCCAGGCGCGCAGCACCTCGGCCACGCTCCAGGCCTGGGCGAAGCAGCCACGCGGCGTGAAGGGGGGGTCGCCGTCAAAAATCTCGCTGATCGTCCCCAGACCGGCATCGCTCAGGTGGTGGGCCATCGGGGTCAGGTAGCTGCGCGCCCGGTCCGGATCGCCATATACCTTCAGGTGGGCCGTGACGAAGGGGCCGAGCAGCCAGGCCCAGGCCGTGCCCTGGTGGTAGGCGCCATCGCGCCTGAGCCTGTCGCCCAGATAGCGCCCCTGATAAGCGGGATGGCCGGGCGCCAGCGAGCGCAGACCGTAGGAGGTGAGCAGGTGACGGGCGCAGACATCCACAACCGCCTGCGCCCGGACGCCATCCAGCGGGCTATAAGGCAGGCACACCGCCAGGAGTTGATTGGGCCGCAGCGCGGCGTCGGCGCCCCCCGGCCCATCAATCACGTCGTACAAATAGCCGCCCTCTGCATACCAGAAGCGCTCCCGAAAGCTTTGCTCCACCTGGCTGGCCAGTTCCTGGTAGGCGCCGGCACGGCGGCGACCCAGCCGGTCGCCGAACGTGGCCAGCGTGACCAGCGCATTGTGCCACAGGGCGTTGATCTCCACCGGCTTGCCGATGCGCGGCGTGACCACCCAATCACCCACCTTGGCGTCCATCCAGGTCAATTGTACCCCTGGCTCGCCCGCCCACAGCAGGCCATCGCTGGCATCCATATGGATATTATAGCGTGTCCCGCGCTTGTGCCATTCCACAATGTCCACCAGTGTCGGGTACAACTCCTCAATCAGGTCCATGTCGCCAGTGGCCTGGAGATAGGCATTGAGCGCCCAGAAATACCATAACGTGGCATCCACCGTGTTATATTCCGCTGGTTGTGGTGGCATACCGGGCACGGGCGGCTCTGGGAAGCGGTTAGGAAGCATGCCGCGATCCACGAACTGGGCGAAGGTGCGCAAAATGCAGGCCGCCTCTCGCGAACGCCCCAGCGCCAACGTCAGCCCAGGCAGGCTGATCATGGTATCGCGCCCCCAGTCTGTAAACCAGGGATAGCCGGCGATCACCGTCAGGCCGGTCGCCGCCTCCGCCTCGCTTTCCTCCTCCGCCTGGGCCTCGCCCGGCGGACGGCGGACGACGGACGATGGACGATGGACGATAAACTGGTCAGCAGCCAGCGCCAGTTGCTGGACCCAGGGCGGCTCCCGTTCAAGCTGGGCCAGGCGCAAGAGTTCGGCCTGGCGGGCGCGCTCGGCCTGATATGCCGCCCGCCAGTCGTTCTCCTGAGGCAACTCCGTGCTCAACATCAAAGCCAGCGTCTCCCCTTCATACAGGGTCGCGGTTAATGTGGCTGCGGCAAACAGGTCCTCCACGTCGTCCAGGCCGCGCTCGGTCTCCAGGCGGTGTTTGAAATTCCAATGCCAGCCCCCCCGCAAATCCACCTCCCCCTGGTTAGCGCCGATCCAGTAGGGCGGTGCGCCCGGCCTGGCATCCACGCGCAACAGAGGCCCTGTCGTGCTCTTCCGGCCCTCCTCATCCACCACCGGCATCCAGCCGTTCCCCCGGACGTGTTCGTGGTGGCTGCGGAAGGTGACCAGGGGGGTGATGACCAGGGTCAGCGGGCGGGCGGTGCGCTGCAAGGTGTAGGTGACGTAGGTGGTATTGGCGCCGTGCACCATCCAGAGGCGCTTCTCCAATAGCGCCTCGGCCAGCGCATAGGTGAACACCGGGATCGTCCCCTCCAGCCGGAACGATTCCAGGTGATAGTAGCCGTGCGGATGCACCGTGCCATCGGCATACTCGTTCGTGGTCAACGGGTAGGCTTCGCCGTCTAAATAGGCCACCTCATTACACTTGGCGACCAGGACGACCCGGCCAACGGGTGGGTTCAGGGCGGCAACCAGCCAGCCATGATAGCGCCGGGTATTGGCGCCCGCCACGGTTCCGGCAGCGTAGCCGCCCAGCCCGTTGGTGACCAGCCACTCCCGGCGCAAAGCATGTTCAAGGTCGCCGGTGATCTCACGCCCAAAGCCGATCATAGGTCACGCCACCACGCATCCTCCCCCCAGGGCCGGATCACCTCATAAGAGGGAGGCCCCGGCGGGCGCCTGCGATGGCCCAGGGTAAATAGCTTCACCGTGAGCAGGCCGAAGACGAACCCCCCGATATGGGCAAACACCGCCACTCCGCCGGTCTCTCCCGCCGTGCCGAACGAGGCGAAGCCGGTGAAAAATTGTAGAATGAACCACAGCCCCAGCAGAATGTACGCTGGCACCTCCACCAGACGGATGAAATAGAACATGATGACCATGCTCAGGATACGGGCATTGGGGTACAGCAGGAGATAGCCGCCCAACACCCCCGCGATGGCGCCGCTGGCGCCGATCATAGGGATGCGCGTGTTGGGCGTGACCAGGATCTGCGAGAGCGCTGCCGCAACGCCGGAGAGCAGATAAAAGAGGATATAGCGCACATGCCCCATCGCATCCTCAACGTTATCCCCGAAGATCCACAGATAGAGCATGTTGCCGCCGATGTGCAGCAGGTTGGCGTGCATAAACATGGAGCTGAAGAAGGTCAGCGCCACGCCCAGGTTAAAGCGATGCGTGACCTGGAACGGGACCAGCGCCAGCGCGTACAGTTCCTCTTCCGACAGCGTTTGCTGGTAGAGGAAGACCAGGATGTTGATCGCGATGAAGGCGATAGTGATCACCGGCACGCGCCGACTTGGGTTGACATCGCGCAAAGGCAGCATAGTTCAGCATTATAGGCCAAATGCCGCCGGGGGGCAATCGGAATGCCCAAACGCAAACAGCCGCCGTCCGGGCGACAGCGGCTGCTCGCGAAAAGGAGGACCATAAGCCCAATGTGTGAGAGGTATCCCAGCCCCGTTGACCAGCCTCACTATAGCACACTCCCAGGCGCAGCGCAATAAGGGAACAGATAGAACATGGTTAGAAAATTGTTAAAAACCCCCAGTTAATCGCAGAACTCCAGTTGGGCGGGGTCGCGGATGATGATCTCAGGCCGCCCGCGATAGGTCTCAATTACCCCCCACAGGCGCACACAGCGCCCGACCAGGTTCTCCCAGCGAAAATCAAACGAGACGCCGTAGAAGGAGGTCCGGTCTTCGCTATAATTGATAAAGAACGCGCTCCCTGAGTCGTAAGTCTCTACGACCGTACCACTGACGCACTCCTGTTGGCCGACATAACGCCCGGCGAACTGGTACTTCAGGCAACCATCGGGGTTCCGTTCGGCGCTGTTCAGCATGGCGCTAGGGGTAGGGCTGGGGCGCGGCGACGGCGTGGCCGTGAGGGAAGGCACATACTGCGTCGCTGAGGGGCGTGGCGTGGTCGGTCTGAGCATGGCCGTCGCCGGGAGCAGCGTGGCAGCGGGCGGAGGCGTTGTGGCGGTTGCCGTCGCCGGGGGCGGTGTGGCCGTGACGACAACGATGACCGTGACGACGATACGCTCCGGCAGGGCGGGCGCAGGCGATGCCGGAGCGCAGGCCGCGAGGACGCCAGCGATCAAGGTAGAAAGTAGCTGCTGCTTCATCCCTCCGCCTTCAGTTGACCACCTCATCGTTCCAGGTCACGGTAGACATCGCGACGATGCCCCACTTTGATCACTGTCGCTAAAAAAGCGCAACGTCGTCTATGTCATAGATCACACGATAGTCACCCACCCGTAAGCTCCACGCACCTACCCGCTTCAACCTTTTGCATCCGGCCGGGTGCAGGTTGTTGGCCAGGTTTCGGATGGCTGCGGCAACGCGGGCGCGGTCTACTGGGTGGAGAGCCTGCAACTCCTTCTCAGCCAAGCGCTTAAGCTGGAGTCGGTACTTGCTCAAGCTTCGCCTCAAACTCTTCCTAGTCAGTTGTCGGCTCATCGCGCCTGGCTAGCACATCCAGGCTATCTTCTAATTCCTCAATCTTCTCAGCAGCGCTTCATAGATAATCCTGATAGCCACTCCAACCCCCTTTTAGCTATTTATTTGTACAAGATCATAGCATTTATTTGTACAAGATTATAGCATACCTGCTGGGGACGTCAAGGGGCCCGGCGTTATCATTTGGCCATGATTCTCTAAGGACTGCCCAGCAGGGTGCCAGCCGTGAAGGCGGCCAAGTCGCGGAAGATGGCCTCGGCGTGGGCTTCCCTTTCCTCGGCAGGGAGAGCCAGATGGTCCTCCACACGAGTGGCGACCTCTTCTAATGCCTGGGGGTCTGCGGTCGCCGCCAGGTGTTGGAAGAGCAGCCGGTGCGCCCCTTTGCGCTCCATGACCTCCAGGCCGTCCAGGATCTGGCGATGGGGCGTCCCCTCCCAGATGGACAGGATCATCGCCTCGCGCAGCCAGCGCTCCACGCGGTGTTCTGCCAGCGTGCCCACCCCGCCATGGACCTCCATCGCCCACTTCGCTGTCTGGATGGCCAACTCCGCCGTCCAGTATTTCGCCAGATGCGCGATCAGCCGGAAGAGATGGTAGCGGTCGGAGTAGGGCGGCGTTTGGCGCCAGACTTCGTTAAGGCGTTGCACCGCCTCCCAGGCCAGGGCAAAGGCCATCTTCAACTGGGAAAACCGGTCTTCAAATTGCTTGCGGAGAAGGGGGTGCCTGACGATAGGTTTGCCGAAGGCCGTCCGCTCCTCGGCAAAGCTCAGGGCCTCGGCCAACGCCCGCTGGACCAGGGCGACGCTGGCGATGCTGTTGGCCACCCGTGACAGATTCAGCACCTCCAGAATCAGGTAGATGCCCCACTCCGGCCTGCCCAAAAGATAGGCTTCGCTGTCTTTGAGTTCCACCTCCCCTGTGGGTACAGATCGGGTGCCGATCTTGTCTTTAATGCGGCGGATGAAATAGTTGAGGCTTCCATCCTCCCGATATCTGGGTACCAGGAAGAGCGCTAGACCGCGCACGTTCCGAGGCGCGCCTTCGGGCCGGGCGGCCACGACGGCGAGTTCGGCCCCTGCGTTGCTGGCGAAGTACTTATCGCCGGTCAAGCACCAGCGCTCACCTGTGGGCTTCGCCACCGTCTCCACAGCCGCCCCCAAATCGGAGCCGCCTTTCGCCTCCGTCATCCAGGTCGCACCCTGCCACACGGCTTCATCCCGACGCAGGAGTTGCGGCAGGAAGCGCGCCCTCAACGCATCGCTGCCGTATTTCTCCAGCGGGACGGCAGTGGAGAGCGAGACGGTGTAGGGGCAATACAGCCCAGGATCGTAGAACGAGGTGACGTAACCCCGAAGATAGGAGGGCACAAGAGAGTTTTCCTCAAACGCCTGCCATACCGCGCCCGTCTGGTATCCTTTCCTCAACATCCGTCGGTAATCGGGTGAATACAAGACCTCATCTACCCGCTTGCCGAAGCGGTCAAACATGCGTAGCCAGGGCGTGCCTGCGCGGTCGGTGGCCTCGGAAATGGCCTGGCCCTCGCGCTCCCACCAGGCCTCATAATCGCGCAGGGCTGGCTCGTCGGGCAGCCCGGCCAGCATAGCTTTCAGGAAGGTGACAGGGGAACGGCTGCTCTCAAACGTCATCGCGCACACATCCTATGGAGAGAATTCGGGCAAACATTATACCGCGATTTAACCCGGATGTACCATCCAGACTTTGAGGCCGGCGGCTGAAGTCGCGCCTTTGGGGCTGGCGCCGGGCGTCTCGGCGCAGGCCGACGCTTGACGTCCACTGGTGTGGACGCCCGTCTATAGGGGCGCACGGCCATGCGCCCCTTTAGACGCGGTTCCAACTGCAGAACTGGCTGACGACTGACGGCTGAACAATGGGCTTGCCCGATAGACCCAAATGGGATATAAATCCCTCCCGAGGAGGCAGGCAGATGCACAAGATGTACACCGGCGCCGGCGATGAAGGCTATACAGGGCTGTTAGGGCCGGAGCGCGTTCCCAAATATCATCCACAGGTGGCGACCTCTGGCGATGTAGATGAAGCCAATGCCGCCTTGGGGCTGGCCCGCGCCCTGGCGACCTCGCCCGATGTGCGCGTGGCCCTGCTTGAGGCCCAGCGCGACCTCTACCATCTCATGTCGGAGGTCTCGGCCACGCCGGAAGCGGCTGAGCGCTTCCGCCGCATTGACGCTGCGCGCGTGGCCTGGCTGGAGGAGCAAGTCAATCGCTTCAGCGCCACCCTGCCGCCGCTGACGGCGTTCGTCGTCCCCGGCGATAGCCTGGCCGGCGCAGCCCTGCATCTGGCCCGCACCGTCGTGCGCCGCGCCGAGCGCCAGGTCGTCTCCCTGCGCGATCAGGGCCTCCTCCGCAACCCCGACCTGATCCGCTACCTCAACCGGCTCTCCTCGCTGTGCTTTGTCCTGGCGCTGGTGGAGGACGCCGCCGCCGGGGTGGGGCAGGCGACGTTGGTGAAAGATGTCTAGAGATAGATGCGCTCGGGGTCCACTTCCTCGCGCAGAATGCGCAACTCCTCAGCGGTCGGCGGGGCATTGACGCCCACGCCCTCCGGTGGGATCAACAGGTCAAAGCCGGTGTTGTCCAGGACCTCCTCAATGGTCACGCCCGGATGCGTGGCCAGCAGCATCATCCTGCCGCTGGCCCGGTCAAAGCCCATCATCGCCAGCGTGCTGATCACGCGGATCGGGCCGGTGCGTTCGGGCAGGCCCGCCGCCTTCCGCGCGTTTGGCCCACTCAAATAGCCCGGCGTGGTGAGGAAGTCCAGCCGGGGCACGAAGCGACGGCGCTCATGAGGGAGGATGATGATGGTCACCCAGCACAGCGAGCCGACATCGTTCGCGCCGCCGCTGCCGGGCAGGCGCACGCTGGGATGATCATGGTCGCCGATGACGGTTGTGTTCACATTGCCGTAGGGGTCAATCTGCGCCGCGCCCAGGAAGCCATAGTCAATGAACCCCCGCGCCGCCGTCTCCATGATGTCGCAGATGCCGGTGGCAGCCACCGCTCTATGGAACGTGCGCGCCTCGCCTACGGCGCGGGGCAGGCGCTTGAGCAGCGCCCCCGTCCCGCCGAACTCAAAGATGGGCACCAGGTTGGGCGCGACGGTGCGCATCGCCAGGGCCGCCGCCAACATGGGCACGCCCACGCCGATGAACGCGGTGGTGCCATCGCACATCTGCCGTGCCGCCAGGCAGATCATCATCTCCTTGGGGCTATAAGTTGGCGTCATTCGCGTCCCTCCGCTCCCGCCCGCAGTTCCGCCAGGCGCTTCTCGCCGATCAGCGCCAGGTACTCCTCATGGCTGCGCACCCCATAGACATAGCGCTCCAGGTACGCCTGCGCCCCCTCGGCTGTGGCCGAGGCCTCCACCCACTCCTGGATCGCCGGCTCATCCATGCAATACTCGTAAGCCATCTCCCCCGGATGGGCGCCGAAGGGGGCGTGGACCACCGCATCCACCAGATAATAGGGGATGATCGTCCGCTCCGGGTACCGGCGGATCTCGTCGGTGGGCACGATCTTCTCCGTGCTGATGATCAGGCGTTTGGCGGCGCGGGCCAGCTCCGCGGCGAAGCCGGTGATCCCATCAATCTGGGCGTTGCCATAGCAATCTGCGCGGTGGACATGGATCAAAGCGACATCCACGATCAGCGCCGGCAGCAGGCAGACCGCCTGGCCGGTAAAGGGGCATTCCACAGCAATGGCTGCGCTATACTTAAAGGTGTCGCTGCCCAGCATGGAGCGCACCGGGATGAAGGGCACGCCCATGGCTGCGGCTTTGAAGCGCCAGGCGATAGCGGCGTTGCTCCACTCCACTAGCGTCTTGATCTGGCCGCTCTCCACCGCCCGGCGCAACGCCTTGGAGATGCCGTACATCTCCAGGCCAATGTAAGTGTGGTCAATCTTTTCCACCAGGCCAGCGGCCAACCACAGGTCCAGTTCCAGCACGCCCTGGCCGGCGATGCGCAGGCGGCGTTTGCCCTGGCGCACGATCTCGCGGGCCAATGACATCGGCCCGCGCACCATGCCATATAGCTCGGTGGCGATGTAATCGCCGTCATGCACAAAGCGGGCAATGGCTTCGTGCTCGGACATGCGCTTGTCAATCAGCGCCCTGGGCTTGTGGATACGGTTCCACTCGCGGAAGGCCTCCAGGTCGGGTGGCTGGATGAGTTCACCCTGGCCGCGCGCCAGGATACGCATCGCCTCACGTTGGGCCATGCCCGGCGCCCGATCACCATCCGGCGTGACCACTGTGGCTGAGGAAGCGGGCGGTTCTTGTGCTGCCATTCGGCACCTCCACAGGATCTCCCTTGGGATTATGCGCCAGTGGCTGGCCGGGGGTCAAGAGACAAAAGGCACATCGTGAGCGTGATATTCGTCCTGCTTCGCGGCCTGAACGGCTCCTGGTTTTTAAGATGTTCCGGCATGCCCCCCTTGACAGATGCCCGTACCCCGGCTATACTAAGCCCCAGGCTGGGGGCAAGATGCAGGCAGGTGTTCGGGTACATGCTCACGGGTCCAGACCAACCGAAGGGGGACCTGGGCCGTCCCCCCAGCAGGCATTGGCGTTTGGCGATGACCTTTGGGAGTGATCCCAAAGGTCTTTTTATTAAAGAGAGGAGAACACGAGGTGAGTGCTTTCGCAGGACGTGACATCATCGCCATCGGCGACCTGAGCCGCGAGGACATCCGCGCCATCCTGGACCAGGCTGCCGCCTTTGACCGCCACAAGCGCGAATACGCCCATTTGCTCAGCCCCTTCATCCTGGCGACGCTGTTCTACGAACCCAGCACGCGCACGCGCCTGTCGTTTGAGAGCGCCATGCTGCGCCTGGGCGGGAAGGTCGTCAGCGTGGCCGAGGCCCGCACCAGTTCCTCCGCCGCCAAGGGCGAAACGCTGGCCGATACCGCCCGCACGGTGGCGGCTTATGCGGATGTGATTGTCATCCGTCACCCGGCGGTTGGCTCCGCCCGCGAACTGGCCGAGGCCGCGCCGGTGCCGGTGATCAACGCGGGCGATGGCACGGGCGAACACCCCACCCAGGCGTTGCTGGACCTGTACACCATTGAGCGTGAGCGTGGCCGCCTGGATGGGCTGCGTATCGGCCTGGTGGGCGACCTGAAGAATGGGCGCACAGTGCACTCCCTGGCCAGGGCGCTGGCCCACTGGGACGTCTCTCTGATGTTCGTGGCGCCACCCGCGCTGCGTATGCCCGAAGACATCACCGCCGCGCTCCGCGCGCGCGGCGTGGAGATTGAGGAGACGGACGATCTGCTGCGGGCCGCGCAGACCTGCGATGTGCTTTACGTCACGCGCATCCAGCGCGAGCGCTTTGAGGACGCAGATGAGTACATCCGGCTTAAGGGCAGCTACGTGGTGGACCGCGCCCTGGTTGGGCGGGCCAAACCCGGCATCACCATCATGCACCCGCTGCCCCGCGTGGACGAGATCGCCACCGATGTGGATGCGCTGCCCAATGCGGCGTACTTCCGCCAGGTCGCCAACGGCGTGGCCGTGCGCATGGCGCTCCTGGCGCTGGTGCTGGGGGCGGTATAACCACACTCCTCTCTCCCCAAGCTTGGGGAGGGGGAGCCGGAGGTGAGGGCCAGATGACCTTTCTGGATAAGCTAGCCGAAGCGCAATCGCACAATCGCTCCTGGCTGTGCCTGGGCCTGGACCCGGTACTGGCCAAAATGCCCCTGCCGCTGCACAAGGAGGACGATCCCCTGCTGCCCTTCAACAAGGCCATGATTGACGCCACCGCTGACCTGGTATGCGCCTACAAGCCCAACCTGGCCTTCTATCTGGCCGAGGGGGCCGCCGGGCTGATCGCGCTGGAGCGGACCATCGCTTATATCCCCGACCATATCCCCATCATCCTGGACGGCAAGTTCGGCGATATTGGTTCCACCGCCGCTGGTATCGCGCGCGGCGCGTTTGAGGTGTGGGGCGTGGACGCGGTCACGGTCAACCCCTATGTGGGCGAGGACGGGGTCGCGCCCTTCTTGCAGCGCCCGGATAAAGCGGCCTTTGTCCTGGCGCGGACCTCTAACCCCGGCGCTGCCGATTTCCAGACCCAACACCTCTCCCTCCCCCCTGGTGGGGGAGGGCCCGTCACGCTGGCCGACCTCGTGGTGCAGCGCGCCCTGGCCTGGAACGCGAAGTACCCCGGCACCTGCGGGCTGGTTGTAGGGGCCACAGCGCCGGAGGCGCTGGCTCGCCTGCGGGCGCTGGCGCCCGACCTGCCCTTCCTCATCCCCGGCATTGGTGCGCAGGGCGGCGACCTGGCTGCCAGCGTGCGCTATGGGCCGACGCGCAGCGGCATCGGCCCGATCATCACTGTCTCCCGCGCCATCCTGTTCGCCTCATCGCGACCGGACTATGTGGAGGCGGCGCGGGCGGCGGCCCGGCAACTGCGCGACCAGATCAACGCCCTGCGGGAGGCGAACACAGCATGAACCCCGAGGCTCTGATCCTGGCCTTATATGACGCCGGCTGTGTCCAGTTCGGCGAGTTCAAACTCAAGAGCGGCCTACTCTCCCCTATTTACATTGACCTGCGCCTGCTGGTAACCACCCCCCGGCTTTTGGGCCAGGTGGCGCAGGCCATGGCCGGCCTCATCCGCGAGCGGGAACTGGCTTTTGACCGGCTGGCGGCTATTCCTTACGCCGCCTTGCCCATCGGCGTCGCGCTTAGCCTGGAACTGAACCGCCCCCTGATTTATCCGCGCAAGGAGACCAAGGACTATGGCACGGGCCGGGTCATTGAGGGGGCGTTCCGGCCCGGCGAAACGGCCCTGCTGGTGGACGATGTGATCACTAAGGGCCACGCCAAGATTGAAGCGCTGGCGCCCCTGTTGGAGGCTGGCCTGGTCGTGCGTGATGTTCTGGTGGTGATTGACCGGGAGCAGGGCGGCGCGGAGGAATTGGCCGCGCGAGGCTACCGGCTCCACAGCGTGCTGCGCCTGGGTGCGCTGTTGAACACGCTGGCGTCCGCAGGCCGGTTGTCCCACGCCCAGGCCCAAGAGGTGATGCAATGGATCGCACAGTCTTAAGGACGGAGGACGGAAGACGGGGGACGGAAGACGGCACCGGGCTGGAGCCGGGTACCGGGTGGTCCTCTGTCCTCCAGGCCCCTGAGCCCGATCTCTCGGTGGAGCTATGCGGCGTCCGCCTGCCCAATCCGACCGTGTTGGCGTCGGGCATTCTGGGGCTGAGCGCCGAGGTGTTTGAGCGCGTGGCGCGAGCTGGGGCGGGGGCGATCACCACTAAATCGTGCAGCCTGCAACCGCGCCCCGGCTGGCATAATCCCGTCATCGTGGACTGGGGCTACGGCCTGATCAACGCCGTTGGCCTGGCCAACCCCGGCGTGGAGGTCATGGTGGAGGAGGTCCGCAAGGCCAAAGAGCGCCTGCGCCCGCTGGGCGTGCCCATTATCGCCAGCATCTTCGCCAACTCCATCTACGACTTCGGCACCATGGCCCGCTACATCTCCGAGGCCCGGCCCGACCTGATTGAGGTGAATATCTCCTGCCCCAACCTGGATGCGCGTTTTGAGGAGATGTTCGCGGCCAGCCCCTATGTCTCGGCTCAGGTCACCCGCCGCGTCAAAGACAACACCGACATCCCCGTGCTGGTCAAACTCTCGCCAAACGTGGAGAACATCGCCAAAGTGGCCGAGGAAGTCGCCAAAGCCGGGGCGGATGGCATCTCGGCGATCAACAGCCTGGGGCCGGGGCTGGTGCTGGATATTGAGACTGCCCAGCCGGTGCTGTATAACGGGGTGGGCGGGGTCAGCGGCCCGGCCATTCGCCCCATCGCCGTGCGCTGCGTATATGACATCTGCCGGGCGGTGGACCTCCCCGTGCTGGCGATGGGGGGCGTCACCACCGGGCGCGATGTGATTGAGATGATCCTGGTGGGCGCGACCGCCGTCGCCATCGGCTCGGCGATCAATTATCGCGGCATCGGCGTCTTCGCCGAGGCCTGTGATGAGGTGGCAGCGTATATGCGCCGCCATGGCTACCGCTCGCTGGACGACTTTCGCGGCCTGGCTCTGAGACAGCGGATGCGTAGCGGATGAACGGGGAGGGGACAGAGGAGAGGATGAAGGACGCAGGACGCAGGATCCCCATCCCCCTCTCCCCAAGCCTGGGGAGAGGGAGCGCAGAGGGGGGGTGCGGAGAGGAGAAGGAGGGGGTTAGAGCGCTGCACCTGCCCCGTTCGGTCCCCATTGTGGCCGTCATCCCGGAGAGCCGCACGGTCAAGACGTTCGTGCTGGATGATGCCATAGATGCCCAGCCAGGGCAGTTTATCATGGCCTGGCTGCCGGGCATAGACGAAAAGCCCTTTTCCATCGCCTGGGACAACCCCCTGACGATCACCGTGGCGGCAGTGGGGCCGTTTACCCGCGCCCTGCACGAGAAGCAGGTCGGCGACCGGGTGGGCTGGCGCGGCCCCTATGGCCGCCCCTATCGGCTGGACCCGGCACGTCCGGCGCTATTGGTTGGCGGCGGCTACGGCGCGGCCCCCCTGTACTATCTGGCGACACGGGCCTGCGCTCGGGGCCTTCCGGTGACCGTCGCTTTGGGTGCGCGCAAGGCCGACGATCTGATTTTCGTCGGGCGCTTTGAGGCCTTGGGCGTCCCGCTGATCTTGGCGACCGATGATGGTTCGCTGGGCTTCCAGGGCTACGTCACCGAGGCCGTCCGTGCCAGCGGGCTGCTGGAGGCCCAGCGCCCGGCGATCTACGCCTGCGGGCCGGAGGGGATGCTGGTGGCGCTCCACGCCCTCTGCATGGAATTGGGCCTGCCGGGCCAGCTCAGCGTGGAGCGCTATATGAAGTGCGGCTTCGGCCTGTGCGGCCAGTGCGCCCTGGACGACCTGCTCGTGTGCACCGACGGGCCGGTCCTGACGGTGGAGCAACTGGCCGGTAAAGCCGACTTCGGCCACTTCCATCGCACGACGACGGGGCGGAGGTTGCCATTGGGGCATTGAAGCACCTGCTGATCCAGGGCGCCACCCTGGCCGATGGCCGCCGCGCCGACATCTTGATTGAGGGCGAGCGTATTGCGGCGGTCGGTCCGGGGTTGTCCGCCCCGCCCGGCGCCGAGGTGGTGGAGGCGGCCGGCCTGCTCGCCCTGCCAGGGCTGATTGATGTCCACGTGCATCTGCGCGAGCCGGGAGGCGAGCACAAAGAAGACCTCACCACCGGCACACGCGCGGCCCTGGCCGGGGGCGTGACCACCGTGCTGGGGATGCCCAACACCAGCCCGCCGCTGACCGATCGGGCTGCTTTGACAGAAGCGCTGGCGCGGGCGTCGCGGAAAGCCGTGTGCGATTTCGGCCTGTTCGTGGGCGCCACGCCGGAGAACGCCGCCGAGGTCGCCGGGCTGGATGAGGCAGTGGGGCTGAAAGCCTACATTGGCTCCAGCACAGGCACGCTCCTGGTGGAGAGCTTCGCAGCGCAGATGGCGCACTTTTCCACCTATCCGAAGGCGCGCGTCCTGGCCGTCCACGCCGAGGACGAGGAAGCGGTGCGCTGGTTTGCGACCCAGGGCCAGCGCCGCCCGCCGCTGTGCGCGGCGCTGGCTGTCGCCCGCGTGCTGGCCCTGGCGGAACACCTGGGCCGCCGCCTGCACATCTGCCACGTCTCCACGGCGCAGGAGGTCGCTCTCATCCGGGCGGCCAAGGCCAGGGGCGTGCCGGTCACCTGCGAAGTCACCCCCCATCACCTCTTCCTCACCGCCGAGCAGGGAGACGCCCCCCTGTATCGCATGAACCCGCCCCTGCGCTCCCCTGACGATGTGCAGGCGCTGTGGGCAAATCTGGACGTGTTTGACGCTATCGCTACGGACCACGCGCCGCATACGCTGGCGGAGAAATACGGCCCTGAACCGCCTGCCGGCGTGCCCGGCCTGGAGACGGCCTTGCCCTTGCTCCTGACCGCCGTCCGTGAAGGTCGCCTGACGCTTCCCGAGGTGGTCCGCCTGACGGCCAGTGGCCCGGCAAGGGCCTTTGGCCTGGCGCATAAAGGCCATCTGACGCCCGGTTATGACGCCGACGTAACCCTGGTGGACCCGGAGGCCGCCTGGACGATCTCCAATGAGGGCCTGTTCACCAAGTGCGGCTGGACGCCTTTCGCCAGACGGCGCGTCTGGGGGCGTGTGGTGCGCGTGTTCCTGCGCGGGCAACCTGTCTTCGCCGATGGGAAGGTGCTGGCCGAGCCGGGCACGGGGCGGCGCGTCCAGCAGGCAGCGCTTAACCTTCCGTCACCAGCCTGCGCTGACCGCTAAAAGCTACCATCAGCCCGCCTAGCGACGCCACCGCGATGCCCAGGTCAATCACCTGATCCAGCCGCCAGGCGCCAAGCGGCGGTGAGGCGTCGCCGCGCGTGAAGCCGATGAGGAACAGCCCCAGGCTGAACAGGCCCAGGGCCAACAGGAAGCGCCCGCCGCCGGGGAGCCGGGCCTGGCGCAGCAGCACGAGCAACACCAGGATAGCCAGCGCCCAGCCCGCCGCAAACGCCTGCGAGACCAGGCGCGGGGCGACGATGCCGTAGATGTCGGGCAGTTCGGCGGCCAGCCGCCGCCAGGGCGAGGTCGGGTCCAAAACCTCACGCCCATAATTGCAGCCCACCATCAGACACCCCGTCCAGCCCGCCGCCAGACCGACCAGCATCCCCGGTGCGGCGGCATCGGCCAGGGCGCCCAGGGGCAGACCGCGCCAGCGCGCCCAGACGATGAGCATGAGAACGCCAGCGAACAACCCGCCGTGCCAGCTCAGCCCGCCCAGCCAGAACTGCACCGCTTCGCCCAGGTGGTCATGGAAGTAGGCCCAGTTGACCAGGACGTAGCCCGCCCGTGCGCCGACCAGCCCGGCGATCACCGCCGCCAGCCCCGCGTTCAGCCAGCGCGACGCCTCCGCACGACCCAGATGCCGGGCCGAGGCCATCAGCCAGGCCAGCCCGGCGACGATGCCCACGTCCAGCAGGAGGGTGTAAGTGGAGAGCGTGACCGGCCCTAGATGGAGTGTGGGATACATATGCCAGCCCGATGCCCCTTGTGTATATGCCAAAGGCCCTGCTTTGTCAAGCATCCTGTGCCGGTGTATAATATCTCCCCCCAAGAGGGGCTTCACATGCTGAGCGCTAAAAGCTGATGGTTCAACGTCTCCTGTCTATTGCGCTGGCTCTTCTCCTTGTCGCCGCCTGTGGATCGGCCCCTGCAGCGCCTGGCCTGCTCAGCGGCGTGCAGCCGCTCCAGCCGCTCGTCCTCTGGCACGCGCTGCCGCCGCAGGCGACGGAGACCTTGCTGGAGCAGGTAGAACAGTTCAACGCGCACAACCCCTGGGGCATCCGCCTGGCGGTGGAACGCCTGAGCACGCCCGCAGCATTGCGCGCCCAACTCAAGGCTGCCGCCGTGCGGGGCCGCCTGCCCGATCTGGCCTTGCTGGAGCCGGCAGACCTGGGGGAGGTGCTCAACACGGGCGGGCTGGTGGACCTGCGCCCCTACGCGGACGATCCCCAGGAGGGGCTGGACAGAGCTGACCGGGACGACCTGTTGCCGCTGTTCTTCGGCGACGGCGCGGCCCCCTGGGTGGGCGCTCCGGCCTATCTCCACCTGTTCGTCCTGTACTACAACGTGGATTGGCTGGCTCAACTGGGCGCGGCGCCGCCCTCCAATTGGGAGGACTTCAGGCAATTGTGCCTGAACGCCGTGGCCACAACCAACGCCCTGGACCACGTCGGTTACGTCTACGTGGAGGACGAGGCGCTTTTCCTCAGTTGGCTGTGGGGCCGCGGCGGCGACGCGCTCAGCGGCGACGGGCGGCATGTGGCCTTCCACAGCCAGGCCGGCCTGGACGCCCTCTATTTGCTCAACGAACTGGTGAAGAGCGGCTGCGCCTACGTGGGTGACGGGGCCACTGCGCGGGATGATTTCGCGCATGGGCGCGCCCTGTTCACGTTCGCCTCCACCGCCGAACTGGAGGCCTACAGAAAAGCGATCAAAGACGCGGCCATCCTCAACCGCTGGGCCATCGCCGCCCCACCGCACACCGCCGAGCAGCCGGTCATCCTGGCCTCTGGCCCGTACTGGACGATCTGGCGCACCACGCCGGAGCGCCAGCGGGCCGCCTGGCGCGTCATCCGCTGGTTCACCAGCCCGACGATAGCAGCCGGTTGGGCCTACCGGCTGCACGCGCTGCCTGTGCGGGCTTCGGCGGCACGCGCCCTGAGCGCCACCCTGATAGATGACCGGCCCATGCAGGTGGCCCTGGACCTTTTGAGTGTGGCCCGCAGTGAGCCGGTCCTGCCAGGCTGGGGCGATGTGCGTCGCCTGATGGCCCAGGCGCTCACCCAGGCCGCGCACGGCGTCCCGCCGGATCAGGCCCTCAACCAGGCCGCCGACCTGGCCGAGCGTATCCTCTCCCCGCGCTAACAAGGAGATGGGAGATTGGGGATGAACAGGATCAAGACATGACGAAGCCACAGAGATCAGCGCACTCTATCCCGATCGTTTATCCTTCGCCCTTCGTCCTTCGTCCTGGCCTGGCCGTTCTCCTGGCGCTGATCCTGGCCGGTTGTCGGGCGGGGGCACCGCCTTCCACCCCGGCTGTGGATGCCGACTACCTGGCCTGCCGCACCGCGATTGAACGCGTGTATTACAGCCAGCGCCAGGAGGCGCCGCCATTTGAGCAGGTGTTCACGCCGGAGGTGATGCAGAAGCGTGTGGCGGAGGAACTGCTCAAAGAGCGCCTGCTGGCCGAGGTCTTTAATCAACGGATCGGTGATGATGAACTGTCTATGGAATGGGATCGGATTCGCCAGACCACGCAGGCGCCGCAGGTGCTGGCCCAGTTGGAAGCTGCCCTGGGGAACGACCTCGCCCGCATTAAGGCCTGCCTGGTCAAACCCATCCTGGTGGACCGCTTCCTGCGCGATGCCTACGCCAACAACACCGCGCTCCACCAGGCCGAATACGATGAGGCCAACCGCCTGCGCCAGCGGGTGCTCGCTGGCGAGTCCATGCGGGCTGTGGGCGGCGACCGCTACAGCGAGGTGATCTACGATGCTAACGCGAAGCCCGTAGCTGAGCCGCCCGAACCCGGCACCCCCCAGGTCATCCCGTTGAACGCGATGGAACCGGAGATCAAACAGGTGATTGAGGAGCAATTGCAGCAGCCGGGCGACGTCAGCCAGGTGATCGTCGGGCGGGATGATTTCAAGCTGCTGCGCCTGACCGACCGTCGCCCAGACCGGATCGCCCTGGAACTCCTCCTTGTCCCCAAGCGCCCCTTTGATGACTGGCTCAACCAGGAACGACAAAAGCGCGGGCAGTAAGGCACCACACGGATTGCGTTATCCGTATATAGAGGTCCGAAGCCGTGTCTTGCTCGCGCTTCTGCTTGCGTTGCTGCTCAATAGGGGCGGGTTTCCAACCCACCCCTACGATGCTCTTCCCCTCTACTCCCCTTCCCTATCAGGGGAGGGGAAGGGAGAGGGATGGGCTGCCTCAGAGGGGGACTGGCCGCAACTGCGCCACGACCCCGCCCACAGCGGCTATAGCGATGATCCCGTCTTCGCTCACCCCCCTGCTGGGATGCTGTCGCTGCGCTGGAAGGTCAGGCTGGGCGAGCGCGTGGAAAGCCCTGCCGAGCCGATCGTCGCCGGAGGCCGCGTCTTCGTGGGCGTCATGGATGGCCGCTTTCACGCCTTTGATGCTCTCAGCGGCCAGCCGCTTTGGACCTACACGAGCGGCGACGCCATCACCAGCGCTGCCGCCTATGCCGCTGGCCGCGTCATCTTCGGATCAACCGACGGCGCGGTGTACGCGTTAGACGCCGCCAGCGGCAGGCTGCTCTGGCGCTTCCAGACCGGCGGGCCGGTGTGGTCGTCGCCGTCCATCGTGGATGGGCGGGTGTATATTGGCAGCTTTGACGGACGCCTGTACGCGTTGGACGCGGCCAGCGGCGTGGAAGCCTGGCGCTATGACACCGGCAGCAAGGTGATCGCCTCGCCCGCTGTGGGGGGCGGGCGCGTCTATTTCGGCGCGGAGAACGTGACCGCTTACGCGCTGGATGCGGCCAGCGGCAGATTGATCTGGTCGCGCCCGTTGTACGGCGTGAACATGCGCGGCGTGATCCCCGTGCTGCACCTGCCGTCCAATACCGTGATCTTTGAGACCATGAGGCCGGGCCTGGGGGTCTATCGCCCGGAGGACGGCCTGGAGGCGTTCGCTTCCCTGCCCGCGCCACACCTGTGGAACAGCTATTACCGGCGCTACCCGGAGCGCCGCAGCCTGTACTTCCTGGATGCCGCTACCGGCCAGGACAAGTGGGACCCGGCGAATGGCCGCTATATCCCCCTGCCCCTGCCCTACTGGAATTTCCTCTATCCACTCGTGGACCCGCAGGGGCGTGCCCTCATTGTCGCCTCCGGCGGCGGAGCCGGGCAGGACCTGCGCCTGTGGCAGGTCAACCTGTTTGACGGCAGGGGGACCCCACTGGCGGGCCAGGAGGAGTTCATGCACGCCCCAGGCGAGACCGGCCCGCATACGCTCGTTGGGGAGCAGTACTACACCACCTATGATGCCGATCTGGGCGTGTTTGACATCACGCGCAAAACAAAGCGCGCCCTCTTCGGGCGGCTGGATGATGGCTTCACCTTTGGCGTCCCCTATAATCCTATGGACCCGCCCCCCGCGGTGCATCTCAGCCGCTACGGGTGCATCAGCATGGGCCACTGCGTCATGGCGGCAGGCCCCCTCGTTGTGGCCCAGGGCCTGGGCTACTACGTCTCCTACGGCTGGCTGTACGCCATTGGCCCGCAGACAACGGCGGCACCAAAGGCCTGGGATGTGTCTGTACCGTCCGGCTCCTCTCCCTCCCCCCTTGTGGGAGAGGGCGAGGGTGGGGGGATACGCCGCCCACCGTCCCCGGCGCCTCCGGGCTTTGACCCCTGGACCGAGCTGTCCAACCAGGTGGCGCAGATGCTCGCTGACGGCGACCTGACGCCGCAGGGCAAGTTCTACGGCGGGGCGCCGGAGAACCTGTACGCCTTCTGGTTTGAGGGGGAGACGATTGCGGCCCTGGCCCAGGCGCTCCCCTATCTCCCGCCCGATCTGCGCGCCCAAACGCAGGCTTATCTGCGGCAAAAGATGCGCGATGTCATGCTGGACCCCGCCGAGTACGCCTATGAGCGGCGTTGCCTGCGTTGGGGCGCCCCAGGCGTGATCCGCAACTGCGAACTGGAGCCGGGCGCGATCCAGGTCTGGTGGTTTGTGAACAATCCCAACCTGCTCGCCCGGCGCCTGTACGCCACCTGGGCCTATGCCGCCTACAGCGGCGATTGGGCCTTCATCCAGCGGCACTGGCCGGTCTTCCGCAATGTCTTCAACAGCCTGGGCCGATACTATGATGCCTCGCTGGGCTTCTACAACTTCCCCGACTGGCTGGCGGGCTGGTTCTCGCTCAACGACCAGATGAACGCGGCCCTGGCGATCTCGCGCATGGCGGCGCAGGTGGGGGACGCCAAGACGAAGGCGGACGCCGACGCCAAACTGGGGGCGATGAAAGCCGCCCGCTTGCGCCACGGGCACTATGTCCAGGCCCAATACGATCGGGGCGCGTTCCGCCCCCTGCCGCCCCCGGTCACGCCCGACGGCCATATTGACCCCTTTGGCTACTATGCCATTGCCGTAGAAGCGTTTCTCCCTTGCGAAGGGCGCCTTGACCGGGACACCGATGTGCGCCAGGTGATCTACGAAGCGCCGGGCAGGAGTGACATCGGCGGGACATATTATCGGGCCTATTCCGACCTGGTGGGCTATCGCCCGCTGGACCAGGAGATCGGCGCCTGGCTGCGCCAGAATCTACTGGAGGAGACCCGGCGCTACGTGGCGGCGATAGAGTGCCTGAACCCCTGGTGGTACTGGAGCGACTTCGCGCCGGAGACGGTGGGGCACGGCCAGGAGCGCTACACCTCGCCCTTCCTCTCCTTCTCCATGTTCCAGGTGAAAGCCTACGTCCTGAACGCGCCGTACAGCGAACTGGTCCGGGAGCTGCCCTGGAGCTACGCCGAGACCGGCTACCGCGACCGTTACCGCCTGCTCAACCTGATCGCGCTGTTGCGGGCGCCGGGTGCGCCGCCCAATTGGCGGGCCGTCGCCCGGCCGCCTCTGCCCTTCTACCTGCCCCTCTTGTATAAGGCCCCACCATGAAGGAGTGACGAAGACCTACCCCCGACCCCCCTCCCCCCATCAAGGGGGAATGGGCTTCTGGCAGCCTCCTCACGGGCCGGTTATAATTGACCGCAATGAACACCGCTGAACTGGATGAAGCCCTGGCGTTCGCCTGCGCCCTGGCCGACGACGCTTCCAAGCGGCTGTTGGGCTACTTCGGACAGGTGGAGGGCGAACGCAAGGCCGACGGCTCGCTCGTGACCCCGGCCGACCTGGAGGTGGATCGGGCCTTGCAGGCGGCCATCCGCGCCCGTTTCCCCGATCACGGCATCATCTCCGAGGAAAATAGCGCGCTCTACAGCGGCGAGGCGCTCTGCTGGGTGCTTGATCCGCTGGATGGGACCGTCAATTTCGTCTGGGGCCTGCCCGTCTGGGGCGTCTCCATTGCGTTGGTGGAGCAGGGCGTGCCCGTGGTCGGCGTGGCCGACTTCCCTGTTTTGCGCCAGCGCTTTACCGCCCGGCGTGGCGGTGGCGCCTTCCTCAACGACCGCCCCATCCGCGTCCGCCCCGATGTTCGCCCCGACTTCAATGCCCTGATCGGCCTGGACTCACGGGCCTACCGCCGCGCCTTTGTGAACACCTCGCTGAAGGTGCGCATCCTGGGGTCCGCCGTGTACGATCTGCTTATGGTGGCCAGGGGGAGCGAGATAGCCTGCACACAGTCGGCGGTCAAGCTCTGGGATGTGGCGGCGGCCTGGTTGATCGCGGAGGAGGCCGGCGCGGCTATCGCCAACGCCGAGGGGCCGCCTTTCTTCCCCCTCCAGCCGGGCAGCGACTATAAGCTGGTTCGGGCGCGCACCACCGCCGCTGCCAGTCGGACGCTCTGGCAGATGGTGGAGGCGGCCTGGCAGCCCCGCGCCCGGGCCGCCGAGAGTAAATAGGCCACCATGAACACGCTCAGCCTGGGGGACATCTACCTGGCGCAGGCCCGGCTGCGGCCCTACATTGAGAGCACGCCGCTTGTGCCCGCTGGCGACCTGCCCGGCATGCATGCCCCTGCCGCGATCTACCTCAAACTGGAGAACCTGCAACGCACGCGCTCCTTCAAGGTGCGCGGCGCATTGAACAAGTTGCTCGCCCTCTCGCGGGAGGCGCGGGCGCGCGGCGTCGTGGCGGCCTCAGCGGGCAACCATGCCCAGGGCGTGGCCTATGGCGCCCGCTTGCTCGGCGTCTATGCGCTGATCGTCATGCCCCAGGGGACGCCCCAGGTCAAGGTCAAAGCGACGCGGGCCTATGGCGCCGAGGTGCTCCTGGAAGGGGCCAGCTATGAGGAGGCCGAGGCGCGAGCGCGGGCGCTGGCCGAGGAGCGCGGCCTGGCCTATGTCTCCCCTTACAATGACCCCGCCGTGATCGCCGGGCAGGGGACGATTGGGCTGGAGATCATCGCGGCCCTGCCCGACGCGGCGCAAGTGCTGATCCCGGTGGGGGGTGGCGGGCTGGCGGCAGGCGTGGGCCTGGCCTTGCGCCGGCTCCGACCGGGCGCCCGTCTGCTCGGTGTCAGTTCGCGGGCGACCCCGGCCATGTACAACCGGCTGAAGGGCACCTCCCTGCCGCAGTTGCCCACCCTGGCCGAGGGCCTGGCCGGTGAGATTGAGCCGGGCGCGATCACGGTGGAGCTCGCCCGCCAACTCCTGGATGACATCGTGCTGGTGGAGGAGACCGATCTGGCGGCGGCCATGGTCTGGATGCTGCGTGAGCACGGCTGGGTGATTGAAGGCTCAGCCGCCGCGGGCATCGCCGCGCTCCTCAGCGGCAGGGTCCAGGCCGAGGGCCTGACCGTGGCCATTGTCACCGGCGGGAACGTGGACTTTGAGCGGCTGCATCAGGTCATCTGCGCCGCTCAGCCGCCGTGATGCGTTGCTCCCCGCGACCCGGCACCCCTCCCCTCATAAGGGAGGGGCAGGGAGAGAGGTGAGAGGGGGCCGGGAAAGAGGTGAGGCGCCACGATTGCAGCAGGCTCTGCCCGGCCACCCAGGCGAAACCCGCCATGTAGATCAGCATCCAGGGCACCAGCGCCCACTTTTGGGCGGCCAGCATCGCCAGCGCGCTCAGCCCGGCGAAGGCGCTCAGCCCCAATTCCACCCAGGCCAGCGGGCTGTGCCGCAGCGCATAACCGCTTTGTCGCCACTCTTCCCCCGCGGCGCGCACATTGAACTTGGGCGTGCGCTCAAAGCGGTTGGGCCGGCCCAGCAGCGCCTCTACTACCGCCAATGTGTTGACCAGGGACAGCCCCGCGCCCAGCAGCAGGAGCACGGGTAAGGCCAGCAGCCGCCGCATGGGGCGGGGCTGCTGGCCGAGCTGGCTGCTGACGATCAGCAGGAACGGCCCCAACGTCGCCAGCCAGGCCCAGGAGAGCGCCCGCGGCCCCGCCCCTCCCGACCAGGCGATCAGAGGGGCCAGCAGCAGGATCAACAGCGTCACGGGCTGCATGAAATACAGGGAGAGGTGCAGCAGGCCCTCTCCCTTGACCCACAGGGGCTGTCGGGAGCGCAGCAGCGGCCCGCCCAGCTTGCGCAGGGTCTGGATGGCGCCTTTGGCCCAGCGGAACTGCTGGCGCTTGAACGCATCCATCTGCACGGGCAACTCGCCCGGCACCACCAGGTCGGGCATAAAGACCACGCGCCAGCCGGCCAGTTGAGCGCGGTAGGTGATGTCCAGGTCCTCGGTGATCGTGTCGGCGCTCCAGCCCACCTCCTCCAGGCAGCGCCGGCGCCAGATGCCGCCGGAGCCGTTGAAGCTGATGAAGGCGCCCGAGGCCTGGCGCGCGGGTTGCTCCACCACGAAATGCGCGTCCAGGAGCACGGCCTGCGCCTGGGTTAGCAGGGAGTAATCCGGGTTCAGGTGCCCCCAGCGGGCCTCCACGCAGCCGACCCGGGGATCGGCGAAGGTGGGCAGGGTGCGCCGCAGGAAATCGGGCGGGGGGACGAAATCGGCGTCAAAGATGGCGATGAACTCGCCCTGGGCCTGGGCCAGCCCGGCGGCCAGCGCCCCAGCTTTAAAGCCCTCGCGCCTGTCGCGGTGCAGATGGACGACGTTGAAGCCACACGCCCGGTACTGGGCCACCAGTTGTGCGGCCAGTTCCACTGTGGCATCATCGGAATCATCCAGGACCTGCACCTCCAGCCGGTCGCTGGGGTAATCCAGGGCGGTCACCGCCGCCAGCAGCCGCTCAATCGTGTGGACCTCGTTGTAAATAGGCAGTTGAACGGTGACCGATGGCAACGGGCCTTCATCCTTCGGCCTCCGCCCGTCGTCCTCCGTCCTCCGCCCCCCGAACCGGCTGAGCCAGTAGATCGCGGTCAAGATCAGGCTGTTGCAGCCATATAGAGTCAAAAGCACGATCAAAGAGACATACAGTGCTTCCAGGAATACATGAGTCATAGGTCATCGGCGTCGTTGGTGTAGGGGCAAAGCGCCGCCCCTACGGGTTTGGCTGCCCACTAGAGATGGGCAGTTGAGAGGAACAGGATGAACATCATCGCCTGAAACGTTAAAGGATCAAACGTCTGAGTCCTCAGTATAATCGCAGGCGGGGCCGATGTCAAACCCGGCACCCCTCCGGGATTGCCAGCAATGGCGGGCCGCCGGCCCGCAGTTCGCCTTGTGCCGCACTGTGACCTGTGGGCTATTGACCGCCTATACCCTTCCCCTGTTAACTGAATCTTGGTTGTGATCATACAAAACAATAGCAAGACATGGCATCTCAACTGACGCCTCGCCCCAATCCTCTCCCACAAGGGGAGACAGGGCCACCTCCCTCCCCCATCCAGGGGGAGGGAGCATACCCTTCTCACCCGCCCACGCCTGTGGCGCTCCGCCCGGACATCCTGGAGCACATCCCAGAGGCGGTGATCGGTGTTGATCATCGCGGGCGCATTTTCTACTGGAATCGCCGCGCAGAGGCTATCTTCGGCTGGACGGCTGAAGAGGTGCTGGGGCGACAACTGAAGCGCCTGCACCTGGTCGCGGGGGACAGCGGACGCAACAAGTCCCCGTCTGGCAGCCCATGGACATCGCTGGGAAAGGAAACCGAGTGGAAATGCGTCTCCAAATCGGGGCAGCGGCTGATCGTGAGAGGGAAGGTGCTCCCTGTGGGCGGCGCGCCCCGGCCTGAATGGGAGGGGCAGCCTGCATCGGACCGCTGGCTGATCATCGCCCAGGACGTGACCGGGATGCGGCGAGCGGAGCGCCGCGCCGCGCAGCTTGCGGTGATTAACGCCATCATGCGGCGGATCAGCACCACGCACGACCTCCATGCGATCGCGCAGACGGTGGCGGAGGCGCTGCACGAGCACCTGGGCTTCAGCCGTGTGACGGTGCTGTGGCTGGACCAGGCCACCCAGGAACTGGTGCTGGTGGCCCGGTGGGCCACCAGCGATCCGGCGCCGCCAAGCTACCGACAGGCGATCACCGTTGGCGTGATGGGGCGGGCGGTGCGCACGGGGCAACCGCAATTGGTCCGCGATACGCGCCGTGACCCGGATTACATCGCCTCCAATCGCCCCAGGCGTTCGGAGTTGTGCGTGCCCATCCGGCATGACGGCGAAGTGTTGGGGGTCATCAATCTGGAGGATGAACGGCCAGGCGCGTTTGACGAAGATGACCTGGAGAGCGTCCAGACCATTGCCGATGGGCTGGCGATGGCGCTGGAAAACGCGCGGTTGCTGAAAGAGGGGCGCCGCGCTTCAGAGGAGTTAGAGCAGAGGGTACAGGCACGCACGCGCGAACTTAACGCCGTGCGCGAGACGCTGCTGGACATTACCGCCCAACTTGACCTGCCCCAGGTGCTCCAAGCCATCGCCGAACGCGCCGCCAACCTGGTCTCGGCCAAAGGCGGCCTCATTGAATTGCTGGACGCCGAGCGCAACGAACTGGTATACCTCGCCAGCTATGGCATTGAGCGCGACTACACCGGCTGGCGGCTGGCGTTGGGCGAGGGCTTGTCCGGGCGGGTAGCCGCCAGCGGGCAGCCGATCATCGTGGATAACTACCAGACATGGGAGGGCCGGGCTGCGATCTACGCTGGAGAACCCTTTACCGCCCTGGCCGGCGTGCCGCTGGAATGGCAGGGCCAGGTGATCGGCGTGCTCAGCGTCGTAGATGACATCGCCGAACGCACATTCACCCAAGAGGATGTACGCCGCCTGATGCTGCTCGCGCCCCAGGCCGCCATCGCTATCGTCAGTGCCCAGCTATATGAGGAGGAGCGCCGCGCCCGCACCCAGGCCGAGACCCTGCGGGAGCTGGCCGAGGTGGTCAGCACCTCGCTGAACCTGCGCGAGGTGCTGCGCGCCGTCGTGGTCAAAGCGGCCGCCGCTTTGGGCGTCAAACGGGCCTCCCTCGCGCTGGTGGACAGCCGGCGCAGCGTATTACAGGGCATTGCCGCCACCCCTGTGCCTGAATTGAGCCACCTGTGGCCGCTGTGGAAACAGTTGGCCCTTCCTATAGCCGATTTTACCGCGATGGCCCCTGCGGTCGTGGCCGGCCAGGCGGTCGTCTATCCCGATGCCCTGGCCGACCCCCACATGCACGCCTTCGCCGAGACGTTCCACCTGCGCTCATTGCTGATCGCCCCCTTGTACAGCAAAGCGCAATTCTTGGGGATATTGGCCTTTGACCAGCCCGGCGAGTTGCACCACTTCAGCGACGAAGACATCGCCCTGGCGCGGGCCGTCGCCCACCAGGCCGCCATCGCCGTGCGCAACGCCCAACTCTACGCCGATGCCCAGGCCAAAGCCGAACGCCTGGCGGTCGTCAACGCGCTGGACCGCGCCATCTATCAGGGCAGCCTGGACCTGCGCCAGCTCTTTGAGACCTTCGCCGCCCAGGCCAGTCGGCTGGTGCCTTACGACCGCATGTCGCTGGCGTTCCTGGAAGGCGATCAGTATCATCTTCTGGCGGTTGAGCCTGGCCTGTCGCCGGGCATAGGCAAGGAGATGTGGCTGCCGCGCCAGGGCACGTCCTTTGATTGGGCTATTGAGCACCACCAGACGCTGCTGCGCCCCGACATCACCCAGCCGCCCCATTTCAGCACCGATGCCCTGCTCATCCCGGCGGGGGTACGCTCCATGGTGGTCGTGCCGTTAGTGGCGCGTGGACGGGCGCTAGGGACATGGAATATGGCCCGCTGCCAGCCCCATGCCTTCTCCCCTGAGGAGATTGAGGTCTTTGAAACGGTCGCCGGGCAACTGGCCATCGCCCTGGACAACATCCGCCTGCACCAGGACCTGGCCGCGCAGGCGGCGCGACTGCGGCAGGCCTACAGTCAACTGGAACAGGCCGACCGGCTCAAGGACGAGATGATCCAGAATATCTCCCACGAACTGCGCATGCCGCTGACAATTGTGCGCGGCTACCTGGAGCTTATCCTGGATGGCACGTTGGGCGAGGTTCCACCTGGGTTAGAGGAGGCCCTGCGCACGGCCAGCCGCCGCACGGACGAGATCGTGGAGATCGTGGAGCGCATCACCACCTTGCACGGCCTGCGCCTGGGTGGGCTGGACCTGGAGCGCCTCTCCCTGTCCACGCTGGTGCGGCAGGCCGCCAGCATCGCCCAGCGGGCCGCCCAGAACGCCGGTATGACATTACAGGTGGCCCTGCCGGATGAGGAGCTTTATGTGCAGGGGAACGCCGAACGGCTGTTGCAGGTGGTCAGCAGCCTGCTGGACAACGCCATCAAGTTCAACCGGCCTGGCGGGCATATCCTTGTCACGGCAAGGGAGGATAATGGCCTGGTCACGGTGGAGGTGACGGACACGGGCATCGGCATCCCGGCGGACAAGCTGGATGAGGTGTGGGAGCCTTTCTACCAGGTGGACGGCTCCACCACGCGGCGCTACGGGGGGATGGGTGTGGGGTTGGCCCTGGTCAAGGAGGTCATTGAGGCGCACGGCGGCGTGGTGTGGGTACGCAGCGCGGAAGGGCGGGGCAGCACCTTTGGCTTCAGCCTGCGGAGGAGCCCATGAAGGGGGCGATGCAGCGGATAGAGCGGTTGCTAAGCTGGGCCGTCCCGGCGACCGGCGATGAGGAGAGCCGGCAGCGGGGGCGGCTGTTGTTCGCCATCGTGGGCGTGGCCCTGGCGCTGAGCCTCCTGGACCTGGGCGTTCTGCTGAATTGGGGGCGCGGCGCGGTGCTGGCCGAGCACCGCGCCTTCATCCCCATGCTGCTGGCGTTCCTCCTGGTGTTCCTGCTGTGTGTCCTGTTCTTGCGCCTGGGCCGGGTCAGGCTGGCGGGCATGTTATATCTGATGGACTTGCAGGCCATGGTCGCCTGGACGGCGGTCCTGGCGGGCGCCCCGCTCTGGGAGGCGCTGATCTTCTTCATCCCCGTCGTTGTCATCGCCTTCTTGCTCCTGGGCGCGCGCGCCAGCCTGCTCTTCGCCGGCTTTTCCGCCGGCCTGCTGGCAGCGTTGGGTTGGGCCAACGCGCAGGGCTGGATCACCGCCCCCGCGCCCGGCTCCGCGGCACGGCGCATCGCCGCCCTCATCGGCCATTCCAACTTCACGGTGGTGGTCATCCTGGCCCTCGTTCTCCTGGCCGGTCAACTGGAACGTGCGCTGCGGGAAGCACGCCAGCGCAATCGGGAACTTCTCCTGCTCAATCAGGAACTGGCCCGCCTTAAGGCGTTCAACGAACGCATCGTGCAGACGCTGGAGGAGGGGATCGCGGTCATAGATGCGCAGGGCGCGCTGACCTTCGTCAACCCGCGCCTGGCTGACATGCTCGGTTATACTCAGGCCGAGCTTATTGGACGCCATCTGTGCGACCTGGCCGATCAGGTGGTTGCCGCAGGGTCACGCGCCCTGGTAGAGGCCCAGCACGCCCAGCGCCCCCAGGGCATCAGTGGCCGCTATGAAGCCCTGCTGTACACCAGGGACGGGCGCGAGTTGCCCGTGCTCATCGCCGCCACGCCGCTGTTTGAGGAAGGGCGCTATGTGGGCACGCTGGCGGCGCTCACGGACATCAGCGCCCGTGTGCGCCTGGAGGCGCTTCAGCGCGAGTTCATCGCCGTCGCCTCCCATGATTTGCGCAGCCCACTCCAGTCCATTGTGGGCTACCTGGACCTGGTGTTAACGGACGAGGACATGGATGCGGCCACGCAGCAGGAGTTCATCCAGATCGCCCGCAACGAGAGCGAACGGCTGATCCACCTGGCCAACAGCGTGCTGGACCTGACGCGGCTGCAAGCCGGGCAGATGCCCCTGAACCTGGCGCCTGTGGACGTGCGCCCGCTGATTGAACAGGTCACCAGCGAAATCTGGCCGCTGGCCCAGCGGAAGCGCATTGCGCTGCTGACCGAGACCGCGCCCGATTTGCCCCTGGCGCGAGCGGACGCAGAGGGCTTCAGCCGCATCCTGAGAAACCTGCTGACCAACGCGGTGAAGTTTACGCCGGAAGGGGGGACGGTGCGGCTGGTGGCTGCGGGCCAGGATGGCCAGGTGCTGGTTCAGGTGTGCGACAATGGGCCGGGCATCCCCGCCGAGGAGCTTCCCAGGATATTTGAGCGCTTCTATCGCGGGGCGAATGCGCGGGACAGGCTGGGAGCCGGGCTGGGGCTGGCGATTGCGCGCCAGCTTGTGGAGGCCCTGGGGGGCCGTATCTGGGCGGAGAGCACGCCCGGCCAGGGCAGTGTGTTTTCCTTCACCTTGCCTGTAGCTGTGCCCGTGACGGAGGGAGAAGTCAGCTATCCGTAGTTAGTCGTCAGACGGCGAACGACGAAGGGGGAGATGGGGATGAATGCGCGTATCCTGGTCGTGGACGATGACCCGGAGATCGTGAATTTGTTTGCTTATGCGCTGCGGCGGGCGGGCTACCAGGTGGAGGGGGTGTTGGATGGCCGGGCGGCGCTGGAACGCGCCCGTCAAGTGCCCCCTGATCTGATCCTCCTGGATGTGATGATGCCGGGGATAGATGGGTACGAAGTGGCGCGGCAACTGCGGGCCGAAGCCGCCACAGCGGCCATCCCTATCGTGATGCTGACCGCACGGGCGCTGATCGCCGACCAGGTTGAAGGGCTTCAGGCGGGGGCAAACAGCTATCTGGTCAAGCCGGTCACGCCCTCGGTGCTGGTGAACAGGGTCAAAGAAATCCTCGCCACCCCCTGACCCCTCACCCCACCAGGGCGTAGGGGCGCACGGCCGTGCGCCCCTACAATCGCCAGCCCCAAGCCGTCCCTAAATTGAAACACCCCTTCGCCCCTCTCTGTTTGACACCCTTGCCTGGCCGGACTATAATGTGCCCACCCCCAATAGGGGGTTGATCCTGGCTATCGGACCACCTTCCAGCTATCAGCGTTCAGCCATCCGCTCCCAGCTTTTTATTGTGGGGGCTGTAGGGACGACCGGCCGGCCGCCCCTACAGGCGTGCTCAAAGCGGATAGTCCATCGCTATGATGAATCTGGCGAGTATCGCCGTAAATGTATTATGGGTGTTCGGGCTGGCGGTCATCCTGGCGGCCCTGGGCTACTCCGACTGGCTTGCCCGCGAGAGAGGAATGGGGTTACGCCAGGCTCTCTCACAGCGGGGGTTCGTGATCGCCACCAGCATAGGTCTGGCGCTCGTCGCCCTGGGCCTGGCCGGGGGTGCGCAGGGCACAGCGCGCCTGTTGTGGCTGATCTTAACGCTGGTCTGTGGCCTCCAGGCCTGGCGCGCCTGGCGGGCCTGGAACGCAACGTAAGGGGGACAGCAGGGGTTCTATCCCCCTCTCCCGCAGCGTGGGAGAGGGGCCGGGGGTGAGGGCAATAGCCTTGTTGGGCTATTTCACAACGCACGAGAAAAGCGTATTATAAAGCATAAGAGGGTAGAACAGGATCAAGGAGAATGGATCACCAGTGGACCGAGGCGTTGCCGGTTGTGGCGCACCCGCCAACGCAAGAAGAGGAGGCCAGCGCCATACAATCTGTGACCCACAACCGGCGGTCGTTGATCCTGCGGACCTCGGTCGGGCTGGCCCTGGCTGCGGCGGGCCTGGCCTGGGCGCTGCGCGATGTCGGATTTGACCAGGTGGTGCAGGTTTTCGGCTCTATCCGCCTGTTACCGGCGCTCGCCGCTTTCGCCTGCTCGGCGATGGTGGCGGTGCTCAAGGCCGCCCGCTGGCGCTGGCTCTATTATCCCCACCATCGCCGTTTGATCTACCGCCATGTGTTCTCCACCCTGGTCATCGCGCAGATGATCAACAATCTCTCCCCGGTGCGTATCGGCGAGATCGTCCGCATTTTGCTGATCCATCGCCGCGCTGGGGTGGGCAAAGCGGTCACGCTCAGCACCATCGTCGCCGAGAAGGTCATGGACCTGCTGTGCCTGAGCGCGCTCGTTCTGGCCGCGCTGGCGGCGACACGCGAATGGGCGGCGATGCGCCTGGGGCTGGCGTTGGTCGCGGGAGGGGGGCTGGCGCTGGCGGGCCTGAGCTGGCGCCGCCGGTGGTTGACGCCCTGGTTTGAGCGGCTGGTGCGCTTTATGCCCCTGCGCTGGCAGGACAAAGTCCTCAAGACGATCCACGCCGTGCTCTCGGCGTTTGAGCCTCTGTCCGAACTGCGGGGGCTTGTGCCGGTGCTCGGCCTGAGTATTGTGATCTGGCTGCTGAGCGCACTCTCCTTTCACACGGCGCTCCTGGCGTTCGGGCTGGATTTATCCTGGACCGCGCCGGTTGCCCTGCTGGCCGCGCTCCAGGGCGCCGTCTCCATTCCCTCGTCGCCGCCCGGCTATGTGGGGGTGATTGAGGCGGCGGCCACCACTGTGCTGGAGAGCACTTATCAGGTGCTGCCCGCCGTGGCCTTCAGCGCCAGCATCCTGATCCATCTGGTTGCTGTCGGGCCCGTGCTGATCTTTGGCGGGCTGTCGCTGATATTAGCGTTCAGTGCTCAGCGGTCCGCTTTAAGCGGCTACGCAGGCGTGTAAGGGCGATGTAGGGGCAGGCGTCCTGCTTGCCCTGCGCTCCTACGCGGACTGCCGGTGGCTGCACGCTGACAGCGAATACGGAGATGCAGGTACAGGCGCCTGAATTCAGCGTGGTCATCCCGGCACATAATGCCAGCCGGACGATCACGGAATGCCTTGATGCGCTGGCGGCGCAGACGGTCGCGCCGGAACGCTTTGAGATCGTCGTGGTAGACGACGGCTCCACCGACGGGACGGCCGAGGTGGCCCGCACCTGGTTTGCCCGTCACCCGCATATCTGCGGCCTTGTGCTCACCCAGCCCAAAGCGACCCCTGCCGCGGCGCGCAACCGGGGCGTGGAACGGGCGCGTGCCCCCCTGATCTTATTCACCGACGCGGACTGCGCGCCCGCGCCGAACTGGATAGAGGCGATGGAGGCCGCCTTCACCGACCCGGAGGTGGTGGGGGCCAAAGGGACGTACCGCACGCGGCAGTCGGCGCTGGTCGCCCGCTTCGTCCAGGCCGAGTACGAAGACAAGTACGACCTGCTGGCCACCCAGCCGCGCATTGACTTCATTGACACCTACTCCGCCGCCTACCGCCGCGATGTGTTCCTGGCCAACGACGGCTTTGACGAGGTCTTCCCCTACCTGGAAGACCAGGAATTCTCCTTCCGGCTGGCGCAGCGCGGCTACACGCTCGTGTTCCAGCCGGAGGCGGTCGTCTATCACCGGCACGCGCCCACCGTGCGCAGCTACTTCCGTAAGAAGTTCATCATCGGCTTCTGGAAGGCGCAGGTCGCCCGCCGCTATCCGGAAAAGGTCTTCCGCGACTCGCACACCCCGCAGGTGATGAAAGTGCAGATCGCGCTTCTGGGGCTGTCGGGCCTGTTGGGCCTGGGCGGCCTGGCCCTTCGCTTCGCTGTAGCCCAGGCGTCACGCCTGGGCTTCGGCACCGCCCCGGCGCTGTGGGCAGCGGCGCTGCTCCTGTTCGCCCTGCTGCTGGCTTCCACCCTCCCCTTCACGCTGAAAGCCTGGGGCAAGGATCGCTCTGTGGCCCTGGCCTCGCCCGCCCTGCTCGTCGTGCGGGCGCTGGCGCTGGGGTTGGGCTACACCTGGGGGACGTTGCGCCTGCCCGCCGGCGTGGTGGAAGGCCAGTCCACGATCAGCGGGCTGAACTGGTGGATCAAGCGGACGATGGACCTGATCGGTGCCTTGATCGGGCTGGTGGTTCTGGCCGTGCTCCTCCCCTTCATCGCCATCGCCATCAAGCTGGATTCCCCTGGCCCGGTGTTTTTCGTCCAGGAGCGCGTGGGCGAGAATGGGCGATGCTTCCGCATGGTGAAGTTCCGCTCTATGGTGGCCGACGCGGAAGAACGCCTGTCCGAGGTGGTGGACCTGGACGCGCTGCCTGAGCCCGTGTTCAAGATCAAGGACGACCCCCGCGTCACGCGGGTGGGTCGCTTCCTGCGCCGCACCAGCCTGGACGAACTCCCCCAGGTCTGGAATGTGTTCAAAGGCGAGATGAGCCTGGTCGGGCCGCGCCCTGAAGAATTGCGCATCGTCCAACGCTACAACGACTGGCACCGCCGGCGGCTGGCGGTGAAACCCGGCCTCACCGGCCCCATGCAGATCAACGGCCGGGGCGACCTGCCGTTGGAAGAACGTGTGAAGCTGGAAATTGATTACATTGAGCACTATTCGGTCTGGCGAGACATCCAGATCCTGGCGAAGACGATCCCCTCGGTGATCTCAGGCAAGGGCGCGCATTGAGAGGCAGACGGCGGACGACGGACGTCAGGGGTGAGCGGAGGAGTGAAAGCATGGGGGCCAGCCGCCCTGGCCGGGGTACTGGCACTGGGAATATACGCCAGGACACTGGCGCCCACGATTAGCTGGGCACACGCCAGCGGCGACGGCGGCGATCTGATCACCGCCGTCTACACGGGGGGCGTGCCGCACCCCACCGGTTATCCCACCTACCTGCTATTAGGCAGCGTACTCACGGCCCTGTTGCCTGGCGACCCCGCCTACCGCCTCAATCTGATGTCGGCGATGGCTGCGGCAGGCGCTGTGCTGCTGCTGGCGCAGACGGTGATACAGCTCTCCACGCGGCTGGGGAGTGGAGCGGGCGCGGCCCAGGTGGCGGGGCTGACGGCCGGCCTGGCGCTGGCCTTCTCGCCTGTGCTGTGGTCGCAGGCAGTGGTGGCCGAGGTGTATACACTCCACGCACTCTTCTTCGCCGCGCTCCTGCGGCTCGCGGCTTCGCCTGGCGCATCGCCTTTCCTTATGGGCGCCATCTGGGGAGTGGGACTGGGGAATCACCTTACGCTGCTCCTGGCGCTGCCCCTTATCCTGCTGGCGACCATGCGGGCCAGAGAGCCGACCCGGCCCGGGGTCTGGCCCGGGCTGCGCCTGGGCAGCGGGCTGGCCCTGGGCCTGGCCGTCTATCTCATCCTGCCCCTGCGGGCGAGCGCGGGACCTGTGATCAACTGGGGGGACGCACATACCCTCGCCGGCCTGGGCTGGCTGGTGTCTGGGCAACTCTATCACGGATACATGTTTTCGCTGCCCCTGGCCCATTGGCCGGCGCGGTTGAGCGCGTGGGCGGGGCTGCTGGGGGCACAATTGACCTGGATCGGGTTGGCGGTAGGGCTGTTCGGCCTGGCCCGGCTGGCCCAACGCGAGCGCGGGCTGGCGCTGGCGAGCAGCGCCAGCGTCGGGCTGGTCAGCCTGTTCGCCCTGGGTTACAATACCACCGATTCCTATATCCTGCTGCTCCCTGCCTTCGTGGTGCTGGCGCTATGGGCCGGGTTCGGCTGGGCCAATGCCCTGGCCGGCCTATGGCCTCGCGGGGGAGGGCAGGCGAGACGCCTGCCCCTACAGGCAGCGGCAGCGTTGGGCCTGGCGCTCCCGTTGGGACTGCTGCTGAGCGGCTACAGCGCAGCGGACGTCAGCCGGGATCGGGCAGCGGCGGAGTTCGCGCAGGGTGTGCTCGCTGCTGCGCCCCCACGGGCAGTACTGGTGAGCCATAGCGACCTTTACTCTTTTGTGCTATGGTATGAGCATTACGTGCGCGGAGCGCGACCGGATATCGCTATTGTGGACGCCGACTTGTTGGATTACCCCTGGTACGCAGAGGCGCTGATCCGGCACGAGCCGGGCCTGATCCTCAGCGGGCAGCAAAGTATCCACACACCGGATCGGCCCATATGCCAGATCGCAGCCGACGGGCGGCTGGATTGCCTTCCCGCTGCTACGCGAAGGTGAGGGAAGTTGACTGAGACTGGTTGGCTTCATCGTCTCCCGGCCGCCGTCCGTCGTCCCTGGCGGGCGCGCCTTACACGTGTGCTCGTCCTGCTGCTCCTGGCCGCTGCGCTCTGGGTTGGCTATCACGCCGTTCAGACGGTGCGCTATGGCCGGGCGCTGATGGGCCACCTGACCGAAGCACAATCGCTGGTGAGCCAGGGCACAGCCCAGATGAGCATCACCCAGATCAACGCCCTGGTCCAGGGCGCTTATGCCGACGCACTGGCGTTTCAGGCCGCCGCGCGCCCCTTCCTGGCGCTCGCCCCCTACTTGGGCTGGCTGCCGAAGGTCGGCGGGGATGTTCAGGCAGCGCCGCTCCTGGTAGAGGCAGGCGTGGAAGCGGCTGCAGCAGTGGCGATACCGCTGGAACGCTTAGCGCCCCTGGCCGATACGCTGGAGCGCGCTTCGTCCGACCCAGGCGCGCGCCAGCAGGCGCTGCTGGCACTGGCCCAGGCCCGCCCCGACATGGAACAGGCGCGCACCCACCTGCAACGTGCGCTGGCCGCGCGCCAGGGCATTGACACGCAGCGGCTCTCACCCCGCGTCGCGGAATGGGTCACCCGCGCCGATACCGCCCTGCAGGGCCTGGGGCTGGCGTTGGATGGCGGCCTGATCTTGCCTGAGCTGTTGGGGGTCAATGGCCCACGCCACTACCTGATCCTGACGCAGAACGAGGATGAGATCCGGCCCACGGGGGGCTTCATCAGCGCGGCGGGGCTGCTCAGCGTGGAGGCAGGCCGGATCACCAGCCTGACGTTTGAGGACAGCTACGCCATTGACGACCTGCAGGGACATGCCTATCCAGACCCCCCTGCACCCCTGCTCACCTACATGCGCTCGGAGCTTTGGCTGTTCCGCGACAGCAACTGGTCACCTGACTTCCCCACCTCGGCCCGGCAGGCCGCCGAATTCTACCGCATGGGCCGGGGGGTGGAGGTGGATGGCGTGATCGCGCTTGACCAGCGGGCCGTGCAGTGGATCGTCACCGCGCTTGAGCCGCTGCCGCCTCTACCCGGCAACTCGCAGCCAATCACAGGAGAAATGGTGATTGATCTCATGCGCGAAAGCCGCAGTGCCGATGTCCCCTGGTGGCAGCGCAAGGACTTCATCGCTCAGATCGCCGCAGCACTCTATACCCGGATTGAGCAGGGGTTAAGCCGCGAGGACATCCTCAGCCTGGCAGGCGCCCTGGATACCGCCCTGCGCCAGCGCCATGTGCTCATCTATCTGCGTGATCCACAGGCCCATGCGATGGTTGCTGCGCGGCACTGGGACGGGGCGCTGCGCCCCGGCGACGGGGACTACCTCATGGTGGTAGATGCCAACCTGGGCTTCAACAAGGCCAATGCGCTGGTGGAAGAAGCCATCCAATACAGCGTCAATCTGAGTGACCCCGCTCAACCGCAGGCGGACGTGCAGATCTCCTACCACCATCACGCCCAGAGCCCGGAGCGGCCCTGCGTGATGCACGCGCCCGTCCTGGGAAGCTACGCAGAAATGGCAGCGGGATGCTATTGGGACTACGTGCGCGTGCTTGCGCCCCAGGGCAGCCGCCTGCTCTGGGCCACACGCCATCCCCTGCCTGCGGGTCAACTGATCAGCGGGCAGCCCGCCTCGGGCGAAGCCGAAACCCTGGCCGAGCCAGGCGGGGGCGGCAAGACAGCGTTTGGCAAGTTCCTGGTTGTGCCTTCAGGCGAGCGCCTGGATTCCAGCTTTAGCTATATGCTGCCCGCCTCGGTGGTGCAGCGCGATGGCGATGTCATGCGTTATCGTCTGCTCGTCCAAAAGCAGCCGGGGACCCTCGCGCCGGCGCTCACCATAACGATCCAATTGCGCCCCGGTGCCAGCGTCGTGGCGGTGGAACCCGCGCCCACCCGGCTGGAAGGCGATCGCCTGCGATTTGAACTCACGCTGGAGACCGATCAATCCATTGAGGTGGCCTTCCGGTGAACCGAACGAGCCAGGCATCCGAAGTTCCCATGAGTTCCTCCGCGCTCAGATCGGGCGCACACGCGCCACCCCGCCTCCTCTCCTGGGAACGACCGGGGCTGGCCGTTCTCCTCTTCACCGGCCTCGTGCTCCGTCTGGCCTTCCTTGATCACAAGAGCCTGTGGCTGGACGAGGCCGTGACACTGAGCAAGGCCTTGGCGCCGCTCTCCGTGATCATCCCAGCCCATGATGAGGCCCATCCACCGCTCTATTACCTGTTCATGCATTTCTGGGTCAGGCTGGGCCAGTCTGAGGCGCTGCTACGCCTGCCCTCCGTCATCTTCGGAACGCTGGCGCTCCCCTTCCTCTATGGCCTGAGCCGTGAGTGGATCGGCAGGGGGGGCGCGCTGCTGGCGACCGCGTTGCTGGCCCTGGCACCGTTGCACATCTGGTATTCCCAGGAAGCGCGCATGTACAGCCTGGTGCCTCTGCTGGCCCTTATCGTTGCTTTTAACGCAGTGCGCGCACTCCGCGGTCAGGGGCGGGGCTATTGGGTCGCTGCCGTGCTGGCTGCGCTGGCGGCGATTTACACAGATTACAGCGCTGTGGTGGGGCTGTGGCTGGGCGATCTGGTGTTTCTGGCGTTGGTCGGCTACGTCTCCGTAGGGGCGGGCGGCCGCTCGCCCCTACTGACTCAGTTGAAAGCCTGGGGGTGGGCACATGGCGCTCTCTTGCTGGGGTACCTGCCCTGGCTGCCACTGCTGTGGCAGCAGGCGCGTGGCTTTATCCCCGCCCAGCTTGACGTATACACAACCGTGCTCTTCCGCCTGCTGCATATAGAGGTGACGCCTGAGCACTGGCAGATCGCCCTTCTGGCGGGGATCGCGTTCGGCCTGCTCTTGCTCGGCCTGGCCTGGAGGCATGGCGCAGGCGCCATCGCCTGGCTGGTGCGCCAACGATGGCTGGGCGGGGTGTTCATTGTAGCCTGGGGGCTGAGTCTCATAGCCATGCCTATCCCCAGGGGCTATTTCCTCAAGCGGGAGATCCTCATCGCGCTGCCGTTTTTGCTGATCGGCGTTGCCTGGGCGATGGGGCGGATGCGCAAACCGCAACTCCTGGCCGCAGGGGCGCTGGCCTTGAGCCTGGTGACCAGCCTGTACACCCTCCTGGCGGTGCCCAAAGAACAATGGCGAGAAGCAACTGCCTGGGTCCGGGCGCAGCAGGCGCCCGGAGACGTGATCGCGCTCCAGCCGGATTATGAGCATTATGTCTTTAGCTACTATTATCAGGGCAAGTTCAGGTGGATCGGGCTACCCTCCGCTGCGACCGAGCTGGACGCAAGCCTATTCGGGCCAGAGGTGAAACGCCTCTGGCTGGTCCAGTCCACAGCCCCTGGTAGTATCACAACAGACGAACTGGCCAGCCAGATGGACCGGGATTATCCCCTGCTGTTAAGCCGCGAATGGTTCCGCGTCCGGGTACGGCTGTATGCCATCAGATGAGGAAGGAGGAGGAAGAGGAAGATGAAAGCACAGCATCACACCTGCTGGTGGGTTGGGCCTTTAGCCGTGTTGCTGGCACTTGGGCTGCTCGCCCAATTCCCTGCGGCCTGGGCGGCACCCTCGCAGGTACCCTGGCGCCAGACGGTGCCGACGCGCACCCCGACTGAATCGCCTCCTACACAACCGCCGCCAACCGAACCGCCCCCCACACAACCGCCACCAACTGAGCCGCCGACGCAGCCGCCTCCTACACAACCACCGCCCACCCAGCCTCCGCCAACTGAGCCGCCCACGGCAACCGGTGCGCCGACACAGGTGCCGCCCACCAACACGAGCGTGCCGGTCAGTTCGCCGACCCCAAGCCCCGCCGTGACGGCGACCGGCACAGCAACGCTGGCGCCGGCGACGGAGACAGCAACGGCCACCGTCCGGGCAACGGCGACGCCAACGCCTCTCGCCCCCACCAGCCCGCCTGCACCGGGCGCCACCGCACCGCCCTCAGCCGGGCAGCCATCTCCGACGCCCCCCGGCGAAGCTACACCCACACCAGGCTCTACGGGTGGAGGTGGTGGGAATACGACCGCCGTCGCTGCGGCCGTAGCGGCACTGGTCATCGGTGGTGGGCTGCTTTACCTGCTGCGACGACGCCGGCCGCGCCCCTAGCGCAGTTCGCTAGGGGCCGAACAAGGCCCTCAACCACTGAGCGACCAGGGGGCGCAGGCCCTGACGTTTGGCCTCAAACAGCCCATTGAGCGTCAGCCCCTCCCAGTACGCATCGGTGCCAACCACACAGCGCGTGGCGGGGGCGTATTGGACTACCTGTGCCTGGGCATAGGGCTGAAGCGTCTTATCCAGGGGAGTGCCGGCATAACAGGCCGCGTAATCCAGGACCTTGGGCGAGGCAGGCGCGAATAGCGCCTGAACCCCCAGGGTCATCGCCAGGTTTAGGGCCGCCAGGCCCGCCACAGCCCATTGCATCGCCACCCGGCGCCGAACACTGAGCGGCTGCTCCAGCGCCTTTCCCAGCAACGCAGAGGCCAGAGCCGCAAAGCCGATCCCAGGGATGTAGAGATGGCGCGGATGTCCCCAGGCCAGCGCAGCCAGGACCAGGAAACTGAGACACCAGACCAGGCCCATCCGGTAGAGGCGACCCGCCCCGTTCCCACCGGCGCGCCACAGGCGCAGGGCCAGGGGAAGCCACATGCCCCCCAGCAGGGCTGTCAAAAGGACGAAGAGGGCCGCGCTCCCCCATGAGGGCAACTCATAGATGGGGATAATGAGCTGAACGAGCGATTCCACATAGTGAAAGCCCGTGACCGCCAGTTGAGCCCAGGGGCTACCGCCATAAGCAGAAGCCGCGCTCTCCACAGGCGGCGGCAACAGGAAACCGGTGAGCCAGGTACGTATCCCGAAGTAGGCCGTCAGGACGAGGGCATGAGGCCCAAGGCGCACCCATGCCTTCCCCAGGCTCTCCCCCCGACGCAGCCCCACCAGCCCCACCCCCAGCACCACGATCAGGGGGACGGCCATCTCCTTGCTCAATAGCCCCAGCCCATAAGACAACGCCGAGAGGATACTCCACAACACCGCCCGCTGGCGCATACCCTGGATCAGCGCCCAGGTGGAGAGCAAGATGAAGAAGGCACACAGCAGATCGTTCAGTTGGGCGATCCAGGCCACCGAATACGCTGTGCCAGGCAGCACGTTCCAGATCAGCCCGGCCCCAAACGCCAACCCAATGCGCTTGGAGACGATCTGAGACAGCCGAAACACCAGGGCTACATTGACCAGATGAAGCCCCAGATTGACCAGGTGAAAGCCAAACGGGTTAAGCCCCCAGGCGGTGCGTTCAAGGCCGGTGACCAGGATAAACACAGGACGGAAACGGAAAGCATCGGGAGAAGCGTGAAAACCCGGTTGGAACTCAGCCAACACCCGTTCCCAGGTGCTGAGCGGGACCTGCCAGAGATCATCATAAGCAAAGCCATAGGAAAGTGTGGGGGCATAGAGAAGCGCAGCCATCAACAAGAGCGCCGGTAAGGTCAATGCGGAGGGAAGGGACAAACGGCCAGGCATGGCGCTATTATATGTTCTTTGACCCTCTATGCGCAACCCCGCCTTAAGTTGAGGTTTGTGATATTCTACGCAAAACAGCGTAGGCGAAAATACGTCATAGTGCTCATGTGTCTACAACCAAAACAGAGTATATTGGAGCAGATGATAGGGTGGAGCGAAGAACAACGGTCAGGTTTATCGCAATTACGTAAAATGACGTAGCATAGAATACGTTATTTGCCCGATGCACACCGGCAGAAATTCCACTATACTATGCCTGGCATATCCATGCCGCGCAAAGGGGGGCCGACTGAGGGGGAGCGCGGCTGGATTTGCAGGGACAGCCCCTACGAGACCAATCATGGCCCAAGAACAGGAGCATCCAGTGCGCGTGCTGGTCGTTGACGACGACTTTGATATTCAAGCCCTCTTAACCCTGATCCTCAGTCGGGCAGGATTTGAGGTGCGCACAGTGGACAATGGCGCAGAAGCCCTGCGTTGGCTACCTGAGATCCAGCCCGACATTATCTTGCTGGATGTGATGATGCCGGAGCTAGACGGCTGGGAGACATGCCGCCGTATCCGCGCTCGCAGCCAGGTTCCGATTATCTTCCTCACCGTCCGCAACCGCCGGGCCGACATTGCGCGGGGGTTGCACCTGGGCGCCAATGATTACGTATGCAAACCCTTCGTTCCAGGTGATCTGATCACGCGCATTCGCCAACTCACCACCGGCACTCCTAATTAGCTCCAACGGGATCGGTTCCGACTCCCTTGCGGGGGAAGGGTGGGGTGGGGGAAAACCGATCGCTTGACAAACTCCCCCGGATGCCCTATAACCCCCACAGGGAGAGACCATGCCCAGAGCTGACCAGGGGGTAGCCGCCAGCCGAGGCCGCTATCACGTCGTGCCGCGCACGCTGTGCTTTATCACGCACGGCGACGAGGTGCTTCTGCTCAAAGGCGCGCCCACCAAGCGCATCTGGCCGGGGCGCTATAACGGCCTGGGCGGCCACGTGGAACGCCATGAGGATGTGCTCAGCGCCGCTGTACGCGAAGTGCGCGAAGAGGCCGGGCTGGACGTGAAGGACATCCGGCTGCGCGGCGTTATCAACATCAACACCGACGAAGAAGCGGGCATCCTGCTCTTCGTCTTCCATGCCGAAGCCATCTCTCGCCAGACGGCAAGCTCCGCCGAGGGGACGCTCGTTTGGGTGCCCCGCAGCCAGCTCGGTGCGCTTGATCTGGTAGAGGACCTGCCTGTCCTGCTGCCGCGCGTGCTGGACGCGCCTGCGGACGCGCCGCCGTTCTTCGCCACATATTCGTATGATGCCCAGGACCGCCTGGTCATCCGCTTCCACGAGTGAGACATGCGGGATCAGACCGAGGTCACTGAACGCCGACGGATCACCTGGGGGCAATACGACCAGGCCGCAGCCGAGGCCAACCTGCGCCGACTGCGACGGCGTTCGTGCCTCACCCTGCTGGGGGTCTCGCTGGCCTTCTGCTGTTTCCTGAGCTTGCTGACAAATGTGGCGCAGAGTTACCTCGGCCAGTGGCTGGCTGCGCCGCCGGTGTACCCCGGCGCGGTCCAGACCGACCAGCGCATCGGCCAGCTCTGTGTCCCCACGTTGGCGGTGTATTGCTATCAAACCTTCTACGAGACCCCCGATACGCCAGCCCAGGTGGTGGCCTTCTACGAGAATTACCGCGACATCCGCTTCCGGTCATCGCTTCATTTTATCTCTGAAAACAAGTTCCCCTTCGGCCAGCAACAGTCGGCGCGCTACTGCCGCTATGTCCTCGGCTACCGATCCTGTGCGCAGATTTCGGTCCACCCTTTGAACGTCGGCTCAGAGCTATACATCCAGGAGATGGGCGGGGCACAAAAGATGCCGGAGGGCTGATTGATGAAGCGACTCATCTGGTACGGTTGGTGTGGGCTGGCCACGCTGGTTATCGCCGAGGTGTTGATGGTCCAGCGCGTGCCCCCCGTCGCCCAGTGGTTCACGCCGATCATGTGGAGCGGCTATATTCTGCTCGCCGATGCCCTGGTGCTCCGCCTGCGCGGTGCTTCCCTCATCCACGACCGCCCCCGCGAGTTCATGATGATGCTCTGGCTCTCCATCCTGTGCTGGCTCGTGTTTGAGGTCTACAACATCCGGCTGAAAAACTGGTATTACATCGGCGTCCCCCCAGAGCCCTGGTTGCGCAACCTGGCGTATGGCTGGTCCTTCGCCACCATCTTCCCCAGCCTGTTTGAGACCGCCGACCTGCTGAGCGCAGCGAAGCATCGTTGGAGCGCGCTGGGTTTCCCCCGGCGGCTCCAGGCCCGCCCGCGCCGGATGACACCGGTATGGCTCTCAGCGTCGTTCCTCATCGGCCTGGCCTGTGTCGCCATCCCGCCGCTCTTGCCGGATGACCTGCGCCTGGATGCGCTCCCTGCGCCCCTCCCCCGCTACATGTTCGCCTTCATCTGGCTGGGCTTCATCCTGCTGCTGGAACCGATCAACTATCGGCTGGGCGCCCCCTCACTCTACCGCGATTGGGAGCAGGGCTATTGGGGGCGCACGGCGCGACTGCTCCTGGCGGGCGTCCTCTGCGGCTTCCTCTGGGAGTTTTGGAACTACTGGGCCATCGGCAAGTGGATATATGCCGTCCCGCCGCCGCTGGACTTCGGCCCACGCATCTTTGAGATGCCCCTGATCGGCTTCCTCGGTTTTCCCCCCTTCGCCCTGGAGTGCTTCAGCATGTATCAATTTGCCAAGCACATCCTGCAAGGGGACCGCCTCTGGCTTCCCAGGGGCAAGGCCGTGCCCGACGGTTCAGAGCAGCCTGGGCGCTAATTTGAAACCTGCATCCATCTATGTTAATATAGGGCGGCTTACACGCCCCGCCCTTCTCGGGGGCAGGGAAAGGAGAGGGAGAGACGATTGCGCCAAGCGGGCGCATTCAACCGCGACTGGCCTGTAATGTTGGCCATCATTCTGCTGGCCGCAGCCCTGCGTTTCCCCGCGCTCGGCCAGGCCCCCCCCGGCCTGTACCAGGATGAAGCCTGGAACGGCTTGGATGCACTTCAGGTGCTTCAGGGGGCGCGCCCCCTGTATTTTGCCGCCAATAATGGCCGCGAACCGTTGTTCATCTACCTGGTCGCTCTGGCGGTCGGTGCGCTCGGCCCCGGCCCCGCCGCCATCCGCCTGGTCGCCGCCGTCCTGGGCACGCTGACCATCCCGGCGACCTACGCCTTGGGGCGCACCTGGTTCAATCGGCGCGTGGGGTGGCTCGCGGCGGCTATCCTGGCGATCACCTTCTGGCATATCCACCTCAGCCGCACCGGCTTCCGCGCCGTGGCCCTGCCCTTGATCGCGGCGGCAGCATTGGCTGCCGGCTGGCGAGGCTTTCTCCCCTCTCCTGCGGCCATGGGAGAGGGGCCAGGGGCGAGGGCCGCCGACCGCCGTTGGCTTATCCTGGGTGGTGTCCTCTATGGCCTGAGCTTTTACACCTACCTGGCTGCGCGCTTCACCCCGCTGGCCCTGGCCGGGTTCGGCCTTTACCTTGTATGGCGACAAGCCGGGAACATTCGCCTGCGCGCGCTCGTCTGGTTTATAGCCGCAGCATTGGCCGTCATGGCGCCATTGGCCGTGTATGCGGCGCAACACCCGGAGATCGTGTTCGCTCGCGCAAACGAAGTGCTGATCACTAACCCGGACATCCATAAGGGCGACCTGTGGGGGACACTGGGGCGGCATCTGTTGGCCGTCTTGGGCATGTTCACCTTTCGCGGCGATACCATCTGGCGACACAACCTGGCCGGGCGGCCTGTGTTTGACCCGCTCCTGGCACTGGCCTTCGCTCTGGGCCTGGGTCTATGCCTGGCGCGTTTCCGCCGCCAGCCGACCGCTGCGTTTGCGCTCATCTGGACGGGCGTCATGCTCCTGCCCACGCTCCTGGCCGAGGATGCGCCCCATTTCCTGCGCGCCGTCGGCGTGCTGCCGGTCGCTGTCCTCTTCCCGGCCCTGGGGCTGGATGCCGCCTGGGCCTGGCTGGGTCGGCATAGCCCGGCCTGGTTGGGGGCGGTTCTGGCCGCGTCGGTGCTCAGCGCCAGCCTGGGGCTGACCGTGCGCGATTACTTCGGGGACTATGTGCACAACCCCGTGACAGGCTACTATTTCCAGAGCGCGGCGGCGGCCCTGGCGACAGAGGTCAACCGCACGATTGGCGCGGGTTGGGACGGGCAGGCGCTGTATGTGCCAGCGCATTCGCCGCCCACCGAAGGGCACGTCGTCCTGGCGCGGCGCTTCTGGGAGAGCTTCGCCAGCATCCGTTACCTCGTCCCGGAGACGCCCAACCTGGTGATCGCCGACAGCCCGGCGCAGGTGCCGCCAGAGGTTCCGTTGCGCCTGTTCCTATGGCCCTACGAGCCCACCCGCGCCTATCTGGAGGCGCTGCCGCGCGGTATCCGCCTCAGCGCGCAGTGGGGGCCGCTGGCGCGCGGCGACCTGGAGCCGCAGCCTTATGCCCTCTACATCGTGTATAGCGCCACGCCAGCGCGACCGGAGACCGGTCCGCTCGCCCGCTTTGAGCAGGGGATCGCGCTGCTCTCGGCGCAGGTCAGCCGCACTTCATCGGCGTCTGGCCAGCCCGCGTTGCGTGTTGACCTGAGTTGGAGTACAACACAGCCCATACCGGAGGATTACACGGTCTTTGTCCATGTAGAGAACAACGGGCAGGTCGTCGCTCAGCATGACGGCCCGCCTGGCGCGGGCGCCTTGCCCACCTCCTGGTGGCGACCGGGCGACGCCATTGAGGATACTCATCTGATAGTGCTGGAGGCACCTGACCCAACCGGACAGATCATTGTGGGCCTGTATCACCCGGTCACACTGCAACGCCTGGCGCGCCTGGACGCCTCCGGCCAGCCTGCAGGCGACAGTGCGGAGATCAAATACAGTGTGGAGATCAAATAATCATTAAGGAGGCCACGCCTTGAGCGATTATCTGTCGTCCATCATCCGTCGTCTGCCGTCTACATGGCGTATATTTGCCATACTGGCGTTGCCGATCTCAGCGTGGGCCGGTGCGGCCCAGGCCCAGCAGGAGGAAAATCTGCTGTTCAATGGCGGCTTTGAAGGGACATATGTAGCCCCGATCCCCGGCAGGGACAATATCAACGTCGCCCCAGGCTGGTTTCCCTACTGGGTTCAGGGATCACCGGAGGAAAACGCCCAGGGATACAAGGTCCAGCCGGAGTACAAAGCCGCCTTCACCACCGATTTCCCCTACACCCGTGTCCGCTCCGGGGCGCAGGCGCAGCAGTATTTTCACAGCTTTGCCACGTTTATCGGGGGCGTTATGCAACAGGTTACCGTCCCCCGCAACGCCCGCCTGCGCTTCAGCGCCTGGGGGCAGGCCTGGAGCTGCCTGCACTTTGAAGACTGCCCCGATGCCACCTCCGTCAACCCTGCGCCCATGCATATGCGCATCGGCATTGACCCCACCGGCGGCACCGACTGGACCAGCCCCAACGTCGTCTGGTCCCCCTACGCCGATCCCTATGACGCCTACCAACTCTTCACAGTGGAAGCCGTCGCCGTTGGCACACAAGTCACGGTCTTTCTCTATGCCGCACCGGAATACCGCAACGATGACAATGACGTGTATTGGGATGATGCCAGCCTGGTGGTGCTCGGCCCGCCCTCGCCCACGCCCCAGCCCACGCGCACACCCGGCCCGTCGCCGACCCTGCCGCCCGGCGCGGTGACCTACGCCGTCCAACGTGGCGATACCCTGCGCAGCATCGCCACGCGATTTAATACCACCGTCGCCGAACTTCAGCGCCTGAACCACTTGGACGGGTCCACCGCGATCTCGGTCGGGCAGGTCCTGATCGTCGCTTTCGCCACGCCAACGCCAACGGCGACCGTCCGGCCAGCAACGGCCACGCCGCGCCCTTCGGCCACACCCTCGCCGACGCCGACACAGCCGCCGACCGGGTCGCCGCAGCCGGAGCGCAGCCAGCTTTGCGTGTTGGCCTTTTATGACAGCAACCGAGATGGCTTGCGCCAGCCGGACGAAGCGGGCCAGACAGGTCTGGCCATCTCGCTGATGGACAGCAACAGCACGCTTGTTGCCACGACAAACGAAGCCTGGCATTGTTTTGACCTGGCCCCAGGCCGCTATACCCTGTCGGCCCGCCTGCCGCAGACATTGAGCGCGACCACACCGCTGACGCACACCGTCACCCTGCCCCCGGATCAGACGGTTGAGGTGGACATCGGCAGCGCAGTGGTAGGGGCGAAAGATTCTTCTCCCGTACTCGTCGTCCGTCCTTTGTCGCCCACAAACACCGCTCTGGTATGGGCAGCGGGCCTGGGCATAATTGTCCTGGCCGCGCTGGCCATCACCCTGGTACGCCGGGGCCGCCAGGGCACTTGATGATCAAGGAGGACATAGCATGAAAAGCAGTGAGCACCCCCGCAAGTGGCTGGCCCGGATCGGGCTGGGCCTGGTCCTGACCACGCTGATGACGTTAACCCCCCTTCCCTCTGGGTGGGGCAGGGGTGGAGTGGGGGGCCTCCAGGCTGCGCCCGTGCAGAACCTGCTGGCCAACCCCGATTTTGAAGGGGGATTCTACGCCTGGCAGGGCGATGGCGAGGTCATCGTCGCCGATGGCTGGCAACCCTGGTTCGTCCAGCCCAGCGAGCCACCCTGCCACAAGTTCCGGCCACGCTACCAGGGAGCTGCCCCTTATGTCAACCGCATCCACAGCGGCGGCAACGCCCAGCAATACTATACGTTGTATGCCAGCCACATCGCCGGCATCTACCAGCAGGTGAATGCCCCCGCCGGGGCCATCGTGCGCTTCACCATCTGGGGTCAGAGCTGGACTGCGCCGGAAAACGGCGACCCCAACCACTCGGATACGAACAACACCATGCACCTGCGCATCGGCATTGATCCCAACGGCGACACCAATCCTTTCTCACCGGCCATCGTCTGGTCAGGGGAGAATTCGGCCTTTGACGCCTATGTCCAGTTCCGCGTGGAGGCCATCGTCGGCAATGTGGGCCGGGTCACGGTGTTCACCTACTCCAACCCGACCTACTGCCTGGCGAACAACAACGTCTATTGGGATGACGCCAGCCTGACGGTCATCGGGCAGGCCGGCCCCACCCCGGCGCCGACGCGCACGCCCGGCCCCACCAATACCCCCGGCCCCTCGCCCACCCCCCGGCCCACACAACCGCCGACAGCGACCTTCACCCCAGGGGCGGGCGGCCAGATCACTTACATCGTCCAGGAGGGGGATACCTTGTCGGGGATCGCGCTCAAGTTCGGCACGACGGTAGCCGAGCTTCAGCGCCTCAACGGCATGGGCAACTCCACGCTCATTTACGCGGGCCAGGAACTGATCGTGGGCGAGGTGGCTGTGACGCCTACGCCGACCGCCGTCCCGGCCACCGACACGCCCGCTATACTGCCCTCGCCCACAGTGCTGCCCCCCACAGCCACGCCTGTCCCCGGCGGCAGCATCTGTGTCTCGGCCTTTGACGATGCCAACGGCAATGGCCTGCGCGAGGCGGGCGAGGGCCTGGTCGCCGGGGCCACACTGGAGGTGCTTCAGGGCGATCAGCCTATCATCACATACGAAACGGTCGGCAGCGGCGAGCCACATTGCTTCGCGGAACTGGCCGCCGGCAGCTACACGGTCACAGGTCAGCCACCGGAAGGCAGCCGCGCCACCACCCGCACCGAATGGTCATTGGCCCTGGTTGGAGGGCGGAACGAAAGCGTTTCGCTGGGCGTGACGCGCTCGGCAGCGGCCACGCCGCAGACCTCCCCACAGGCAAGCGCCAGCCTGCTGCAACAACTGGGCCTGTCCCTGTGGCGGGCCAGCGGCATCCTGGTCCTCCTGGCAGCGCTGGGCATCGCCGGGTTCATCTACCTGTCGCGCCGCACGTAAATGATCCCGATCGTGTTCGCCGGCCTGGCAGCGGCACTGCCGCTGCTGGCGGATGGGGGCTTGCTCAATACCCGTGGGGGTGGCGACAGCCCCTTTTTGCTCTTCCGCCTGTATGAACTACTGGCGAACCTACGTGCTGGCGTCTTCCCGGCACGCTGGATGCCGGACGCAGCCTATGGCCTGGGCTACCCCTTCTTCAACTACTATGCCGCGCTTCCCTACTACCTCGCCGCCGCCTTCAAAGCCTATGGCCTGAGCTACATCGCCAGCCTGAAGGCCGTCCAGGTCCTGGGCTTCCTCCTGGCCGGGCTGGCGCTGTACGGCTGGGCGCGCCGCACCCTGAACAGCCAGGCGGGGGCTGCCCTTGCCGCCGTCGCCTACACCTTTGCCCCCTTCCACATGGTCAACGTCTATGTGCGCGGCGACTCCCTCTCCGAATTCTGGGCCTTCGTCTTCTACCCGCTGATCCTGTGGGCCGTGCTGCGCACCGCCGAGCGCCCCACGCCGGGCCGGGCTGCCCTGCTCGCCGTCGCTTACGCCGGTCTGCTCCTCACGCACAACATCTCCGCCCTCATCTTCACGCCCCTCATCCTGCTCTACGCGCTGATCCACCTTTTCCTTGTCAGCCTGGAGCACCGGGGACGACGGATAGCGAACGGCAGACCACAGACCACAGATAGCACATCGTCGTCCGTTGTCCGTCGTCCGTCGCTCGTCGTCTGCGCCATTACCGCCGGGCTGCTCTGGGGGCTGGCCCTGGCCGCCTGGTTCTGGCTGCCCGCGCTGGCGGAGGGCGGCGATGTCCAGCTCGGCGAAGTCACCACCGGCTACTTCAACTACGCCGAGCATTTTCGTGGCGTTGATCTGGTCCAGCCTGGCCTGATCTTCAACTACGACACCGGCGGGCCAGGCACACCCTTTGCGATGGGCCTGGTGCAGGCCGCGTTCACTGTCCTGGGCGCGCTCGCCCTGATCGCGCATCTGCTCCGGCGCCGGGCGGACGGGCAGGCGCTGTTTATCCTGATCGGTCTGGTGCTTAGCACGTTCATGATCACGCCCCTCTCTCGGCCCCTATGGGATCACCTGCCGCTCTTGCCCTTCATCCAGTTTCCCTGGCGCTTTCTCTCGGTCCAGGCCCTCTTCAGCGCTCTGGCGATGGGGGCGCTGGCTCTGCCGCTGGCTTCCCGCCCGCGCCTGGCCGCCATCGGCCTCTCCATACCGGCGCTGTTACTGGCGGCCTCCGCGCTGGCCGGGCTACACCCGGAGTTTCTGCCCCTCAGCGACGCCGATGTCAGCGCTGAACAGCTACAACTATACGAGGTTTTCACCGGTAACATCGGCACCACCATCCGCGCCGAATATCTGCCCCGCTGGACCGTTCCCCGCCCGTACACCTCGCCGCAACTCATTCACGGCCAGCCTGCAGCGGCCAGGGTGCTTTCCGGCCAGGCCCAGGCCGAACGGCTCTGGCAAAGGCCGACGGCTCAGGTATGGTACGTCCAGGCCCAAGGGGCAGGCGCCACCCTGGCCTTCCCCACGCTCTACTGGCCTGGCTGGCAGGCCCGCGTGGACGGGCAGCCTGCCCAGCCCCGCCCCGTTGAACACCTGGGCTGGATTGCCGTAGATGTGCCCGCTGGCGAGCACGAAATCCGCTTGAGCCTGGGTCGCACGCCGCTGCGGGCCGGCGCCGAGGCGATATCCGCCCTGGCGCTGCTCCCCGCCCTGGCCCTCTTGGTCCGCGAGCGCCAACGCCTCCGGCTGCGCCCTATCGCTCTGGCGCTTCCCCCTTTCGTGCTCGTCAGCCTGATCCTGCACGCGCTCCCAGTCGCCGCCGCCTCGCCAGATGACCTCACCCTGGACTTCGCGCAGATGGCCTACCCACACCATAACCCTGCCGGGGTGGACTTTGGCCCGGCTGGCCGCCTGCTGCGCTATGAATACTCGGCCAACGCCATGGAAAGAGGAGAAGCGCTCACCGTCACCTTGTACTGGGCGCCGGGGACAGAGAGCAACACCACGATCACCGCTGAACTCGTCTCGCCCGCCGAGCACCTCTTCGGCGCGGCCTACACCCTCGCCAGCCAGAGCCAGCCGCTTGCCCCCACGCTCTCCTTTCGCCTCACCCCCCCAAGTGACGTGCCGCCAGGGCTGTATTTCGTGCGCCTGCGGGCGCAGGGGCCTGCTGGCCCGCTCCCCGCCCACACGCCGGGCGGCCAACGGCGCGGCGACCTGTACCTGCGCCCGGTCCGCCTGACCCCATCCGACCAGGCGCCCGTTGCCGACTGCGCCAGCGCCACAGGCCCCGTGCTTGAGGCCGAGCAACTCACCCCGCATACCCTGCGCGTGCGCCTGCGCTGGGTAATGGATGCCGGGCCAACGGCCAATTACGTGGTTGCGCTGCGCCTGCGCGATGCCGCTGGCAACGAGTGGGCCGCGCTGGACACCCAACCCGCCTACGGCTTCTACCCGACCTCCGCCTGGCCCGCCTGCCGCGCCATCCCTGACCGCTATGACCTGACGCTGCCCGAAGGGACGCCGCCCGGCGATGGCTACCAAATGGAGGTGAAGCTGTACATTGCCCAGACGCTGGCCCCCGTACAACAGCGCACCTTTCCCGTCCGCCTGCCCCTGGCGACGATCAAACCCGGCACGCCCTACACCCATCGCCTGAGCAGCGATGTGGCTCTGGTGCGCCTGGATGTCCCGCCCCAGGCCCAACAAGGGGACGCCCTTCCGATCACTGCCGCCTGGCTGGCGCTGGATCGCCCCCAACGCGACTACGCCGCGCTATGGTCGCTGCGCGATAGCGCGGGCGCAACCGTCTATAGCGCCACGCTGCCGCTGGCCCCCGGTTCACGGCCTGCGCTCTGGCCCGCCGGGGCGCTGGTCACCGGTCGCCTCTCGCTCAGGCCGCCGCCCACCCTGCCCGTCGGGAGCTATCGCTTGGCCCTGATCTTAACCGACGAGGACAACGCCCCCCTTGGCGCGAGCGTTGACGTGGGCCAGATTGAACTGGTGGGTCGCCCCCGCAATTTCACCGTCCCGCCGCTGGCTGTCTCTCGCGGCGACACCTTCGGCGGGATGATCCGCCTGTGGGGCTACGACCTGGAGCGCGAGGGCCCTAATCTGCGGCTGCGGCTGCACTGGGGTGCGATCACCGCCATCGCCGGCGACTATACCTTTTTCGTCCACCTGTTTGACCCGACCAGCGAGCACATTGTCGCCCAGGTGGACACCCAGCCTCACGGTGGCGCTTATCCCACCTGGCAATGGGCGCCGGGTGAAGTCGTGAGCGACGACATCCTCCTGGCGTTAGGGGGCGTGCCGCCGGGCCGCTACCGGCTGGCGCTGGGCTGGTACGATGCGGCCACCGGCCAACGCCTGTCGGCGCTAGACGCCAACGGCGTGCCCCATCCCGCCGATCGGGTGATCCTGGCAGACATCGTGGATGTGCCGTAGGAGCGAGCGGGATCGCACAGTTCTATTTTAGACGCCGGCCGCTTCGGCCATGGCGTCCCAAAACGCCAACTCATACTCCAGCAACAGGCGCGTGGCCTCCCGGATTTGAAAGGCGGGCACCCCGCGGTTAAGCGCGGCCTGCACAGGCGGAATCACTGTGCTCTCTGAGGGCTGGTAATTGGCGTACATGTCAAAAAAGGTGACCGCCTCCTGACTGAGGCCATAGTGGGTCTGCAAAGCCCGGCTGACCCGACGGGCGTTGCTGATCCACACCTGAGCGTCAAAGAAAAAGGCCGTGATCAGATCCGCGTCACAGCCGTACAAGCAAACGAACGTCTCAAAGTAACTGAACATCAGCGCTCCCGCCAAAACAGGGGCGCGTTCTAAGTCCTCCTCCGCCAATCCTACAGCTTGAGCGAATTTCTGGATGGCTTCGCGGACGGCGAACTCGGCTTGCAGGAAGTCATTTAAGATGGTGCGGCTGGGCAGGTCGCCATAGCGCGAGACGATTAAGGCAATGTTCCTGATGCCGTTGGTGACGATCCGGTACTGCTGGCTGGCCAGGATTTTCAGCGCGTCTTCAGGCACTTTTTTCTGTTCCAGTGCGTCAAGGTAGCGATGGCTCATGATTTTCTTCATGAGGGGGTCCAAGTCCTGACGTATCTGCTCAATAAGCGCGTTGGCAGTTGGGGTAGAAGCTTGAGCCGACATAGTCCAATCTCCTTTCTCGTAAAGCTCCAAAAACAAAACACCCTCTGCCGGAGAGGGTGTAAAGACATGACAAAGCCGCTGCTTTGCGCCTCCCTCCGCCGGCATTACCCGGATCAGGTTCTTCGGGTCGAGGACTTCTGTCCTCCTCTCAGCCTGGACCGACCAAGCTCCCCGTTAGATTGTTATATCCCCAATTATATGGGCAAATGCGCCGGTTGCCAACCCCTCCCCATTTGGAGGGCAGGCACCTCAGTTTGAACGCGTCCTTGCCCCTCCCTCCCCCCTTGTGGGGGAGGGCAGGGGTGGGGGGTAGAACAAGCTCTGTGTCCCTGCGCCTGCCCACGCGGACGATCGGTCACTGGCCCTCCAGGCGTGACTTCAGTCGCAGGATTGCCCCCGGAATGCACCTCTGTTATTGACACCCCCGCCATCACGTGGTATACTGAACGCGGCCCGGAGGGATGGCCGAGTGGTTGATGGCGGCGGTCTTGAAAACCGCTGTGGCCCTTCGTGGTCACCGGGGGTTCGAATCCCTCTCCCTCCGCCTGGCCGCACGGCCCGCAGCCTACGGGGAGGTGCCAGAGTGGTCGATTGGGGCGCACTGCTAATGCGTTGTAGGGGCTTAAACCTCTACCCAGGGTTCGAATCCCTGCCTCCCCGCCACAGAACCCCGGTCCCCCATAGCGACCGGGGTTCCTGCTTTTCCGGCCCCAGCAATTTACGCACTACGTCAGACAGCCCCGCTGCGATTGAGATCGCCCCTACCCGTGTCCACGCTGGTGGACGCCCGGCGGCACGTCCCCCAGGCGCGACTTCCAGTTGCCGGCCTGAAATCCACCAATGGCCTCTCACGACCTTGTGCCCCCCGCCATCCTGTGCTATAATAAGGCGCAGGATGAGATACGCTTGGCTAGACGCCGTGAGGAGAAGCTGTGCTGAGTAAGGACGTCAAGGGAAGTATCATTCAGGAATTTCACCGGCACCCACAGGATACCGGATCGCCTGAGGTTCAGGTTGCCCTGCTCACGACCCGGATCAACCAGTTGACCGAGCACCTCAAAGTGCACAAGCACGACGAGCACTCCCGTCGTGGTCTGTTGAAACTGGTCGGCCAGCGCAGACGCCACCTGGCCTATCTCAGCCGCAAAGATCCGGAACGCTACCGGATGCTCATCCAGCGTCTGGGCCTGCGTAAGTAGTCCGGATTGCCGGGATCACGACGAGTACATGGAGTGCAGGGTGCCCATGTACTCGTTTCGTATTGGGGCAACATAGCTAAAATTTGGAGGGCTACGGCGGAAGGTCCGGAGTTGGCGAGTGGCGATCAGGGGACCGCATCCCCGGTCGCCAGTCGCCAGCCCCTGACCTCCGTCGAGCCCTCATCAGACGGAGGTAAGAAAAGTGAATACTGTGAAACAATATACTGCCGTAGTCGGCAATAAGGCCATTTCCTTTGAGGTGGGAAAGCTGGCCGGTCAAGCCGACGGAGCCGTGCTGGCTCGCCATGGCGACACCATGCTGCTCGCCACCGCCACTATGTCCAAGCAGCCCCGCGAGGGTGTGGACTTTTTCCCGTTGAGTGTGGATTATGAGGAGCGTCTGTACGCTGCCGGGCGCATCCCTGGTAGCTTCTTCCGCCGCGAGGGCCGGCCCGCCGAGGCCGCCATCCTCATCGCACGGCTGGCGGACCGCGCTCTGCGCCCGCTCTTCCCCAACGATCTGCGCAACGAAGTGCAGATCATCCTGACGGCGCTGTCGTCCGATAGCCTCCACCATATTGACATCCTGGGCATCAACGCGGCCTCGGCGGCATTGGCCATCTCCGGCATCCCCTGGGATGGGCCGGTCGGCGCGGTGCGCATCGGCTACATAGATGGCCAGTTTGTCATCAATCCCACCATCCCGGAGATGGCCACGAGCACGCTAGACCTGCGTGTGGCGGGCACCGCCGATGCCATCCTCATGGTGGAAGCCGGCGCGGATGAAGTCCCGGAGGAATTGATCGTGGAGGGCCTGCGCCTGGCGTATGAGGCCATCCAGCCGCTCGTGGCGCTCCAGGAGCAAATGCGGGCCGAGATCGGCAAGCCACGCGCCGAATATGTCTCCTTCGCCGTAAGCGAAGAATTGAAAAGCGAGGTGACCGGGCGCGTCGGCAACCGTATCCGCCAGGCCCTGTTGGAGACGGTGGAGAAGGAAGAGCGCAACGCCGTCCTGGACGCCATTGAGGGGGAGGTGCTCTCTTCATTTGAGACCGAGGAAGACATCATGCCCGCCGACATCAAGGGCGTGCTCCATGACCTGCTGAAGAGCGAGGTGCGCAGCCGCATCTTGCGCGAAGGCGTCCGCCCGGATGGGCGCGGGCTGAAGGACATCCGCCCCATCACCTGCGAGGTCGGCCTGCTGCCGCGCACGCACGGCAGCGGCCTGTTCCAGCGCGGCGAGACGCAGGTGCTGAGCATCGTCACGCTGGGCACGCCGCGTGACGAGCAACTCCTGGATGGCCTGTATCCGGAGGAGTCCAAGCGCTTCATGCACCATTACAACTTCCCGCCCTTCTGCACCGGCGAGACGCGCTTCCTGCGCGGGCCGAGTCGGCGCGAGATCGGCCACGGCGCCCTGGCCGAACGGGCCTTGGAGCCGATGATCCCGCCGGAGACGACCTTCCCCTACACCATTCGTGTCGTCTCCGAGGTGCTCTCCTCCAACGGCTCCACCTCTATGGCGAGCGTATGCGCCTCAACGCTGGCGCTGATGGATGCGGGCGTGCCCATCAAAGCGCCGGTCGCCGGCGTGGCCATGGGCCTGATCAAGGAGGGGGACGAGTACGCCATCCTCACCGACATCCAGGGGATTGAGGACCACCTGGGCGACATGGACTTCAAGGTCGCCGGGACACGCCAGGGAGTCACCGCGCTGCAAATGGATATCAAGATCAAGGGCATCACGCCGCAGATCATGGCCGAGGCGCTGGCCCAGGCGCGTGAGGCCCGCCTGTTCATCCTGGAGAAGATGCTGGCCGTGCTGCCCGCGCCACGACCGCATCTCTCGCCCTACGCGCCGCGCATGACCATCCTGCATATTGACCCGGAGAAGATCGGCGCGCTGATCGGGCCGGGCGGCAAGGTCGTGCGCAGCATCCAGGAGCAGACCGGCGTGAAGATTGACATTGAGGACGATGGCACGGTCTTCGTCGCCGGGGCAAACGGCGCCCAGGCTGACCGCGCTGTGGAGATGATCCGCGCCCTGGTGGAAGAACCCGAGGTCGGCAAGATTTACACGGGCAAGGTCGTGCGCATCACCGACTTCGGCGCCTTCGTGGAGATCCTGCCCGGCACGGACGGGATGGTCCACATCTCGCAGTTGTCCGACCGCCGGGTGAACCGGGTGGAGGATGTCGTCCAGGTCGGTGACGAGATCATGGTCATGGTCACCGACATCGGTCCGGATGGCAAAGTGCGCCTGAGCCGCGCTGCCGTGCTGGAGGGCCTGACGCCGGAGGAAGCGCGCGAACGTGACCTGCGGGGGCGCGGCGGCACGGGGAGCAGCGGCGGCAGCCGCCCAGGAGGGGGCCGCCCTGAGCGGAGCAGCGCACGCCCAGGGACTGCCCGCCCCGGCGGCAGGCCGCCGCGCCGCGCCTAGCCCGAGGCGATACATGATCATCGCACGTGAAACGTCAAACGTCCCACGTAGTATGACGTTTGACGTTTCACGTTTCCTTGACGCTTACCCTTAGGAACACGATGCTTTCCCCATCACCGCGCTGGAGCCCGAGCACGAAGCGGCTGGTCATCACGGCCAGCCTGATCTTCATCGCGCTGTTCATCTACCGCTTCCGCGACGTCATCCAGCCGGTTGTCCTGGCGCTGCTCCTGGCCTACATCCTCAACCCCATCGTCAATTTCCTTACAAGGGCGACCCGTATGTCGCGCACGCTGGCTGTGGCGCTCGTCTATCTGGCGTTGATCGCCGTGATCGTTCTGACGCCCGTGGTGTTGCTGCCACGCCTGATTGACCAGGTGGGGGCGCTGGCCAGGAACCTGCCCCAATACATCACCGACCTGAGCGCCGTGCTCAGCCAGCCCGTGCAGATCGGGCCTTACCAGGTGGACCTGGGCGGCCAACTGAGCACGCTGGGCAGCCAGTTGGGCGGCGTGGTTCAGCAGGCCATGACCCAAACGCTCTCCATCCTCAGTGGCATCGCTAACTTCATCACCCTGCTGATCTTCATCCTGGTCATCTCGTTCTATCTGCTCAAGGATGCACCCTCCCTGTTGCGCTCCATTGAGCAGGTGGCCACGCCGGAATACCGCCACGACCTGCGCCGCCTGATCAGCGAGACCGGGCGCACCTGGAACGCCTTCCTGCGCGGCCAGCTTATCCTCTCTCTGACCGTTGGCTCCATTGTCGCCGTCGCCACCACCATCCTGGGCGTGCCTAACTCGCTGCTCCTGGGCATCCTGGCGGCGCTGGGCGAATTCATCCCCTTCTTTGGGCCAGGGCTGGCAGCCATTCCGGGCATCCTGCTGGCCTACTTCCAGGGATCAACCTGGCTCACCCCGCAGCCGTTCAACAATCTGACCTTCGCCTTTATCGTACTGATCATGTACGTGCTCAACCAGCAGGTGGAGAACAATATCCTTGTGCCGCGCATCATCGGGCAAAGCCTGAACCTGCATCCGGTGGTCGTGCTGATCGGGGCCATCATGGGCGCCAGCCTGGCGGGTATCCTGGGCATCCTCCTGGCTGCGCCTACGCTGGCGACCCTGCGCCTGCTGGGGCGCTACATCTATTACAAGCTCCTGGACCAGGACCCCTTCCCGGAGGAAGCCGGGCCGCCAGAGCCGGTCCCTGAAGCCCTCCCGGCCACCGCCGGGGCGCATTCCGACAGAGGTGGAGCAGGCGTGCCCTTGACCGCGCCGGAGGCGACGGACGAGCCCCATTCAGCGACCAGCGTCCAGCCCACTATTGAAAATTAAGCGTCAATATGGCATCATAGAGCCTATGATCAGGGAACATCTGATATTCCGAAAGGCCGTTCCTGAAGACAAGCCCGCAGTCCTGGCGATCTGCGCCCAAATCTGGGAAGGGGATGACTACATTCCTGAGGTCTGGGATGCGTGGATCGCGGACCCCTATGGGCAGTTCAGCGTGGTGGAACTGGATGGGAAGGTCGTCGGGCTGGGTAAGCTCACGCGCCTGACGCCCACCGAATGGTGGCTGGAGGGCCTGCGCGTTGATCCGGCCTATCAGGGCCAGGGGATCGGGCGCTTCCTGCATGAGCAGGGTGTGGCCCTGGCCGACCGCCTGGGCAAAGGTGTCCTGCGGTTCGCCACCTCCTCCGCCAACCACAGCGTCCATCGCTTCGCTGCCGACACGGGTTTTGCCCACATCGGCGGCTACGCCCTGTTCAAGGGGCCAGCGAGCACCTCACCCACCGCCTTCACGCCCCTGCCGGAGGGCGATCTGGACATAGCCTCCCGCCTCCTGGAAGGGTCAGAGCGCTTCCAGGCCGCGCAGCGCCTGTTTGAGGACCGCTGGTGGACATGGCAGACCCTGACCCGCGAACTGCTGAGCCGATACGCCGCTCAGGGACAGCTTCTGGGCTGGCGCAGGCGCGGCCGCCGGTTGAGCGGCCTGGCATTGGTCAGCGACTACCCCAGCGAGGGCCGGCTGATCGTGCATTACGCCGATGCGCCCGGCGACCTGCTCAGCGACCTGGCGCGTGACCTGCGCCATCTGGCGGGCGAGCGCGGCCTGGAGTTGGTGGACTGGAAAGTGTTTGACCGCCCTGATACGCGGGCCGCGCTGGAGGCCGCCGGCTACGAGAACACCTGGGAGAACACCCTGTGGGTGTTTGAACGCCCCATCCGGCCCGGGGCAGTGGATAGCGAATGAGATGGACCTGTTGAAACGTTGGCGTGAGCAGAACGCTGTCCCACAATCACCCTCTAGCGGCGATGCGCCGCGCTATGGCTTCTCGTATAGCGTATATTGGCTGCAAGTCGCCCGCACCTGGGATGCGGAGCAGCGCCGGAGGGTCGCGCAGGAGTTACATCTGCTCCTGAGTCGCCCCGACTTTGTGGCCAACCAGAGCGAGCGCCGCTACCATTTGCCCGACCTGGAGGGTCACCATAGCGGTGGCAGCCTGGTCGCGCTGGCCCACGTGCTCCAGGCGCTCTCCGCATATGAGGAACAAGAGGGACAGGAACAGGCTCCCCAATCGTGAAAGGATAATGCAGAGATGGATGGGCATCCGCCCCATAACGGGCGTTCCGAAACACTGGCCGAGACCGAAAATTACACCGTGTGGCGCGATGTGGATGAGAACGGTGAAGTCACCTATCACCTTGAGCTAGGCGTCGTCACCTGCCACTTCTTTCAGGATGAATGGGACGAACTGCTGGACCTGTTCGGCCTGTTGATCGGCTCTTGAGGTGCTCACACCCTCCGCGGTCATCCGGTCGGGCGTCGCGGCGGCGATTGTTCCACTGGGGCGCGTGGGGCTACGACCTGGTCACCGATCAGGCCACCTGGAAAGCCAGTTGCGCCGAACTGGTGCGCCATTTCCCACCGACAGCAGCGCCGCCGCGTGTGCTGGACCTGGGCTGCGGGCCGGGCGTTTTCGCGCTGGAACTGGCCCATCGCCTGCCCGACGCCCAGGTGATCGGGTTGGACATCGCGGCGGGCATGTTGCGCCAGGCGCAGCGCTACGCCGCCCGCGACGGCCTGACCGGGCGCATCCCCTGGATACAGGCCGACGCCGCACGCCTGCCGCTGGCCTCCAGCAGCCTGGATGTCGTCACCGGTCATAGCTTCCTTTACCTGGTCAGTGACCGCCAGGGCGCCCTGGCGGAGGCCTATCGCGTGTTGCGCCCTGGCGGGCGGATTGTGCTCATGGAGCCTAACGACCGCCGCTTCGCCTCTGGCCTCCTGCGCCGCGCCTTTGGCGAGTTCCGCTTTGCCGTCTCCGCGCTCCTCTGGCACATCTACAGCCGCCTGCATGGCCCCTTCACGCCGACCCGCCTGGCCGAGACGTTGCGCCAGGCCGGCTTTACGCACATCCTGGCCGAGGAGACACTGGCGGGCCTGGGCCTGATCGGGCGGGGCGAAAAGGGTCGGCTGGCGGTGCAACAGAGTACAGGCACATCCCGCCCCTTGTATCAAGCCCCACATCCACTTTACCTGTATCTGCTCATCACACAAAAACCGAATCGCCCCCCCTGGGAGAAGGTGAGCGAAGAGGAAATCCGTTGGGAAGCGCAGGTCGCTACCGAGCGCGAGACGGGCCAGGATGTGCTGCTGGCCTTCACCTCACTGGTGAAAGCGGTCGCCTTCATGCAGCCTGCAGTCCTCGCCGGGCTGATCCACGACGTCAACAAAATGGGCAAGTTCCGCCGCGAGACAGTAGAAGCCTGGGGCAGGCCGGTGCTGGTCAACCCGGCCCTGGACGACCTGCGGGGAGCCACCAGCCGCTATGTCCTGGCGGGCCGGACAGTGCCGGTGGATCACCGCCAACGCGAACGGCACGAAGAAGCCTGGCCATACGATTGAAATCGCGCCTGTCTGGGGCAGCCCTGGCCGCCACCCCTTGCCAAAACCTGAAATGTGGGTATAATAACCTCGCGTAAACTGTTCGGCCGGGTGCCCACGTAGCTCAGACGGTAGAGCACTCCCTTGGTAAGGGAGTGGTCATGGGTTCAAGTCCCATCGTGGGCTCCATCTGTCCAGAACTTCATGGGAGGTATCATTTAGCATGGCGAAGGAGCGATTTGTACGCACGAAGCCCCACGTGAATGTGGGCACAATTGGACACATTGACCATGGCAAGACCACCCTGACGGCAGCCATCACCAAGGTGCTGGCGCTCAAGGGGCTGGCCC
>Ga0209479_1000381_pt1 | contig 74387 bp, 71 predicted proteins | sample DewCreD2012metaG_2_FD_184112 | JGI IMG/M metagenome (GOLD analysis project Ga0209479, IMG submission 184112) | Hot spring sediment bacterial and archeal communities from British Columbia, Canada, to study Microbial Dark Matter (Phase II) - Dewar... ...
CCCACCTCAGCCCGCCGCTGGTACCGCTCCCGCCCCAGAAACTCCCGCACCTCCTCCTCCAGCACCCGCTGGATCAGCCCCTGCACCTGCCCCCGAAGCCAGACGTGGAGCGTCTCCCAGGTGGGGATTGACGGCATGCCCTGCGTTGTGGTGCGCTCGTACATGGCGGTGTCCTCCCTCCTCGGGCCGCACAGCCCGTCGGTTTTTCTCTCACCAGGAGGGTACACCGCCTCTCCAGTTTCCACACTTCCCGAGGGTACCTCATCTGGCGTAACGATGGTATCATTGTTAAGGATGAGCAAGAAATCCGCGCCGGATCGCGCTGCGAGGCGCATTCCCAAATTGTTGCCGCTACAAAATCCCAGGTTTTCATCGGAGCGGACCAGTAATAATCTTGATGTGGAGAGAACCACTTGCGTACCCGGAGCCAGGGCCTCCGGGGCTACGGCCGGCCGGTCCTGAACAGGGCCCCACCGGTCCAGGCGGTCCATCACCCAGTCGCGGATCCGGGCGACGGAGTCGTCCACCGACCCGTTGTCCACGAGGATGACCTCGTAATTCGGGTACGTGAGCGCCTCCACCGACTCCAGACACTCAATCGTATCCCGCCACCCGTTCCAGTTTAGAATGATGATGGCAACTTTGGGCCACGCCTGCGATGCTTGCATGTTCCCTCGGCCCCGAGACCTTTTCCGTCTCCTATCCCCAATGCCGATCCCAAGTATCTCAACATCAATCAAAAACCATCATATCTTCTCTCCGGGCCTCAAATACGAGCGAGCCCCACGCCTTCACATGGGTTCGGCTCCCAACTAACCCCCCTGTTTTGCCACTAAGCATTCAATACCACCCACTAAAACCCTTTACAGCCAAGATCATGTCTGAAATCTGGGGCATCCAAAATGTCATCATGGAGAGTGCCGTAGATACGTATCGCACCCTTTTTCCTAAAACCTTCAGCCCGCCAATACCAAACACTCTGTACCCACGCCTACGAAAGTCCCGTACAGACCATCTAGATACGTGCTTCTGCCAGGGATTCCCATCATATTCAGCCTGAACGAAAAAGAGGTTAGGAGTGGTGACAATAATTTGACTAGCGATCCTCTCCATCTCATCGAGCAATTCTTCTCCCTTTAGCTTAGGGAGATGTTCCAGGACTTCCGTACAAATGCAGACATCAAACTCCCGCTCCGCAAACGGTAGAGGGATCTTCTGAAGATCCCACAACACAAGCTCGTCGTACAGTCCGAACTTCCGACAAAACTCCAGGTACGGTTCGAAGATGTCCACACCCACCAATCTCCGGGGCTCCCGATAGATCCTACATAGCGCACCCATTATGCCCCTACCACATCCCAGGTCAATGATTGACCGTGATTCCCGGGGCACGGCTCTCAGAACCCACGAGTACCAGAAAGGCATCCAGGTAACATCGGGCATTCCGCAATATCTCCTCAACAAAAGTCTCCTGGGCCCTTCATAATCCGCAGCACAACTTTCCAACCAACGGCCAGGGATTCGTAAAGAACGATTGCAAACAACAACACCAACGCTTTTAGTGCCACTCCCAGGGCATCCGATAAAAAACTGCCGGCCGCCAGCACTATCAGCATGCTGACCGCCAACCAACTCTGCCCGTTAAGAAACGTGCGATTTGGAACACCTGCTACCTTCGTGCATAAATAAGTAAATACGATAATCGTCCAAGCATTACGGAGCCACCACGCCACCCCAGCCCCGATAATTCCGAATCTTTGAACCAATAGAATTGCTATAACCATATATAATGGAAGTTCGACAATGTGGTACTTTGCAATTACATCAGGGCGGCCAGCCGCCATCGCAACAGTAAAGGGCACGTATGCGAGTCCATTTAGTACGGCCGCGACGGTCAAGATCCGGAACACCGGAGCATCCATCACGTATTGTCCACCGAAGGCTACAGCCAGAATCTCACTCGCGAACGCGCTACACGTAATGCCCATTGGCACGAGTGCTATTATGAGGTATTTCCAGGATCTTTTTGAGAGCGTCAGGAAAGCGGGTAAATCATCAGCCGACAGGTTGTTGGTCAGTTCCGGAAAGAGAGCAATTGAAACCGCTGCAGGAACCACTAACAAAATTCTGTTGGCAAGTTCATATGAGGCCACGTAGTGTCCAGCAGCGGACATATCGCCAAATGTAGCTATTAGGAATCGATCACTATATACGGTGATTGGGATAATTAAATTGGAGACGCTAACCCACCCACCGAATGAAAACAGCGCACGGAACATCGAGGCTGGAAAGGGTTGAAATCCCGCAAGGTACCGTGTGTACGTCAGAAGCAGTCCAACGACGGCGAATGCCCGGAGGAGGACGATAAGAGCGATCACCCCAACAAGTCCGAGGCCCAGCCATGCCCCCATGAGAGCGGCAAGGTAAACTCCTACCGTGGCGGGTACCTGCACGGCGTTAACCAAATCGAACCGTTGAGCACCCTGCAGGGCACCGGACAGGGACCCTGAGACCATGACCAGGGGAACCGCCAGGCCCAGCAGCCGGAACGCCTCCGTCGCCTCCGCCATGAGCGGAGCCGGCACTTTGAGCCACGCCGACACGAGAACAGGAGCCGCCAAAACGAATATAAGCCCGCCCACAACCCCCAAAATGCCCTGGGCTGTCACCGCCGCCGCCACGATCGAACTGACCCTCTCCCGCTCACCCCTGGCCAGCGCCTCGGCTACGAACTTCGTGCTCGCCCTGCCCAGCCCCAGGTCAAAAACTGCCGAATAGCTCAGCACCACCCAGGCGATCGATAGGAGACCGAACCTTTCCGGCCCCAGCCCCCGGACGATGAAGGGAACTGTCGCCACACCTGCCAGTAAAGGAATCACCTGGCCGACAAGATTTAGTAGGCTATGTTGTAGCAGGAGTCGGCCCGTAATCGCCAGCTGCCCCGTATTATGCTTTGACCTTACGGTTTCGAGAGTCGGGGTCATTTCACCGGAAGCTTCAGTGGTTAGGTGTTCTGACGGTCGGCTACGCGACTGTCAGTTTCCCGACGGTCACCGCCCAACGCGCGGACCGAACCGTCCTGGCCGACCGTCGGGGCAGGGCCAAACAGCGTCGCGGGCTGCCCCTTTAGTGTAGACTCGGGCCCGAATGCTGTCCGGCACGGTGTTGGGGTAACGCGTCGGAACGTAGTAACCGTCCAGAACGGACCACGTCGCCAGCTTCCTGCCGAAGGCTGGATCGAAGGCAGCAGCCGCGTCGCAGAGCCGTTCGACCGAATGGCCCAACACCACCTCCTCTCCCTGTGCGTAAATGACCCGCTCGACTTCCGGAATGGCCGAAAGCACCGCCACGAGACGGTTGACGGCCTCTTCGAGTTGCGCGGCGTACGCTGCCCGCTTGCGGCGCAGGTCCGTAGTAAGAGCTTCCATCCTAGCCGATGACCTTCCTCTTAAACCCGTGCTCGCCGCCGAGCCGGCTATTCACCACCCACCACCTCGTCCACCCTTATCTCAAACCCCGGCAATAGCCCGGAAGAAGCCACCTCTCCCGGCCCCCACCGGCCCCGCAGGACGTACGCCCCCCGCTCCAGGCCGTACACCTCGACGGTCCGGGCATCTGGGTCCACAACCCAGTACTCCCCGACCCCGGCCCGGGCGTATTCCTGGAACTTCTCCATCCGATCCAGCCTGGCCGTCCTAGGCGACGTCACCTCCACGATGAGGTCCGGCACCCCGCAGACCTGCTCGCCGATACGGTCGGCATGCTCTCCGGCGATGAAAAAGATATCCGGCTCCCGAATCTTGCCCGGCCACAGCCGCACGGGCAGCGGCGCAATCTGAACGAATCCGAGGTTATTCTCCAGCACGAACTGTCTCAGGCGGACGACAAACTCCAGAACTGCAACCTGATGCCGAAACGTCGGGTGCGGCGGCATAATCAACTCCCCGTCGGAGAGTTCCACGTACCGGTTCGTGTCCGGCAGGGCGAAGTAGTCCTGCTCCGTCCACTGTCCCTGGGGCGGAAAGAGCTCCGCCACCGGCGCCCGCCTACGCCCCCTGGACGTTACCCGCGGCACGCTCAGGCTCCCCACCGAAGACCGAGGATTGCCTTTCGAAAAGCACGGTGCCCTTCTCCAGGGCATGCCGTGCGAGCGGGACATCGAGCTCGTCCAGCGTGTAGGGGAACACCTCCACAGGGAAGCCAACGGCGAACCTACCGATCCAGTCCGCAAGCCGCTGTATAAACGGTTTGTCGTCTTCCCGGAGGAGGACCAGGAGGTCTGCGTCGCTCCCAGGCACCGCCCTCCCCTCCGCGAGGGACCCGAAGAGCACGATCTTGATCACCCGCTCGTCCTCCTGCGCGATCCTCCCTGCCTCCCGGCGCAGCGCCTCAATCAGCTCCTCCTGCTTAAGCCAGAAGACCCTCACAGTACCGAACGATTCTTCCACTACAAAGGAGCGCACCTTCGGCCTCCTTCTGCGTGTAGTACTCGTAGGGACTCCCCCGCTCGAAACTGTTGGGGTACCTCGTGGGCACGTAGTATCGATCCAGGATCTTGGCGCAGTCCAGAAGGTCCTCTTCCACCTGGAACCTCCCGGAGAGGGCCCGGAGCAGGTCGAAGACAGAGTGGCCCCAGGCGACGGCGTTCAGCTTCTGCAGGACGGCTTTCACGGCCTTCTCCGCCGCCTGTTGAGCGGCAAAACACGCCCACTCGAAGAGCCCATTCTCCAGCATGTTGCGGGCCGCCTCTAGATCCCTCTTCGCCTGCCGCATCCAGTCCGCGCTCCTCTCCGGCACGGTCCCTACCCAGCCCCCTCACACCAGCAACATCCGCCCGAGCTCCCTGGGGTGTGGGCTTTGCCCTGGGGCAGGATGATGTAGCACTTGGCGAGGGGCGCGTAGATCGCCGCGCTGTCCATGAGAAAGCGGACCTCCGCCTCCTCGCCGGTCGGGCCGCGGACGGGACCGGTGACGTACGTGATCCCCATCGCCTTACCCACCACACCAGGATCCTATGGCGCCCCGGGCTCCTTCCCCTGTCGCTCCAGCCAGCGGCCGACCTCCTCCACGAACGACTCGAGGGTCGCGATGCGGCGTGGTAGGCTCTCGTGGATGCGCGCATGGTCGATGATCGAGTACAGGTGGACGATGAGGTTGCGCAGCCGCGCCATGTCCGCCATCGCTTCGACCAGCTCGGGGCTCAGGACTCCCGCGCGGCCCAGGATCCGAAATACGTCCGCGTAGTCCCGGGGGACTCCCAGCCGCTTGCGGGCGACGACGTGGTTCCCCACGTTCAGACAGCCCTCCACCGCGGTCTGCAGGCGCCGTTCCACCACCGCCTGCGCGTCGCGGGAGGCCAGGAAGTCTTCCCGGCCCATCCGTGCCTTCTCCCGCAGGTCGTTCACGTCGGCGCTCACGGCCCGCAGCAGCTCGACCACGCGCTCCCGCTCCACCTCGTCGCTCGCCATGAGGACACCCCGCAGGAAGTCCGTGTTGCCATCTGCGCGCAGCCGCAACAACTCCGGAGCGACCCGCAACAACTCCTCCGTCCACCGGGCCACGCGCTCCGGGTCCCGGAGCACGAGTGGCTTCCCTTCGGCCAGCACTCCCCACGCCACGGGTGCCCGCAGCCGTTGTACGTCGGCCAGGGTCACCTCGTCCGTCCCGAGTGCCTCCACCACGACGTCGTACAGCCTCGCGCGGACCTCCTCGGGGTCGCCCGAGGCCAGGTAGGCCAGGTCCACGTCGCTGACCGGTGTGGCCTCGCCCCGCGCGAAGGACCCGAACAACCAGACCGCTGCCAGGCCCTCGCACTCCCGGAGTCGCGCCGGCAACTCCCCAAGCCGTACGGCCACGTTTTCCGGGGCCAAGCGAAGCTTGCTGGTCACATCAGGCCTCCGGTCCTGCAGTCTACCCGCTACCACCACGAGCTTCTTTGGCCACCGGGCCCGTGAACCGCTCCACGTTCCTGCCTCAGGCCACGGCCTCCGACACCCCTTACTGGGCGCCACCAAGCTGCTGCCGGACGTACCCGAGAACACGCCGACAGGTCTCGACGGCCCTCTCGGCGTGCTCCTTCCCCGGAAGCCCCTCGGGGAGGACGCCTGGGAGGGCGTCCGGGTACCGCGCCGGGAGGTAATACCGGTCCAGGTCGAAAGCCGCGTCGCGCAGGTGGACGAGTGCGTCTCGATCCGTAGCGGGCAGCCGCTGCCACAAGTCGGCCAGGCGGTGCGTCCGCGGTACGAGCTCCCCTGACGCCGCGAGGAGCGCCTTCAGTGCCTTCTCCACCGCCTGCTGCGCGTGGAAGCACACCTGGTTGAACAATCCCTCCTCCATTGCCAGCTCAGCCATCCTCAAGTCCTCCTGCCCAAAGGTGAGCGACCGGCCGGCGTCCTCCGAGGGGTGCAAGGGTACCGTCACCCCCTTTCTGAGGATTTCCTCCCGGAAAAAGGGCCGTTCCAGGAGGCCCCGCACTTCCTCCGGCGTGTACACGAGCAGGTCCGCTCCCACCCGGGGCTCCAGCCAGCGGCCCATCCGCACGCTCCGGTCGAGAAACCCTTCCTCGGAGCGGACGACGACCACGAGGTCGAGGTCACTCCATTCGTCCACCCGGTCGGACGCCACAGAGCCGAAGGCCCACAGCGCCACCACCTCGGGGCGGCCCGCCAGCAGGCTACGGATGCGAGCCAGCTCGGCCTTCAGGGCGGCCTGTCGAGCTTCGACGGCCTCGCTCCGGTCGCTCACGGCCCCTCTCACACCAGCAACATCCGCATGGGCTCCAGGGTGCGTCGGAAGGGGTGGAAGACGAGCCCCAGGATCTCCAGGGTTACGACCCCCAACAGCGCTTCGTCGTCTCCCGGCTCACCGAGGATGACGGGCGTGTGCCCCTCGCCTTGGGGCAGGATGATGTAGCACTCGGACACCTTGCGTCGGACCACCCGGCCGTCGGCGAGGGTGAACTCCATCTCGCGGCGTGGGACGAGCTCGATGGCCTCCCAGATGGGCTTCGGGAGGAGGGAGTAGGTCGCCCCGCTGTCGATGAGGAAGCGGACCTGTGCCTGCTTCCCGGTGGGTCCGCGGACGGTCCCGGTGATGTACGTGATGCCCACGCCCTGTCCTCCCTAAGCGCCCTCCACGACCTCCCGGAGGCAAGTGTCCGCAGGCGGCAGGGGCCGCCTCCACAGCCACTGGACCTCCACCCAGAACCCCGGCACCGACTGGCTCGGAAGCCTCCCCGCCTTCCACCGCTCCACCTCCCAGACGCCCCCGCGGAGCCTGTGGGATGTCAGCTCCTGCCCCTCGCCGTCCACCACCCAGTACTCCGCTACCCCTGCCTGGCGGTACTCCTCCGCCTTTTCCCCCAGGTCCATCCCCCGGGTGGCGGGACTGGTGACCTCCACCACCAGCACAGGCTTCACCCGCAGCGGCACCCCGGTGGCCTTCGAGACTTCCTCCGGCGGGAGGACGAACACGTCGGGCTCTCGGACCACACCCGGCAGGACCTCCACCGCCGCCGGCCCCATGAGGACCTTGCCCCAGCCTCTGGCTTCGCAGTAGCCGCGGAGCAACCAGTACACGAACCCCACGACGTCCTGGTGCTCGGCGCTGGCCGGCGAGTGCACGACCACCTCCCCGCGCACGAACTCCCAAACCCCGGACTCCGGAGCTTCTCGCAGGTAGCGCTCCAGGGTCCAGCCCCCGAACCGCACCACGTACGGGCCGGGCACCGGCTGCTTCCGCTCGTCCACCACCATCACGCCCACAGCACCCCTCCGAGAACGCTCCGGGCCGGGCCTCTGAACTGCTCCAGGACTCCCCTCAGGTGCCCTCCACGACCTCCCTGAGGCAGGCGTCCGCGGGCGGCAGGGGCCGCCTCCACAGCCACTGGACCTCCACCCAGAACCCCGGCACCGACTGGCTCGGAAGCCTCCCCGCCGTCCAGCGCTCCACCTCCCAGATGCCCCCGCGCAGCCTGTGGGATGTCAGCTCCTGCCCCTCCAGGTCCACCACCCAGTACTCCGGTACCCCTGCCTGGCGGTACTCCTCCGCCTTTTCCCCCAGGTCCATCCCCCGGGTGGCGGGACTGGTGACCTCCACCACCAGCACAGGCTTCACCCGGAGCGGCACCCCGGTGGCCTTCGGGACTTCCTCCGGCGGGAGGACGAACACGTCGGGCTCGCGGACCACACCCGGCAGGACCTCCAACGCGCCGGGTCCCATGAGGACTTTGCCCCAGCCTCTGGCTTCGCAGTAGCCTGCCAGGAGCCTTGCGAGGAAAAGGACGAGATCCTGGTGCTCGGCGCTGGCCGGCGAGTGCACGACCACCTCCCCGCGCACGAACTCCCACACCCCGGACTCCGGAGCTTCCCGGAGGTAGCGCTCCAGGGTCCAGCCCCCGAACCGCACCACGTACGGGCCGGGCACCGGCTGCTTCCGCTCGTCCACCACCATCACGCCCACAGCACCCCTCCGAGCCGGCTACTGGCGGGGCCCACGAACCCTTCCACGGGAACCAGCTTTTTCGCCACCGGGTCTACCGCCAGAAAGAGACTCTCCAGCGCCACGGCCCCGAGGAGCACAGGACCTCCGGGCGCCAGACCACCCCAAAAATCGCTGCGCGATTTTCGGGGACCCCGGTCCCGTGTGCCCGAAGGATTTTCGGGACAGGCTCTTAGGAAGCAGGGCGTGGTCACCTGCTGGCCGTCCAGCTCCAGGCGTACTTCTCCCACAGGCCACACTTCCCGTCGGCCTCCGGCGGTGACCACGGGCTGCTGGCGGGTCGGCACGACGCCCAGCCGGTCCGCCAGGTCCTTGGGCAGGGTCAGGAGGGTGGCTGCGGTGTCCACCAGGAGCTCCACCTCCTCCGAACGCCCTTCGGGCCCTGCGAGCTTGCCCCGCACGGTGAACAGGCCCATGCGTGTCTTCGACCTCAAAGCCCTCCGTAGCTGTATGACCTTAGCGAGCTGGTTATCGCCCGCGGCCCCTGCGTGAAAACCGCCCTGAACGCCGCGAGATTCTTGAAGTAACACCGCTCCGCCTGGGTCACCCGAGCAGGCCGAGCTCTCGGAGCACGACCAGCACCGGGGGAAGCGGGTCCTGCCACAACCACTCCGGCCGCATCCAGAACCCCGCCACCACCTGCGACCTGTACATGCCCGCCGCGTCCGCCCGTCGTCGGTCGTACCGGCCGTCCGGGGCCAGGACGTAGAAGTCGGCCTGCCGTGCTTCCGGGTCTACCAGCCAGTACTCCCGGACCCCTCCGGCCTCGTACTCCGCGAACTTCTCCCCCCGGTCCCGCAGCCGGCTCTCCGGGGAGACCACCTCCACCACGAGGTCCGCGGGGCCCTCCAGGTAGCGGTCCTTCAGCCGGCCCAGGTTCTCCCGGGCCACGAACAGCAGGTCCGGCTCCCGGCCCGGGAGGTCCGGCCCTGTCTTCATTTGGAAAGGGGCGCTCAACACCACTCCAAGTCCTTTCGCCTCCACATACGCCCGGAGGACGGCCGTCAGGAAGTCCGCGAGGTCCTGGTGGCTCCTGGACGCCGGGCTCAGGACCACCACCTCCCCGTCCACCCACTCGGCCCACGTATCCTCGTCACACCACGTGAGGAACTCCTCGTACGTGAGCTTGCGCGCGGGCAGTTCCAGCTTGGCCATCCTCGGCTCCCTCAAAGGTCCGCGTTCACCGTCTCACGGGACGTGCCGCCGCAGGGTCCTTCCCACACGACCCTACACCGCCGAGGGTCTCGGGGCGAGATCCGGCCGCACGTACACCCACACGGCCTCGCTCTGCAAGGTCTGGTAGAAGCGACCTCCGCGGGGGAGCTTCTCCCATTCCTCCCGAGTGTACACCAGGAGGTCCGCTGGCACGGGGAGCCCGGTGACGTCCCACCGGGCCGCCCGCCGGGCGAAAGGAGCGTCGTCGTTCTCCACCACCGCTACGAGGTCCACGTCGCTTCCCACGCCCCAGTCGCCGCGCGCGTACGACCCGAAGTACCCGATGCCCAGGACACCCGGGTGGTCCGCGACCACCTCGGCCGCCCAGCGGCGCACCGCGTCGTCCACGCAAACGCCTCAGGCCATCTGACCACGGACGAACTCAAGAATCTGTTGGATGTAAAAAGGTGTCCAGGACCCGGCCCTTCTCCACGAGTTCGTCCGGCACCCGGATGGCCTCCGGTAGCTCTCGCAGGAGCTTGGCGGCGACGTCTCCCCACGCCTCCTGACCCCAGCGCAGGTGCAGCGCCTTCACGGGCCAAGCCCTTCCGCGTGCGACGGGCCGCCCGGGCCGCGTCGGTCGGGAGGAAAGCCTCCACAAACGCGCTCGCCGCAGTCTGCTTACGGGCCACCCTCCGCGTTCGCACCGTCGTCTGCGGCGTCGCCGGGCAGTTCCTCACCGAGTTCGCCTTCCACCTCCCTCGCCCACCGTTCCAAGCCCGCCTCGTCGGCCTCGTCGATGCCCGCGGCCCTCTCCGCCAACCTCTCCAGACGCTCCTCCTCACCCCGGAGAAGGGCGACGCGCGACACCAGCCTCCTGGCCCTCGTACTCCCACACCGCCGGCACCGGGGACGGGGCTCCTCAGGCGGCCAGAAGAGCACCGAGAACCGCGTGCCGCAAGCTTCACAGCGGTACTCGTAGATGGGCATCAGAGGGGTACAGCTCCGCCGTTCGGGTACGTCCGTACCCGCAGCCGCAGGCGTCTCCGCCTTCTGTTGTGCACGGCCCGTGACCTACAGAGCCGTGTACGGGCCGTCGGTCAGACCGGCTCCAGCTCTTTCAGGCGCACTTCCACGGGCACCAACGCGCCGCACAGGCGCAGGAGCACCCGCACCCGTTCCGCCCTGGAGGCAGGTCGGTCGATCACGCCCTCCAGAAGGGCAAAGGGCCCATCCCGGAACCGCACCCGGGTGCCCGCAACCAGCTCCCGGTGCGGCACGATGTAGCCCTGGTCCCCCATCCTCTCTTGGAGGTAAGCCACCACTTCGTCCTCTACGGGGGTGGGGCCGTCCTCCGCCCCCAACAGCCACTTGACCCCCGACGTCCACCGCGCACGGTACAGGGCGGCCGGGTCGTCGGCAGTCCGCAGGAACACGTAGCCCGGGAACACGGGCTCCACGGCTTCCCAGCGCCGGGACCCGTGCCGCCGCTGCACCAGTAGCCGCGGGAGGAAGGAGTGGATGCCAAGGAGGCCGAGCCGCCAGCACACCGCCTCTTCCTGCCGCGGCTTGACGTGTGCTACGAACCACCGGCCCACAACCTCGGGCGAGAGGCTTTCCGCCCTCAGCTCCGCGGCCACCGCAGGCCACCCCCGTCCTGACCCTTCAGGCGCACGACTTCCTGGCCTTGTCGACCTTCCGGCCTTCCGACCGTCGCCATAGATTACACTATACCCCGATACCGGGCTCCGCGCGGCATGAGGAGTCAGGCCGGCCCGAAAGACGTAGTACTTACCAAAGCTAGGCATGGCTGGAGAGCGCGGTCAGGTACCTCCGGAGGGCGTCCTCCCAAGGCGGAAGCCGCAGGCCCCGGGCCTCCAGCTTGGCCGTGGAGAGAGCAGAGTTGCGCGGCCGCCTGGCCCGTGTGGGGTAGGCCTCCTGCGGCACCGGTTCCACCGGGACCTGCAGGCCCGCCAGCTGTGTCACGCGCACGGCCAGCTCGTACCACGTACACGTGCCCTCGTTGACCACGTGGAACACTCCCGAGGCGCCCCCCGCCAGGAGCTCGACGATGGCCGCCGCCGCGTCTGCGGCGTACGTGGGCGACATCCGGACGTCGTCCACGACGCGCAACAACTCTCCCCGGCCCGCCCGTTCGAGGACGGTGAGGACGAAGTTGGTGCCCTTGCCGCGGGCACCCCGCCCCCCGAAGAGGCTGGCCACCCGCACGACGAGGGCGTCTGGGCACGTCTGGAGCACCAGGTGCTCCCCGGCGAGTTTGGACGCCCCGTACACGTTGATGGGGTTGGGGCTGTCTTGCTCGGCGTAAGGAGCGGGTTTGGCGCCGTCGAAGACGTAGTCAGTGCTGATGTAGACGCACTTGGCCTCAAGTTCCCGACAGGCCCGCGCCACGTGCAGGGCTCCGAGGGCGTTGACCTGGAAGGCACGCTCGGGGTCGTCCTCACAGGCGTCTACTTTGTGGAACGCCGCGGTGTTCACCACCGCAGCGGGTCTCGCCTCTCGCAACGCCACGAGCACGCTGTGCGGGTCCGTTACCTCCACCCGCCCGCGGTCTAGCTCTACACACTCCATGGCACGCGCCCGCAGAGCTGCACACAGGGCACTCCCCAACTGTCCCTGCGGTCCGATGACCGCCACCCTCACAGGACCACTCCTTGCGCGAGGAGGTGCTTGTACCAGGAAACGGTGATCGTCCTCGGGTCGTCCGCGTCCACTCGGCCCTCCCGGAGCGCCTGGTAGACCTCGCGGGCCCCCTCCTCGATGGTGTGGACCGTCCGGTAGCCGAGTCTTTCCGAAATCTTCCGAAAACTCACGCGGTACGACCGGTGGTCCGGGAGCCCGTACCACTCGTACGAAAAGGGGACCCCGAGGGCGTTCGCCACCCGCTGTGCCAGCGCCATGATCTGCACGTTCTGGTCGTCCGCCCCCACGTTGAAAACCTCCGCGTTGACCCGGTCTCCAGGCGCGTCCAAGAGCATCAGAATGGCCCGGCACGTGTCGCGCACGTGCACGAACGGACGCCACTGGGTCCCGTCGCGGAGGATCGGGATCTTGCCGTTCCGGAAGAACCCGCGGACCATTCCGTTGACGGCGAGGTCGAACCGCATTCTCGGAGAGTACCCGTAAACCGTGGCCTGCCGGATCACCACGACGACGAAGTGGGCGTCCGCCAGCGGCAGCACCTCCCGCTCCGCCTGGAGGTTGGCCTTCGCGTAAGTGGTCAACGGGTTCGGCGGCGAGGACTCGTCGAGGAGGCCGTCCTGGAAGCCGTAGACGCTGCAAGATGACGGCAACAAGTACCGACGAACTCCACGCTCCTTAGCCATGCGGGCCAAGCGGACGCGCGCCCGGTGGTTGATGTCCCAGGTCTTCTCCGGATCGAGTTCGCCCGCAGGGTCGTTGGATAAGGCGGCCAGGTCCACCACCGCGTCCACACCTTCGAGCGTTTCAGGATCGACGCGGCGGACGTCGTCCTGGACGACGGTCAGACCGTCGGCCTGGTCCGGCAACACCTCACGCCCGAAGAGGAACCGGTCAACCGCGACGACCTCGTGGCCGACTTCCAGCAGCATGGGAACGAGAACCGAGCCGATGTATCCGCCAGCGCCCGTGACCAGGACCTTCAACGCCGGCCCTCCGCTGTCTTACCGCAGGTCGTAGGTGTAGTTGTTGTCGGCCTCCGAGAAGGGAGGGAGGCTCGCATCCTTCTCGGACAGCACGGGCTCCGCCACCGGCCAGGAGATGGCCAAGTCGGGGTCGTCCCACCGGATGCCGCGGTCGAGCTCGGGCGCGTACTCCTTCGTGCACTTGTACAGGACGTCCGCACCCTCCGACAGCACACAGAAGCCGTGGGCGAAGCCCGGCGGCACCCACAGCAGAGTGTGCTCGTCCTCGGACAGTTCGGCCGCCACCCACCGGCCGTAGGTCGGTGAGCCCCTCCGGATGTCCACGGCCACGTCCCAAATCCGCCCCCGCAGGACCATGACAAGCTTGCCCTGTGCCTTAGGGTCCTTCTGGTAGTGCAGGCCCCGCAGGACACCACGCCGGGTAGAGCGGGAGAAGTTGTCCTGCACGAACCTCACCGGGATGCCGTTCGACACGAACTCCGAAAACTTGTACGCCTCCATGAAGAACCCGCGGGAGTCGTGGAAGGCCTTCGCCCGGACCAGCACCACCTCAGGGATTTCCAGCCTCGTGAACTCGAACGGCACAGCCTCACCCCCGGAATAGGGCCGCGCCCAGGACGCCCACCACGGTGACCAGGATGGTGATCTGGATGCCGACGATCCACACGAAGTGACGTGACACTTTCTGGTCCAGCGCGTCGATCCGGCCGCTGAGCTCCTCCCGGAACCGGTCCACCTTCTGGTCCAGGTGGTCCACGCGGCTACCCAGGGCCTCCATCCGCCCGCTCAGCTCCTCCCGGAACCGGTCCACCTTCTGGTCCAGGTGGTCCACGCGGCTACCCAGGGCCTCCATCCGCCCGCTCAGCTCCTCCCGGAACCGGTCCACCTTCTGGTCCAGGTGGTCCACGCGGCTACCCAGGGCCTCCATCCGCCCGCTCAGCTCCTCCCGGAACCGGTCCACCTTCTGGTCCAGGTGGTCCACGCGGCTACCCAGGGCCTCCATCCGCCCGCTCAGCTCCTCCCGGAACCGGTCCACCTTCTGGTCGAGGGCGACGATGTGCCCGCCGACGTGCTGGACCGCGTCACGGAGCTCACCGTGGCCCCGTGACTGCTCGTCCACCTTGCCCTCCAGGTACGCCACACGCTCCTCGATGGTGTCCTGCGGCATGTTCTTCCCCTCCCGCGTCCGGGCCCCTGGCCGGTGCCAGCTGCCTACGCGCCTATCATATTCGCCCCCAGGCTATCGAGCAAGTGTTCGCTACAGCAGCACCTCCGCGTCGTCGCCTACCATGAGCCGCACCGCCCGGTGATTTCCCGCCGCGACCCGGACCACCGCGTTCTTCCCCAGCACACTGTCCTCCAACCGCTGGACGCCCTCCACCACCGCGCCCTCCAGCAGCACGCAGTGCTGCAACACACACCCCCGAAGCGTACAGCCGGGGCCCACGCTGGTGAAGGGCCCCACGAAACTCTCCTCCACCAACGCTCCCCGACCGATGACCACGGGGCCCCGGACCTCGCTGCGGACCACCCGGGCTTCCGGCTCCACCCGCACCCGGCCTACCACCTTGCTCTCGGCGTCTACCTCCCCCTCCACCTCGCGTCGGGCCCACTCGTCCAGGACCACCCGGTTGGCCTCCAAGAGGTCGTCCTTCTTCCCCGTGTCTAACCACCAGCCGTCCAGGAACGCGCTGTGCACTCGGTACCCCTTGTCCACCAAGCGCTGAATGGCGTCGGTGATCTCCAGCTCCCCCCGCCAAGACGGCTGGATCTCGTCCACTGCCTCGTGAATCGCGGGGCCGAACACGTACACGCCCACCAGGGCCAAGTTGCTCGGCGGCTGCTGCGGTTTCTCCACGAGCCGCCGCACCTTGCCAACACCGTCCAGCTCCACCACCCCGAACCGGCGGGGGTCTTCCACCTCCTTCAGGAGCACCAGGGCGTCCGCGCGCCGGGCCTGGAACTCCTGGACCAGGTGCCGGATCCCGCGCCCAATCAGATTGTCGCCGAGGTACATCACGAAGGGCTCCTGGCCCAGGAAGGCGCGTGCGACCTTGACCGCGTGCGCGAGGCCCAAGGGGGCTTCCTGCAGGATGTACGTGAGGTCCAGAGCGAAGCGGGCTTCCTCGAGCGACGCCCGCACCTGGTCCCCGGTCTCGGGCGAAAGGATCACGCCCACGTCGCGGATCCCCGCCTCCTCCACGTGCCGCAGGACGTAGTGCAGGATGGGGACGTTGGCCACGGGGATGAGCTGCTTGGCCATGGTGTAGGTGAGGGGCCGGAGCCGTGTCCCCTTGCCGCCCGCGAGGACCAGCGCCTTCATACGTCGGCCCGTGCCCTCAACGGGCCTCGGGCAGCGTGCCGACCGCGCGGCCTTGCGCCTCGGGCGCGGCGGCCCAGGCGTCGCGGACGATGACGCCGAACACGGTCAGCAGAAAACCCAGCGTACCGGCGACGGCTGCGTTCAGCGCCGGGCGGGGGGAGACCGGCTCAGGAGGGATGTACGGCTCTTGGACCAGGGAGGGCAACTCCAGGGCCACGAGCTCCGCCCGCAGGTCCTTTTCAGCGGCGACCAGTGCGCTGTAGACGCCCTCGGACACCGCGGCCGCGTAGAGCGCGAACGTCCGCACGAACCCGCTTTCTGCTCCGCCGCGGCTGGTCTGGATCCGGTCCAGGACTTGCCGGGAGAGCTGGAGCGTGCGCTGGACTTCGCGGATCTGCGCTTGGACCGCCGCCAGCCGCCGGCGCGTCGCCTCACGGCGCTCGCGCACCCGTTGGGAGGCGAGTTGCAGGAACTCGCGGACGACGTCTTGCGTGAACGCCCGGAGCCGTTCGGGGTCGCCGTAGCGGATCCGCAGGTACACCATCCGGGTGTCGCGGACCGGCTCCGCCCGCACCATCCGCTCGAGCCGGCGCCCGTCGGCGATCCCGTGGCGCGCGGCCAAGGGGCGCAGGAAAGACAGGCTGGTCAGGGCGCGGGCTGCGGCCGCTGGAGTCGCGTAGGCCTGGGCGCTGTGCTCGCTGAGTTGGATGTATGTACGGGACTCGTACACGGGTGGGAGGACGTACAGACTCACACCTGCGGCGAGCGCGGCGGCGGCGGCCGTGACCCCGAGGATCACCCACCGCCTGCGCCAGAGCCCCACGAACAGCTGTCGCAGGTCAATCTCGTCCTCGGCCGTATACGATCGGTTCTGCACCTGCGGTCACCTCCTCACAAGCCCCGGTACAGCGTTTCCAGGTCTACCGTCACGTCCACGCACGGCACCGGCACCTGCCCCGCCCCTTCCCACACCCGCTCTTCCAACCCTTTCTCCGTCCGGTAGTACCCTACCGCCCACCTGCGGTCCTGGTCGAACACCAGGTACGCCCGGAGGGAGTCTAAGCCCGCGTACGCCACCCGCTTCTCCCCTAGGTCCACCACCCGGGTCGAGGGCGACAGGACCTCCACCAGCACGCACGGCCGGGTCTTTTCATACGGGTCGGGGTCCTCCTCGCACACCACCATCACGTCCGGGTAGTAGTGCAGCTCGCCCCCGCTCCTCCGCACCACCACCCGCAGGTCGCTGATGTACACTTCACAGCCGCGGGCTTCCGCGGCCGACAGGAGGGCAGCGTAGATCCTCCCCGCCAGCCGGTTGTGCCGGTCGCTAGCGCCTGCGAGGGCGCGCACCGTCCCCTGTACGTACTCGTGCTTCGTGGGCGAGTCCGCCTCCATCCGGCGGTACTCCTCCACGGAGACCGGCCTTGTGATCTGCACGGCGCCCATCCTGCTCTCCCCTCCTCTTCGACCACCGTCCGCCGCACCCCTCCGGTGACTTCCCGGCGGGTCGCGATCGTCACCCGACCCGCCCAGGGGGACTCCCGGCCGCGCGGGGTGAACACGCCAACCCCCAGGACCGTCTTCTACGCCCGAGCCAGGACGGGTCTCGGCCCGGCCGGTTGCACTCCCAATACAGTCAATCCGCCTGCCGCCCCGTACGGTGATCTCCTCAAGACCCTCCAGGGCTTCCGGTGAGGTCCCCCGCGCCGCACCCTGTCCCGTCTGCTCCCGGACCTGGCCCTCGAGGAGGAGTCGCCTCGAGGCGCGGTCGTAGGTGAGGCAGGATCCCAAGGGGACCACATCGGGCGGTGTGAACACCCGCATTTCCAGGACGCCTCCAACCGGCCTTCCGGGGCCGGACCTCGACCGTTTGTGCAGCACGGGTAGAATGGGCACGAGGTGAGGCAAGTGGCGCAGCCACAAGTCACGCGGCGGAAGTTCACCGTCGAGGAGTACCACCTCCTCGCCCGTGCCGGAGTCCTCAAGGAGGACGACCGGGTGGAACTCCTGGAGGGAGAGATCGTCGAGATGAGTCCCATCGGGAGCAGGCACGCGGCGTGCGTAGACCGTCTGAACCGGGTCTTCTCACGGTTGGGAGAGCGAACCATCGTGAGGGTACAAAGCCCCCTGCGTCTCGGAGACCTCGCAGAACCCCAGCCCGACCTGGCGCTCCTGCGCCCCCGCTCGGACTTCTACGCCACCGCCCACCCCGGTCCGGAGGACGTGCTCCTGGTGGTGGAGGTGGCGGAGACTTCTTCCGACTACGACCGCCAGATCAAAATCCCCCTCTACGCCCGCTGGGGGATCCCCGAAGCCTGGCTCGTGGACCTTGACCAGGACCGCGTCGAGGTCCACCGCGACCCCTCGCCCGAGGGCTACCGGGACGTGCGGGCGATCAACAGAAGTGAGGCACTCGCTCCTGTTGCCTTCCCCGACCTCGACCTGCGCGCGCAGGACGTCCTGGGCTCTTGAGTGTCTGGTCCTAGCTGGTCTTTGCCCGAAGGAGGGCCGGGCCCTTGAGAGGAGCTATCTCTCCCTCCGCGAGATCCAGCACGGCCAGGGTGTTCCCTTCGTGGTCCACAAACTCCACCATGTATCCGCCCCCTGGGTAGACCAAGACCACCGTGCCCACGTCCCCCTTCTCAAGGCCCGCCTCCTTCCTATCCCGCTTCAGGACCACCAGGTCGTGCTCCCGAATCATCTGTCCCTCCACGGATAGGCCGTTATCAGCCGGAACGCTTCCGCTTCCTCCTCAAGGTACCAGACGCTCTGCGCCCAGGCTTCCTTCCTCGGACCCCGAAGGAGACCCCGCAGGATCAGAACCACCCCTTCCCCGCGAAAGCCAGGCCGCCTGTCCACCTCCTCCGCTCCCTCGGCGTGGCGCAGGAGAGCCTCAGCCAGGTCTTCAGGAGCCTCGGGAGAGAAACCCAGGCCCAGGAAGAACCGAGCTTTGCTCCCGCCCTCCGGGTGCCTGGGGTTGAGGAGGTACTCGGTGAGCTTGGCCGTGGGAACACGGAAACGCACGGCAACAGTCTACCCTGGCACGAGTCTGCGGAGTTACGGTGGCGATCTGCCCCGCCCGCGTCTGACACCAGGTACCAGGCACCGGTAGAATGCGCATCCTGCCAGGATCACGACGGCCGGGGAGCACCGACCTGGGCCGAGAGCCCAAGACGCGCCCGGACTCGGGCCACGAGCTCCGCCACCACCTCGTACCGGCCGAAGGACGGCATGAGGTACACTCCGTGCACCCGGTCCGCGATGGCGTCCAAAAGCTCCGCGGCCAGGCGCAGCCCTTCCTCCCGTCCCTGGTTCCCGGCCCGTGCCATGCGCTCCCGCACCCAGTCGGGGATGTGGATGCCCGGGACTTCGTGGTGCAGGAACTCCGCGTGCCGGCTGGACTGCAGGGGCAGCACCCCCACGAGCATCGGCAGAGGCGGTGATCCAACCCGGCGCAGGTACTGGCCCAGGGTCTCCGGCTCGAAGATGGGCTGGGTCATGATGAAGTCCGCCCCCGCCTCGATCTTCTGGTCGAGGCGCCGCATCTCCCGATCCAGGGTGTCTGGGTGCATGTCGAACGCCACGCCCACGCAGAAGCGAGTCGGTTGCCCGATGGGCTTGCCCGCCAAGTCCACGCCTTGGTTCAGGCGCTTGAGGATGCGTACGAGGCCCACGGAGTCGGTGTCGTACACCGCGGTGGCCGTGGGGTAGTCGCCCGCGCGGGGCGGGTCCCCCGTGAGGGCCAGGACGTTGCGCACGCCCAGGGCGTGCAGGCCGATGAGGTCCGCCTGCAGGGCCATGAGGTTGCGGTCTCGGGTGGTGAAGTGGATGATGGTCTCGATCCCCACGTGCTGCTGGATCAGGACGCACAGAGCGGAGGCGCTCATGCGGACCCGGCCAAGGGGGCTGTCGCCGACGTTCACCGCGTCCGCGCCCCGCTCCTTGACCAGGCGGGCACCCAGGAGGTCCTTGGTGGGGTCTGTGCCCTTCGGGGGGTCCACCTCCACGCTGATGACGAACTGCCTCCCCAATTTGCGGTTGAGCTCGGTGGCCTCCTCCGGCGGTCGAGGCGGTTCGGGCTTCCTGGGGAGGGTCACCACCACGCGAGGCTCCGGGGCCGGCCGCAGGTCCCGAACCGCCTCCGCCACCGCGGCGATGTGCTCGGGCGTGGTCCCGCAGCAGCCGCCCACCACCCGCGCGCCCAGCTCCGCCATCCTTCGGGCGTGCTCGGCGAAGTACCCAGGAGGCGTCGAGTACACGTAGCGACCTTCGACGCGCGCGGGATACCCCGCGTTGGGCATGGCGGTCACGGGCACGGAGGCCACCTGCACCATGGCCGCCACCACGTCCACCATGGGTAGAGGCCCGACGCTGCAGTTGGCGCCCACCGCAGCCACCCCCAGGGGCTCCAGGGACTGCACCACCTCCGCCGGCACGTGGCCCCGGAGGGTTCGTCCCTCCTCGTCGAAGGTCACCTCCGCGACCACGGGCAGGTCGGTGCAGTCCCGTGCGGCCCGAACCGCCACGCCGAGCTCCTCCAGGTCGGAGAAGGTTTCCAGGAGGAGCAGGTCCACCCCGCCTTCCACGAGAGCTTCCACCTGCTCCCGGAAGGCTTGGTAGGCTTCCTCCGGCGTCACGAGCCCGAAGGGCTTCAGAGGCTTGCCGAGCGGCCCCACCGAGCCCGCGATGAAGACCGGGACGCCGGCCACGTCCCGCGCCTCCTTCGCGAGCTTCGCGCCCGCCCGGTTCAGCTCCCGCACCCGGTCGGCCAGCCCTTTCGCCCCGAGCTTGAAGCGGTTTCCGCCGAAGGTGTTGGTCTCGATGAGCTCGGCGCCAGAGCGCAGGTATTCCACGTGGACCGCGACGACCAGGTCCCGGTTGGTCACGTTCAGGAGTTCGAAGGGCTGGTCGAAGGGAACGCCGCGGGCGTACAGCATGGTCCCCATGGCACCGTCCGCCACCAGCACCCCGCGCTGAAGCCGCTCCAGAAAGGGGTTCACGGCGCCGGAAGGCAGAACACGCAGGGCTTTGAAAGGTCCTCCTGGCTGCTCACGACCACGTGGCGGTCGGTCACCTGAGTGGCCCGGATGGGGAACGCCACCGGCCAGCCCCGCAGGTCCACCAGGGGGTTCACCCGACGCTCCAGGTCCTGGAGCAGCGCGGGGCCGAGCGGCAGGCCGTTCACCGCAGCCCTCCGCAGCCGGAGGAACACCTTGGGCGCACCGTCCGCCTCCAGGGCCGCGAGGAGCCGGACCTGCACGGGGGCGCCACCGACGTCCACGACGCCTTCCGCGCGCAACAGCCCGCGGTCCGGCTCCAAACGGACCTGTCGGGCGCCCGCTTCCCGCTCCAGGTACTCGGCGATGGCCCGGATGGGGTGTAGGCGTGGAGCGCAGCGTCCCTCACCTCGGTGGCGCGGAGCTCGCCGCGCGGCAACGCGTCCGCGTCGAACACCACACCCACGACCTGGATCCAGACCTCGTCCACCTCGAGGGTCTCCACACGGGCGCGCCGGGCGTGCAGGCTAAGCCGCGCGTAGCTACCCGGGTGGAGGTCTGGCACGAAGTCGGCCCGTAGCTCCGCAGGACCGCCCAACAGCCGCGCGAAGCCGTCCCGGACCGCTGCGTGCACGTCCTCCGTCTGAGCGCCTGCCGAGGCCGCCAGGCCCAAGGCCGCAACGAGTCCCGCCACGCCGGCCCGTCCCCTCACGGTGCCCTCCTCACCGCGACGTGCCCGCCGCCTCCATCCCCCAGTCCACGGGACCCACCTCCGGGAAGCGTGCCAGCGCCTCTTCCAACACCCTCTGGATGCGGCCCAGGGCCTCCGGCGTGGTGCCCTCCGCCCGCACCACCAGCACCGGCTGCGTGTTGCTGGCCCGCACGAGGCCCCACCCGTCCCCGAACAGCACCCGAGCCCCGTCCACGTCAACGACCTCGTAGCGCTCCTTGAAGTAGCGGACCAGCTCCTCCACCACCGCGAACTTGCGGTCGTCCGGGCAGGGTACCCGGACCTCCGGAGTGGCGAAGTAGCGCGGCACGTCCGCAAGCAGCGCGGACAGCGGACGGTCGGTGTTCGACAGGATCCGCAGCAGGCGTGCCGCGGCGTACACCGCGTCGTCAAACCCGTAGTACTCGTCCGCGAAGAACATGTGGCCGGACATCTCCCCCGTGAACACCGCGCCGATTTCCTTCATCTTGGCCTTGATGAGGGAGTGTCCGGTCTTGTAGAAGAAGGGCCGGCCCCCGAGCCTCCGGATCTCGTCCACCAGGGCCTGGGAGCACTTGACCTCGACGATGGCCTGCGCTCCCGGGTACTTGGGCAGGATCTCCCGCCAGAACAGGATCATGAGCTCGTCGCCCCACACGATCCGGCCGTGGTCGTCCACCACCCCGATCCGGTCCCCATCGCCGTCGAAGCCCACCCCCACGTCCGCCCGCTCCACCTGAACCGTGCGGATCAGGTCCTGCAGGTTCTTGGGGTCCACCGGGTCGGGGTGGTGGTGCGGGAACGTCGGGTCGCTGTCGCAGTACAGCTCCACCACCTCCACCCCGAGGTCCCGGAGCACGTCGGGGGCGATCACGCTCGCAGTCCCGTTGCCGCAGTCCACCACGACCCTGAGCCGCCGGGGGCCCAGCCGGATCCTCTCGCGGATGGTCGAGCGGTACGCGGGCTTGACGTCCACGGCCTGCACGCGGCCGTCGCCGCGCACGGAGACGTCCGCCTCCGCCAGCTGTCGGACCTGCTGGATCTCCGCTCCGTACAGGGTGCCGAACCCGTGCGCCAGCTTGAACCCGTTGTACTCCGGCGGGTTGTGGCTCGCGGTGATCATGATGCCCCCGTCGATCCCGAGGTGGACCCGCGCGAAGTAGAAGACGGGTGTGGTGACCAGTCCGACGTCGGTCACCTCACACCCGGAGTCCACCAGGGCGTCCACCACGGTCCGGTGGAGGACCGGCGAGGACGCGCGGTTGTCGTGACCCACCACCACGGGCAGGAGACCTTCACCTGGCGTACGCGTGCGCAGGTAAACGGCGAAGGCCCGCGCAATCCGTTCCGCGACCTCGGGCGCCAGGTCCTGTCCGAACACGCCGCGGATGTCGTACTCGCGGAAGATCGCTGCCGGTACCATGAGCGCCTCCTGTGTCCACCGTTCCATTGTAGCCGTGAGGGCGGGGTCCCGTCGTCACGGGGCCGGCGGCGGCACCGCCTCCCGTACCCGCGGGGAGGGCACCAGGTTCACCGTCACCCAGAACTGGCCCTGCGGCACGCGGTAGGTGACGTTGAAGTCTGCACAGTCGCACAGCCGCCCCACCTGGAGATCCAGCTCCTCCAACACCGCCAGGGTGCTGTTGTACTTGGCGAAGGTCCGGACGCGCCAGCCGTCGCCCAGAGCAGCCTGGACCGAGGCCAGGAGGCGCAGGTGCTGGAGTGCGGCGTCGTACTGGACGCCCAGGTCGAAAGCGAGGCCGTCGCGGGCCTGGCGGTAGCCCAGGGTGACCGCCGACTGGCGGGTGGGCGCGTCGAACAGGAACGGCGTGGAGCCGTACGCCTCCGTCCACGCGTACGACAGGTAGGCGGCGGCGTGAGGTGCTGTGGCATACGCCACCGACACCGTCAGGGTGGGCACCGACAGGGCCCGGTCGCGGTAGGCGGAGTGCCGTAGCCCCCCAGAGCCGTCCACCGACCATCGGTCGCCCAGGCGCCAGGTGGGGGTTCTCGCTTCCACTACCGCTTCGAACCGGGGGCTCTCTGCGCCCGTCACGCGCTCCCGGTACTGACCCGCCGCCAGCGCCAACGAGCTCGCCAGGTCACCGATCCTCCACGGCCCGCTCGTGTAGCGGAGCTCCGCGAGGTCCACCGGACGGCCTTCCGAGTCTCGGACAGTTCCCGTGGTGAGCTGGGCGGTGCCCCCTAGCAGGCCTGCGCGCAGGGTGTTGCGGATCTCGAACCCGATCCCCGTGTTGTAGCGGGCGTAGGCCTCGGCCTCCACGTCACCCAGCCTGTACGGGTAGCGCAGCGCGATCCAGTAGCCGGACAGCGCGTCGAAGCCGAGCTCAGGGGACGGAAAGCTCTGGGACACGCGCTCCGGGGATTCCAGCCGGACCTCGTAGCGCGGCAGGGTCAGGATGCGGGCCCCTCCGACCCACAGGCTCGCACCCTCCGCCACCAGCCGCTGCCCGGGGAACACGGTGATGCGCTGCGCGGTGACGTGGAAGAGCGGACTCTGGGGGTCGCAAAGGGTGGCGAGGGCGTCCTGCGCCACCAGGCGGTCCCGGCCCAGTTCCAGGCGGCGCGCCCGCAGGTACGCGCGGTCCGCCACCGCCTGCACGTCCGTGGCCCAACCCTCCCCAAGGTCGAGGCGGTAGCGGACCTCCTCTGCTGCCACGCGCTGGTCTGCGCGCGCCGCCCGGACGTTGCCCCGCAGCAGCACTTCACCGGCCACCAGGTCCGCGAACAGGTAGTCCGCGGAGGCCACGAGGTCCCCGTACCGCAGCCGAACGCGCCCGGAGGCTTCCACCGTGCGTGCCACGGTGTCGTAGGCGATGCGGTCGGCCTCCACCACTAACGGGGTCGGCTGGGCTGCCGCAAGGCGGCCCACGGCCACCAGGACGCAGCACAGGGACAGCAGGAATGCCCGCACGGGTTCGACCATATTCGATGCGCCGCCGGGCCGGCCCTCTCCGGCGTCCCGGCCCCGTCACGCCTATAATGTCGGCGTGGAGCTGCTCCTGGTCTCGAACGGCCCGGGCGAAGTGTCCGGCTGGGCTCTACCACTCGCGCGTGCCGTGAGGCGCCTGAAACCCGAGGTCCGCCTGGCCCTCGCGCTCCCGCCGTGCCAGTACGCCACGGGGCGGGAGGCGCAAGTCGCGCGGGAGACCGGGCTGTTCGACAGGGTGCACGAGCCCCGCGAGGTCGTCGCGTGGACCCTCCACCTCGGGGCGGTCCGAGCCCGGTGCGTGGTGCACGTGGGCGGGGACCTGTGGTACGCGGTGCGGCTGAGCCGGCGGGCACGGTGTCCTGCGGTGGCGTACGTGGAGCGTGACCTCGTGGCACGCCGCCACCGGGCCTTCGCGTGGGTGGCGACCCACACCGAGGGGCTGGCCCGCAGGCTGGTGCAGCTCGGGGTGCCCGCGGAGAAGGTGGAGGCAGTGGGCGACCTGCGGGTGGACGCGCTGAGTGACGTGGTCGGTCCGGAAGCGGCAGACGCGGGCCGCGTCCTGCTGCTCCTGCCAGGCTCGCGGCCAAGCATCTTCCGCGACCTCACGCCCCTCATGCTGGAGGTGACCCGCCACGTGCGTGCCCGTGTTCCGGACCTCGAGGTCGCCCTGCTCCCCTCGCCCTTCCTGCCGCCAGAGCTCGTCCGCCGGGTGGTGGACGGGCAACACGTGACGGTGGCCTGGGAGGCGGACGGCCGGCGCGAGGTCCTGCGCCGGACGGCCCTGGCCCTCGTGCTCCCGGGGACGTCTAACGTGGAGCTGGGGTTGCTGGGAGTGCCCATGCTCGTGTGGTTGCCCCTGTACGACCCCTCTCGGGTGCCCCTGGAGGGCCTCGTGGAGTGGGTCTCGCGCCTGCCGGGGGTGGGCCGGGCGGTCAAGGCCGCCGCGGTGCGTAGGGGGCTAAGCCGGCTGCGCTACGTGGCGGCGGTGAACGCCATCGCGGACCTTCCGCTGGTGGAGGAGGAGGTCGGCACGGCCCCGCCCGAGGCCGTGGCGGCCCGCGTCGTGGCCCTATTGAGGGACCCGCAACGCCTGCGGGCGATGCAAGAGGCGCTGCGCAGCCACTTCCGACGGCCGCCGGGCGCTGCGGACCGGCTGGCGCGCAGGGTCCTGGAGCTGAGCTCGTGAGGGTGCCGCGGCTGCTGCGTGAGGTCGCGTGGCCACACCGCGGGCTACTGGCCGCCGCGGTGGCGTGCGTGCTCGCGGCCACCGCCGCGGGGCTCAGCGTGCCCCTGCTGTTCCGAGACCTGGTGGACCGCATCACCGCCACAGGCGACCTGGCCCTGCTCCGGCAGCTGGCGCTCTTTGGCCTTGGTGTGTTCGTGGTGCGGTCTGTGTTCCTGTACGGCCAGATCCACCTGAACTTCGCCTTCGCACACCGGGCCACCGCGGACCTCCGGGAGCGGCTGTTCGCCCGGGTCCTGCGTTGGCCCGTGGAGCGGCTGGGCACGTGGGACAGCGCGGACGTGATGTCCCGGGCCCTGCAGGACACCCAGCTGGTGCACACCCACCTCCTGGTCGGGTTGGTGGACTTTGTGGCCACCGCGGTGACGCTGCTCGGAACCGTGGTCATGCTGTTCGTGCTGGACTGGCGGCTGGCGACGGTCACCTTCGCCATCCTGCCGGGCACCGCGGTCCTGGCGCGCCACTTCGGCGGTCAGATCCAGCAGGCCTCCGCTGTCGCGCAGCGGCGGGTGGCGGAGCTGGCAGGCCGGGTGAGGGACGTGGTGGCGGGTGCCCGCATCGTCCGGGCCTTCGTGCAGGAGCATAGAGAGGAAGGGCGGTTCGCCTCCGAGAACCGGAGGCTGCTGCGCGACCAGCTGCGGATCGCGCGGCTCGTGGCCCTGGAGGTGTCCGCCATGAGCCTCGCGACCGCGGCGGGGCTCATCGCCTTCCTGTGGGTCGGCGGGCAGCTGGTGGCGGCGCGGCTGATGACGCCCGGGGAGCTGGTGGCGTTCATCGCGTACGTGGCCATGGCCATCGAGCCCGGCGTGAATCTGACCCGCCTGTACAGCCACGCACGCCAGGCGGTGGCGGCCCTCGACCGGGTGGACGAGATCCTGCGCGTGCCGGTGGTCACAGACCCCTCGGGCGCGCGGGACCTGGAGGGGCCGCTCGGCGAGGTGGCGTTCGAGGACGTGTGGTTCGCCTACGAACCGGGGCGGTGGGCCCTGCGGGCGGTGGACCTCCGCATCCGGCCCGGCGAACACGTGGCGCTGGTGGGGCCGAGCGGTGCCGGGAAGAGTTCCCTCGTGAACCTGCTCCTGCGCTTCTACGACCCCACCCGTGGCCGGATCACCGTGGGCGGGGTGGACCTGCGGGAGGTCCGGACGGCCTCCCTGCGGCGCCGCATCGCCTACGTGCCGCAGGAGACGGTACTGTTCGCGGGCACCGTGCGGGAGAACATCGCGTACGGGCGCCCTGACGCACCCCTGGAGGAGGTGGTGCGCGCGGCGGTGGCCGCGAACGCGGACGGCTTCATCCGAGCCCTGCCGCGCGGGTACGACACCCCGCTGGCCGAGGGAGGGCTCACCCTGTCCGGCGGGCAGCGGCAGCGGATCGCCATCGCGCGGGCGCTGCTCCTGGACCCGGACCTCATCGTGCTGGACGAGGCCACCTCCTCCCTGGACACGGAGTCCGAGGCGTCGGTGCAGGAGGCGATCGAGCGGCTCATGGCCGGGAGGACCGCGGTGGTCATCGCCCACCGCCTGAGTACGGTCCGGCGGGCACACCGGATCGTGGTGCTGTCCGACGGCCGCGTGGTGCAGGAAGGCACCTACGAGTCGCTGATGGCGCAGGGTGGACCGTTCCGGGCGCTGGCGGTGGGCCAGCTCCTGCCCGAGCCGGCCGCCCAGCCGCTTCCGAGGTGAGCGCGGTGCGGCTGTCGGTGGTGGTCCCCACGTACAACCGAGCGGAGGTGTTGCGGGTCTGCCTGGCGAGCCTTGCGGCGCAGACCTACCCGCGGGACCGGTTCGAGGTACTCGTGGTGGACGACGGGTCCACGGACGACACCCCGGAGGTGGTGCGGTCCTTCGAGGTGCACCTGCCCGTGCGGTACCTGCGGCAGGCGGCCAACCGGGGACGGGCGGCGGCGCGAAACCGTGGGATCCAGCAGGCGCGCGGAGACGTGGTGGTGTTCGTGGACAGCGACGTCTTCCCGGTCCCGGGGTTTCTTGCGGCTCACGCGGAGATCCACGCGCGGTCCGACCGGGCCGTGGGTCGCGGGCCGCTGCTGCTGACCCACCACCTCGACGACCCCTTCGGCAGGCCTCCGCTGCTTCCGGACCCCTCGCCGGCGTTCCTCGACACCGCCAACGCCTCGGTGCGGCGGGAACACCTCCTCGCCGTGGGTGGTTTCGACGAGGGCTTCCGCCACTACGGCTGGGAGGACGCGGACTTGGGGATTCGCCTGCGGAAGGCGGGACTGCGGCGGGTGTTCTCGCGCCGCGCCCTCGCGTACCACTACCAGCCCCCGACCACACCCGAAGACCTGCCTGAGGTCCTCGAGGAGCTGCTGCGCAAGGAGGAGGAGCGGGCCCGTATGGCAGTGCGGTTCCTGCGCAAGCACCCTGGGTTCGGCAGCCGCGTGGTCACACAGCTCACCCCGCTGCACTCCCTGGTTGCGTTCCTCCTCACGGCGGGCGGGGCGGTCAACGAGCGGAACCTCCACTCGGTGCTGGCGCGCCTGCGCAGCGGCCGGCTCCGGCACGTGGTCCTCCGCGCTGCCCTCAGCAGGCACTACCAGAACGTGTTGTGGCGCGAATGGGTGGAGCTGTCCCGGCGGACCGCCTGAGGCGCCTGGGCGCCCAGGGCGCGGTGCGGTGGGACCGGTTGCGCGCTGGGCTCCTGTGCGCCACCGCGGCCCTGCTGCCTGCGGGCTACGTGCTCGCCGCCGGGGTCCCCTTGCTGCTGGTCTGGTTCGCGGAGTGCGCGGCCCTTCGCCGGCCGCCGTGGGAGCGCACGCCCGTCGACGGGATCTTGGCCCTGTGGGTCGGCTGGGTGGTGCTGTCCGCGCTGGCTTCACCCCACCGGGACCTGGCGCTCGGCAACGCCCTGCTGCTCGCGCTGGGTGCGACGGCCGGCCTCGCCCCGCTCACGGGCACTCTGCGGGATCAGGAGGGCTTCCGCAGGCCGCTGTACTGGGCGTGGGCAGCCGGCGGGGCTTTGGGTGGACTCTGGGTGGTTTTGCGGGTCGTGCAGGGCGCGCCCCGCGGGGACTTGCCGCAGCTGGGCTGGAACGCGGCCGGGACGGTGCTCGCGGCCGCTTCCGTGCTCGGCCTCGCGCTCGCGGGCAGCGGCGGCCGCCGGGCGCTCCTACTTGGGGCCGCCGCCCAGGCGTTGGCACTGGCAGGGCTCGTGGGGACCCTGAGCCGGGGCGCCTGGCTGGGCTGGGCCGCCGGCGTCCTCTGCCTGGCGCCCTGGCTTGGAGCCCGGGCGCGGTACGCGGTCTTCGGCGCGGCCGCGGCGGTCACCCTGGCGGTGGCCGCTCACCCGGGTCTCCGGGACCGGGCACTCAGCGCCCTGGAACCCGAGCGCAACCAGGACCGCCTCATGCTGTGGCGGGCCTCTGTGCGCATGCTGGCAGACCACCCGTGGTTCGGGGTTGGGTTCGGCGCCTTCGTGCGGGAGTACCCGAAGTACCGCGTGCCCGAGGACCCCAACGTCGCTCCGCCCTTCGCCCACAACCTCCCCCTGAGCCTCGCGGTAGAGACCGGCCTCCCGGGCGTGGCGCTGTTCGCAGCGTTGGTGGTCCGCGTAGTGCAGCTCGGCCTCGCGCACGCGACGCGCGCTCCGCCTAGGGAAGCTCTCCTGCAAGGGGCCGGGCTCGCGTCCCTGGCCGCGGTGATGGTGCACCAGTTGGTGGACGGCACCCTCCAGTCTTTCCACCTGGGGTTCGCGTTTTGGTTCCTGGTGGCCTGTGTCCTGCCGGGCCTCCGGGAGGAGGGACGGCGTACGTGACCCGCATCTCCGTCGTCGTACCCGCGCACAACGCGGCTCCGGTGCTCGGCACCACGCTGGAGCGCCTCGCGGTGCAGGAGTACCCCAGGGACCGATACGAAGTGGTCGTGCTGGACGACGGCTCCACAGACCACACCCGGGAGGTGGCCGAGCGGGCGGCCGCAAGGGTGCCGCTCCGCTACGTGTACCAGCCACGGCGGGGCCGGGCGGCGGCGCGCAACGCAGGCGCCCGGGCCGCGCGGTACGAGGTGCTGCTGTTCCTGGACGCGGACGTCTGGGCCGAGCCGCAGCTGCTGGCCGCCCACGCCCGCCACCACCGGGACGCTGGGCGCGTGGGGGTCCAGGGCCCGAGCCTGACGCACCCCGACAGCAAGCGGACTCCCTTCATGGAAGTGAAGGAGATGTTCCCCGACCTGACGCCGCGGCGGGCACACGACCTGTCGCCCTACCACGTGATCACGCGCAACTTCTCCGTCCGGGCGGAGGACCTTTGGGCCGTGGGCGGGTTCGACGAGTCGTTCGCGGGCTATGGGTGGGAGGACATCGAGCTGGGCCTGCGCCTGCGGCGGGCAGGCGTGCGGCTGCGGTGGGAGCCCCAGGCCCGGACGTGGCACTACCACGTGGAGGACCTGGAAACCGCGCGGGCCAAGCAGGTGGAGGCGGGCCGCGGAGCCGTGTACTTCTGGACCAAGCACGGCCGGCCCTTCGGCCTGGGGATGTTCCTGGAGCTGCACCCGCTGCTGCGGCCGCTGAAGTGGCTCGTGTACCGCAGCGGCCTGCTGACCCCCGGGGTACGGGCCGTGCTGCGGGCCGCCGAGCGGGCCTTGGTGTCGTCCTCCGGGCTGCGGCGCAAGGTGTGGCTCGCGGTGGCCAGCGAGTGCTACAACCACCTGTTGTGGCACGGGTACTACGAAGGGGTTTGGGCAGCGCTCGGAGAGAGCCAGATGCAGGAGGGGCGGTGAAGGTGTCCGGCGGTTCCGAGGACACCCCGCGCGTGCTGCTGGTGTCCAACGGGTACGGGGAAGACCTCATGGGCGCCGCCCTCGCCCGTGCCCTGCAGGACCGCGGCGCCGCGGTGGTGGCGTACCCGCTGGTGGGCCTGGGCCATGCGTATGAGGCCGCACGTGTTCTTTTGCTCGACCCGCGGCGCACACTTCCCACCGCCGGGTTCGGGTTCCGGACCGGGCCTCGCGCCGCCTGGCAGGACCTGCGGGCTGGGTGGCTGTCCCTGACCATGGCTCAGCGCAGGACCCTTCGCGCGCAGCGGGGGCGCTACCGGGTCGTGGTGGCCATCGGGGACGTGTTCTGCCTCTGGATGGCTTCCGCGGCAGACCCGGGCCGCGTGGTGTACGTGCCTACGGCCAAGTCCGAGTACAACGACCCCCACCGGGGCTTCGAGTTGGCGCTGGTGCGGCGCCTGGCCAGAGTGTCCTTCCCGCGGGACGAGCGCACCGCCCAGCGGTTCCGGGAGGTGGGGCTTGCCGCCGACTACGTGGGCAACCTCATGATGGACTGCCTCGCGTTCCGCGGCGAGGACTTCGGCCTGCCGCAGGATGCTCCCGTGGTGCTGCTCCTGCCGGGAAGTCGGGCGGACGCCGCGGCCAACTTCACACGGCTGCTCGCGGCGGCCGAGAGGGTCGTGCAGGCGCGCCCGGAGGTCTACTGGCTCGCCGCCCTCTCTCCGACGGTGGAGGTAGGGCGCCTGGCTCAGGCCTGCCACGCTGCAGTGGAGGGGGACTGGATCACCCGCGGCGGACTGCGGGTGCGCTGGACGGGGAACTTCGCAGACGCGGCCGTGCGGGCCACGGTCGTGCTGGGCACAAGCGGGACCGCCAACGAGCAGGCTGCGGGCCTGGGGAAGCCGGTCGTCGCGATCCCCGGACCGGGCCCCCAGTTCACCCGGAAGTTCCTAGCGCTCCAGGCGCGCCTGTTGGGCGAAGCGGTGGTGCCCACCCGGGACCCGACCGAGGCCGCGCAGGCGGTGCTGCGGCTGCTGGACGACGTGGGGGAACGCACGCGGCGCGGGGAGGTGGGGCGGGCGCGGATGGGCCCTCCGGGAGCCGCGGAACGGATGGCGGACCGGGTCCTCGCCATCTGCACGGGCCGGTAGGAATCCCGCCCCTGCCCGTCCAACTCCTCCTCAGCCGCACGGGGGTGAGGTGTGGCGACGTCCTCGTCCCAGGGTCCCGAGGGCCGGCGTGACCGGGACGCCCTCGCCGGCGTCCTCTGGAACTACGCGGAGTTCGACACCCCGGAAGAGGTGGACGCGGTCTTCCGCGCTCAGCGGCGTCTGAGCGTCGGCCACGGCCTGCTGTTCTTCGTGGTCACCGCCCTGCTGCCTGTGCTGCACGTGGCGTGGCCCGCGTGGACTACCACCGTGCTGTGGGGCGGCCTCACCCCCGCCTTCGTGGCGGCTACGGTCCTGTACCCGCTGTTCTGCATCGTCCTGGCGGCCTCGTACACCATGCGGGCCAACCGGCTGGACGAGGACCTGCTCGGCCGCGCACGGACCTCTGGCCGCGCGTGGGAGCTGCCCGGCGAGCCGGCTCCGGGAGACCCGTAGGTGCAGACCACCGCGCTCCTCACCACCCTGCTCGTGCTGGCGTCGGCCCTGGTGGTCTCGTGGGCGGCGCGGCGGCGGGCCAGCACGCGGGTGGAGTTCTACCTGGCCGGCCGGACCGTGAGCGCCTTCCTGAACGCCTCCGCGGTGTGCGGCGACTACTTCAGCGCGGCCTCCTTTCTGGGCGTGGCCGGTGCGGTGTACGCGTCAGGGCTCGACGGCGTCTGGTACGGGGTCGGCTTCGCCGGCGGGTTCGTACCCCTGCTCCTGTTCACCGCCTCGCCCCTGCGCCGGTTCGGCGAGTACACCCTACCGGACTACTTCGCGGCGCGGTTCGAGTCCAACGCCGTGCGCCTGGTGGCCGTCGCGCTGGTCCAGGTGATCGTCCTGTTCTACCTGGCGCCCCAGATGGTGGGTGCGGGGACGGTTTGGGAGCTGCTGGTGGGCCAGAGCCTACTGGGCATGAGCCCGTACGCCACCGGGGTGGTGGTCACCGCGGCCTCCATGGTGGTGTTCAGCGCCCTGGGCGGGATGCGGGGTATGACGTGGAACCAGGCTTTGCAGTTCTGGATCATGACCTCCGCCATGGCGGTCGTGGTGGCGTTCGCCTTCGCCGCGGGCTTCAGCTACACCCGTGCGCTCCGCGACCTGAGCTCGGGGCCGCTGGTCAACCCGGAGCGGTGGCGGGTAGCCGAGTTGCTGCGGCCGGACCCCACGGGCGTGACGGCCGCGGACCGGGCACGGGCGGTCATGAGCGAGGCGTACTGGGAGCGCCACGTGGCCCCGCACCTGGACGACCCAGCGGCCGACGTCGTCGTCCTCATGCCGCAGCGCAGCCGCCTCCAGCCCGGACCCGCGGTGTACAACCGTCCCGGCCACCTGTACACCGCGGTGGACCACGCCTCCCTGCTCCTGACCCTCGTTCTGGGGACCGCGGGCCTGCCGCACGTGGTCATGCGTTTCTACACGAACCCCACGGGCCCGTTGGCCCGCCGGAGCACGGTGTACGTGGTCCTGCTCACCAGCGTCTTCTACTGGCTCGCCACGGCTGCGGGGATCGCCGGCCGCGCCCTCACGCCGCGGGCTGCGGAGTCCGGTGGCGTGGCGCTGCCGGTCCAGATGGTGGAGGGCCTGCTGGCGCACCCGGACCAGGTGTTGCCGTTCCTGGCCCAAACGCTGGGCGGAGGGCTGCTCCTCGGCTACGTGGTCGCCGGGGCGTTCGCCGCCATGTTCTCCACCATCGGGGGCCTGCTGTTGGCCTCGGCGGCTTCGTGGGGCCACGACGTGTTCGAACAGTTCCTCCGGCCCGACGCGCCCGAGCGCCTGCGGGTGCTGGTAGCAAAGCTGGCCCTGGTCGTCATGGCCCTGGTGGCCATGGCCATCGGGCTCGCGTTCCCCCGGGTGGAGTTCCTCCGGGCGTTTCCTGCCGTCATCGCCCTCATGGTCAGCTGGGCATTCGCCATCTCCGCGAGCGGGCTCGTTCCCGCGCTCATCGTGAGCCTGTGGTGGCGCGGAACCACCCTGCGCGGGGCGCTGGCCGGGATGATCGCAGGCGGAGGGACGTGCGTGGTCCTGCTGGGCGCGAACCTCCTGCGGGTCGTGGAAGCGTTGCCGGACTGGCTCGGAGGCCTCCCGGTCGGGCCTGCCCTGCCTACGTTGGTGAGCGCGCCGATCGCGTTTCTCTGCGTGTTCCTGGTGTCCTGGTGGGACCGCCGAAACGTCCCCGTGCACGTGGACGAGGTCTGGATGCGCCTGCACGGGACCGCAAGGGAGCGCCAGGAGCGGCTTCTCCAGCGCGCGGGCGTGGGTTCTGAGCTCGGGTGGGAGCCGCTCTGAGGGCGCGCTAGTCCTCCCGGAGCCCGAGGGAGCGGCGCACCACCGGCGCCAGCGCGCGGCTCACGGGAACTTCGGTCCGCTGTGCGTCGTCCACCACGAGCGTGATGTTGCCCTTGAAGTACGGTACCACCTCGCGGACTTTGGCCAGGTTCACCACGAACCGCCGGTGGACCCGCAGGAAACCGTGCGGCCGCAGCCGCGTCTCCAGCTCCCGCAGGGTGAACCGGCAGCCCAGGCGCTCCCGGTGCAGCTTGAGGTACACCTGCTCGGCCTCCGCGTACGCGAACACCACTTCCTCTGGGGCGACCAGGACGGTCACGTCGTTGCGGTGTGCGGGGATGCGGGGAGGCGGGGCCGAGGCCGCAGCCTCCGCGGTAGGGCCCGCTCGGGCGCCCAGCCGCTCCAGCACCTTCGCCAGTCGGTCTTCGTCGAAGGGCTTGAGCAGGTAGCCCGCCGCGCCCACGTCAAACGCCTCCACCGCGTACTGCGGGTAGGCGGTGGTGAACACCACCCGCGGGCCTCCGGCCTGCGCCAGCTCCCGCGCCAGCTCCAGGCCGCTGCGGCCGGGCATCTCGATGTCGAGGAACACCACGTCGTAGGAGAGGGCCGCGATCAGCTTGCGGGCCTCGTCCGCGGTGGCGGCCTCGCCCACGATCTCCACGTCGGGGAACTGGGACAGCTGCGCCCGCAGCTCCTTCCGCGCCGGGTACTCGTCGTCCACGATCAGGACGCGCACGCTACCTTCCCCAGCGCACCAGGTCTCCCAGCGAGCGGGCCCTCAGGCGGAAGGCCAGCACCACGAGGAGTTCCGCGGTCGCGACCGCGTCCCAAGCCGCGTCGTGGCGGGGGTAGGCGGGAAGGCCCAGGTGTTCCCGCGCACTCCCCAGGTCGAGCGGCACGTGCTCTGACCCGAGCCACCGCAGCCGGTGGCCCATGCGCTGCAGCAGGCGCGCGGTGTCCACCACCGGAGGGCGCGGCCAGGGGATGCCGCACGCGCGGTAGCTGCGCTCGAGGAACGGTACATCCACGTGGGCGCCGTGGAGCACCAGCACCCCTTGCCGGAGGCAGACGTCGAGCCGGCGCAGGACCCCGGCGAGCGGTGACGCGGCCTCCAGGTCCGTGGGAAGCAAGCCGTGCGCCTCCACCCCGCCCCACGGGGAGTCCGGGTCGGCCCGCACCCGCACCGCCAGGAGCTCGCTGCAGCGCACCACTCCGTCCCGTACGGGGACTGCGGCGAGCGCCAGCACGCGGTCCTTCTTCGGGTCCAGCCCCGTGGCCTCCAGGTCCACGCACCAGTACACCGCCTTTCGCCACAGGAGTTGAGCGGAGCGCGCGCGGAGCCACGACACCTCCTACCCCCAGAGGTATAAGTGGTAGCGCTGCCGCAGGCGCTCCTGCAACTGTCGGGCGGCCCACAGACTCTCTCGCAGCCGCCGGCGTTCCCACGCGGAAAGGCGGTCCACCGCGACGTGGTTGGCCGGCGGCTCGCCCCTGCGGCGCGCTTCCAGCTGGTGCACCAGGCGTAGCCGCAGGCCGAAGGCTAGGGCGTCGGCGGCGGCCCCGGCGTCCTCGTCCCCGATCAGCCCGGCCTCGCGGGCGGCCCGTAGCCGCTGGAACGTGTTGCGCTCTGAGGCCCCTGCCGCCAGGGCCAGAACCCGCGCCGCGCACACCACCGGCGCCACGAGGCCTGCCTTGAGGTCAAGCTGACCGCCCGTGGCCCGCAGGGACCGGAAGGGGCCCAGGGGCACCTGGAACCCCAGGCAGGAGCGCGCCAGGTGCGCCAGGAGGACGGGCGAGCCCTGCGCGGACCTCAGAACGTCCTGCAGAGGGTCCAGCGACAGGGTGCCCCCCACCGGCCGGAAGTCCGCGAACACCTGGAGGTGCAGCAGGTTCTCTCCCTGCGGGTCGGCCATCCACGTGCGGAAGGCAGCGGTCCAACCCGCGAGAGACATGCGCCACCGGGTGGCCATGTAGCCGCCGGGGCACAGCGGGAACCCCGCGGCCTCGAGGCCCTTCCCCACGTCCTCCGCCAGTCCGGCGAAGTAGTCCTCGTGGCCTTCGGTGGCCACGACGAGGAAGTTGTCCTGGTCCGTGGGCAGCACCTGCTCTTCGCGCCCTTCTGAGCCGCACACCGTCCACGCGAAGGGCACCGGAGAGTCCCCCAATGCCGCCTGCGCGTCGCGCAGCAACCTGCGGCACAGTACCGCGTGCAGGTGCGAGACGACCCGGCAGGCCTGGACGACGTCCACGCCTGCGTCCAGCAAAGCCTGCGCGGTCTGCGCCACCTCCTCCGCGTACCGCGCCACCTCGCCGGCCTCCAGCCGCTTCCAGAGGAACAGCGGGCTGTGTGCCTGTAGCCGGACCAGGTCGGTGTCCGTTACCATCCCCACGACCCGGTCTCCCCGGACCACAGGGAGGTGGTGCACCCCCAGCTCGAGCATGCGCAGCACCGCCGCGAAGGTCGGCAGGCCCGCCTCCACGAAGTGCACGGGGCTCGTCATGACCTCCCGCACCGGTGTGTCGCCGCCCAGGCCGCGGGCCAGCACGCGCGTGCGCAGGTCCCGGTCGGTGAGGATGCCCACCACCTGCCGAGCGGGGAGCGCCTGCGCCGCTACGGCCGGCTGGGCGACGAGCACGGAGCTCACGCCTTCCTGGGCCATCCGCTGCGCGGCCTCGCGACAGCTCACGTCCGGGAGGACCCACACCGGCGGCCGCCCCACCAGGGCGCCCACTTCTTCCAGCAGACCGGGTCCTGCCGCGGTGGCCGGCGGGCGCGCCACCGCCTCCGCCACCTCCGAGGGCCAGCGGTACAGAAGCGCGTCCTCCTCAGCCCGGGCTTGCAGGGGAGCCGCGAAGGCGCCGAGGGTACCGCCGAACACCTCGCCCTCCTCTAGGTGTGCCACGTGTCCGTCTCGCTCCACCCGCACCACTCCCTTGCGCACCAGGTACACGTGGTCGCGGGATGCGTCCGGTGAGGTGACGGGCTGTCCCCGCGGAACGTACACGATCTCCACCGTGGCCCCGAGTCTGGCCACCGCCGCCTCCGAGAGGGGGCCAAAGGGCTGGGCGGCGCGCACGAAGGACAGGGGATCCACGTCAGCGCATCGGGAGCCGCAGGTGCACGGTGGTGCCGCGGCCCGGGGCCGTCTCGATGCGCAGGCTGTAGCCGTCCCCGTACAGTCTGCGCAGTCGCTCCGTCACGTTGGCGAGCCCCACACCGCGCCGGCCCGGACGGCGTTCGCCGTTCGCGCGCGGGCGCAGAAGGTCCGTGACCCGGTCCGGCGGCATCCCCACCCCGTCGTCCCGCACCACCACGTGCACCCGCAGGGTCAACAGGTCCAGGCGTGCGCGGATCTCCACCGTCCCGGGGCCGTTCTTGGGCGCGATGCCGTGCCGGACTGCGTTCTCCACCAGGGGCTGGACGGACAGGGCAGGGACGCCGACCTTCAGGACCTGAGGGTCGATGTCGTACACCACCCGCAGCCGGTCCCGGAAGCGGGCCTGCTCGATGAACAGGTAGTCGCGGATGTACTGGAACTCGTCCGCGAAGGGGATGATCTGGCCCTGCAGCTCCATGTTCATGCGGAACAGGTCTGCCAGCCGCAGCAGCAGCCGCCGGGCCGTCTCCGGCTCGTCCCGCAGGTAGCTCACGATGGTGTTCAGGGTGTTGAAGAAGAAGTGCGGGTTGATCTGGGCCCGCAGCGCCCGCAGCTCGGCTTCTGCGGCCAGGCGGGCCTGCTGGTCCATGTACGCCAGCTCCAGCTGCATGGCCAAGAAGCGCGCGAACAGCTCCGCGGACCGCGAGACCTCCTCCACCGAGCCCGCCTCGGGTACCAGCACCAGCGCGAGGGCGCCCAACGCCTCCTGCCGGTGGGCCAGCGGGAAGCCCACCGCAACCCCTGCCGGGCCCGCTCGCCGTTGGGGCCGCACCTGGCTACGCGCCGCGGTCACCACTTCCTCCACCGCGGCCTGCACCGCGGAATCCCGCGCGTCGGGCCCGCCGAGCGCCAGCACCTCGTGGCGGTTGGCCACCGCGGCCGCGCGTACGCCCTCCAGCCGGGCCAGCATCTCCACGGTCTCCCACGCAGTCTCGCGGTTCAGACCGTCCCGCAGGACCGGAAGGGGTTCGGGCAGGCTCGGAAGCGCTCTGCGCCCCCTGGCGAACCCCACCTGCGCCACGCTGAGCCGCCCCACCACCAGGGCTAGGGTGGCGTTGAACAGCCCCACGCAGAGCCCGAGGACCAAGGGGTCGGCGCGCACGAAGGAGTACAGGACGATGGTCTCGAGAACCGTCAGTAGCCCCGCGCTGGCCGCCGCGATGCGCAGCACGCCCCCACCCGAGGTCTCCAGAGACCCCGACAGGGTGTTCCCCAAAGGAGGAGCTTCCTCCTCCTCCGCTCACCGGCGGAAAGCCACCGTTCGCCGCGTCAGTCGCACGACGGAACTCTCCCCTCACCCGGCCGTCTCGGTTGGTCGCCCCGCGTCCTGCACGCTTCACCCGCAAGGAAGCGCGGCCCACCTGCAAACCCTTGCCAGAAGGCCAGCGACGGCCTACGAGTGAGGCAAGGTTAAACCGAGCCTTTCCACGCACAAATCCGGGGGCCCGCGCGGACGGGCAGGAAGGGGGGGATGCGGCTTGGCAGCACCGGTCGAGCACCCTGAGGAACACCTTCCCGAAAGGCACAAACGGTGGTTCTGGGAGCGGCTGGTCCGGGTGACAGCCGTCTTCTTCGTCTTATGGACGGTGATCGCGGTGTGGTGGCACATCCCGGCGCCGCACGCGTGGCGCGGCGTCCTCCTGTTCGGCAACATGCCCCTGCACTGGTATCTCGCGGCCTTCATCAGCATCTGGGCCGGGGTCCTCATGATCTTCGTGTACCACTGGGTCATGAGCCGAGTGGAGGGCGAACTTCTGGCGCGGGCGCTACAGGACTGGGACCAGCTGCCGGAGGACGTGAAGCTGAGCCTGCGGCTGGCAGGCGCCACGCCCAGCGGCGCACAGCACTGAGGAGGAAGGCCCATGCGCGTACACCCGGAAGTCTACCGAGTCCTGATCCCGAGCATCCTGGGCTACGTGGTCCTCATCTTCATCCTGGCTGCCCTCTTCGGCCCGCGGGTCGCCGCGGGATGGATGGTCGTCGGGTCCATCCTCATGTACATCGCCATCGCGTACGTGGCGCGTGGGACCACCGCGCACGCCATGTACCTGGCAGAACGACGGATCCCACCGGTGATCAACGGGGCCGCCACGGCCGCGGACTGGATGAGCGCCGCGAGCTTCCTCAGCATGGCGGGTGCTATCGCCCTCCTCGGCTACGACGGGCTGCCGTACATCATCGGGTGGACTTTGGGATACACCATCCACGCCTTCTTCATCGCGCCGTACGTGCGCAAGTCCAACACGTGGACCGTCCCGGACCTGGTGGAGACCCGGGCCGGAGGCTACGGGCCCGCGCGGGTGATCGCGGTCATCATGCTGTTCATCACCTCGCTCACGTACCTCACCGCGCAGCTCGTGGGGGCGGGAGTGGTGTTCAGCCGATTCCTGGGGATCCCCGCGCAGGTGGGGGTGTTCGGAGCCCTGTTCGGGATGGGGATCTACGCGGCCAGCGGCGGCTGGAAGAGCATCACCTGGACCCAGTTCGCCCAGTACATCGTGCTCATCGTAGCGTACGTGGGCGCTGCCTTCCTCGTGGCCACCCTGGTGGGCATCTGGAAGCCCCTTCCGTGGTTCGGCTACGGAGAACTGATCCAGGCCTTGCAGTCGCGTGAGTCCCAGCAAGGCCTTGCCCCGTGGACCACGCCGTTCGCCAAGCCCCTCGGGGGCGCCGCGGGCCAGCTCAACTGGATCCTCTCTGCCCTGCTGCTGATGCTGGGGACCATCGGCCTCCCGCACATCCTCATCCGGTCCTACACCACGCCCACGGCCTCCGCGGCCCGGCTGAGCGTGGGCTGGGCCCTGTTCTTCATCGGGCTGCTGTACTGCACCGCGCCCATGTACGCGGCCATGGCCCGGTACGCCTTCAGCGGGCTGTGGGGTCGGCCCATCGCAGAGGTGCAGGCCGTCCCGTGGGTGGCCAAGTTCCTGCCCACGGGCCTCATCCGGATCAACGACGCCAACGGGGACGGCATCCTGCAGGCTGCGGAGCTGGTGTTCCACGGAGACATCGTGGTCATCGGCATGCCCGACATGTGGAACCTGGCCTGGTGGATCGCGCCCTTCGTGGCCGTGGGCGGCCTGGCGGCAGCCTTGAGCACCGCGGACGGCCTGCTGATGGTCATGGTCACGGGCATCACCCGGGACATCTACCACCGCTTCATCAACCCCAACGTCTCCGAAGAGACCGAGGTCCGCATGACCCGGGTGCTGGTGATGGTGCTTTCCGTGGCTGCCAGCTTCCTCGCCTTCCTCGCCATCCAAGACCCGCGGTTCGCCCTGTACGTGGCGTTGCTGGTGGGCTGGGCCTTCGTGTTCGCCGCGGCCAGCTTCACGCCCGCGGTGGTGCTCGGCACCTTCTGGAAGCGCCTGAACCGGTACGGGATCGTGTGGGGCATGGTGGCGGGGATGGCCACGGCCCTGCCCTACGTCCTGGCCGTGGGCGTGTTCCAGGCTCCGCCCCTGTCCCTGTTCGGCCAGCCCGTCGGCACCATCGGGTGGGGGTGCATCGCCTTCGCGGTGAACCTGGTGGTATCGGTCGTGGTCTCGCTCCTCACGCAGCCCGAGGGCGAGGCGGTGATGCGGTTCGTGGACCGGATGCGGCTGCCCGAGCTGGTGCGAGTCCCCGCGGTGGCGGGCGCTTCCCAGGAGGCGGAGGAGCCTCGGTAGGCTACGCGTCCCATGTCCGCGGAGCTGGTCCCTCCGCAGGTGCGGCGCACGGTGGAGGCCGCCCGGGCCGACCCGGAAGGGTTCTGGGCCCGGGCGGCCCACGCCCTCCCGTGGGCGCGCACGTGGGACCGGGTGTACCGGCGGGACGGTGTCTCCTTCCGGTGGTTCGAAGGCGGGGTCACCAACCTCTGCCACAACGCCCTGGACCGCCACGTGGCAGCCGGCCGCGCGGGTCAGGCCGCGCTGGTGTACGTCAACGAGCGTGGCGACCGCCGGGTGCTGACCTACGGCCAGCTCCTGCACGAGGTACGGCGGCTCGCCGCAGCCCTGCGGGGCCTGGGGGTCCGCAAGGGCGACCGGGTGACGCTGTACATGCCCACCTGCCCCGAGGCCATCGCGCTCATGCTGGCGTGCGTGCGCATCGGTGCCATCCACTCGGTGGTGTTCGCGGGGTTCGGGGCCGGGGCCCTCGCGGACCGTGTGCGGGCCAGCGGCTCCAAGCTCGTAGTCACCAGCGACGTGACGTTCCGCAAGGGAGCCCGAGTACCCCTCAAGGGCATCGTGGACGAAGCGCTGCGCCAGGTGCCGGGCGGGGTCGAGCACGTGGTGGTCCTGGAGCGGTCTGCGGATGGCGCTGCGCTCGAACCGGGCCGTGACCTCCGGTGGGACCAGTTCCTGGCCACGGGAGAGGGGCAGTCCTCCGACGTGGAACCGATGGAGGCGAACGAGCCCGCGTACATCCTGGCCACCTCCGGCACCACCGCGCGGCCCAAGCTGGCGGTGCACACCCACGGCGGCTACCAGGTGGGAATCCACAGCGTGGGCCGTTGGTGCTTTGGCCTCAAGCCGGAGGACGTGTGGTGGTCCACCTCCGACATCGGGTGGGTGGTGGGGCACAGCTACATCGTGTACGCACCCCTGCTCGCGGGGTGCACCACGGTGGCGTACGAGGGTGCCCTGGACTTTCCCGACCCCACCACCCCCTGGCGCATGGTGGAGGAACTGCGGGTCACCGGGATCTTCACCTCGCCCACCGCGGTGCGGCTGCTGATGAAGTACGGCGAGGAGCTGGCGCTCCGGTACGACCGCTCCTCCCTGGAGCGGGTGGTCTGCGCAGGGGAGGTCCTCAACCCGCCGGCCTGGGAGTGGCTTCAGAAGCGCGTGCTGGAAGACCGCGTCCCGGTCCTGGACCACTGGTGGCAGACGGAGACCGGGGGCCCTGTGATCGGGAACCCCTACGGGATCGCCCAACTCCCCATCAAGCCGGGGTCCGCAGGAATCCCGCTCCCCGGCATGGAGTTGGGGGTACTCACTCCCGAGGGCGAGCCGTGCGGCCCCGGCGAGCGGGGGATCCTGGTCCTGCGGCGGCCCTTCCCGAGCCTCACCCCGACCCTGTGGGGCGAGCCGGAGCGTTACGCCCGCGACTACTGGCAGAGGATCCCGGGGCACGAGGTGTACTTCAGCGGCGACGCCGCGCAGGTGGACGAGGACGGCTATGTGTGGTTCGCGGGCCGGGCGGACGAGGTCATCAAGATCGCGGCCCACCGCATCGGCACCATCGAGGTGGAGACCGCGTTCCTCAAGCACCCCGCCGTGGCGGAGGCGGGGGTGGTGGGCCGTCCCGACGAGGTCCGCGGCGAGGTGATCTCCGCCTTCGTGGTGTTGAAACAGGGCCACGAGCCCTCTCCTGAGCTCCGGCAGGCGCTTGTGGACGTGGTCCGGCGCGAGCTGGGGCCCGTGGCGGTGGTGGGCGAGGTGAACTTCGTCTCCATGCTCCCCAAGACCCGCAGCGGCAAGATCATGCGGCGGGTGCTGCGCTCGGTGATCCTCGACCGGGACCCGGGCGACATCACCACCATCGAGGACGAGGGGTCCGTGGAGGAGGCCCGGGCCGCCTGGCGGAGGCTGCAGTCGGAGCTGGCGAGCAGGTGAGCGGGCCCGCCCGGGCGAATCTTTCCCCACACTTCAAAGACGGTCCGAGGAAAGGGGGCGGGTGTATGGACCGCGTGCAGACCCAGGCCACCATCGAGGCCCTCCTGACCGAGACGCGGCGGTTCCCTCCTCCACCCGAGTTCGCCGGGCGCGCCAACGTCCGCGACCCGGGGGTGTACGAGGAGGCGGAGCGCGACCCCGAGGCGTTCTGGGCCAAGCACGCCGACGCGGAGCTCTCCTGGTTCCGCAAGTGGGACCGGGTGCTGGAGTGGGACGCCCCGTGGGCCAAGTGGTTCGTGGGCGGGCAGCTGAACGTCTCGTACAACTGCGTGGACCGGCACACCCAGACGTGGCGCCGGACGAAGGCGGCCATCGTCTGGGAGGGCGAGCCGGGCGACAGCCGGGTCCTCACGTACCTGGACCTGCACCGGGAGGTCCAGCGGTTCAGTAACGTGCTGCGCAGCCTCGGGGTGCAGAAGGGCGACCGGGTGACCATCTACATGGGGATGGTGCCCGAGCTCCCCATCGCCATGCTGGCCTGCGCCCGCATCGGGGCCCCGCACAGCGTGGTGTTCGGCGGGTTCAGCGCCGACGCGCTGGCAGGCCGGATCCAGGACGCGCAGGCCAAGGTGCTCGTGACCCAGGACGGCGCGTGGCGGCGCGGACAGGTGGTACCCCTCAAGCAGTTCGCGGACCAGGCCCTGGAGAGCTGCCCTTCGGTGGAGAAGGTGGTGGTGTTGCGGCGGGCAGGGAACGAGGTGGCGATGAAGGCCGGCCGCGACCTGTGGTGGCACGACCTGGCGGAGCGCGCGGGAGCTACCTGCCCTGCCGAGCCGCTGGACAGCGAACACCCTCTGTACATCCTCTACACCTCCGGCACCACGGGCAAGCCCAAGGGTGTGTTGCACACCACGGCGGGCTACCTCCTGGGCGTGCACCTCACGACCAAGTGGGTCTTCGACCTGAAGGACGAGGACGTGTACTGGTGCACCGCGGACATCGGCTGGGTCACCGGCCACAGCTACATCGTGTACGGGCCACTCAGCAACGGCGCCACCTCGGTCATGTACGAAGGAGCTCCGGACTGGCCTGACCGTGACCGGTACTGGCGCATCGTGGAGAAGTACCGGGTGAACGTCCTCTACACCTCCCCCACCTTCATCCGAACCGCCATGAAGTGGGGCCCGGAGTACCCCAGGCGGTGCGACCTCACCAGCCTCCGCCTCTTGGGCACCGTGGGAGAACCCATCAACCCGGAGGCCTGGATGTGGTACCGCGAAAACATCGGGGGAGGCCGGTGCCCCATCGTGGACACCTGGTGGCAGACGGAGACGGGCATGATCCTCATCACCCCCCTGCCCGGCATCACCACCACCAAGCCCGGGTCGGCCACCGTCCCCTTCCCGGGCATCGCCGCGGACGTGGTCGACGAACAGGGCAACAGCCTGCCACCCAACACCGGCGGCTACTTGGTCCTCACCCGGCCGTGGCCCGCCATGCTGCGAACCTTCTGGGGCGACCCGGACCGGTACGTGCAGGTGTACTGGAGCAGGTTCCCCGGCAAGTACTTCACCGGGGACGGGGCCCGCAGGGACGAGGACGGGTACTTCTGGATTCAGGGCCGGGTGGACGACGTGGTGAACGTGGCGGGCCACCGCCTCAGCAACATCGAAATCGAGAGCACCCTGGTGGCCCACCCCGCGGTGGCGGAGGCCGCCACCATCGGCCGAACCCACCCGGAGAAGGGGCAGGCGGTGTCCGCCTTCGTGGTGCTGCGGGCCGGTTACGAGCCCAGCGAGCAGCTGCGGCAGGAGCTGCGGGAGTGGGTGGCGCAGAAGATCAGCCCCATCGCCCGGCCCGACGACGTCTTCTTCTGCGCGGACCTGCCCAAGACGCGGTCCGCGAAGATCATGCGCAGGCTCCTGCGTGACATCGCGGAAGGCCGGGCCCTGGGCGACACCACAACCCTCACGGACCCTGGGGTCGTGGAGCAGATCAAGCAGCGCTACGTGGAGGAGGGCAAGGAGGAAGCTTAGGCCGGTACGACTGCAGGAATCGACGGGGGGCTTGCCAAGCCCACGGGCCACTCGCGTACGGGGAGGCATTCGTGTACCAGCTCGAAGAGTGGGCGGTCCGGCAGCTCGTGGCCGTCCTGCAAGAGGCCTTCGAGGGCAGCGACCGAGACTGGAGCTACTTCACGGACGAAGGCCCACAGGCCGGGCTTCTCGGCAGCGTCGAGTCGCTGTCGGCTGAGGAGGCGTCGCGCCCCGTGGCCGGGAGTTCCGTGGCCGCGCACGTCCACCACGTGACCTTCGCCCTGGACGCATCCCGGGACTGGATCCGTGGCGAGTGGACCCCGCGGGACTGGACCGACAGCTGGCGCGTCCAGGCGGTGGACGCCGACGCCTGGCAGCGGCTCCAGCGTGACCTGCGCCGCGCGTACTCGGAGCTGCGCGAAGAGGTGGAACGCAGGGGGACCTCCAGCGAGGAGGCGTTCGGCGGCGCGGTGGCGGCCGTGGCGCACTGCGCGTACCACCTGGGTGCCGTCCGGCAGAAGGTGGCGCTCCTCAGGGGTCGCTGAAACCGCTGGCGTCGTCCACGACCCAGAAGGCCGCAGACCACGCCCGGCCCGCAGATCGGCCCAGGCACTCCGCGCGCACGAAGCCGTCTGCGGGCCCGGGCTCGTACTCCGCCGCTCCCCGCGCCACCTCCAGGCGCAGCTGGCCCTGCGCGTCGAAGAAACGCACAACAGCGGCGTCGCTCTCCACCACCACCGCACCGTCTCGCACCGCAAAGCGTGCCTGGGGGCCCGTGGTGGCGTACACAGAACCCCGCCGCAGGGCCTCCACGAGGGCGCCGGCGTCCACGGCCTCGGTGCGGACCACGGTCCAAGCACGGCCGAACTGACCGTCGCGGTGGAAGTCGTCCGCGGCCACGGGCGAGACCGGGTGGGCCGGGCCGTGCGCCCGCACGGCCTCGACCCACACCTGGGTGTCTGCGTCGGGGTCGGAGTGGGGGTTCCAGACCTCGACGAACCGAACACCGCGCAGCCGCCGGACTTCGGAGGCTCTCCAGCGCGCGGTCCACAGGTTTCCCGTCCACGAAGGGTGGTTGAGACCTGCCACGCCGCCTGCCGCCTCCACTTCCGCGAACACGTCTTCGGGTTTCCTGGAGCGAGGCACGCGTGAGACCGCGAGGCAGCCGACGTGCGGCCCTAGGGGGCGCACGGGCCTCGGGACGGTGACCTCCACCCCCGACACCACGCACACCTCGTGGTCGGAAAGCCCTGTGGTGTCCGAGAGCCTGTCGTGGTCGGTCAGGGCCACGAAACAAAACCCGCAAGACCTGTACCGGGCTACCACGGCCTCAGCGGCGTACTGGCCGTCCGAGGCGGTGGTGTGGCAGTGCAGCTGGGCCTTGCGATCCTGCCCGCCGCAGGCGTAGGGGTCGAGGAGGCGCATCCGTGCAGTATTGTGCGCCAGTCGGGTGCGCCGGGGTAGAATGCGGGCGGGACCCATGCACATCCGCGTGCGGCTGTTCGCCGCTTACCGCGAGGCCGTGGGCGCGCCGACGGTGGACCTGGAGCTGGACGGGGAGGTCACCCCGGCGCGGGCCTGGGAGCGCTTGCGCGACCTGCACCCGGCCCTCGGCCGATTCCCAGGCCCTGCCTTTGCCGTGGGCGACCGCTACGTGCCTGCGGACCACCCCCTGCGGGACGGCGACGAGGTGACGCTCATCCCTCCGGTGAGCGGCGGGTCGGTGCACGTGGACCTGGTGGAGTCCCCCATCGACGTGGACCGCCTGCTCCGCCGCGTGCGCCACCCGAACGCAGGCGCGGTGGTCCTGTTCCTGGGGACGGTGCGGGACAACGCCGAAGGCCCGCACGTCCGGTACCTGGACTACGAGGCCTACGACCGCCTAGCGCGCGCGGAAATGGAGCGGATCGCTGAGGAGGTTACAGGCCGCTGGCCGGTCCTCGGGGTCGCGCTGGAGCACCGGGTGGGGCGGCTGGAGGTGGGCGAGGTGAGCGTGGCCGTGGCGGTGTCCGCACCCCACCGGCGGGAGGCGTTCGAGGCCGGCCGGTTCGCCATCGACACCTTGAAGACGCGGGTCCCCATCTGGAAGAAGGAGGTTTGGGAGGGCGGATCCCGCTGGGTGGGCGCGGACCCGGAAGGGGAAAGGCCCGGGGAACGCGTAGTCTGACGGCAAGATGGGGGCTGGGGTCCCACTGGTGGACGTCGTCCTGGACGTCCGCCACCTGACCCTGCGGTTCGCAGGGCTCGTGGCGGTCTCGGACCTCTCCCTGTCGGTGCGCGCGGGCGAGCTGCTGGGGATCATCGGGCCCAACGGCGCGGGCAAGACCAGCGTGCTGAACTGCATCAACGGCTTCTACCGTCCCCAGGAGGGCCGCATCCGGTTCCTGGACCGGGACGTGACGCGGCTTCTCCCCCACACCCGGGCCGCCCTGGGCATCGCCCGGACGTTCCAGAACATCGCCCTGTACCCACACATGACGGTGCTGCAGAACATCCTGTCCGGCCGCCTGGTGCACATGCGTTCCAGCCTGATGGGCTGCGGGGTGTACTGGGGCTTCGGCCAGCGGGAAGTCCTCCGCCACCGTGAGCGCGTGGAGGAGATCGTGGACTTCCTGGAGATCGAAGCCTACCGCGACGCCCGGGTGGGCGAGCTGCCGTATGGCATCCAGAAGAAAGTCGAGCTGGGGCGGGCGCTCGCCATGGAGCCCCGCCTGCTGCTGCTGGACGAGCCCATGGCCGGTATGACCGTGGACGAGAAGCTGGACATGGCCCGCTACATCCTCGAACTCCGGGAGGTGCGGGGGCTTCCCATGGTTCTCATCGAGCACGACATGGGGGTCGTGATGGACCTGTGCGACCGCATCCTGGCCATGGACTACGGCCGGAAGATCGCCGAGGGTCCACCGGAGGAGATCCAGAACCACCCGGACGTGATCCGCGCGTACCTCGGGGAGGAGCACGGCCTGGCGGAGGAGGTGGCGGGCCGGTGAGTGCGGTCCTCGAACGCCCGACCCTAGCCCCGGAGGCGCGCAAGGCTTCGCTGCGCGCCCTCGACACCTTCCCCAAGCGCCTGCTGCACAACGCGGAGCGGTTCGGGGACCGGGTGGCCTTTCGGGAGAAGGAGTTCGGCATCTGGCAGGAGATCACGTGGCGGCAGTACCTGGAGCACGTGCAGGCTTGCGCCGGGGGGCTCCTCGCCCTGGGGATGCGGCGGGGCGACGTGGTGGCCCTGGTGGGCGACAACCGGCCGGAGCTGTACTACCTGGCCATGGCCACGCAGGCCCTGGGAGGGGTTTCCTGCGGCATGTACCAGGACACCCTGGCGGAGCAGCTGGCGGAGCTCGTGGACTTCGCGGACGCTCGGTTTGTGTTCTGCGAGGACCAGGAGCAGGTGGACAAAATCCTGGCCATGGAGGACCGCCTCCCCAAGGTGGAGCGGGTGGTGGTGGACGACTGGCGCGGCATGTGGCGCTACCACCACGCCAAGCTGGTGCGGTTCTCGGAGCTGGAGGCCCTGGGACGGGAGTTCCTGGCCCGGGAGCCGGACCGGTTCCTCCAGGAGGTGGCTCAGGGGCGCGGGGACGACGTGGCCATCTTCTGCCTGACGTCCGGGACCACGTCCCTGCCCAAGCTCGCCATGCTCTCCCACCGCAACCTCCTGGCGCAGGGGGAGAACTTCCTGGCGGTGGAGCCGCACATGTCCTCCCAAGACGAGTTCGTGAGCTTCCTGCCCTTCGCGTGGATCGGCGAGCAGATGATCTCCTACACCCTGCACCAGCTGGTGGGGTTCACGGTGAACTTCCCGGAGGAACCCGAGACGGCCCAGCGGGACCTGCGGGAGATCGGACCCCACTTCATGTTCGCGCCCGCGCGCATCTACGAGGGTGTGCACTCGGCGGTGACCGTCCGCATGCTCGACGCGGGGCCGGTCCGGCGGCGGGTGTACGAGGCGGCCATGGCCGTGGCCGGCCGCGTGGTGGACGCGCAGGCGGCGGGCAAGCCGGTCCCCGGGTGGCTGCGGGCCCTGTGGTGGTTGGGCTACTGGACCGTGTACCGGCCGCTGTTGGACAAGGTGGGCCTGGTGCGCATGCGGGTGGCCTGGAACGGCGGGGCTTCGCTCGGCCCGGACTACTTCCGGTTCTTCCGCGGGCTGGGGTTGAACCTGAAGCAGATCTACGGCCAGACGGAGATCGCGGGCATCTCGTGCGTGCACCGGGACGGGCAGGTGCGCTTCTGGACCATGGGGTCACCCATCGCCAACACCGAGCTCCGCGTCACCGAGGACGGCGAGATCATCAGCCGGAGCCCCTCGGTGTTCCTCGGGTACTACAAGAACCCCGAGGCCACCCGCCGCGCCCTGCGGGACGGGTGGCTGTACTCGGGGGACACCGGGGTGCTGGACCCCAGCGGGGACATCATCCTGTTCGACCGCAGCGAGGACATCATCACCCTGCAGGACGGCACGCGGGTGCCGCCCCGGGTGATCGAGGACATGCTGAAGTTCACCCCGTACGTGCAGCACGCCATGGTCCTCGGGGAGGGGAGGCCGTACCTGGCCGCCATCCTCAACGTGGACTTCCAGAACGTGGGGAAGTGGGCGGAGGACCGCGGCATCGCGTACACCTCGTACATGGACCTGTCACAGAAGCCGCAGGTGCTGGAGTTGCTGGAGGGCCTGGTGCGGGAGACCAACGCGCGCTTGCAGCCCGGCTGGAGGGTGCGGGCCTTCGTGTCCCTGTACAAGGAGTTCCACCCGGACGACGACGAGCTCACCCGCACCCGCAAGCTGCGGCGCCGGCACATCCTGGAGCGGTACCGGGACCTGGTGGAGGCCATCTACGCGGGCGCAGACCGTTTCCGCGCCACCGTCACCGTCCGCTACGAGGACGGCCGCGTGGCCACCCTGCACCCCACCTTGGAGATCCGCAGGCTAGCAGGCGACGGATGACCCCGCAGTTCGTCCTCGAGGGGACCGTGGTGGGCCTCGCCGTGGGCTCGATCTACGCGCTCATCGCGGTGGGGTTTGCGGTGCTGTACAAGTCCACGAAGATCCTGAACCTGGCCCACGGCGAGCTCGTGCTGTTCGGCGGCTACCTGGCCATCGCCCTCACCACCGCCGCAGGCCACCTGCCGGCCCCCTTGGCCTTCGGTCTGGGGGTGGCCGGCACCCTGGTGGCTGCGGCGGCCCTGGGGTTTGGGGTGGAGCGGGCGGTGATGCGGCCTCTGTTCGGGCAGCCCCTGCTATCCGTCATCATCGTAACCCTGGCCCTGGGGTACGTGATCCGCGGGGTCATGGTGGGGATCTGGAGCGGCGAGACCCGCACCTTCCCGCCGGTGGTGCCGCCCGTGGTGGTGCGGGTGGCGTCGGTTCCGGTACCCCTCGTGGGCGTCTGGAGCGCTGCGGCGGCGGCGGCGCTGCTCGTGCTGTTCTCGCTGTTCTTCCGGTACACCCGCTGGGGCGTGGCCATGCGCGCCGCGGCCAACGAGCAGCTCACCGCTTCCGCTCTGGGCGTGAGCCTCAGGCGGGTGTTCGCGTACGCGTGGGCGTTCGCGGCCATCGCGGGCGCCGTGGGCGGCATCCTCCTCGGTCTGTGGCTGGGGGTCAACTTCGCCCTGGCCGCGGTGGGTCTCAAGGCCCTGGCGGCCCTCATCCTGGGCGGCCTCGACAGCATCCCCGGCGCCATCGTCGGCGGGCTCGTGGTGGGTGTTCTGGAAACGATCGTGGGCGGCTACATCGACGCCCACGTGCGCCTGTTCGGCCACCCCCTGCACGGCTTCAAGGAGGTGACCGCGTACCTGGTGATCCTGCTGGTGCTCATGGTCCGGCCGTACGGGCTGTTTGGCACCGAGCACATCGAGCGGTTGTAGGAGGGGGAAGTGGCGTACGCACGGCCCTGTGGGGACTTCAAGACCTCCTACGCGCAGGACATGGCCCTGCTGGACGTGCGCCTGTACCGGGCCGGCTTCCTGCTCCTCTTGGCGGGCCTGCTGGCCGCGCCGTGGCTGCTGGGCCGGTGGCTGTTCCTGCTGAACGACATCGCCATCTTCGCCATCGGCGCCACCGGGCTGTCGTTGGTGATGGGGTTCGCGGGCCAGATCTCCCTGGGACACGCGGCCTTCATGGCCGTGGGCGCGTACACCTCGTGGTTCGTCACGAGCGAGCTCCGTTGGCCCTTCGTGGTCGCCCTGCCCGCGAGCGCGCTGGTGGCCTTCGCGGTGGGCGCGGTGGTGGGGTTGCCGTCGCTCAGGATCAAGGGCCTGTACCTCGCCATCGCCACCCTGGCCTTCCAGTTCCTCGTGGAGTACCTGATCGTGCAGACCGTGAGCGGCATGGGCGGCACGCCTGTCCCGCCCATGGACCTGCTGGGGGTCCCGGTGGACACCGAGGTCCGGTTCTACTACCTCGCTCTCGCGGTGTGGGTGGGCGGTGCGGTGTTCGCCACCAACCTGACCCGCACCCGGGTGGGCCTAGCCCTCATGGCGGTCCGGGACCGGGACTACGCGGCCCAGGTCCTCGGCGTGAACCTCTTGTACTACAAGACCCTGGCCTTCGCCCTCGGCGCGGCGTACGCGGGCGTGGCGGGTAGCCTGTTCGCGCACTACAACCGGGTCATCGGCGCCGAGCACTTCAGCCTGGCGCAGTCCATCGACTACGTGGCCATGCTGGTGATCGGCGGCCTCGGCAGCGTGTGGGGCCCGCACCTGGGTGCGGCCTTCGTCCGCACCCTCACGCAGGCGCTGAAGATCGCAGCACCCCTCCTGGCGGCCTCCGTGCCCATGCTGGGGCGCGCCACCACCTCCGTGCGGGAGGTGGTGTTCGGCGCGATCCTCATCGCCCTGCTGATCTGGGAACCCGGGGGTCTCGCGACCCTCCTGCGGAAGCTCAAGCGCTACGTGGACCTGTGGCCCTTCCCCCACTAGGAAACCCCAAGGATCGCTGCGCGATCTTTGGGGCGGTCTACGCGAACCACCGCTTGCGGCGCTTGTACGCCTTCACCTCCGTGAACCGCCGGCGGCCGGACTTCGTCATGCCCAGGTAGAACTCCCGCACGTCCGCGTCCTCCCGCAGCCGCTCCGCGGGGCCGTCGAGGACGATCTTGCCGTTCTCCATCACGTACCCGTAGGAGGCCAGCTGCAGGGCCATCCGGGCGTTCTGCTCCACCAGCAGGACCGTGATCCCCTGCTCCTCGTTCAGGCGCCGGACCAGTTGGAAGATCTCGCCCGCCACCCGGGGTGCGAGCCCCAGGCTGGGTTCGTCCAGCAGCAGCAGGCGGGGTCGCGCCATGAGGGCACATCCGATGGCCAACATCTGCTGCTCGCCCCCTGAGAGATAGCCGGCCCGCACCCGCCGCCTCTCCCGCAGCCTGGGAAAGTACGTGTAGACCAGGTCCAGCGCCTCCCGGGTACCCCGCGGGTTGAGGGCGCTTCCGACCAGCAGGTTCTCCTCCGCGGTGAGCTCTTCGAACAGCCGCCGGCCCTCCCGGACCATCACGATCCCAAGCCTGGCCACGTCCTCCGGCAGCCAGTTCTCGATCCGCCGCCCCTCGAACTCCACGGACCCGCGGGTGACCTCGCCGCGCTCCAGGCGTACCAACCCGGAGATGGCCTTCAGAGTCGTGGTCTTACCCGCGCCGTTCGCGCCGATGAGGGCCGTGATCCGGCCGGGAGCCGCGGACAAGGACACCCCCTTGAGGACGAGGATCGTCCCCCAGTACACCACCTCCACGTTGTTGACGGCCAGCACCTCGGCTCAGAAGCCCAGCCAGTCCCTCCGCCGCTCGACCGTCACCTGTTCCACCAACCGGATCCGCCCGCCGCGGATCTGCATGATCCGGGTGGTGGTGGACGGCCGGTGGTCCTCCCGGGTCAGGGTGATGGGCGGCGCCAGCCCCTCCGGGTCCCAGTTGCGGATCAGCTCCAGGGTCGCGCGGATGGACGCCCCGGTGAGCCCCAGCCGCGCGTACGTGGCCCAGTTGTCCACCACGGTCTCCAGGCCCCTGCGCAGCAGGTACACGTTCAGCCACCCGCGGATGTACGAGGCGATGTACGGCGTGTCCACCGTACCCCACTCGAACCGCGGCACCTCGCGGCCCTGGAAGCGCCGGTACACCTCGAAGAGGGTCCGCATGCCCGGAACCGGTTCACCGTAGTACGCGTGCGGGGTAGACCCGTACACCCCCTCCGCGGCCGCGCCGATGCGCTTGATCATGCTCTCGTCGAAGCCCCAGACGTTCACGAACCAACGCGCCTTGGCGCCCACCTGCTTGGCGTCCCGGACGGTGACGGACGCGGAGCTGGTGGTGCCGCCGAACCACGCGAAGTCCGCGCCCTGGTCCCGGATGGCGGTGACCTGAGAACGGGCCTCCAGGGCGGTCAGGGACACGATCTGGTCCGGCAGGACCTCGAAGCCCAGCTCCTGCGCGTACGCCTTGCCCGCGGGGATGGGCGCGCGTCCGTAGGGGTGGTCGGGGTAGACGAACACGAACTTCGGCCGGGCGATCCCCTCCCGCCGGGCCAGCTCGCGGGCGAACTTCAGGACCGCGCGCAGCTGGTCGGAGTAGCTAGACACCGGGTAGAAGTTGTACGGCGTCTTCGACGGGTCGTTGAGGTGCGAGGAGTACGACGCGGAGATGAACGGGATCTGGTCCGCCGCCACCTGCTCCTTGAGGGCCTCGGTGTCGTTGGTGCCCCACCCGATGATGGCCACCACCTTGTCCACGTCCCGGTACTTGCGGTACAGGGCCAGGCTCTCGGGGATCCGGTACGCGTAGTCCGCCCACACGAAGTCGATCTTCACCTTACCCCGGATGCCGCCCAGCACCTCGTTGATGTAGCGGATGTGGTCTAGCGCGCCCTTGGAGTAGTCCACGCCCACGTCGGAGGTCGGCCCCGTGAGGTCGAACAGGCCACCCACCTTGATGCTGGACGGCAACGGCGCCTGCGCCGTCGTGGGCGAGGCCAGCGCCAAGACCAGCAACACAAGCCCGGGAAGCCACCACCGTCCCCGCATGGTTCACCCCCCCTTTTCCGCCGGTCGGTCTGGGTGGCCGTACTTCTGCGGGGTGGGGCGTTCCTCCTCCCCGGAGATCGCGATTCCCGGGGTGGTCTAGGGCACGAGGACGACCTTGCCGAAGTGCCTCCCGGACTCGAGGTACGCGTGGGCGTCGCGGGTCTCGGACAGGGCGAACACGCGGTCGACCACGGGGCGCAGGGTCCCCTGCTGGATGAGCGGCAGCAGCTCGTACAGCTCGGCCTTCCCGCCCATCCACGTGCCGTGAATGGTCAGGGCACGGCCGAAGACGTACCGGATGTCCGTCTCGGCCACCGGCCCGGAGGTAGCACCGCAGGTCACCAGCCGTCCGCCCCGGGCCAGGGCCTTCAGGCTCACGTCCCAAGTGGCCTGTCCCACGTGCTCGAACACCACGTCCACTCCTCGCCGGTTGGTGAGCCTGCGCACCTCCTCCAGCACGTCCTGGGTCCGGTGGTTGATCCCCTCGTCGGCTCCCAGCTCCCGTGCGCGCGCCAGCTTGCCGTCGTCTCCCGCCACGGCGATCACCCGGGCGTGGTGGGCCTTGGCGATCTGGATGGCCGCAGTACCCACCCCGCTGCCGGCACCCCACACCAGCACGTCCTCCCCCGGCCGCACCCGAGCGCGGGTCACCAGCATGTTCCACGCGGTCAGGAACACCAGGGGGAAGGCCGCGGCTTCCTCGAAGCTCAGCCGTGCGGGCTTGGGCAGCAGGTTCGCCTCGGGCACCACGACGAACTCTGCGTCGGTACCGTCCCGGTGCTCGCCCAGGATCGCGTAGTCCCGGCACAGGTTGTCCTGGCCCCGCAGACACGCCGCGCAGCGGCCGCAGGACGTCCCCGGGCTCAGCGCCACCTCGTCCCCCACCCGCACAGAGCGCACGCCCGGACCCACGGCGTCCACGACCCCTGCACCGTCCGAACCGAGCACCAGGGGCAGCGGCAACCGCAAGCCCGGCAGGCCCCGGCGCACCCACAGGTCCAGGTGGTTCATGGCCGCGGCCCGGACGCGGACCCGTACCTCGCCGGGCCCGGGCTCGGGCGTGGGTACCTCCTCCAGCCGCAGCACCTCAGGACCGCCGTGTGCGTGAACCCGGACCGCCCGCATGGTCGTCCTCAGCGCGCAACCGCGGCCTGGTAGACGTCCACCATGCGCAGGTAGTTGGTCTTGATGGCCTCCGCGGCGGCATCGCGCGAGGCTTGCCCCTCCAGGTAGGCCCGCACGCCGTCCCACCAGATGGTACGGCCGATGGCGAACCCGACGTAGCCCACCACGCCCGCCGCGGCCTCGAGCCACCGCACCACCGCCTGCTCGTCCGCGCCGCGGCCCAGCACCACGCACGCCACCCGGTCCCGCCCGCCGGCCCGCACCTGCTCGCTGACGCGGACGCAGTCCTCCCGGCGGTCCAGGCCTTCGATCTTCCACACGTCCGGCTCCACCCCGGCTTCCTGCAGCTCTGCGATCGCGCGGACCATGAGGTCCGGACGGACCTCGCGGTCGTAGCGGGCTTCGTCCCCGTCCACCCGCCGCAGCTGCTCCGGGGTCGGGGGGACCAGCAGCTCGAACAGGAACTTGCGGCCCCTGGCGTGCAGCCAGTCCGACAGCCTGCGCAACCGCTCCACCTGGCGCCGGTTGAGCGCCGCGTCGCCCGCCGGGTTGTACCGCACGAGGACCTTGGCGAAGGTCGGGTCGAAGGCCTCCACGTGCTCGCCGAACGCGTCTCCGTACTCGAAGTCGAACTCGTCCTGTCCGCTGCGCTCCACGGGCATGGCCAGCACGTAGCCTTCGGCCCGGGCCTGCCGCGCCACCTCCGCGCCGAACTGCTCGTCCACCAGCACACCCGCCGCCTCCCGGGGAACCCCTGCCTGCACCGCTCGCCGGAAGCCCTCGAAGATCACCGCCTTGGCGTCCCGCACCCGGGCAGCGCCTTCCTCAGTCAGCTCCCCGCGGATACCCGCCATCTTGAGGAACGACCCGCGGTGGTCGAACGCCAGGATGAACAGCGGCCTGTCGTAGCCGAGCTCCACGTCTCCCTCCACGCTAGGGTCTTTGGGGCAAGTCTTCCTCTTCCACGCGGATGCGGCTGGCCCCTTCCACCACCACCCGCCCCTGCCGGTACCACACAGTGACCCGCTCGGCCTCGAGCACGCTGGACCGCCACCGCATGCGCACCGGGCCTGCGAGGACGACGCGTCCCTGACCGAAGTCGGCCACGGCCGCCTGGGCCACCCCACGGCCCGCGGGGAACCGGAAGCTCACGGGTCCCTCCAGCCGTGCGGTCTGCGATTTGAGGTCGAACTCCGCGTCGCGGCCTTGCAACGCCCCTTCGCGGTTCTCGAACCGCGCGGGGGAGGCCACGTGCGCGGTGCGCTCGCGGCTACGGTACACGATCCGGCCCCCGGTGGCCCGCAGGTCCGGAGGCACCACGAGCCGCGGAGCGCCCTCGGCCGTGGCGACGCCGCTCCGCGGGTCCAGGGTCAGGCGCGAGCTGGACAGTACCCGTCCCGCCGACACCAGGCGCGGGCTCCCGGTGGCCTCGAAGCGCGTGAGCTCCAGGGCCGGTGTGAAGCGGATGCGCACCACTTGGCCGCGCAGCTCGCCTTCCGGGCCGCGGGCCTGCACGCCCCCCTCCAGCACCCCCAGGCCGGCTTGTCGCTCCAGCACGAGCCGCGGGGCCGTCACGACCCGCAAGCCGTCCGTGATGCGGACCCCCCAGGCCCGCAGGACGCCCCGCTGAGCGTCCAGGTCCAGGCGCTGGCTGGTAACGACGAAGGAGGCGGCGTGCGCCGTCGCCACAGCCGCGGCCACCAACACCGCGGCCAACGCGGCACGGCCCACGCGTCACCCGAGGACGGCCGGCTCCACGTCGATCTGTGCCCGCTGGAGCCGGCCGCTGTAGTCGATGTACACCGCCTTCCACTCGGTGAAGACGTCCAGGACCTGCAGCCCGCCCTCCCGGTGGCCGTTGCCCGTGAACTTGGTGCCGCCGAAGGGCAGGTGGACCTCCGCGCCGATGGTGCCGTGGTTGACGTACACGATGCCCGTGTGGATGTCCTCGACGGCCCGCATGGCCTTGTTCACGTCGCGGGTGAAGATGGACGCCGACAGCCCGTAGCGGACCCCGTTCACCACGTCCACGGCCTCCTCCAGGCTCTCCACCCGGATGAGGTCGGTCACCGGGCCGAAGATCTCCTCCTGGGCGATGCGCATGGCGGGCTGCACCCGGTCGAACACCGTAGGCTGGAAGAAGTACCCGCGCTCCAGCCCGTCCCCCACCGCCCGCTCGCCGCCCACCAGGACCACGGCCCCCTCCTCGAGCCCGACGGCCACGTACCGCTCCACCCGTTCCAGCTGCGCCTGGCTCACCAGCGGGCCCATGTCCGTCTGCGGGTCCAGCCCGTGGCCGAGGCGCAGCCGCCGCGCCCGGTCCACCAGGAGGTCCGCCACGTCCCCGTGGACCCTTGGGTGCACCAGCACCCGGCTGCACGCGGTGCACCGTTGGCCCGTGGTGCCGAAGGCGCTCCACGTGAGGGCGTCCGCTACCAGGTCGAGGTCTGCGTCGTCCATCACGATGGCCGCGTTCTTCCCGCCCATCTCCAGGGACACGCGCTTGCCGCGGGCGGCGCACTTCTCCGCTACCCGCAGCCCCACCTCCGTGGACCCGGTGAAGGAGATGAGGGCCACGTCGGGGTGGTCCACCAGGGCCGCCCCGGTCTCGTCCCCGCCCAGCACCAGGTTCAGCACCCCGGGCGGCAGGCCGGCCTCCTCCAGGACCTCCACGAACTTCACCGCGCAGATGGGGACCTCCGGCGCGGGCTTGAACACCACGGTGTTCCCGCACACCAGAGCGGGCACGATTTTCCACGACGGGATGGCCAGGGGGAAGTTCCACGGGGTGATCACGCCCACCACCCCGAGAGGCTGGCGGACGCAGTACGCGGCCTTGTTGGGCATCTCGCTGGGCGTGGTGTAGCCGTGCAAGCGGCGGCCCTCGCCCGCGATGAAGTACGTCATGTCGATGGCCTCCTGCACGTCCCCGCGGGACTCCAGGAGCACCTTGCCCATCTCTTGGGTCATGAGCCGCGCCAGTTCTTCCTTGCGCCGGACGAGGATCTCCGCGGCCCGGAAGAGGATCTCCGCCCGCCGGGGGGCCGGCACCTTGCGCCAGCGGGGGAAAGCCTCTTTGGCCGCGGCCACCGCGTCCGCCACGTCCTCGATCCCGGAACGCGCGCAGACCCCGAGGACCTGGCCCGTGGCCGGGTCGGTGGACTCGAAGGTGGCGCCCGAGCGGGCGGGCTGCCAGCGGCCGCCGATGTAGTTTCCGTACGTCTGTACCATGGCGTGGTCCCCCTCTCGGGCGTCAGGTCACCCGCGCGGCCAGCAGGTGCCGGGCCGCCTCCCGGAAGGCGCGCGCGCCCGCGCTGTCGGGGTGGCGGACCACCACCGGCTCGCCCGCGTCTCCGGCCTCGCAGATCCGCGGGTCGAGGGGGATCCGGGCCACGAGCGGCACGCCGAGCCTCTGTGCCAGGCTCTCGCCTCCGCCCTCCCCGAACACCGCCACGGGCGTCGGCCCGTCCAGGTAGCTCATGTTCTCCACCACGCCGGCCACGCGCAGGTTCACCTTGTGCGCCATGCGAGCGGCGCGGGCGGCCACCTCCACCGCAGCCTGCTGTGGGGTGGTGACCACGAGGACCTCCGCGCGGGGAAGCTGCTGCGCCACCGTGATGGCCACGTCCCCGGTCCCGGGTGGGAGGTCCAGCAGCAGAAGGTCCAGCTCGCCCCAGTGGACCTCCGTGATGAAGGTGAGGAGGGCCTTGTGCAGCATGGGGCCACGCCAGATCACCGCCTCGTCGCGGTCCACCAGCATCCCCATGGACACCGCCCGCACGCCCCACCGCTCGAGGGGCACGATCATCTGGTCGATGACCGTGGGCCTCCCCTCCAGGCCCAGCAGCCGCGGGATGGAGAAGCCGTACACGTCCGCGTCCAGGACGCCCACACGGCGGCCTTCCTGCGCCAGCGCCACCGCGAGGTTGGCGGTCACCGTGGACTTGCCCACCCCGCCCTTGCCGCTCCCTACCGCGAGGACCCGCACGCGGCTACTGGGCGTGAGGAAGGGAGAGGTCTCCTCAGCGCCCCGCAGCCTCGCGATGAGCGCCTGCCGCTCTTCCGGGCTCATGACACCCAGGGACACGTCCACGGACCGCACGCCCGGGATGCGCGCCACCCGTTCGCGGATGGACTCCACGATCACCTGCCTCAGGGGACAGCCCTGGATGGTCAGCAGGGCGTCCACGTGCACGTGCCCGTCCCGCACCCGTACGTCCCGCACCATGTCCAGGTCCACGATGGAGCGGTGCAGTTCGGGGTCCTGAACGTCCCGGAGGGCTTCCAGCACCTGCTCCCGCGTGACCTGCGCGTCCTTGCGTCCAAGCCACATGTCCGCCTCCCGCTCTCCTCCCATCCTACCACCCGCCGCCCTCGGCTTGCGGGGCGACCACCACGCCTTCGAACGGGCGCAACCACGCGTCCCGCTCCCGTCCGTCTCGGTCCATGTGGGTCGAGAGCAGGACGCGGCCGCGCAAATCCGACCGGATGGGCACGCCCTGAAAGTTCAACGCCACCACCACGCGGTCCGCCTCGACCGCGCGCTCGTACGCCAGCACCCCTTCGGGCGCCGGTCGCGCCCGGTAGCTGCCCGTGGTCAGGGCGCGGCGCTCGCGCCTCAGACGCAGGACCGCGCGGACGAAGTTCAGCACCGAGCGCGCGTCCTGGCGCTGGCGGGCCACGTTGCGCTCGCGGGCGTCGGGGTTCAGGGGAAGCCACGGCTCGCCCGTGGTGAAGCCTGCGTTCGCCCCGGTGTCCCACGCCATGGGCGTCCGCGCCGCGTCCCGGGACCACCGCCCGCCCCACTCCCGCAGGCCCGGCAGGTCGCGCACGCGCTCGGGCGGGATTGCACCGTCCGTCCCACCCAGCTCGTCGCCGTAGTACAGGGTCGGTGTACCGCGCAGGGTCAGGAGCAAGAGGTGGGCGAGCCGCGCCCGCTCGGGGCCGAGGCGCGTGCTCACCCGCGGGCGGTCGTGGTTTCCCAGGACCCAGTTCGGCCACGCCCACGGTGGGATGGCGGCTTCGTACGCCGCCACGAGGTCGAGGAGGGATTTCGGCTGCCACGCCGCCGCAGGGAGGTCCACCAGCGCGGGGTTGAGGGGGAAGTGGCACTCCGGGGCCGCCTCGGTCCCGTAGTACTGGACCCACCGGTGAAGCGGCAGGTACACCTCCCCGATCAGCACCCGCTCTCGTCCGGGGGCGCTGTAGGCGTCCAGGAGCGACCGCAGTCGGCGCAACACGCCGTGGGTCTCCGGCTGGTCCTCGGTGTACACGTGCAGCAGCCGATCCCGCTCCCGCATGCCCGGCCTCCACTCCGGGTTGTCGGGCTCGTCCCGGAACTCGGCGTCCTCCACCAGCACCCACACCGCGTCCACACGGAAACCGTCCACGCCCCGATCGAGCCAGAAGCGCGCGACCTCCAGCAGGGCCTCCACCACCTGCGGGTTCCGGTAATTCAGGTCCGGCTGTTCGGGCAGGAACTGGTGGAGGTAGTACTGGTGCGTGGCGGGGTCCAACGTCCACGCAGGGCCGCCGAAGAAGCTGCGCCAGTTGTTGGGCGGGACCCCGCCCGGCCTTGGGTCGCGCCACACGTACCAGTCGCGCTTGGGGCTCGTGCGGCTGCTGCGTGACTCGACAAACCACGGGTGTTCGCTCGAGGTGTGGTTCGCCACGAGGTCCACCACCACCCGCAGGCCGCGGCGGTGGGCCTCCGCCACCAGACGGTCGAAGTCTGCGAGGGTCCCCAGGGCAGGGTCTACGGCGCAGTGGTCGGTGACGTCGTAGCCGCCGTCGAACCCAGACGACGGGTAAAAGGGTGCTAGCCACACGGCACCCACACCGAGGTCCTGCAGGTAGTCGAGACGCGAGGTGACGCCCCGCAGGTCGCCCACCCCGTCTCCGTCGGAGTCCTGGAACGAGCGCGGGTACACCTGGTAGAAGGCTTCCCGCGCCCACCACGGGAGGGAACGCGACGCCGTCACGGCCCCGGGGAGCCCACCGCGCGCCAGACGGCTACCAAGCCGCGGGGGGCGATCCAGCCGCTCCCGGGAGGGAGGCGCACGGGACGCCGCCGTGGGTCCCCGGTGGACCACACCAGCTCCCACGCCCACGCGGCGGGCGCGGGCGGGAGGACGAAGCGGATCCCACGGCCGCTGTTGAACACCAACAGGAAGGAGTCGTCCCGTACAGGCCGGCCCCGCTCGTCGCGCTCGAAGAACGCGGCCCCGCACAGCACCATCCCCAGCGCCTGCAGGGTGGGGTCCTGCCAGTCCTCCGCGGTCATCTCGCGCCCGGAGGGGTGGACCCAGGTGACGTCGCGGCACCGTCCGGCGTCCTGGCCCCGCAGGAAGGTCCGGCGCCGGAAGTTGGGGTGCGCCCGCCGGAACGCCACCACCTCCCGGACGAACCGCAAGAACCGCGCCTGGTCTTCGTCCAGGTCCCAGTGGTACCACGACAGCTCGCTGTCGTGGCAGTACGCGTTGTTGTTCCCGCGCTGGGTGCGGGACAGTTCGTCCCCGCCGAGCAGCATGGGCACCCCTTGGGACAGCAGCAGGGTCGCCACGAGGGCGCGCTTGAGGGCCTCCCGGCGCCGGCGCACCTCGGGGTCGTCCGTGGGCCCTTCCACCCCGCAGTTGGTGCTGTAGTTCTCGTCGGTGCCGTCCCGGTTGTCCTCCCAGTTGGCTTCATTGTGCTTGCGCTCGTAGCTCACCAGGTCCTGCAGGGTGAACCCGTCATGGGCGGTGACGAAGTTGACGGAGGCGAAGGGGCGGCGGCCGGAGTGCTCGTACAGGTCTGCGCTGCCGCTCAGGCGGGTGGCGAACTCGCCCAGGGTCCCGGGGTCGCCTCGCCAGTACCGCCGCACCGCGTCCCGGTACCGACCGTTCCACTCCGCCCACTGCCAGGGGAAGTTGCCGATCTGGTAGCCTCCGGGCCCCACGTCCCACGGCTCCGCGATCAGTTTGACGCGCGAGAGGACCGGGTCCTGCTGGATGACTTTGAAGAACGCGCTCAGCATGTCCACGTCGTAGAGCTCCCGGGCCAGGGCCGCGGCCAGGTCGAACCGGAAGCCGTCCACGTGCATCTCCACCACCCAGTACCGCAGGCTGTCCATCACGAGCTGCAGCACGTAGGGGTTCCCCGGGTCCAGGGTGTTGCCTGTGCCCGTGTAGTCCATGTAGTAGCGGGGGTTGTCGGGATGCAGCTTGTAGTAGCTGGCGTTGTCCAGACCCCGAAAGCTCAAGGTCGGGCCCAGGTGGTTGCCCTCGCCCGTGTGGTTGTACACCACGTCCACGATCACCTCGAGCCCCGCGGCGTGCAGCGCCCGCACCATGGCCTTGAACTCCCGCACCGCGGCCAGCGGCCCTCCCGCGGCGTAGTCGGGCTCCGGGGCGAAGTACGCGAGGGGGTTGTAGCCCCAGTAGTTGGTCAGCCCGGCGTCCACGAGCCGCCGGTCGTCCACGTGGGCGTGGACGGGCAGCAGCTGCACCGCGGTCACGCCCAGCGACCGCAGGTGGTCCACCAAGGGCTCGGACGCAAGCCCGAGGTACGTCCCGCGCAGCGCCTCGGGGACCTCCGGGTGGAGCTTCGAGATCCCCTTCACGTGCGTCTCGTAGATCACCGTCTCCTCCCACGGAACCCGCGGAGGCCGGTCGTCGCCCCATTCGAAGGCATCCTCCACCACCGCGCCCAGCGGCGCGAACGGCGCGCTATCCCGTTCGTCCAGCGACAGGTCCTCCGCGGGATCGCCCACCCGGTAGCCGAACAGGCTGTCGTCCCACCGCAGGCGGCGCCCCAGCGTCTTGGCGTACGGGTCCAGGAGCAGCTTGCGGGGGTTGAACCGGTGGCCTCGCTCCGGCGCGTAGGGGCCGTGGACCCGGTAGCCGTACAGCTGGCCTGGCCCTACGCCGGGGAGGTAACCGTGCCACACGGGCCCCGTGCGCTCGGGAAGCTCGACGGTGCGGGCGGGCTCGGGGTCGTCCGCGGCGTCGAACAAACATAACTCCACCGCCTGCCCGTGCTCGGTGTACAGCGCGAAGTTGGTCCCAAGCCCGTCCCACGAGGCACCCAAGGGGTAGGGGCGGCCGCGCCAAACCGTCATCCAGAGCCCTCCCAGCGCAGGAACAGGATCCCGAGAGGCGGCAGCACGAGCTCGACGGAGTACGGGCGGCCGTGACAGGGGTGTTCGTCGGCCCGCACGCCCCCGAAGTTGCCCCAGCCGCTTCCGCCGTACTCCCGGGCGTCGCTGTTCAGCACTTCGACCCAGCGCCCGGGCTTCGGCAGACCTATCCGGTAGCCCGTGCGGGGGACCGGGGTGAAGTTGCACACCACCGCCACCCACCGCCCGGAGCGGTCTCGCCGCACGAAACTCAGGACGCTTGCCTCCCGGTCGTCCGCGTGGATCCACTCGAACCCCTCCGGCTCGCAGTCCAGCTGGTGCAGGGCGGGTTCAGCCCGGTACAGGCGGTTCAGGTCCCGCACCCAACGGTGCACGCCCCCGTGGGAGGCGTCTTCCAGCAGGTGCCAGTCCAGGCTGCCGTCGTGGTCCCACTCCCGCCTCTGGCCGAACTCCCCGCCCATGAACAGCAGCTTCTTGCCCGGCTGGGCGTACTGGTAGCCCAGGAGCAGCCTGAGGTGGGCGAGCTTCTGCCAGGCGTCCCCGGCCATCTTCGCCCACAGGGACCCCTTGCCGTGCACCATCTCGTCGTGGGACAGAGGCAGCAGGAAGTTCTCGGAGAACGCGTACAGCATGCGGAAGGTGAGGTCTTCGTGGTGGTACTTGCGGTGGACCGGGTCGCGGGCCAGGTACCGTAAGGTGTCGTGCATCCACCCCATGTCCCACTTCAGGCCGAACCCCAGCCCGCCCGCGGACGTGGGGCGGGACACCAGGGGCCACGCGGTGGACTCCTCGGCGAAGGTCTGGACGTCGGGGAAGTCCCGGTACACGGACTCGTTGAGCTCGCGGAGGAACCGGATGGCGTCCAGGTTCTCCCGGCCGCCGTACTCGTTCGGGAGCCACTCGCCCTCCCGCCGGGAGTAGTCCAGGTACAGCATGGAGGCCACCGCGTCCACCCGCAGCCCGTCCGCGTGGTAGCGGTCCAGCCAGAAGTGCGCGCTGCTCAGAAGGAAACTGCGCACCTGCGGGCGGCCGTAGTCGAAGATGGCGCTGCCCCAGTCCGGGTGCCACCCGCGCCGCGGGTCAGGGTGTTCGTACAGGGCGGTGCCGTCGAACCACGCGAGGCCGTGGGGGTCGGTGGCGAAGTGGGAGGGCACCCAGTCCAGGACCACACCCACGCCCGCCTGGTGGAGGGTGTCCACGAGGTACATGAAGTCCTGGGGCGTGCCGTACCGCGAGGTGGGCGCGAAGTAGCCGGTCACCTGGTAGCCCCAGGACCCGTAAAAGGGGTGCTCCATCACGGGCAGGAACTCCACGTGGGTGAATCCTCCTTCCCGGACGTACTCCGCAAGCCGCGGCGCGACCTCCCGATAGCTCAGCGGACGGCCACCCTCCCCGCGCTTCCAGGACCCCAAGTGCACCTCGTACACGCTCACGGGTGCCGCGAGGGAATTCCGGCCCGCGCGGTGCGCCATCCAGCCCGAATCCTCCCAGGTGTAGTCCAAGTCCCACACCACGGACGCGTTCCCCGGCGGGGGCTCGCACCAGAAGGCGAACGGGTCGGCCTTGTCCAGGGGCGGGCCGCCTCCGGCTGGAAGGATTCGGTACTTGTACCGGTGGCCCGGCCGCGCACCCCGCACCCAAACCACCCAGATCCCGGAGTCTTCGAGCCGCTCGAGGCGCTGTGCGTCCGGATCCCACCCGTTGAAGTCGCCGAACACGCGCACAGCGGCCGCGTTGGGAGCCCAGACGGCGAAGCTGGTGCCGCCTTCCTCGGCGTGGGCGCCCAGCTTCTCGTACAGACGGGTGTGGGTACCCTCCGCGAACAGGTGCAGGTCCAGCTCGCCGATCACCCTCCTGCGCTCCTCGCCCTGCGCAGCTCTGCCAGTACCTCCCGGACCTCCTCCGACTGCGTCCAGTCCTCCAGCGCGTATCGCATCCGGCGACGCCAGTTGGCGTACGCGTGGGAAGGGGTCCCGGGCAGGTGGTGCCGTTCGGTCTCCCCCCACAGGTCTTCCACGCTGGCCAGCACGCACGCCGCGGGGCTGCGGCCGAGCCACCGGAACAGCGCCCGCAGGGCTCCGCGCGGGTCCTCCGAGCTCACCCCGAGCCAGCGGGCCAGGGACCGGACCTGCGAGGCCCGGCGCAGCCGCTCGACCTGCGCCGCTTCGGCACCGAGGCCCAGTAGACGCTCCCGCTCCGCGATGTCGAGCCCCTCCCAGAAGCCTGCGAAGGTAGGCGTGTCGTGGGTCCCCAGGGAGGCCACGGTGTTGCGACCCGGCTCCCGGGCGCCCGGCCCTACCAGCTCGAACAGCAACACGTACATGCGCCAAAACCCCCGCTTGTCCAACTCTCGCCGGACCTCGTTCGGCACCGTGCCGAGGTCCTCGCCCACCACCACCGCTCCCGCGCGGGCGGCCTCCAGCATCACTGCGGCGTACAGCTCCTCGGCGGGGTAGCGCACGTACACGCCTTCGGCGGCCGAAAAGCCCTGCGGGATCCAGTACAGGCGGTGGAGCGCCATGACGTGGTCGAGCCGCAGCATCTTCGCCACCGAGAAGGCCCGGGCCAGGCACGCGCGCAGGTAGGCGTAGCCGTCTTCCCGCACCCGGTGTGGATGGGGGGGCGCAAAGCCCCAGTCCTGGCCCCGGGCCGAGAAGGGGTCTGGCGGTGCGCCGACCGTGACGCCGTCCGCGAACAGCCCGCGGAACCGCCACGCGTCGAAGCCGTCGGGGTGTACGCCCAAAGGCAGGTCCAAGTACACCCACACGCCTTCGAAGGCCACCCGCTCCAGCTGCCGTCCCGCAAGCCACTGCGCGTACGTGTACAGCCCGCGCGCGTCCGGGTCGACGGATCCTTCGGGGACCAGGCCGCCGCGGTGCGGCTCGGGCCACTGCCGCCAGGGCCGGCGCTGCAGGTCCAGCAGGGCGCGGAACGCCGCGTACTCCGTAAGCCAGGGCTGGCCGGCGGCCCACGCCTCCACCTCCTGCCGCTCGCGGTCCCCGCAAGCCCGCCACAGCTCCAGCAGGCGCGTCCGGCGGTCTCGGAAGGCCTGCCGGTAGTCCAGGGGGCCCCCGGACCGAGGCGACCCTCCCCCTGTGTGCACCAGGAGCTCGTTCCAGAACAGGCGGCTTGCCGGCAGGTAGGGGCTCGGCTCGCACGGCTCGTCCAGTAGCCCCGCGTACAGCGGCAGGGTGCCGAGCACGCCACCGCCCTGCTCCCGCAGCCACGCCGCCGCGCGCCGCAGGGCCTCGAAATCCGGGCCTCCGTTCTTCTGCGACCACAGCGCGTGGCTTGGCACCCACACGCCCCACCCCGGGGCAGGGACCGCGGGCAGCCGCCGCGGCGCGGACAGGACCACGCTCTGCCAACGCTCCCGTCCCGCTGCGAGCCGCAGCCGGTGCGCGCCCAAGGGCAGGAGCTCGGGCAAGCGCAACATCGCCTGGTCATCCGGGAGCTCCCTGGTCGGCACCACGCGCCAGCCCAACTCCGTGCCGTCCTCGAGGAGGACGGCGCACGCGACCCGGTCCGGGAGCCTCCGTGCGCGCAGGCGCGCCCGCAGCCGTCCGTCCCACGCCACCACCACCGGCTCGACCGCGGGCGGAGGCTCGTGCGGGTCGGCGTCCAGCGCCCGTTCCACGGCGTGCACCGCCTCCGGGGGCGGCCGGCGCAGGCGGCCCGAGACGTCCCAGTAGGCCCGTTGGACGCCGACGGGGCGTGGGTTCCCGTGCCCGTCCACCTCAGGTCAACCCCAGCAGGGTGGAGACGAGGGCCAGGTGGTCCGCGAGATCCCGGACGATCAGGAAGTTCTGGCGGACGTGCTCGCGGGCGTTCTCACCCATCTGCCGCGCCAGGTCCGGGTTGTTCAGCAGGTAGCGGACCCGGAACGCCAGGCCCTCCACGGAGTTCACCGTGTAGCCCGTGACCCCGTAGATGATCTGCGCCGTGATGCCGCCCGCAAACCCGCCGATGACCGGCTTGCCCTTCCACATGCCCTCCGTCACCGTGAGCCCGAACCCCTCCCGCAGCGACTTCTGGATTACGACGGTCGCCGCCCGCTGAAGCGCGTTGATCTCGTGGTGCGCGGTGGGCGGGAGGACCAGGACGTGGATCTCGGGGTCGCCCTCCGCGGCTTCCATGACCTCCGCCAGAACCTGGGCTCCCTCCGGGTCGTCGTCCGCGGTGCCGCCCGCCAGCACCAGCCGGCAGTCCTCATGCCGTTTCACCATCCGGTAGGCCTCGATCACCCCCACCGGGTCCTTGAAGCGGTCGAACCGGGACACTTGCAACAGGATGGGCTTGTCCCGGGGAATCCCCAAGCGCGTGAGGACCGCGTCCACCTCCTCCTCGGAGAGCTCCCGGTTCTTCTCCGACAGCGGGTCGATGCTGGGGTGGATGAGGTACTGCGGGATGGGCAGCCGCTGGGCGAACTTCTCCAGGGAGAAGATGGCGGCGTCGTACTTCACCACGAACGGCCGTAGGAACCCCCAGGCGCGGCGCTGCGGGTGCGAAACGTCGATGTGGCACCGCCACACCCACCGGCCGGACCGCTCCACGAAGTCCACCAGGGCCAGGGGTTGCGGGTCGTGCACCAGCACCACGTCAGCCTCCAGGTCCAGGCGGGAGGCGTTCTCCCGGTTCACCTCCACGTACGTCCGCAGCAGGGCGTCGGGCAGGGGCTGCTCCTGCCCCTGGAGGGCGTTGTGGAGGCTCTTGGTGACCCGGAAGAACTCCTCCGGTCCGGAGATCACCTCCCACCGGGTCCGGACGCCCAGCTCCCCCAGCAGGGGCACGTACCGGTGCAGCATCTCGGCCACCCCGCCCCCGAACCGCGTGGAGTTCACGTGGACGAGGGTACGGCCCCGGACTCTCTCCGCAAGACGCCACAAGGTCTCCACGGCCCCCTGGGGGGCCACGGCGCGGTACGCGTCCAGACGGGCGGCTTCCACTCAGGCCTCCAGGAAACGGTCGCACAGGGCGACGAGTTCCCCGCGCAGCCTCTCCAGGCTCTTGAAGTACGGGCTGGTGTGGCGGATGGCCGCGGCCAGGTCCGGCAGGCCCAGCTCCTCCTCCACCCAACGCACGGGGTTCGCGTCCTGCCGGTCCCGCGCCACCGCGTAGAAGAAGTGGAAGTACAGCGCCCCCACGTCCACGTGCGCCAGCGCCTCCCGGAACTCCCGGAGGGTCCGGGCCTCCACCTCTGTGGGGATCTCCAGCACCACGGACCGCATGAAGTGAAAAGGCTCCCCGTACACGATGCGCGGGACCGTCTGCAACGACGCCAAGTGGCGGTCGATGATCGTGACGAACTCCGACCGCAGCGCTTCCAGGTCCGGGTAGTCGAAGGGGTCCACCACCGCTAGCTGTTCGCCCAGCACGCGGTCGCGGACCTGCACGGCCGCCCAGGTGGCAAAGTCGTTGGGGTAGGGTGAGACCAGGTGCCGACCACGCAGGAAGTAGCTGTGGGTGTGGTACCGGATGGACTCCGGCGGTACCTCCTCGATCCCCAGCAACAGCTCCCGCTCGTCCCACGCGGTGCGGCCGAGCATCTCCTTCAACTCGTGCGCCGTGACGAACCGGAGCGGGCGAGGCGTCTTCCGCATGGACCGACCGCTATTGTACCTCGGAGCCCGGGAGGGTGGGCGAGGGCTGCGGGGATTCGGGCCCGGAGGAGGCAAGCCGAGCCAGCAGCGCGCGCACGCCCCGCGGCCCGTCCACGATCCACCCGGCCCGCGTGGGACCGAACCCTGCGCGCACCGTGTGGGCGCCCTCGGGCAGGGCGGCGAACAGCTCTTCGTCCGTGGTGTCGTCGCCCACCGCGAGGATGAAGTCCCAGGGGCCCGCCGCCATCCAGCGGCTCGCGGCGCGTGTCTTGCCCACCCTGGGGTCCCGGACCTCGATGACCCGCTTGCCGTGCAGGACCCCGACGGGCGTGGTGCCGGCCAGCTGGACTAAGGTGGCGACGAGCTCCCGAGCCCGCACGCTGGCCAGCACGGGATCCACCCCCCGGTGGTGCCACGCCAGCGACGTCGCTTTCTCCTCCACGAGGGCGCCGGGGGTGTTCGCCGCATACGCCTGGAGCGCCGACCGCACCTTGTCCTTCCACTCGGGCTCCACCCGCGCTTCCGCGTGCCACGGGCCCGAGGCCTCCCGCACCCACGCCCCATGCTCGGCCACGAGGTCCACGGGCAGGTCTCCAAACCACGCGTCCAGGGTGTCCCGATCCCGACCGCTCACCAGCACCACGCGGTTGCGGGGGTCCGCGCAGAGACGGGCCAGCAGCTCGCGCACCTCCGGGTCTGGCGTGGCCCGCTCCGGACGATCTGCGATCTCCACCAGGGTACCGTCGTAGTCCAGCAACAGCAGGCGGCGCCGGGCGCGCGCGTAGGCGGCGTGCAGGGCCTCCGCCCGCCCGGGGTCCAGCCACCTCCGCTCCAGGGTCTCCTGCTCCCGCCGCGCGCGTTCGAGCTCGGCGCAGAACCGCTCCGCCCACGCTCGGACCGTGGACGACCGGAGGCGGGCCTGCATGGCCGCGTTGCGCTGGCGCTGCTCCTCCTCCGGCATCTCCAGCGCGCGGTGGAGCGCCTCGGCGACTTCCTCGACGTCGTTGGGGTTGACCACCAGGGCTTCCGACAGCTCCTTGGCCGCCCCCGCGGTCTCCGCCAGGACCAGGACCCCGCGGCCGTCCGTGCAGCTCGCCACGTACTCCTTCGCGATGAGGTTCATGCCGTCCCGCAAGGGGGTGACCAGGGCCACGTCCGCCACGTGGTAAAGGGCCGCCAGCACCGGGAACGGCAGGGCCCGGTACAGGTACCGGACCGGGGTCCAGCCGAAGGTGGCGTACTTCCCCTCGATCTCCGCCACCTGTTCCTGCACCCGCCGGCGCAACGCTGCGTACTCGTCCACGTCCGTGCGGGACGGCACCGCCACCAGCACGAGGGTCACCCTCCCGCGGAACTCGGGGTGGTTCGCCAGGAAGCGGTCGTAGGCTGCCAGGCGCTGGGGGATGCCCTTGGTGTAGTCCAGCCGGTCCACGGACAGCACCACCCGCTGATCTGCGAGCTCCCGGCGGATGCGCTCCACCTCCCGCCGGACCTCCGGCCGCTCCACCGCACGGGCCAAGCGTTCCACGTCGACCCCCATGGGGAAGGCGTCTACCCGTACCACGCGGTCCCCCACCACGACCTGCCCCAGGTGCGACTCCGCGCCCCGCAGCCGGCGCACGGCCTCCAGGAAGTGTAAGGCGTCGTCGTACGTGTGGAAGCCCACCAGATCCGCTCCCAGCAGGCCGTCCACCACCTCCTCCCGCCACGGCAGAAGCCGGAACACCTGCCAGGCTGGGAACGGGATGTGCAGGAAAAAGCCCACGGGTGCCCGCACGCCCATCTCCCGGAGCAGCCTGGGCACCAGGAGGAGTTGGTAGTCGTGCACCCACACCGGCTCTCCAGTACACGAAGCCGCGGCCTGCGCGAAACGAGCGTTCACCGCCCGGTACGCCTCCCAGCCCCGCGGGTCGTACACCGCGTACGACGGAAAGTAGTGGAACAGAGGCCACAGCGTCCGGTTGCAGAACCCGTTGTAGTACGCCTGGACCTCCGCCTCCGTTAGGTGCACCGGGCGCAGCCCTCGGGTGGCCAGCCCGCCCTCCACCGCCTCCCGCTCCCGTTCAGACAGACGGTCCGCGGGCACCCCGGGCCAACCGATCCACACGTCCCGACCCGGGTCGAACACCGCCCCGAGGCCCGTGGCGAGCCCACCCATGCTGGGCTGGTACCGCAGCCCCTCCCTGCGACGGGTGACCGTGACCGGCAGCCGGTTGGCGACGACCCGCACGGCCTAACCCCTTCACCGCGCCGGCCAGGACGCCCCGGATGAACGCGCCCTGCAGGCCGACGAACACCACGAGCGGTAACGCCATGGACACGAAGGCGGCCGCAGTGAGGAGGTGCCAGCCCCCGCCCAGGGAGTTCACCAGGTTGCTCACGGTGACGGTGACAGGCGCCACGGAGGGCCGGCCGCCCAAGTACACCAGGGCCACCAGAAGGTCGTTCCACACCCACAGGAACTGGAACACCGCCAGCGAGGCCAACGCCGGCGCGGACATGGGCAAGATGAGACGGAAGAACGTCACCGTGGGCGACGCCCCATCCAAGCTGGCAGACTCGAGCACGTCGCGGGGCAGTGTGGCGAAGAAGTTGCGAAGCAGGTACACGGCAAAGGGGAGGCCGTAGGCGGTGTGCGCCAGCCACACGGCGGGGAAGGTACCCGCCAAGCCCGTGCCCGTGAACAACCGAAGGACCGGGACCAGGGTCGTTTGCAGCGGCACGGCCAGCAGCGCCACCAGGGCTGCAGCCACAGCCCGACGCCCCGGGAAGTCCATCCACGCCAGCGCGTACGCCCCGAATGCGGCCACCAGCAGGGGGATAGCGGTGGCGGGGACGGTCACCACCAGGCTGTTCGCAAAACTGGTGGCCAGATGCTGCGTCTGCAACACCGCCCGGTAGTTCTCCAGGGTGAGCTGCGGGTCTGCCCACACGGTCAGCCCGTGGCCGCCACCGCCCGCGCTGGGCGGAAGGAGCTCACCAGCAGCCCCACGGCCGGCACCAGCCACAGCACGCACACCCCGCACACCGCCACGTGTACGGGAAGGCGCGCCAGCAGCCGTCCCAGGCGTCGGCTCCTCAACGGCCTGCCTCCCCGAGGAACCGCCGCAGGTTCGCAGCCATGGCGGGCAGGGTGCACAACAGCAACACCACGGCCAGGGCGCTGGCTCGCCCCAGGTGGCGGACGTTGAACAGCTCCTTGTACATTCGGTTGGCGAGCACCTCCGTGCCGTAGTTTCCGTTCGTCATGACGTACACGAGGTCGAACACCTTCAGGGACGTGATGACCATGGTGGTGGCCACCACCGCGGCCACGGGAGCCAGGAGCGGGGCCACCACGTTCCACAGGACCCGCAGCTCTCCCGCGCCGTCCACACGGGCGGTTTCCACCACCTCCTGAGGCACGGTCTTGAGGGCTGCGGAGAACACCACGGTGGCGAACCCGGTCCACACCCACACGCCGGCCGCCACCAAGAGGAGCGTGTTTCCCGGCGCGTGCACCAGCCACGCCCGGGGCTGGAAGCCCGGCAGGGTGTGCGTGAGGAGGGCGTTGAGAAGTCCCACCTGCGCAGTCCCTGCGGGCCGATACTCGTACACGAACCGCCAGATGACCGCCGCGGCCGTGAAGGACAGGGCCATGGGGAGGAACAGGATCGCTTTGGCCACCGGCGCGTACGGGACCCGTTCCAGCAGCACCGCCAGCACGAACCCGAGGAGGACCACCACGCCGGCTAACCCCGCGAGCCAAATCAGGTTGTTCCGCACCGCCACCTGCACCTCGCGGTCAGACAGGAGCTGCAGGTAGTTCTGCAGCCCCACCCAGCGCTCGCCCGAGGCGTCGCGGAAGCTGTACACGAGGGTGCCCAAGGTCGGGTACACGAGGAAGACCCCGAGCAGCACGGCCGCGGGCAGCAGCCACAGCCAAGGCCGGGCCGCCTGCCGCCAGCGAGGCGGTATCCGGCGCAGGCCAGCCTCCGCGGTAACCACGTAGGCCGCGCAAACGGCCGGCGCACCCGCCGCCGCCAGCCCCACGAGCAGCCAGCGCTCCACCTGACCTCCCTACCGGTACGCCTCCCGCGCCACCCTCTCCAGGCGCGCCAGCAGGGCGCCGAGCCTGCGCGGCTCCTGCACGAAGTCCAAGGTGGCCCTCCAGAAGGCGCTGTTCACCGCTTCGGGCATGAGGTCCGAGGCGTCGAACCGTGCTACCTCCGCCGAACGCAACACCTCCGCCGCCCTGCGGCTCAAGGGGTCGGGGTAGTCGTCCAGACTGACCTGCCGGTTGGGAGATAGGGCGCCGCCTCTTCTCACCCACACCGCCTGCGCCTCCGCGCTGGCCAGGTAGCGCACCAGGGCCCGGGCCCGCGGGGTGTCCCGGAAGGTGCCTACAAGGTCCCCGGCGGCGACGACCGCGTTCTGGTAGCGGGCGTCCACCGCCGGGAAGGGAAAGAAGTCAAAATCCTCCCCGGGGCTGCAGGTTCGGGAACTGCTGCTGGATGAAGTCCTGAATGAACGTGGCCTGGTGGTGCAGGTAGCACCCGGGCGGGTCGGAGAACAGGGGGAAGGCTGCTTGCGCGAAGTTCGTGGCCAGCACGCCCTGTCGGACGCCGTACACGTACCGGGGCTCGCCCACCACCTGCGCGAACCGCTCCCACGCCTGTCGCACCGCGGAGTCCTCCCAGGAGATCTCGTGCCGGTACCAGCGGTCGTAGACCTCGGGGCCAGCGGCCTTGAGCAGGAGCACCTCGATCCAGTCCGTGGCGGGTCACCCGCTGGCGGAGCCGCTCTCCAGCCCGACGCACCAGGGTGTCCTGCCGTCTGCGGCGATCCGCTCGGTGAGGCGCATCAGGTCGTCCCAGGTCTGGGGCACGGTGTACCCGGCGGCCTCGAACGCGGGTCGGTTGTACCACACGAGCCCCTTCAGCGAGGTCTTGACGAACACCCCGTACAGCCGCCCGTCCACCGTGCCGAGGTCCAGCCAGGTCTGGGCGTACTCCTGGCGCATGCGCTCAGCGTCCACGACGTCGTCCAGGGGCACCAGGTGGCCCTGGCGCGCGAACTCCGCCAGCTGGCCTGGTCCGGGCAGCACCGCCACGTCGGGCGGGTTTCCGGCCTGCACCCGCGTGGTCAGCACCGCGTTCAGGTCTCGCGTGCCCTCGTACTCCACCGTCACACCGGTGCGCTCCTCGAAGGGCTGGAGCATGGCCCGGAAGCTCTCCAGCTCCTCGCCGCCCCACACGGCGAGGACGGACACCGTCCCACCCAGTCGCTCTGGCTGGCCCCGCGGCGCGCAGGCCGCTAGCGCCAGCGCCACGGCAGCGGTCACCGAGGCGATCCGCCACATCCGCCTCACCTCCTCGGCTTTTCTACGGGAGCGAAACGCAGCACTGGGGCGAAGGGTCGGCCCGTACCGATTGGCAGTCGCACCACAGACCCCGGTTGGACTATATTATGCTAGGGATTCCATAGATCAGCAAATATCCAGTTGGAGGGTGCCGCGCGGGACGTCGAGTACCTGAGCAACCCTTTGTGGCTGTGGCTTGCCAGCCTGCTGGCCGCGGCGGTCGTCCTGGCGGCTGGAGCCGCCCTGCGGGCGTGGCTCGTTCGTGGCCTGCGCGGCCGTGGGGAAGTGGACCTCGCGGCGCTGGGGCTGCGGCTGCCCTGCTGGAGCTGCCGCCACGGGCAGAGCGGATTGTGGAGGGCGCCAGCACCGTGGCCCTCTTCCTCCAACTCGGGGTGTGGGGCAGCGTGGCTGTGGGTTGGGCGGTGGACCGGGAGGTCCGACGCCGCGTGGTGGCAGACCCCGCGGCGGCCACCACGCTCGCGGCCCTCAGCTACCTGGCCCGCTTCGCGCTGTGGACAGTCCTGTTGCTGTTGCTGCTGGACAACCTGGGTGTGCGGGTGACCGCCCTCGTGGCCGGGCTCGGCGTCGGCGGCGTGGCCGGGCCCTGGCCCTGCAGAACGTGCTGGGCGACCTGTTCGCCTGGACTTACCCCGCTTTAGTGGACAGGGTAACGCTGACAGACTCAGGATTCGCTGACCACCTCCT